>SXGT01698411.1_pt1 | contig 10415 bp, 8 predicted proteins | sample 3176221 | NCBI WGS metagenome assembly SXGT01 (sample SAMN11356862, study PRJNA531348) | freshwater metagenome | isolation source: freshwater sample F1-120 | place: China: Fuxian Lake, Yuxi | collected 2017-12-25
GCGTATACCGTGGAGTGTGCACTGCAGAACAAGGGGGTGTCGTATACGGTGCGTTATAACAATGCCATGTTCCGGTACGATTCGCAGACGAAAGCATACGCACCGATTCAGAGAGTGGAGGCCGACTACTGGAGGGAGTTGTACGGCAAAGAATGGGAGGCGGAGGAAGCTTAAGAACTTTGATTTTGGCAGCCCTTGGTGGCTCGGGTGTAAACCTTTGGGAGGCGATGGTGGGTTGGGTTGAGGCGCTCAGGAACATCATCGCTATCACTACAGTCGTCTAAGAGAAACGGGTAACTTGTTCTATTGTATAGGCATGGAGATGACTACAACTTCAATTGCTCTGTACCTTCTGCGTCTTATTGGAGAGAACTGGCTATGGGTAGCGCTTGTCATCGTCGCCTTTGCCTTGCCAGCACCTTATTACGCTATGAAGCTCATTCGTCGCAATAGGTGTCTTGGTCGAGATATTTACCGTGAACTCGCACTTGCCGATCGCTTTATGGAAGTCTGGAACGCTACATCTACCCTCTCGTCAGGGGATCATCAGTACCATTGGGCTTTCGTGCCGAATGGGAATAGCGCGGCTGCAAGGCTCATGCAGATTGACGCTCGACTCGCTGAATGGAAGCTCGTCCAACGCATACCAGTGCATGGCACTTTTGGTGGGTCTACCTCAATTGTCAGGCCGATGCGCGGCAGGTATCTACTTCGTAACTGGTTGGTGTTCTTGCTGCTCCTCTGGTTGCGTGTAGCGATCTTCGGAGATCGTTTTTCACATATTGCCAGTGGCAACGGTCGATTCGATCAGAAGACCCTGAAGAGGATGTACTGGCTGATGAACATTGCCCTGTCTTCAGTCTTTCTTCTTATCGTGACGTTGCTCGTGCGGTTCTTCTAACCTACTGCATCCTACTTGGGATTAACCTGTCTGAAGATCTCTAAAATTTGAGACGAAGAAGGTGACGGATCTGGCTCGTTAGTGATGTAGCCACTCTGCTGATGAGAGAAGATAGATTGTGTTGCTTGCAAGAGCACTGCGTGTTGAGTTTGAGCATCATCTTTTGCAGCCTTCACGAATGCTCCGAAAGTGTGGAGAGCGTTCTCGCGGTGTTTGTTGACAACGTAATTATGCTTACTTGCTCGGTACATCTTGCTTGTCCATACCACGCTGAAATAAAGCGTACCCAAAACAATTAGCTTACTGAAGATCACATAAGCTGCATCCGAATACTCCCCCTCGTTGAAGAACTGAGTCAATCTACCGAATGTTTCTGTGTTACTAAGAGCAACTGCGATAGTGATACCGAGAGTTAGAACGACCATCACAAGCCATCCCCACGCACCTCGCCAGTGCTCTTTGGCCTGCGCCTCGAAGAAGCTTGCATACGAAGCTGCTGCCGTTTCACCTGCTGCCTGCTGAGCTTTTTCTAATGTTTTCTGTGTGTCTTCAGCGGCTTTATTTGCTCTAACGTGCTGATCCTCGATGAGCTTCATCGTATCTTTTGCAGTCTCAACTAACTGTTTCAATTGTTTCTGACTCACTTGAGGACGAATGTAGGGAATCAGTTCTCTAAAGTATTCGTAACTCTGCTTATAGGCTGCCTTTACCTCTTCCACTAAGCGGTCTCGTTGTAGCTTAGGTTCCGGACCCCATTCTGGAAGGGGCTTGCTCGGAGACCATGACTTGATGCGTTCGTAGACTCGAATAACGCTATCTGCTTTCCCTACAATTTTGTTGAGATCTTCTGTTAAAAGGATACTAAGATCACACTCACGAAGCTCAGAGTAGATTTTGTTATTTGCTTCAAAGAACTCGAGAGCTGGATTGAAATCGTGCTCCTCTCCCAATTCCTTCGTTCGCAAAAGTGACCTTGGTTTCACAGCGAGAACTGCGTCGATTCTTTCAAGGGTAACAGTCCTTGTGCCTTCATCGGATATAGAGATAGACATATCGATTATATTACAGCAAGACTCGCTATTGTCTAAGCGAGGAAGACGTTCCATTTTTCCCTGTACTGCTCCATCCAGCCCACTCCAATTTTCTTAGTTTGCTGATCGGAAAGGCAGATTGTTAGAGAATAATCGGGAAGAAGACGACGAATAGGATTATCCCTATGCTTTCTACCTCGCCTGCCTCTCTGCGAAAGCCAAATCTGATGCGAAAGTTTTACATTCTTTGCAACAACAGAGCTGGGAATAATGTACGTTACAGGTTCAATGCTGCCAAAATCTACAAAGCAGTAGAAGAGTGTTCTCGACATCAATTTTTCATGTTTTTGGCTCATGTGCCATCCCTTATCATGACCTTTTCCGCTGCGCGTTTTTACTTGGATAGCAAACTGTCGATTGCCTTTCAAATCGGTCACAATGATGTCGGTGTTCGGAACACCTTCGGGGGCGAGAGCAGCAACCCAACCATGACGTAGAAGCTGACAGAGGACGAAGTGCTGTCCTGCTGCACCAGTGAGAGAAGATTGAGAGGGCACATTGTTATGATAGCGGTGGAAGGACAATTACCAGTAGGGCAACAAAAGGCTCGCTGCTACAATACGGCGTAAACAGCCTTCGCTGCCCTTAGTTATGCCAAAGCCATCAGAATCCAAAACACGGCAGGAAATTATCGACGATCGGTTGAAAAAATCAGGCTGGAATGTCAAAGATCCCTCGCAGGTGACGGAGGAACTCGACATCTGGGTGGGGCTTCCTGAGGATGTAGAGGAGCCGATGAACGAGTTTCAGGGGCATAGGTTCGCTGACTACGTTCTCCTTGGTGAAGACGGCTATCCGCTTGCCGTTGTAGAGGCCAAGAAGACCTCCCGTGATGCACGAGTTGGGCAAGAGCAGGCGAAACAGTACGCCGAGGACATCGCTAAGAAAGCAGAGCGCGAAATGCCTTTCGTCTTTTTTACGAACGGCCATGACATCTATTTCTGGGACACGGAGCGCTATCCACCTCGCAAGGTACATGGTTTCCCGACGCGCAAGGATTTGGAGCGCATGAAGTTCCTCCGTGCTTCCGCAAAGCCACTCTCGCAGGAGCTCATCAACCGTGACATTGCCGAGAGGCCGTACCAGATAGAGGCTATCCGCACGGTACTTGAAGGCATTGAGAAGGCTCAACGCAAGTTCTTGCTCGTCATGGCTACGGGCACTGGCAAAACACGTACCTGCGTCTCTCTGCTCGACGTGCTCATGCGTGGCAACCGCGCTCAGCGCGTTCTGTTCCTCGTGGACAGAGTCGCGCTTCTCGAACAAGCGCGTGACGCCTTCAGGGAGTTTTTGCCAAACGCACCGATTTGGCCGAAACAGGGAGAGAAGGAGATCGCAACAGATCGCCGTATCTACATCGGAACCTATCCGACGCTACTCAATATCATCGAGAAAGTGGATTGCCCTCTCAGCCCTCACTTTTTCGATCTCATCGTGGCTGATGAGAGCCATCGCTCCATCTACAACGTCTACCGAAATATTTTCGACTACTTTGATTGTATCCAGCTCGGCCTTACAGCCACTCCTACTGATGCCATCGACCACAACACGTTCGATCTGTTTCAGTGCGAAGACGGCGATCCTACATTCGCGTATACCTACGAGGAGGCCGTGAACAACAAGCCGCCGTATCTCTCTACGTTCGAGGCGTTTTCGATTCAGACCAAGTTTCAAAACGAAGGCATTCATCACGAGAAGTTGTCGCTCGAAGACCAGAAAAAGCTGCTGGCCGATGGCAAGGAGCCTGAAGACATCAATTTCGAGGGGACGGATTTAGAGAAGAAAGTTAGTAACAAGGGTACGAATGCGCTCATCGTGCAGGAGTTCATGGAGGAGTGCGTCAAAGACGACAGTGGAACACTCCCCGGAAAAACCATTTTCTTTGCCATGACCAAAAAGCATGCGTGGCGGATCGAGGAGATTTTCAACAGCCTCTATCCCGAATTGAAGGGAAAGATTGCCAAAGTACTTGTCTCTGAAGACAACCGTGTACACGGCAAGGGCGGTCTGCTCGATCAGTTCAAGAATAATGATATGCCGCGCATCGCTATCAGCGTGGACATGCTGGATACGGGTATCGACGTGCGTGAGATCGTGAACCTTGTCTTCGCGAAGCCCGTGTTCTCGTACACCAAGTTTTGGCAAATGATCGGACGCGGCACACGTTTACTGGAGCCGAAGGCGATGAAACCGTGGTGCTCGAAGAAGGACAAGTTCCTCATCATGGACTGCTGGAATAACTTTGCGTACTTCGATATGAACCCGAAGGGCAAGGAAGATCGCCCGACCAAGCCGCTTCCTGTGCGAGTATTTGAGACGCGTCTCCAGAAGTACATCGCTGCCGAAAAGGCTGGAGAAAAACAGATCGCAGCCAACACTATCGCAGCGTTACGCGCTGATATGGCTAAACTGCCAGAAAATAACGTCGTGGTGCTGGATGCTCAATCGAAAATTGATCGATTGGATGATTCTTTCTGGAGGACGATGAACAGCGACAAGCAGCTCTACCTTCAGAAGGAAATCGCGCCACTCATGCGCGCACGTTCGAATGAGGACTTTAAGGGCATGAGTCTTGAGCTCAACGTTCTTCAGCTCTCTGTAGCTCGCTTGGAGCAGAACGCAGAGAAGATCGAAACGCTGGAACAGGTCATCATCGAGAAGGTGTCTGATTTGCCGATGACGGTGAACACTGTCGCCAGAGAGAAGGAACTGGTTGAAGCCATTTTGAATAACGGACAAATCCACAAAGCCGATGATGATGAATTGCAGCAGATCCAAGCCAAACTCGCGCCATTGATGAGGTTCCGCGATGAAGGCTTTAAGATCGACCAAGAGAAGATCAATCTGCGCGACATCACCGCAGAAAAACAGTTCATCGAGTTCGGACCAGCTAACGAACGTGTCACGGTGCAGAAGTACCGTGAGAAAGTGGAGGCGCTCATCAAGAAACTTGAGGCGGAAAATCCTATCTTGCAGAAGGTCAAAGCAGGCGCAGATTTAACATCCAAGGAAGTCGAGCAGCTTGCCGACACACTGGAACAGTACGATCCCTACCCGACGGAAAAGAACCTGCAGAAGGCGTACGACGCGAGGAGGGTACAATTTCTTGATCTCATTAAGTACATCATGGGGATTGGGGAGCTCAAAACTTTTGCCGACAAAGTCTCTGAGGTGTTTGCGGAATTCATCTCGCAGCACAACACTATGACTGCAAAGCAGATTCAGTTTTTACAAACGCTTCAGACCTTCATCATCGAGAATGGCAAGCTCGACAAGAAAGATCTCACACGAGAACCATTCACACGTTTCCATGCCAAAGGCTTCCTCGGCTTATTCAAGCCAAAAGAACGAGAAGAAATCTTAACACTCGCTACCTCACTCCTCGCACATGCTTAACCAAAAACTCCGCTCCGCCGTTGATCGTCTGTGGGACAAGTTCTGGAGCGGCGGTATCTCCAATCCACTGACTGCCATCGAACAGATTTCGTATCTTCTGTTCATGAAGCGGCTCGATGAACTCGATTTGAAGAAAAAACAGGATGCGGAATTTACTGGTGAGAAATACACATCATTCTTTGCTGGGAATAATGAGGCACTGCGCTGGAGCCAGTTCAAGCAGATGGAAGGTGGAGCGATGCTGGATCACATGCAGCAGAAAGTGTTTCCCTTCCTCAAGACGTTGGGTAAAACAGATAGTCCCTTTGCCAAGCACATGGGCAATGCTGTTTTCATCATCAATAAGCCCTCTTTGCTTGTAGAGGCCGTTAGCATCATCGACGAAATCTACGATGAAATTTCGCGGGAACAAACTGATGGACAAGAGTTTCAGGACACACAAGGTGATCTGTACGAACACCTGCTCTCGGAGATTACCAGCGCAGGCAAGCTCGGCCAGTTCCGCACGCCGCGCCACATCATTCAGATGATGTGTGAATTCGTGAATCCGAAGCTCGGAGATACGATCTGTGACCCTGCTTGTGGCACTGGGGGCTTTCTTCTCGGAGCATATCAGCACATCCTTACGCAGCACACGAGCGAGAAGCATCGTGTGATCGACGCAAACGGTCTCAAGCGCGGACTCGTGGGCGACAAGCTCACTGATGAGCGGCAGTGGAAGCATCTAAAGGAAAAAACTTTCGTCGGTTACGACGCAGATGAAGCGATGGTGCGCATTGGTCTGATGAACCTGATGATGCACGGTATCAGTCATCCGAACATCACACAGCGCGATACGCTCTCGAAAAACTACAGCGAGGACGGCGTATACGACGTGATCATGGCAAATCCGCCGTTCAAGGGCAGTCTTGATACTGGCGATATTAACGAAGCGTTGATGCTCCCTACGACGAAGACGGAGCTGCTATTTGTGAACCGCATTATCAACTCACTCAAGATCGGAGGACGTGCAGCAGTGATCGTGCCAGATGGCGTTCTCTTTGGCTCCAGCAATGCCCACAAGCTGGCTCGGAAAATGCTCATAGAGAAGTGTGAGCTACAAGGGGTGATATCCATGCCAAGCGGCGTGTTCAAGCCTTACGCTGGGGTCAGCACAGCAGTTGTGGTGTTTGTGAGGGGTGGAGAGACGGAGAAGGTTTGGTTTTATGACATGGAGGCTGATGGCTACAGCTTGGACGACAAGCGCGAGAAGATAGCGACGAACGACATACCCGACATCGTGGCGCAGTGGAAGAAACGGCACGAACTGAAAGGGCGAGACCGTGGGGCAAAGTGTTTTTTTGTGGATCGGAAGGAGATTGAAGACAACGATTACGACCTCAGTATTAACCGCTACAAGGAGACGGTTTATGAGGCGGTGGAGTACGAAGAGCCGAAGGTGATCTTGGGGAAGATTGAGAGGCTGGAAGGAGAAATTATGGAAGGTATTTCTCTGCTAAAAAATCAATGAAGACGACGCCATACAAACTTATTGATATCTGCAATATGCAGAGTGGCGGAACTCCCAGAAGAGGGACGGCTGAATACTATAATGGTGAAATTTTATGGGCGAAGATTGGTGACATCGAAAACGCAGAGAACGGATTTATAAATACAACAGAAGAAAAAATTACTCCTGCTGGCCTTTCTGCAATACGCAACCGTTTGTTCCCCAAAAACACGGTGTTATTAGCCATGTATGGATCAGTAGGAAAAGTAGCAATTGCTGGATGTGAGCTTTCCACGAATCAGGCAATCCTCGGCCTGATCCCAGATGAAGAGAAGCTAGATTACAGATTTTTGGCTTACTGGTTGAAATTCAAAAAGAATGCACTTCTAAATGAAGCCCGAGGCGTAGCTTTGCAAAACATCTCGAAAACAATAGTTGCAAAACAGGTGATTCTTTTGCCCTCACTCGAAGACCAAATGCGCACCGTCTCCATCCTCGACCAAGCAGACGCATTGAGGCGTAGGCGCAAGGAGGCAGCCAAGCTGCTGGATGAGTATGTGCAGTCGGTCTTCATGGAGATGTTCGGTGATCCTGTGACGAATCCGAAGGGGTGGAAGCAAATGTCAGGTGGTGATTACAGCAAGCAAATTTCTGTGGGGGTAGTGATTAAGCCAGCTTCGCACTATGCCGAAAGAGGAGTGATTGCACTGAGATCACTCAACGTAAAAAAGAATTACATCAATCTTGATAAAATCGTGTATTTTTCCGAAAATGCTCACAAAAGTGTGGTGGCAAAGTCTACACTGCGATTTAGAGATATAGTGATAGTTCGAACAGGAGCGACAGGGACAGCAGCAGTAATCCCTCAAGAATTAGATGGGATAAATTGTATTGACCTTATAATCGTTAGGCCAAATCCGGATATTGTTAATCCTTACTATTTGAGCTTTCTCTTTAACTCAGATCGAGTAAAAGCAATTGTCGCTTCAAAAGAAGTCGGTGGTATCCAAAAACACTTCAACATTGGAGCTATAAGAAAACTTCCATTGCCTATGCCACCACTTGAAATTCAGAATAAATTTGAAGATATTTATCTTGATACAGAAATACTAAAAGTGAAGATGCAGACACAGAATCAAGAGATAGAAAATCAATTCAATACTCTCATGCAGCAGGCGTTCGTTGGTGCACTCTGATGTCGTAGTGCTCTGTACCTAGTCTCTCCCGAGGGGCATAATTGACGTGCACCTGTTCTCCATCGATTGAGCGACGCGTCTTTGCGTTTTCTCTGAGGAAGCTCCCCTAAGGGGGTGCTACTGACTTCGTTCAGTTTCCTCAGAGTTCGCTCTGGAGAACTGGTGCAACGGAGCACAGAGCGCCCCCTTAGGGGCAACGCGAAAGTGGCTCCGTATCTACCACTTTCCCCATTTTTATATGAAGAACCCTACCATTTCTACAGGCAAAAGCCTGCTCATCATATTGGCTGTGCTGATCGTTTTGCCAGTCGGTTGTACGATGCTCTTCGGTGGTACAAACCCTTCCACTGCCCCAAACGGAACGGCTCAGAATTCGACACCTAACTACAGGATTGCGGTACTGTCCTGCGCTGAGCAGAGAATAAAGGGAATGCTGAAATCACCAAGTACTGCTGACTTTCCGTGGGGTACATCTAAAGCACAGATCACACTTGTTGAAGGAACAACGTATGAGGTTAGTTCTTACGTGGACGCTCAGAATAGTTTCGGTGCGATGATCCGTTCCAACTACACCTGCCGCGTCACCTACGAGCCAAATACCACGATGTGCGAAACTCGCTGCAAACTCGAAGAATAAGTCATGGTTTGCATCGAAAGTGATTGGTAAACACTTGGAAAGCCGTGTGCAAAACGGCGTGTGTGAAATTCAGAGAGTATTACTCGTAGAGCAAACCCCGACTCAACATGCGTTAGATAGCGCCTCTTATAGGCTCTTGACTGTTGGTGTCTCTAATTTCAGGATTGAACTGATGACTAAATACTCCATTTCACTACCCTTCTTCGATCTAGATACCTCTGATCCTCTGGTAAAGAGTGTGATCTTTGCTATGGAGTCTAATCCCCATGATGCAGAGAAAATAGCTGAATCTATGTGGTTGAATTATGAGCCCTATCGCTCCCAACTTTTAGCGTACGTGAGGACACACTTAGATTTAGGCCTGAAGCCACCACATCTCTCTTTGTCATCAAGATCAAAGACAGTCGTAGGTGAAATACAGTTTGATAAAAATGTTGGGGAGATTAAGGTTGGCGATCAGCTTGTTGGTCGATTACCTCTTGGAACGAGAGAATTCTACTTATTTGTGAAGTTGTACGAAAATAGAGGGAAAGTTGTAGGATATAAATCCTTATACGATTTTATTCGTAGTGTGAGTCGGTTTACTCAGGTTAATGATCCGAGTAATTATTGTCATAAACTTAGGGGCGAACTATCTAAGAAAATTTGGGGGGTGGAAATTGATCATCTAATAAAAGCAGATCGCTTGTTGGACGGCACAAGGGGCTATCGACTATTGACTGAAGCAGAGATCGCCGAGAAGTAAGCAGAAGTTCCGGAGGGTATTAACGAAAAAGGGCAGACACACTGTGGCTACCCTTTATTTCGTACCCTTATTTATCTATGCCAAATTTTTTACAGCTCAATCCTAGATGGCAAGATGGCGACCCACAGGTTGTCGTTTGTACCCACGAAAAGTCATGGTGTGAAGCTTATACTGGCTCAATTTCGAGGCCGAAGTACTTTCTTGTACCTCTTTCCAAACTTCAACAATGGAAGAAGGTACGATAAAAGCCGTTTCGGCTGATGAACCTAAAAAGAAGGTTCCACCACAAGCGGAGCGACTGCTAGGCTATGTAACGGAAAAGAATTGCACTCTTTTCCGCGATCAGTACGACAGTCCGTATGCTCGAATCAAGGTAGAGGATCACTGGGAAATATGTGCCCTGCGGAGCGTACAATTTGCACTCTGGCTCAAGCGCCTCTTCTGGAAGATTGAGGGCAAGATGATCTATGGCGAGGCATTCAACAAGACTCTTGGCGTTTTGGAAGCCCGCGCATTCTTCGAATCGCCGCAATTTCCTTTGGCAAATCGAGTCACTCGTCATGATGGGGCGATTTGGTACGATCTTTGCGACGACAAGCATCGTGCAATCAAGGTGGTAGCCGAGAAGGGCTGGGAGATCGTTGCAGTACCGCCGATTATTTTTCGACGGTATCGACATCAACAGCCAGTTCCTGCTCCTGATTCCACTGGTTCTGTACATGACATTGCCCCATTCCTTGGAAATACTCGGAATAACCAGCAGAAATTTCTCCTGCTACTCTCCATCATTTCCTGTTTCATTTCTGACATTCCGCGTCCATTACTTTGTATCAGTGGAGAAAAGGGGTCTAGTAAATCAACGCTCTCACGGATGTTGCGACGCATTGTTGATCCAGCAAAGCCTCTATTGCTCACGTTGCCATCTGACCGAGGAGAGTTGGCACAGCAGCTTTCGCATCA
>SXGT01731595.1_pt1 | contig 10415 bp, 8 predicted proteins | sample 3176221 | NCBI WGS metagenome assembly SXGT01 (sample SAMN11356862, study PRJNA531348) | freshwater metagenome | isolation source: freshwater sample F1-120 | place: China: Fuxian Lake, Yuxi | collected 2017-12-25
AATTCATGATCTAAAAAACGCAAATAATAGTGCTCGAGTGCATGTTAAGTTAGTTGCAGAAGTTGGCGTTGGCACAGTAGCGGCCGGTGTTAGTAAAGCACATGCAGATGTAGTTTTAATTTCTGGCCATGATGGTGGTACCGGTGCATCTCCACTTACATCTTTAAAACATGCGGGTGCTCCATGGGAGTTAGGTCTGGCAGAGACTCAACAAACATTAATGCTAAATGGTTTGCGCGATCGAATTGTTGTTCAAGTAGATGGACAAATGAAGACTGGCCGAGATGTTTTAATTGCAGCTTTATTAGGTGCTGAAGAGTTTGGTTTTGCTACTGCTCCACTTGTTGTATCAGGGTGTGTGATGATGCGAGTTTGTCATTTAGATACCTGCCCGGTTGGTGTTGCGAGCCAAAACCCTGAACTTCGAAAGAAATTTACCGGAAAGCCAGAATTTGTTGAAACATTTTTTGAATATATTGCGGAAGAGGTAAGGGAGCTATTAGCACAACTTGGCTTTAAGAAATTAGAGGATGCAATTGGCCAGGTTGAATTACTAGATACAAAATCAGCCATTGATCATTGGAAAGCAAATGGCCTAGATCTTTCGCCCCTACTTATTGCGCCAAAGGATAATTCACCAAGGCGGAATCTGAGTAAACAAGATCATGGTCTCGTAAATGCTCTTGATAATGAGTTAATTAAATTATCAGCGAATGCATTAAATAAAGCAACTCCAGTTAGGTTAGAAATGCCAGTGCGAAACGTTAATCGAACTGTTGGAACTATGTTGGGTGCTGAAATTACTCGTAAATATGGTGGGGCTGGTTTACCTGCAGACACAATTGATATTACTTTCCATGGTTCAGCCGGACAATCATTTGGTGCCTTTGTACCATCTGGATTAACGCTAAGACTTTATGGTGATAGTAATGATTATGTTGGTAAGGGTTTATCTGGTGGCCGTGTGATTATTCGACCGGATGAGAAGGCAAAGTTTTTATCAAGTTCAAATGTGATTGCTGGCAATGTAATCGGCTATGGCGCAACATCTGGTGAAATAATGATTGCTGGTGTAGTTGGTGAGCGCTTTTGTGTTCGAAACTCTGGCGCAACTGCCATAGTAGAAGGTGTTGGTGATCATGGATGTGAATACATGACTGGTGGAAGTGTGATTGTTCTTGGAAATACTGGTAGAAATTTTGCAGCTGGTATGTCTGGTGGGCGAGCATTTGTATTAGATCTTGATGTGCGATTAGTAAATACCGAGATGGTAGATATATTAGCGCTGCCAGGTGATCAAGAAGAGATTATCAAATCTCATATTTCAAAATTTTACGCAGAGACTGGATCAAAAATTGCTGGTGAGCTAATTAAGGATTGGCAAAGTGCTAAGAAACGTATTTCAATGGTGATGCCACGTGATTACGCTAGAGTTTTAGATGTGATGGCAAAAGCGCAGCGCGAAGGATTGCCGATCGAGAGCGCAGTTATGGCGGCGATCAATGGCTGATCCAAAAGGATTTTTAACAACTAATCGTGAGTTACCAAAGCGTCGACCAGTTGATGTGCGCATTAAAGATTGGAAAGAGGTTTACCAAGAGCAGGAGTTTTCCCATCTTCAAAAACAAGCTGGCCGTTGTATGGACTGTGGAATTCCTTTTTGCCACCAAGGGTGCCCACTTGGCAATTTAATACCCGAGTGGAATGAGTTAATTTGGCGAGGTGAAAAAGCAGAGGCAATTGATCGCCTACATGCAACTAATAATTTTCCAGAATTTACTGGCAGATTATGTCCAGCACCTTGTGAGACTGCTTGCGTAGTAGCAATTAATGCAGAAGCAGTCACTATTAAGCAAGTAGAACTAAGAACAATAGAGGAAGCATTTCTGGAAAAAAGAGTTGTGCCATTAATTCCAGACAGATTATCTGGCAAAACTGTGGCAGTAATTGGATCTGGTCCGGCTGGACTTGCCGCAGCTCAGCAATTAACTAGAGCCGGTCATACTGTTGCGGTCTATGAGCGAGCTGACAAAATTGGTGGGTTACTACGGTATGGAATTCCAGAATTTAAAATGGAGAAAGCAATAGTTGATCGCAGACTTAACCAAATGGAGCAAGAGGGCACAAGATTTAGAACTGGTATTGAGGTTGGTAAAGATATTACAGGTAGCGCATTACGTAATAAGTATGACGCAGTTGTAATTGCTATTGGCGCAACTAATTGGCGCGATCTTCCTATTCCTGGCAGAGATGCCAAAGGCGTGTATCAAGCTATGGAGTATTTGCCTTGGGGAAATAAGCAAGCATTAGATGAATTAGATAGTGAGCCAATAATTAATGCGAGAGGTAAAGATGTTGTAATTCTTGGTGGTGGTGATACTGGGGCAGATTGTTTGGGAACTGCAATTAGGCAGGGGGCAAAATCTGTCACTCAACTTGAAATCATGCCAAGGCCTAGTGATGAAAGACCAAGTACTCAGCCATGGCCAACTTACCCAATGATTTACCGTGTAAGTAGTGCCCATGAAGAGGCTGGCGAGCGAATGTATGCAGTTTCAACTCAAGAATTCGTTAAAGATAAAGATGGAAATCTTAAGGGATTAGTTTTAGTTGAAACTGAATTTATAAATGGCAAGTTCCAACCAGTACCTAGCAGTGAGAAAGAGATTCCAGCAAATTTAGTATTACTAGCTATGGGATTTACTGGTCCTGAAAAGAGTGATCTGCTTACTCAACTTGAGGTTGAATTAGATGAACGTGGGAACATAAAGCGTGATGGTGAGTATGCAACTTCAACAGAGGGTGTTTATGTCTGTGGAGATGCAGGCAGAGGACAATCCCTAATTGTGTGGGCAATTGCTGAGGGGCGAAGTGCTGCAGCAGCCGTTGATACATATCTTTCTGGACACACGCAACTACCATTTCCAATAGAGCCAACTGCTCGCCCTTTGATGGTTTAAGGTCAATATATGCGCCGCGCGAAAATTGTATGCACACTAGGTCCTGCGGTGGAATCAGTTGAAAAAATCACTGAGTTAATTGATGCCGGTATGAATATGGCTAGATTAAATCTTTCACATGGTAGTCATGATGAACACCAAAAAAGACTTGATCTAGTTAGAGCAGCTTCGAAAAAAGCCAATAAAGCAGTTGCAATTTTGGTGGATCTGCAAGGTCCAAAGATTCGATTAGGTAGGTTTTCATCTGGCCCGCACGAATTATCACGCGGAGATACATTTACCATTACAACTGATGATATTGCTGGTACAAAAGATAAGGTAAGTACAACTTACAAAGGTCTACCTGGAGATTGCAAAGCCGGAGATGCAATCATGATTGATGATGGAAAAGTATCTGTTCAAGTAGTTCAGGTTAAGGGCAATGATGTAATTACCACGGTGATTCAGCCTGGAATGGTAAGTAATAACAAAGGTATTAATCTTCCAGGTGTTGCAGTTTCATTACCTGCGTTATCGGAAAAAGATATTGCGGATTTACGCTGGGGACTAAAAGTTGGTGTTGATTTTATTGCGCTCTCATTTGTGAGAAATGCGGCAGATATAAAGGATATTCATAAGATTATGGATGAAGTTGGAGTTAAAGTTCCAGTTATAGCAAAGATTGAAAAACCACAGGCCGTTGAAAACCTACAGGAAATAGTTGACGCTTTTGATGGGATTATGGTTGCCCGAGGAGATCTTGGGGTTGAATTACCAATTGAAGATGTGCCAATGGTTCAAAAAAGATGTATTACGATGGCAAGAGAGTCAGCAAAGCCAGTAATAGTTGCAACACAGATGCTTGACTCAATGATTAGTAACTCTCAACCTACTAGAGCAGAGGCTACTGATTGTGCTAATGCAGTATTAGATGGAGCCGATGCTCTGATGTTATCTGGTGAAACAAGTGTTGGTGATTTTCCAATTGATGCGGTGAGGGTTATGGCAAGAATTATTGAGAGAACTGAAGAGGTTGCATTAGATCAAATACCACCTCTTAAACACTCACCAGCTACAAAAGCTGGCGCAATTACAAAAGCGGCAACTGAGGTCGGTTTAACAGTCGGCGCCAAGTATTTAGTCGCCTTTACACAAAGTGGTGATTCAGCAAGGCGAATGTCGCGGCTTCGATCACCTATTCCAATGCTTGCACTTACTCCTGAAATTGGTACCTATAACAGATTAGCTCTTTCATGGGGAGTTGAATCACTACTTACTGCCTCCGTTAATCACACAGATGAGATGGTTATGCAGGTCGATACTATTTTGATTGAATCTAAGCGAGTTAAAATTGGTGATTTAGTTTTAATCGTCGCCGGTTCACCGCCAGGAATACCTGGCTCGATAAATGCGATGCGAGTTCATAAAATTGGCGATGCTGTAAGCGGAGTCGCTGCGGCTTACCGAAAGTAATTTCGCCAAAAAAAAGTAAGACCGATAAACTAATTCTCTCTAACGCCTCGGTACTCCAACGGTAGAGAGGACGGTCTCAAAAACCGTATAGTGTCGGTTCGAATCCGACTCGAGGCACATGAATACACAAAAGCAAAAAGTTAGAGTACTTGTTGCCGAGGATGAAACTATCATTCGCTTCGATTTAGTAGAGATGTTAACTGAAGCTGGATATGAAATAGTTGCTCAAGCAGAAAATGGCGCTATCGCAATTGAACTTGCAAAAGAGTTCAAACCTGATCTTGCAATTTTAGATGTAAAAATGCCAGTAGTTGATGGAATAACAGCGGCTGAACAAATTATTCCAATCGCTCCAGTACTAATGCTGACCGCATTTAGCCAGCGTGATCTAATTGAACGAGCCAGGGATGCTGGCGTCATGGCTTATGTTGTTAAACCCTTTTCACTTGATGATTTAATTCCTGCTATTGAGATTGCAATAAGTAGGCATCGGCAGATGAAGCAGCTAGAAAAAGAGGTAGCAGATGTCTATGAACGACTTGAAACTCGTAAGGTAATTGATCGAGCCAAAGGGATATTAATGAAGGCCATGAATTTATCTGAACCTGAGAGTTATGCATGGATTCAGCGGACGGCAATGGACCGGCGAATTTCGATGAAGGCTGTGGCCGAGGCCGTTGTCAACCCCGATGCGATGCCTAATAATTAGGTATTAGGCCTCAATATCTGCATTTATAACAAAATCGCTACGTAACCTACGAAAGATATCGGCTTGTCATTTCTAAGCCCTCTGCATTACCCTTCTCATCTCCCTTGCCAGGGACAACATGAACAGGAAGGCATAAATGAACAAGAAGATTAAACAATCACTTGCGATTGTAACTTCTGCAGCCCTTGCATTTGGCGCTGTAGTAGCTTCATCTGCAAATGCTGCTGGAACTTATACTATCGCCTACCAAGGCCCACTTTCTGGTGGAGAAGCCTCAACAGGTACTGATGAGTTAAACGCAGTTAAGTATGCTGCAAAAGTTTTCATGAAGAAGAACAAGGGCTTCAAAATTAATGTTGTAGCCGTTGATGATCAAGGAGATCCTGCTGTTGCAGGAACAGTTGCTCCAGGAGTTGGCTCTAACAAGAAGATCATTGGTCTTGTTGGTCCTGCTTACTCAGGTGCAACTATCGCATCACTTCCTTATTACAAGGCTGGTGGATTAGTAATGATTTCACCATCAGCAACTCGCGTTTCAATTACAGACCCAACATCACCTGACTTCGGTGGACCTGTGTTCCACCGTGTAGTAGGAAAAGATGATTTACAGGGTCCAGCTTTAGCTAAGTACGCAACTGCTGGAATTTCAAACGCAAAAGTGTTTGTTTTTGATGATCAATCTGCATACGCAGTACCACTACGTGGCTACGTTGAAGCCGGTTTGAAGAAAGTAGCTGGAGCAACACTTGTTGGTGGAGATTCAGTTCCAAACACAACAACTGATTTTGCCCCAACTATTGCAAAGATTAAAACCTCTGGTGCAAATGTAGTTATTTACACTGGCTACTACAGCCAAGGAGCAGTATTTATCAAGCAACTTCGTGACTCAGGTTCAACAGCAATATTTGCTGGTGGCGACGGAGTCTTCAACCAGGAGTACCCAAAGCTTGCAGGAGCTGCAGCTGAAGGTTCAAAAGTTACTGGTGTAGGTGGACTTGCTGGAATTAGTGCAGCACTAGAAGCTGACTACAAGAAGCAAATGGGTGTTTCATCTGGTGTTTACTCAGTTGAATCATATGATGCGGCAAACATACTTCTTGCCGGAATCAAGGCTGGAAAGACAACTCGAGCATCAATGCTTAAGTATGTTAAGTCATACAACGGTAAGAGCGTTAGCGGTAACACAATTAAGTTCGATAAGAACGGTGACGTTTCTTACGGACTATTTGCTGGATTTACCTCAAAGGGTGGAGTTCTAGTAAATACAGGTATTATTAAGTAATACTTACTACTTAATTACCTCTACAAGTTAGTGGGTGTTTTGGAAAACTCTTGAAAAAGAGAGCCAAAGCACCCACACTTGTATAGGCAGATGGTTTAATTAATCGCCATTTATTTGCAAGGAGAAGAATGTTTGCGGTATTAATTGATCAGTTCTGGTCTTTAACGATAGCAGGCATTGCTCTTGGGTTTATCTACGTTTTAGTTTCACTTGGCTACACGATGGTTTATGGCGTACTTCGAATGATTAACTTTGCAAACTCTGAGATATTTATGTGGGGCACATTTGGAGCAATTGTCTCCAATCGCGATTTGTTTAAATACACGCAAACAAGTGAGCCCGCTACAGGATTAAAATTACTAGTTGTACTTCTTACCGGCCTGCTAGTTTCCATGTTTATTGCAGCCTTAACCGCAGTCTTTGTTGAGTTTGTGGCTTACCGTCGTCTGCGCATGCGAGGAACTAACCGACTTGCAACATTAATTTCAGCAATTGGAGTATCTATTGCACTAGCCGAAGTCATGCGCTTACTTACCGATTCACGCCCGGTTGGCTCACCGCGAGTGCTAGAAAAAATTATTTTAACTGAAGTTTGGGGCGCTAATATTCGCCTAGATACTGTAATTACTATAATCGCAGCAGCAGTAATTTACTTTATTTTAGAGCGCTTTATTAGTTTATCCCGCATGGGTAAAGCGATACGAGCAGTATCCCAAAATGAGGATGCAGCAAAGTTAATGGGTGTAAACCTAAACAGAGTTATCACAGTTACATTTTTGATTGGGGGCCTTGCCACCGGCGCAGCAGCATTTTTCTATGTTACAGTATTTGAATATACGAAATTTAATATTGGTTTCACTATGGGGTTGGCAGCATTTACTGCAGCAGTGCTTGGTGGAATTGGAAATATCAGGGGTGCATTCTGGGGTGGTTTAAGTCTTGGACTGCTTGAAGTTTATGCATCAGCAGTTCTTGGAACTCAGTGGAAAGCCGTTACTGTTTTTGTAGTTTTAGTTTTAGTACTTCTATTCAAGCCAAATGGCTTGTTTGGCGAAGCTGTCCAGCAAACGAGGGCATAAGAGATGAAAATTCGTGACTACTGGAACTTGCGTGACTTTGGCGCAAAAATATGGGAAAAATCTAATCGCGTTCAACGGGTTGCAATCTCACTTGTTGCAATTTTCTTAGTGGGTTTATTGCCATTTGCTGGAAATGGAATTTTAGCAACCCCAATATCTGCCTATGACGCAGTTCTAGTTTATCCTGTCGCAATATTTGTACTTATGGCACTGGGCTTAAATATTGTCGTAGGTAAATCTGGAATGCTTGATTTAGGTTATGTTGCTTTTTTCGCAATTGGTGCATACACGATGGCGCTAATGGGCACTCTTACAGGTTTAAATACTTGGGAGATTATGCCTTTTGGAATTGCTTTTGCGATGATTGCTGGAGTTTTGCTTGGTCTACCAACACTGCGTGTGCGTGGAGATTATTTGGCTATCGTTACCTTGGGTTTTGGTGAAATAGTACGTTTAGTGGTTTTAAACTCCACTTGGTCAAAAGGACCAAATGGAATTGCTAATATTCCAATGCCTCCTAAAATTGGACCACTTGAATTTGATTTGTTTAATCAAAAATTATTTTTCTGGGTAGTTTTAATCATGATATTACTTACTATCTGGATGATTCGCCGTTTAAGCGTTCGAAGGCCAGGAAGAGCCTGGGAGGCAATTCGTCAGGATGAGGATGCAGCAGAGCTAATGGGAATCCCAACACTTAAATATAAGATTTGGTCCTTTACCTTAGGCGCAGCTATTGGAGGCGCAGCGGGTGTGCTTTATGCATCTAAGAACCTATACATAGCACCTGAAATGTTTACCCTTAACGTTTCAGTATTGATTCTTGCTTGCGTAGTTCTTGGTGGGATTGGAAATATCTGGGGAGTTATAATTGGTGCAGTTATTATTGGATATCTGCCGGAACGTATTCGTTTTATCTCTGACGCAAGACTTCTAGTCTTTGGAATAGTTCTAGTTATTGTGATGAACTTTAGACCTGATGGATTATTGCCACGCAAGAAACGCGAAAAGGCCATAGTTGCGAAAGGAATGAAAAAATAATGTCTGAGACACTTCTTTCTATTAAGAACTTAACTATGAAGTTCGGTGGTGTTACCGCCCTTAATGATGTAAACATCGATGTTAAAAAAGGTGAAATATTAGCTTTGATCGGCCCAAATGGAGCGGGTAAAACCACAGTCTTTAATGTTATCACCGGTGTTTATAAGGCTACTAGTGGTGTGATTTCATTTGAAGGTACTGAAATTCGTGACCAAGCGCGATATAAAATTACCCAGCTTGGACTTGCTCGTACATTTCAAAACATTCGGCTATGGGGAGAGATGACAGCCCTAGAAAATGTTATTACTGCAACTGATGCGCACAAGAAGAGTGGCTTAATTGGCGCACTTTTTGGTCTACCACGTGCGCGACGTGAAGAGCGCGAAAATCGCGAACAGGCTATAGAAATGCTGCGCTTTATTGGAATTGAAGAATACGCCGATCGACTAGCAAAGAATCTACCTTACGGTGTTCAAAGGCGCCTTGAGATTGCAAGAGCAATAGGAACATCACCACGTCTACTTTTACTTGACGAACCAGCTGCAGGTTTTAATCCAGCCGAGAAAGTTGAGCTAGCTGCTTTGATTAAAAGAATTCGTGATGCTGGATATACAGTGCTTTTAATTGAGCATGACATGTCACTGATTATGGGTATTTCAGATCGCGTTATTGTTCTAGATTTTGGCGCAAAGATTGCAGATGATCTACCAAGTGCAGTCCAGAAGGATCCTAAAGTTATAGAAGCATATTTAGGGGTACCAGCTGATGCGTCTTGAAATTAAAGATCTACATGTTCACTACGACAAAATTGAGGCAATTAAAGGAATTTCTGTTGTTGTAAATGAGGGTGAAATTGTCACATTAATTGGCGCTAATGGCGCTGGAAAAACAACAACGCTTAAAACTATTTCAGGGCTTCGAAAAGTGTCTAGCGGTGCAATTTTATTTGATGGTCAGGACATATCTAAGGTACCAGCACATGAAAGAGTAGATCTTGGTATCTCTCAAGCTCCCGAGGGTCGCGGTATTTTTCCAGGAATGACTGTTTTAGAAAACCTTGAGATGGGTAAGTTTCATCGTAAAAATCGTAAAGCTGAAATGAATGAAGATCTAGATAATATCTACAGTTTATTCCCAAGATTAAAAGAGCGCAGTTCTCAGGCAGGTGGAACATTATCTGGTGGGGAACAGCAAATGTTAGCGATAGGCCGTGCTTTAATGTCTCGTCCTAAGGTGTTACTTCTTGATGAGCCATCAATGGGACTTGCTCCGCAAATGATTGCAAATATTTTCCGAATTATTACGCAAATTAATAAGCAAGGTGTAACTATTTTGCTAGTTGAGCAAAATGCACAGCAAGCATTAACTCACGCTCATAGAGCATATGTTCTTGAAACTGGTCTGGTTACTAAAGAGGCTAACGCAAAAGATCTACTTAATGATCCTTACGTGAAGGCTGCCTATCTCGGAACAGGTGCTTAAGAAAAGTTTATCTTTGAGCGAGAATTAAACAAGTTATTCGTGCGCTGCAAGTACGCTCACCTTTATCATTCGTAATTTCAACTTGATATGAACAGATAGTTTTTCCTAGAGAAATTGCAGTCGCGACGGCTGTAACCACACCAGAGGTTGCAGATTTATGATGAGTAGCATTGATATCAATTCCAACAATTTTTCTGTCCGCACCAGCATGGAGCTGAGTTCCTATTGAACCTAGGCTCTCTGCTAATACTACGTTAGCACCGCCGTGAAGAAGCCCGATTGGTTGGGTATTACCTTCAACTGGCATTGTGCCAACTAATCTCTCAGGTGATGCCTCAATAATTTCGATACCCATTTTTTTATCAAGGGCACCGATACCCCTTTTTCGAATTGCTTCAAGAAAGTCGCTC
>SXGT01557116.1_pt1 | contig 10413 bp, 6 predicted proteins | sample 3176221 | NCBI WGS metagenome assembly SXGT01 (sample SAMN11356862, study PRJNA531348) | freshwater metagenome | isolation source: freshwater sample F1-120 | place: China: Fuxian Lake, Yuxi | collected 2017-12-25
CCTTCACAAGCGCTGATCGCCTCCACAAGGGCCTCTTCGAGGCGGCCGACGGAGGCACGCTGTTCCTCGACGAGCTCGGTGAGCTCCCAGCATCCGCCCAGGTCAAGCTGCTCCGCGTGCTTCAGGAAGGCGAGGTCCTGCGCGTCGGCAGCACTCGGCCGATCCGCATATCCGTCCGGGTCATCGCCGCGACCCACAAGGACCTTATCCGCGAGGTTGCGGAAGGCCGGTTCCGCGAGGACCTCTTCTTCCGGCTCGCCGTCGCCCTCCTCAAGGTGCCGCCACTCCGGGCTCGCGACGACGACCTCATGCTGCTCGCCGACCACCTTCTCGCGCAGGTGAATCGCGACGCCGAGTCGGAGCCCGGCTACCAGCACAAGAAGCTTTCCGTCGCCGCAAGGAACCTTCTCCGCCGCCACCCCTGGCCGGGCAATGTCCGCGAGCTGGCCAATACGCTTCAGCGCGCCGCCATCTGGACCGACGGACCGACCATCACCGGCGAAGATCTCCGGGACGCGCTCCTGCCGCTCGCGACCGCCCCGGCCGATCTCCTGTCGCGCCCACTTGGAGACGGCTTCGATCTCCGCGCGCTCGTCGCCGAGGTGGTGCGGCACTACCTGCAGCGCGCCCTCACCGACGCGCACGGCAAGAAGGCGCAGGCCGCGGAGCTGCTCGGGCTGCCGAGCTACCAGACCCTCACCAACTGGCTCAAGAAGCACGGGGTCGAGTGATGGCACAGAGCTTGAGTATGCGGCCCCGCATGGCACGCGTCGACGAGGTCGAGGCCCGCGCCAAGAAGCTTGTTTTGAGTCGGTCGCGCAACGGCCGCTCTCCGGAGATTCGAAGTTATGATCGCTGCAATCGAGCTGGAGAACTTCAAGGGCATCTCGGACCGCGTGCGCATCGAGCTCGCGCCCGTCACGTTGCTCTTTGGCGCCAACAACGCGGGCAAGAGCACCGTCCTGCACGCGCTGCATTACTTCCTCGAGTGCGTCGACCGAAGTCAACTGGAGGGAAACCGCCCTCGGTCCGCGCATGAGGCCTTCGACTCCGGTGGATTCGGGCGGGTTGTGCACCAGCACCAGCTCGACCGGACGATCTCGATTCGAATCGAGCTCGATTCGAAGAGCGCCGACCCATTTCCGTCCCTCTGGGACCATCCCGATGGGTATCTCGTCCACAACAAAGAGGTCGACGTTCTGTTGAAACCGCTTTGGGTGGAACTTCGAATCCAGTCGTTCCCCGAGCGGCCGCACGAGGGAGCCGTGGCCGAACTCCGAGTAGGAACGGTCGGTCGCGACCAATGGCTCGTGAGGGCATACGTCGAACCGGACGCATGTCATGGGACGTCGATTGGGACGTCGATTGACGTGGACTTCGGACACCCCGCCCTTGCGTGGTTCAAGGAGAAGTACGAGGACTGGGAGCACTTCGAAGAAGTGGCGACCCGCACGAACGCGTCGGTTCTTACTTTTCGCGCCGCCAGTCCGGACGTGCGTTCGCCTGTCCCGCGCACGGACGCGCCCTTTTCGATTCGGCGGCTGAAGAGGCCCGATGACACTCCCGACGAGATTCGTGTGCTGCAAGGCCTGCGGCCATCGCACGAAGCGTGGCACGTGGCTGTACCTCTTGGGAACATGGGCAGACTGCTGGATCTCCTTCTGGTCGGCCCGGTCGCTCACGTCACTCGCGCGCTCAGGAATCTCGTCCACGTCGGACCGCTGCGGACCGTGCCATCGCGAGCGATGGTCTTCGAAACAGCGAAGTCCAACGAAGGTTGGGGAGACGGGCTGCGCGCTTGGGGCGAACTCTTTCGAAGCCCGCAACTCCTGGACCTGACAAACCACTGGTTCGATCGCATGGAGATGGACGCCAGCCTGGTCGCGCGACAGTACTTCGCGTCCCCGTACGACGCAGGCCACCCCGGCATTGGCCGATTGATGGTAGGGATGGTAGGGAGGACCGGCGTCCGGTTTCCATGCGAACTCGGGGTCGGGTTCGCGCAGCTCGTCCCGATCGTCGCGGCGGCCCTCACGCCGCCCGACGGAGGGCTCGTCATGGTCGAGCAACCCGAGCTCCACATCCACCCAGCCCTGCAGGTGAAACTTGCCGACCTCTTCATCGCGCAGTCTGCCAGCCGGCAGCTGATCGTCGAGACGCACAGCGAGCACATCATCCTGCGGATGCTCCGACGCATACGCGAAACGACCGCCAGCACTCTTTCCGAGGGAGCGCCTCGTTTCGACCCGAGTCGGCTGAGCGTCCTCTACGTGGAGCCGAGCGCGACTGGTACGAAGGTTCAGCGCCTGAACGTCGACTATTCCGGCGAGTTCGTAGACCGCTGGCCCAAGGGCTTCTTCGAGGAGCGTGGCGAGGAGCTCTTCTGATGTTTCACGTGTACGCGATCGACCCCCACGTTTTGTCGAGCTGGGAGCGCCTGCGCTACTTCCTCGATTCGCTCGGGCATGCGCAAGGTAGGCTGCTCGCCGAGTTCCCCAAGACATGGAAGAGGCTCGTCTACGACTGCCTCCGTCAGCGGGGCACGCTTACGTCGAGAGTCGAACTACGGCTCAAGAACATGGATGCCACCGTCTTCGTTCGTCGTCCGCAGGCTGCCTACGACGGAACATGCTCGTGGCTGGAAAACGCGCTGGAGGAGCACGCGCGGGAGCCCTTTCATGCCATCGTCGCCAATGCGACCGAGGGAATCCCCAATGCGACCGAGGGAACCCCTGCTATCCTCGATGCGGACGCCGTCGACGCGACATGGCCACTCTGGCGGGCCAGCGCAGGCCTACTCGTTCCCCGAGACTCCGAGGAGATGGCCAGCGTGGCCGCGCCACTTCTTTGCCTCTCCACTCGCATGGTATGGATCGACCCGTATTTCTGGCCCGAGCATCACAACAAGACCGACGTTCTCAAGCGCGTGCTTGAGGCGACTCGCCTGAACGCGGACGTCGAAATCCATGCCCGCCTCCCGGAGGATTTCGGGTATCCGTGGGCCAAGTCGAGGTGCGAACAACTCCTTCCTCAGCACACCCCAAGCGACCTGAAGCTGCGCGTTCGATTTCGGGCCGAGCGCGACTGTGGGAAACGACTCCACAACCGCTACGTCCTGACTGACGTGGGCGGAATTCAGTTCGGCGACGGCCTGGAGAAGGGTTCAGTAGGACAGGACGATCGGGTCTCGGCGCTGGAAGCCGCAACCTGGAAAGAACTCTTGAACCAGTACTGCGAAGCACCATCTGCTTTCGATGACGTGGGGGATCCGATCATGATCCATGGAACCCGCGCGCGGTAGTGACGGCTGGCCTCTTCGGGTATCGCCAGTCGGCGCCGCCCACTGAACGCAGGTCTGAGGCCGGTCTGAATGCGTGCCGAGTCAACCCCTCCAGAGCTTGTTCGGCGGCTCCGAGGGTTGGCGCGCAGGCCTCGACCGCGAGCGACCGATCGTCGGTCCGAGCACCGGAGGGGCCCCCCGCACCCTCACGCCCTCCTGGGCGCCTTCACGTGCACGGTCCTCGCCCCACGGCCCTTCCTCCGAGCCGCAGCCTTCGGCCACGCCGAGTCTGCCCCGGCCTCGGCGCCGCGCATGTTCCGCTCGATCACGGCGTCCTCTTCCGGGGTGACCGTGAAGACAAGCATCACGTCCTCGAGCTCCTTGGGCGACAGCGCGCCGCGCAGGTGCCCGTAGAACGCGTGCTGTCGCTCGACGTCGTTGAGCGCCGCGAACGTCTCGGACACGACCGTGCCATAGACCCGCCCGCTCGGGTTCAGCGCGAGTCGCGCTTCAGCGTCCGGAAAGCTCTTCGCGACGATCTCCGCGATCTTCTCGACGAGCGTCACTTCGACGGTCGCGGCTTTCTTCGTCGTCAAGCGCCCTCCAACGCGAATGATGGTACTCGACGCGGCGATGGCCTCCGAGGCAGCGGCAGCGAGAAGTCTTGCGTCGCCGCCCTTCGTCCGGGTCTTCGGCGCGTTGTACCCGAGCGCCTGCAGGCTCGCGACGACCCTCGAGCTCGGCTCATACCGCCGGGCGGTCGTCCAGACCACCATCACGCCGTGTCGCCACGCCGATCCCCTGTCGCGCCGTCGCCCGGAGATCACCCAGCATGCGGCCGGCCTCGACCGGCGACGTCAACCAGCGCATCGGCGGGCGAGGTCGCTGCCGACCGCCACAGCCAGCCCCTCCACCCCCCATCCCGAGCCCGCGTCCACGTCCGCGTTGACGGCGATCGGACGCAGCGACATGCTCCGCGCATGGGACGACCGAAACGTAACCTACCGCCCGCTTCCCCGCCGCTCGATGAACGCGCGCAAGCGGTCCTGGACGAGCTCCATCGGCGGGCCGCGGCAGGCCATCCCCTCAACTCCGGTGCCAACCGCGGGGACTGGCTCTATGCCGCCGCGGTCCGCTTCTTTGGCTCCTGGTCGGCCGCCGTCGACGCGGCCGGCTTCGACCCCGACGCGGTCCGGCAGGCCGGCCTGAGCAGCGACGAGACGCTGAGGCGAATTCGGCGGCTGGCAGAGGCTGAAGGCGACGGCCTGCGGTCCCGGAATCACTCGCTCGTCGCGTCCGGCGCCATGAGGCACTTCGGCGGGTGGGAGGCGGCGCTCGCGGCGGCCGGCTGCAAGCCGCGCGAGCGCTTCAAGTGGACTCCGGTCACTGTAATTGCCGCGATCCAGGCCGAGGTCGCGAACGGGCTGCCTGTGAATTCGGTGGCCGTGGCGCGGCGTTACGGCGCGCTCTACCTGGCGGGGCGGCGCCGGTTCGGAACCTGGGCGGAAGCACTGACCGCGGCCGGACTCGACTCGGTGAGATCGCAACTCAAGCGTGGGCGCCCCAGGTCGCGAAGCGCCGCCGCGCGCTGAAGCGGTTTCTTCGTTCCGCCCAAGGTCACCGACGTCATGACCTCGAACCCCTACTGCCAAGCGATCGGCATCGACGTCCCGAGCATCGAGCGCGTCGTCGGCCACCGCGAGGCCAACGCCTTCTCGCTGTTGGTCGCGGCGCTCTTGGAGCACGGCCAGCCCATGACGCTCCTCGCGGTCGCGCAGCGGCTCGAGCGCGCGGGGTGGCTGCCCGCCGAGCGAGGGCTCGTCGCACTCTCGCGTTGTCGACCGGCTCGAACCCCTGTCTTCCGCGAGGACGCAACCCCTCGCAAAGGCGGCGCGGGAACCCACCCCCAGTCCGGCAGCGAGCCTGCCGGCGCACGATACGGGCTCGCGCTGCGCGACCCCGAGCTCGACTGGATGGCCTTCCGCTTGGACCTGCGGCCGCCCCGTCTCGTGGGACCGGGACCGGCGGCGCCCGCGCCCCCGCCCCCAGAGCCACCCCCAGGGCCGGGAACGCCGCTCTCGCGGGCCGAGGTCGAGCGGGCGCTCCGCGGCGCATGGGTCACCGCCTGGCCCCTTCAACGGCTGGTCGTCGCAGCCCTCGACGCCCATGGCGGTCCGATGGAGCCCGCCGCCGTCATCGCCTACTTGACGGGGCTGGCCGCGCACCTCCCCGTAGAGCTCGACACGCCGAAGCGCCGCTGGCCCTCCCGGTCCGCCGTCCAGACCGACCCCGACGGGCGCTGGGCGATGGTGCCGGGGCACGTCGCGATCCCGCAAGCGCGCGACGCCGTGCGCGCCTGGATCCTCAAGCACCCCCAAGTCGCACTGGGCAACACCCAAGAGCGCATCGCCGCCGCAGAGGCACGCCGGAAAGCGCACGCCGCCGAGCTCGCGGCGCTTCGTCGCGCCGTCGTCTGCGGCTTCCCGGTCGCCGACCCGCGCGTGGTCGCCATCCTCGACGTCGGTCGCCACGACCTGACGACCTTCCTCGACGAGCCCGCTCGGGTCCGGGCCCGCCTCGGCGAGTTCGATGTTCTCGCCGGACTCGAGCTCCGCCCGATGCTGCGCGCGCTCGGCGTGGATCCCGACGCCTATCGCCTCCATGACCTCGGCCCGCCGCAGAAGACGCTGCGCCTCAACCGCGCCGGGCGCGTGCTCGACATCACCGTCGAGCGACTCATGCGCGGCTCGTGCGGCGTGTCGATCGGCGACCGCAAGACCCTCGCGCGCTACCTCGACGATGGCGCGCACACCAAGCTCCGCCGCCGACTCGAGGCCGACGCCAAGGCGCTCCACGCGCTCTATCAGTACGGCCGCCTGCACCACGTGCTTCGCCTGCGTTGGGGATTTCTCGACGAGTGGTTTCGCGTCCCCTGGGCAGACCCCGACGAGCCGAGCCTCCACGCACTCGCCTACGAAGCGCTCGAGACCTCATGTTTTCTCGAGGTCGTCGTCGGCGCGGCACCGAGCTGGGCGGATCCATGGGCACGCGGCGTGCGCTGCGAGGTGATCCTCGGCGACTCCCACGCGGACCTCCGCCTCGTTTCCGACGGATACGTCCCGCTTCGACTCGATGACGTCCAGGCCGCCCGAATCGTCGACGACACCACGATCTGAGCGGGCGGCGCCGGGCGGAGCGGCAATCCTTTGGCGGACCCTTCATGGCTCCGCGATCCCGATCATTTGTTCAGTGCGGTGGCGGCGCGGCTCGGCCAGCAACACTCCAGGAGTCGGGCGACGATCGCTCGACGTGGACCCGGTCGGGTCCCGACATCCAAGGAGCACCATGCGCAGAATCGCCGGCCTGAACGCGGACATCTATCACCGGTGGGTCGTCACCCTCTCCGCCGAGCCGCAGCCGCGAAACCGACGAAGCCGCAGCCGCGTCGACATCCACACCCGCGTCCTGGCGTTCGTCTATGTCGACTTCGACGAGGGGCTCAGCCTCTGGGTGGACGCGCCGTTGGTCATCGACGCCGACGGCCGCGAGGTCTGCGACACGCGCCGGCGACCGGCGTCGGCCCCCGCCTCGCCCCAGATCGTTCCGTGGGCGTCGATGGACCGCGCGCACCTGTGGCCCCTGTCGCCGGAGGACTGCGCGCGACTCGCGCTGCCTCCGTGCCCGACGGCGCTGAGCGGCTTCAACACCCCCGAGTCGGTCGCGGACGTGCTCGCCGATGCGCGGCTCGATCCGTTTCGCGCCGATGGGTTTCCGCGCGACGTGCGCTGCGAGGTCGTCACCGCCGACGGGCGCCTCCTCGACGAGCGGCTCTGGGTTCGCCTGATCGCAGTGGTCGACGGGGCCTGGCAGGCCGCGCTCTTGAAAGCGCCCGCGTCCCCCGCGATCCGGTTGGAGGTCGGCGAGGTCGGCGAGGTCGTCGCCGTGGCGGTGTCCACGCCCAACGGGCCACGCATCGCTCTGGAGCCTCGGGTCGATGACCAGCTCACGCAAGAGGACACGGAACCTCTCGCGCCCTGGGCCGAGCTCGAGGCCCGCGCGATCGCGTGCGACGAGCGCGGCGAGGTCGTCGAGGCGGAAAGGTGCTGGCGACGCGCCGTCGACCAGTCGCAGCGGATCCCGCTCACCCTGTCCAACTTCGCGGTGTTCCTCGCGAGCCACGGACGCATGGACGAGGCGCTGCCGATCTTTCTCGAGGCTCTCGAGAAGCAGCGGATCGCCGTCGCCAAGGAAGCCGAAGCGGAGCTCCCCGACGACGACCACGGCGAGCGCTGGTTCCTCGGCGCCATCGAGCTCGGACTCGCCGCCGCCTTGATCGACAGCGGCCGCTGGGTCGAGGCGCGCGAGCTGGCCGCGCCCTGGCTCGCGGACAGCGCGCACGGGGCGGACGCGCGCGAGGTCTGGCTGCAAACCCAGGCCCGCGAACGCCGAGAATCTCACGGCGACCCGAGCGCCATCTGGTCCTGCATTCTGGCGATGACGCGGGGACCGGTGCGCATCGAGATCCAGGCGCGGCACCGCGCCGGTCGCTGGGAGTTTCGGCGCGTCTGGGCGCCGATGTGGCACGGAGGCACGTGCGCCGCGGACCCGCCGCACACCGATTTACGCGCGGTCACCCCGCCCCTCGCGGGCTGGACGCTGCACCTCGCGAACGTGCTCGCGCGCGACGTGCTCGTAGACGTGCCGGCGCCCGACGGCGCGGATGTCTCCTACGCGGCGATGCTCACGCGCAAGACCGACGCCTTCGGGGTCGCATGGAGCGAGGTCACCGCCCTGCTCGGCGCCCGTGACCATGCCGGCATTCCGCGCCTGCTCGAGCTCCTCGACGCGCCGGTCTGGGACCGCGTGGCATTCTCGGGCCCGGCCGGTCGCGACGACGCCGCCATCGCCTACGAGGCGGCGCTCCGCCGCGCGCGCATCGGCTGGGCCGAGCATCTCCCGCTCCAGGATCTCGACCTGGCGATCGGCGCCACCCTCACGGGCGCGCGCGACCTCGCATCGGAGGACCTCCGCGGCGCGGCCATCGCGGACCTCGTGGCCGCGCTGCCGACCCTACGTGCGCTGCAGCCCTGGGCCGTCGACTTTACGCGGCCACCCGCCGAGGCGCGGGTCCAGCTCGAGGCCATCCTTCGGGGCACCCCCACCGACGCCGCGGTCTCGTCGGACGATCGCCGCGTCGCGTTGGTGCGCGACACGCGGCGCTGGGGGATCTCTCTGGATGGTGGAGATCCGGTGTGGCTCCCGCTCGGGATCGGCGGCGAGATCGGATGCCGCGCCGGCGAACCCGTATCGGCGGACGAGATCCCCGAGGCGCTCGTGGCCCATGCCGAAGCCGCTCGCCACGACGTCAACGCGCGGGCACCCTCGGCGGTCTTCGCGGACGCCGACGGCGAGCTGATGATGGCCTGGTCCATGGGCCGCTGGTGGTATCAGCGCGTGCGCCTCGGGGCCAAGGGGCGCCGCTTCAAGACGCCGAAGACCTCGGTCTGGAGCACCGACGTCGGCCTCGTAATGTTCGGCAAGACCGCTAGGAGGCGCGGCCCGACGGCACCGCCGACCTTCATCCACCCGATGGTCGCGTGGTCGCTGTGGCGCGCTCACATCGAGGCGCGCGCGCTCGACCCGGTCGAGGTCGACGCCGCCTGGCACGACATGCTCGCGCAAGCGCGGCACGGGCACATCGCGCTGCGCGACCCCGACTGACAGTCACGTGAGAGACCCACCTCCGACCGGCCCACCCAACCCCCGATGGCTTCATCGTCCGCTGGGTAAGCGCGTCAGCGGCCAGACGCGCCGAGACGTGCTACCCTCGCGACGCCCCATGCACCGTCACGCGCGTCGTCACGCGCACCGCTCACGGAGGCCCGATGTCCGTCCCTCGCTCGCCGCTTTTCTGGCAGGTCTACGAGCGCCTCGTCAGCGCCGACGTCGAGGCCCGCGCGGCCCAGCTCATCGAGGCCGCCTTCGAGAGCGACGCGGCCCTCGTCGAGGCGCTCGTCGCCACCAGCGAAGTCACAGCGACGGTGCCAGCCAAACCGCCCGCGGCCCAACGCCCCGCGCCCGTCCGCACCTGGCTCACGCGCGTCGAGGTCACGGGCTTCCGCGGCATCGGCCCGACCGTGACGCTCGACCTCGCGCCTGGGCCCGGCCTGACGCTCATCGTCGGTCGCAACGGCTCGGGCAAGTCGAGCCTCGCGGAGGCCCTCGAGGTCGTCCTGACCGGCGATAATCGGCGCTGGGCGGGGCGCGCCAAGGAGTGGCGCGACGGCTGGCGCAACCTGCATCACCCGGGCGAAAGCCGCGTCGCGGCGACGTTCGCGACCGAGGGCTCGCGGCCGACGGACATCGTTCGGCACTGGAGCGCGGACGCCGAGGACATCGCCGCTGCGACCGTCGAGGTCGTCCGCGACGGCAAGCGCGTCGGCGACTTCGACGGCCTCGGCTGGAAGGACGCCCTCGTCACGCACCGCCCGATGCTGAGCTATGCCGAGCTCGGGCGCCTCATCGACGATGGGCCCTCGAAGCTCTTCGACTCGCTCGAGGCCATCCTCGGACTCGACGAGCTCGCCGGGGTCCGCGAGCGTCTCGCCACCGAGCGCAAGCGGCGCGAGAAGCTGACCAAGGAGGTCAAGGACGCGTTGCCGTCCCTGCTCGCCCGCCTGCGCGCGCTCGACGATCCGCGGGCAGTCGCGAATGTGGCGTCACTCTCGGGGAAGAAGTGGGACCTCGACGCCGTCGCGGCGACGCTCGCGACCGGCAGCGCAGCGGATCCAGCGTTGGGGCTCTTGCAGCGCTTGGCGGTGCTCGAGGGGCCGGATCTGGACGCGCTCGGCGCTGCGGTGAAGCGCCTTCGCGAGGCGGTCGCGGCCCAGACCGAGCTGACGGCGAGCCTGGCCGGGAGTCTCGCGGCGCGGCAGCGCGCCACGGCCGAGCTGCTCGAAAATGTGTTGGGGTGGCACGCCGGTCACGGCGACGATGACTGTCCCGTGTGTGGCGCCGGGCGAATCGACGCGGCGTGGCGTGAGCGGACGGCAAGCGCGCTGAAATCCCTGCGCGACGAGGCCCGCGCGGTCGACGGTGCGGCGCAGGGAACGGACGCGGCGGTGCGCGAGGCG
>SXGT01762009.1_pt1 | contig 10413 bp, 9 predicted proteins | sample 3176221 | NCBI WGS metagenome assembly SXGT01 (sample SAMN11356862, study PRJNA531348) | freshwater metagenome | isolation source: freshwater sample F1-120 | place: China: Fuxian Lake, Yuxi | collected 2017-12-25
CTCGACGGTCCGGTGCGCGGCAACAGCAAGGTGATCCAGGAGTTCGAGGCACTGTTCCGCGGCTCGGGGTGGAACGCGCTCAAGGTGATCTGGGGCCGCGACTGGGACGATCTCCTCGCGCGCGATCTCGACGGCGTGCTACTCGACAAGATGAACTCGACCGTCGACGGTGAGTTTCAGAAGTACGTCGTCGAGTCGGGGAGCTACATCCGCGAACGGTTCTTCGGCCCGGATCCGAGGCTCGGCCGGCTCGTCGAGCATCTGAGCGACGAGCAGATCGAGCGCCTGCCCCGCGGCGGGCACGACTACCGCAAGCTCTACGCCGCGTACAAGACGGCCGTCGAGCACGAGGGCGCGCCGAGCGTCATCCTCGCCAAGACCGTGAAGGGCTGGACGCTCGGCGACGACTTCGAGGCGCGCAACGCGACCCATCAGATCAAGAAGATGAGTACGCCGGAACTCAAGACGTTCCGCGATCGGTTGCGACTCGACATCTCCGACGCGCAGCTCGAAGCCGACGTCGCGCCGTACTTCCATCCCGGCTACCGCTCGCCCGAGTACGAGTACCTCATGGAACGTCGACGCCGCCTCGATGGGTATCTCCCCGAGCGCGTCGAGCGATCGAAGACGGTGATCTTCCCGCGCGTCGAGCTGATCGAGCAGCTCGTGTCGGGGAGCGGTCAGCAATCGGTGTCGACGACGATGGCGTTCACGCGGCTGTTGAAGCAACTCCTCGCCGACGCCGAGTTCGGGCATCGCGTCGTGCCGATCATCTCCGACGAGGGTCGGACGTTCGGCATGGACCCGCTGTTCAACGACGTCAAGATCTACGCGCCGCACGGGCAGAAGTACGAGCCCGTCGACGCCGGACTCCTGCTGTCGTACCGCGAAGCGAGCGACGGCCAGATCCTCGAGGAGGGCATCACCGAGGCCGGTGCGATGGCGAGTTTCACCGCCGCAGGCACAGCGCATGCGACGTGGGGTCAGCCGATGATCCCGTTCTTCGTGTTCTATTCGATGTTCGGGTTCCAGCGGGTCGGTGATCTGATCTGGTCGTTCGGCGACTCGCGCGGCAAGGGCTTCTTGATGGGCGCGACCGCGGGCCGGACGACGTTGGCGGGCGAGGGGCTGCAACACTGCGACGGTCACTCGCTGCTCGTCGCGTCGACGGTGCCGAACTGTCGTGCCTACGACCCCGCGTTCGCGTACGAGGTCGGCATCATCGTGCGCGACGGGATCCGCCGCATGTACGGGCCCGAGCCCGAGGACTGCTTCTATTACGTCACCCTCTACAACGAGAACTCGCCGCAGCCGGCGATGCCGGCCGATGTCGACGAGGCCGCGCTCGTGCGTGGTCTGTACCGATACCGCGCCGCCGCGCCCGAGGCGACGCACCGGGCGCAACTCCTCGGTAGCGGCGCGTTGCTCGGCGAGGTGCTGCGCGCGCAGGAGATGCTCGCCGCCGACTGGGATGTCGGCGCCGACGTCTGGAGCGCGACGAGCTACAAGGCGCTGCGCGAGGACGCGCTCGAGTGCGAGCGATGGAATCGACTCCACCCCACGGCGGTGCCGCGCACGCCGTTCGTCACCGAGCAACTCGGTGGCGCCGAGGGGCCGGTGGTCGCCTGCTCGGACTGGATGAAGGCGGTCGTCGACCAGATCGGCCGGTTCGTGCCACAGCGGTTCGTTCCGCTCGGTACCGACGGCTTCGGGTTCTCCGATGTCCGGAGCGCGCTGCGGCGCCACTTCGAGGTCGACGCCGAGCACGTGGTGGTCGCGACGTTGAGCGCGCTCCCGCACCTCGACCCCGAGGTCGTGCGCGCCGCGATCGAGCGGTACGGCATCGATCCCGACGCTGTCGATCCCCGCCATCGGTGAGCGTCGCCCCCGCGGGAGCTTTCGTCTGCGGATTTCCGCACGGGCAGTGGGGTCGCGAGCCTGATCCGACTCCCTACCGACCGTTCGGTAGGGTGATTTCGATGACCGCCGTCACCGACCTCACGCACCCCCCGTCGACCCCGCAACCCTCGGGTCCGCCGTACCCGATCGCCTGGTCCACGTCGATCCCGTTCCTCGCCTTTCATCTGGTTCCGTTCCTCGCGGTGTTCACCGGCGTCACCGGGCGGGCCGTGCTCATCGGCGTGATGTCGTACGCCGTTCGCATGTTCTGCATCACTGCCGGGTACCACCGGTACTTCGCCCATCGCGCGTTCAAGACGAGTCGCGCGTTCCAGTTCGTGCTCGCATTCGGTGGTGTGTGCGCGACCCAGAAGGGTCCGCTCTGGTGGGCGGCCCATCATCGGCGGCACCACCGCGCCTCCGACACCGACGACGACATCCACTCGCCCAAGCACGGTGTGTTCTGGAGCCATGTCGGGTGGGTCATCTGTCCCGCATTCGGCGCGACCGACGACGACGCGATTCGCGACTTCGCGAAGTACCCCGAACTGCGATTCTTGAACCGCCACGACTGGATCGGGCCCTGGTCGCTCGGGATCGCCAGCTTCCTGCTCGGTGGGTGGAGCGGTCTGGTCATCGGCTACTTCGCCTCGACCGTCGTGCTGTGGCACGCGACGTTCATGGTCAACTCGGTCGCGCACCTGGTCGGACGGCGCCGCTACGCGACGACCGATACGAGCCGCAACAACTGGTTCGTCGCGCTCGCCACGGGTGGCGAGGGATGGCACAACAACCACCACTACTACCAATCGAGCGCCCGTCAGGGCTTCCGCTGGTGGCAGATCGACACGACGTTCTACGTGCTCACGGTGCTCTCGTGGCTGCACGTCGTGAGCGACCTGCGCCCGGTGCCCGAACGGATTCGCAACGCGCCCCGACCGTGATGGCGCCCGAGGGGTTCGTCGAACCGGGCTTCGAGCCCGTCCGCGATGCGTTCGTCGCGAACTTCGAACGGCGCGGCGATCTCGGCGCGTCGGTGTGCGTGTATCGCGACGGTCGACCGGTCGTCGACCTCTGGGGCGGCATTGCCGACGCGACCTCGCGTGTCGCGTGGGAGCGCGACACGATCGTCACGGTGTTCTCGATGACCAAGGGTGTGTCGGCAATCGTCGCGAACCTGCTCGTCGAGCGCGGACTCCTCGATCCCGACGCGCCGGTCGCGACGGTGTGGCCCGAGTTCGCGGCGGCCGGCAAGGAACGGATCACGATCGGCGACGCACTCGCGCACCGTGCCGGACTCCCGCGCATCGATCGCCCGTTGACGCGCGCCGAGGCGCTCGGGTGGGACCCGGTGATCGCGGCGATTGCTGCGCAGGAGCCGGTCTGGGAGCCGGGTACCGCGCACGGTTACCACATGCGTAGTTTCGGCTGGATCGTCGGCGAACTCGTCCGCCGGGTCACCGGACGAACACTCGGCGAGTTCTTCGCGACGGAAATCGCGGACCCGGTGGGCATCGACTTCCACATCGGGCTCCGGGCCGTGCACGAGCCGCGGGTCGCCCCACTCGTGACACCGTCGGCTGCCTACCACGAGGCGATCGCCGGTCTTCCCGACGACCTCCTGCTGACCTCGGTGCTCAGCGGACCATCGGGTCACTTCCGCTACGACGAGATGTGGAACACACGTGAGCTCCGCGCCATCGAGCTGCCGAGCAGCAACGGTGTCGGCAACGCGCGCGCCGTCGCCCGCCTCTACGCGCACCTCATCGGCGACGGCGTCGACGGTCGCCGCATCCTCTCGCCCGCCACGGTCGAGCGCGCGACGCGGGTGCGATCGCACGGCCCCGACCGCGTGATCCTCATCGACACCGCGTTCGGGCTCGGATTCATGCTCCCGCCCGCGCTGCCGACGCCGGTCGGTCCGCGATCGTTCGGCCATGGCGGCGCCGGTGGGTCGGCGAGCTGGGCCGATCCCGACGCGGGGATCGCCGTTGCCTACGCGATGAACACGATGAGCTTCGACCCCGCCGACCGGCGCGCCGAGGCTTTGGCGCGCGCGGTATATCGGTCGCTCTGATCAGCCTGGAGCGGTGCGACCGAGCGCGATCGCTCCGAGTGCCGGGATTCCGGAGATGACGACCGACGTCGACGCGTCGGGGAGCACGATCGCCACGGGCGCGGAGCCACCGCCATAGATCGCCACGACCACCAACCCGTCGTCCGCGATCGCGACGGCGCCGTCGGAGGTGTCGCCCGGCAGTCGATCGACGGTCACCGCATCCAGGTCGACCCGGACGAGGCCGCGGTCGGTGTACGCGACGAGGCGGCGGCCCGACGCGGAGATCGCGGCGACACCCTGTATCGCGAGGCCCTGGGGCGGCGCGGTGCGCGCACCGGTACGCGTGTCGACGATCGCGGAGACGCCCGCCTCGAAATCGGAGATCACCACCGTGGTTCCTGCCGCGGCGAGGCCGAGCGTCTGCGGGTTCACCGCGGCAGCGACCTCGGTCGTGATGCCGGTCTCGGGATCGAACGCCACCAGGCGCGGCGCGACCGTCGGATCCGTCTGGATCGTGACCAGGATCCCCGGGTCGGCGACCGTCCCGAACGCGCCGTGCACCGTGGCCAACACCGAGCCGAGCCGACCGCCTTCGAACCTGCGGACCTCGACGCCGGGCCGCCCCTGGACCTGCAAGAACGTCCACGCACCGCCGCGGGGCGCAGGGTGCGCGGCCGACAGCGGACCGAGCAGTTGGGCGTCGACCGCGCCGTCGCCGACGTACCAGCCGAATCCGCCGGACGTGACGAGCCAACCTTCGCCGACGCGGGTGAACGTCGGCGCGTAGGCGATCGCGCCCGCCGTGGCGCCGGTGGCGTCGGTGCCGTCGGTGCGCGCGAACTCGAGCGCGACCGTCCGGGTCGCGCCGGTGACGAGATCCACCGCGACGAACTGGGTGCCATCGGAGTCGATCCCGACGAGTGTGCCGATCGCGCCGGGGACCACCGGCGCGGGTGCGCGTTCGCGGGCGAGGGGGCGCGGCGTGGCGTTGGTGGTTGGCGGCCCGAGGATGGCGACGGAACGCGCGCTGACGAAGTGCGCCACGGCGGGCGTCACGTGGGTCGCACCGAACGCCAAGTGCGCGAGGCCGGCTGTCGAGGCGAGCACGAAGCCCTGCGAATCCGGGGTCCACGCGATCTCGGCGGCTCGAGGTTGCCGCTGGACCGATGCGCTGAACCGGAAGCGTCCGGCGGGGAGCGCGCCGGCGACCCGCGTCCCCGTCCGGAGGTCGATCATCGTGAGCGTTCCGGCGACGTCGTAGGTCGAGATCGCGAGCCGTTCGTCGTCGGGCGAGAACGCGATGCTCTTCGACGCGCCGCCGCTGAGCGTGATCCAGTCGATGCGTTCGTCACGCACGAGGTCGACGACCGTGACCGTGCAGGTGCCCGCGCAACGGTCTGACGCCAGCGCGACGCGGGTGCTGCCCACGGCGAGCACGTGGGTGCCGCTCGGTCCGAGCGGAGTGCGGCGCCCGGTCGCGAGGTCCTGGGCGACGACGGCGTCGTCGGCCGAACGCACGCCGACGAGATGGTCGCGGGTGGCGCCGACGACCTTGAGACCGTCGGTGTCGACCGTTGCACGATCGCTCCGGCGCGTGAGTTGCCGGCCATCGCCGGCCACGTCGAGCCAGTAGTCGCCGTTCGACCCGATCACGACGGTCGGCGCGTCGAGGTCGACGAACGGTCCCCGTGCGCCGTCGCGCACCGCGATGGTGGCCTGACGGAGCACGAACACGGTGTCGGCGGTCGCGGCCACGACCCCGATCGAACCCGTGGCGGCGGGGTCGGTCGCGACGGCCCCGGTCGCGAGATCGACGGTACGCAGGCCGTGCGTGCCGCCGACGATCGCGGTCCCGCGGGTCTGGACTCCGGCACCGAAGATGCCGACCTCGGTCGGCGGACGAGCGTCGTCGACGACCGCGGTCGTCGTCCGCGCGCGGGTGGTCGACGTGAGGCCGGACTCCCTCGCCGCCGATCCAGCAGGAGGGCCGGGATCGGACTGGGCGATCGCAGCCACCGTGGCTGCGATGGCCGCGATCGCGACGACGATCGCGACGATGACCGTGGCGCGTCGATACCGAGGCAGGGTCGCGGCGGCCGATCGGGTCGCGTCGTCTTCCGCGTCGGAAGCCGAAGGTCGGCCGCCGCGGGCCGTCGGTTCGGCGAACGCGAAGCGGCCGTCGTCGACCAGATCGAGCGGTTCGAGGATCTGGTCGTCGAAGGGATCGTCGCCCCGGGGCACGCCGTCAGGTTGGCACCACGGTTGCTCGCCCGAACCGTTGCGAGGTCGCGGCGCCGTGCGCCGGTCGTGCGCTCAGGCGCCGTAGACGGGTGCGGGCACCGGTCCGCTCGCGAGGAGGCCCCGCACGACGGTGCCGAGCTCGGACGGTTCCCAGCGGGCACCCCTGTCGACCGGCGCGCCGTGCTGCCAGCCGGTCGCGACCGAGATCATGCCGCCCTCGACCTCGAACATGCGCCCGGTGACGTCGCTGCTGTCGGTGGAACCGAGCCAGACGACGAGCGGCGCGATGTTGCCGGGATCGTTCGCGTCGAACCCGCCGTCGGGCGCCGCCATCTGATCGGCGAACACCGTCTCGGTCATACGGGTTCGGGCCGACGGGGCAATCGCGTTCGCGGTCACGCCGTAGCGGCGCAACTCGGCTGACTGCACCAGCGTGAGCGCGGCGATTCCACCCTTGGCCGCCGAGTACGCACTCTGGCCGACGCTCCCGAGGAGCCCGGCTCCCGAACTCGTGTTGATGATGCGCGCGTCGACGTGAGCGCCGGCCTTGTGCTGCGCGCGCCAGTAGTCGCACGCATGGCGGGTCGCCGCGAAGTGTCCCTTCAGGTGCACGCGGATGACGGCATCCCACTCTTCCTCACTCGTCGTGAAGAACATGCGATCGCGAACGAATCCGGCGTTGTTCACGACGACGTCGAGACCACCGAACGTCTCGATCGCACACTGCACGAGCGCGCCCGCCTGCGCGAAATCGGCGACGTCGCTCTTGTGGGCGATCGCCTCGCCGCCCGACGCGCGGATCTCGGCCGCGACCTCGTCGCCGGGACCGTCGCCGGAGTCTTCGCCTGCGAGCGTCACGCCGAGATCGTTGACGACGACCCGGGCACCCTGGCGGGCGAACTCGAGCGCGTGCTCGCGTCCGATCCCGCGCCCGGCTCCGGTGACGATGACGACGCGGCCTTCGCAGAGGGACATGTCGGATAACGTACCGACCTCGCACGACCGTGGCCGCAAGGGGGGACTCGTGCACTACGGCGTCACGATGTTCGCGACCGATCGCACCATGGGGCCGATCGCGTTCGCCCGTGCGGTCGAGGAACGCGGACTGCATTCGATCTACCTCCCCGAGCACACCCACATCCCGACGAGTCGACGGACGAAGCCACCGACGGGCGACGCCGAACTCGCCGAGGAGTACAAGCGGACGCTCGACCCGCTCGTGGCGCTGAGCGCGATGGCGGCCGTGACCTCGCTGGTGGAGCTGGGCACCGGCATCTTGTTGCCGGCCCAACGCGATCCGATCGTGACCGCGAAGGCGATCGCGACCCTCGACCTCGTCGCCGAGGGACGGTTCGTGCTCGGCATCGGGTTCGGTTGGAACGAGGACGAGCTCGCGCACCACGGAGTGGGGATGGGCGAGCGGCGCGACGTCGTACGCGAGCGAATGCTCACGATGCGGCGGCTGTGGACCGACGACGTCGCCGAGTACCACGGCGACCATGTCGAGCTCGCGCCGAGCTGGTCGTGGCCGAAACCCTCGGGGCCCGGGCGCCCTCCCGTCCTGATCGGTGGTGCCGCCGGCCCGAAGTTGTTCGCGCACGTCGCCGAATACGCCGATGGCTGGTTCCCGATCGGTGGCGCGGGGGTGCGCAAGGCGTTGCCCGACCTCCGGCGAGCGTGCGAAGCGGCCGGGCGCGACTTCGACGCGCTGCGGATCGTGCCGTTCGGTACGCTGCCCGACCCCGGCAAGCTCGACTACTACGAATCGATCGGCATCACCGAGATCGTCCTGCGGGTGCACGGTGGCGACGAGGGCATCGTGCTCGCCCAACTCGACGACTACGCGAGGCTCGTGTCGTGAGCGCGTTGCGGATCCTGGAGCTCGAGATCGGCGACGACGCCGACGCGTGGCGCGCCGCCGGCTTCACGGTGGCGGCCGACGGCACAGCGCAGGTCGGGTCGGTGCGGATCCGGTTGGTCGGCGCGCTCGGCGAGCGCGGGATCCGCCGATGGACGATCAGCGGCGTCGACGACAGCGACTCGCTCGACGGTCTGCCGACGACCGTGGTCGACCCGCACGCCGCCCCCGACGCCCCGGCCGCGCCGGTCGCCGGCGGGTCGCACGCGAACACCGTGACGTTGCTCGACCACGTGGTGATCGCCACCCCCGACATCGACCGTACGGTCGGCGCGTTCGTCGCACTCGGGTGCGTGCCGCGGCGCGAGCGCATCGGGGGGAGCGCGGCGGCGCCGTTGCGTCAGGTGTTCCTGCGCGCGGGCGAGGTCGTACTCGAGATCGTCGGACCGCCGGCGCCGCCCGAGGGCGACGACGAACGGGCGCGCCCCGCGACGTTCTGGGGGCTCGCGTTCACCGCGACCGACCTCGAGACCAGCGCTGCGCTGCTCGGCACTTCGCTCGGCGCGATACGCGACGCCGTGCAGTCGGGTCGACGCATCACGACGCTGCGGCACGAGCCGCTGGGTCTCTCGGTCCCCACCGCGCTGATGTCACCCTGACACCTACGGCTGCGGGTCAGGGGCGGTCGAAGTGCTGGTAGTCCTTCGTCGTGCGGAAGTCGCCGCCCCAGCGCCAGCCGATCGCGGCGAATGCACGGACCACGACATCGCCGGTATGGATCATTCCCGGATCGCGCCGCGAGCGATCCCGGTACTTCGCGGCGGCCGGGTCGAGCACATGGCCGTCGGCGTACACGTACGGGTTCTGCACCGGGTTGATGTCGATCGCGAGGCCGTAGGCGTGGCGCGACCAACGTGAGCCGCCGGTGACCGGCCGGCAGTTGAACGCCGAGGTGTTGTTGGCCCGTGTCGAACGATCGTCGTCGGCGTCGTAGACGTCGACCAGCACCATCCGGGCGATCGGGAAGCGCGCGTCGAACAGGCGTCGGAACGCGGTGACGACCGGTCCGGCCGCGGTCACGTGCACGACGAGTTCGCCGAGGTGGACACGTCCGTCGAAGCCCCAATAGCGGACCGTCACGTAGCGCAGGTCGGCGAGCGCGACCGGGCACCCGGGTCGCCACGACCGACCGACGATGCGCGCCGCGATCCCCGCGTCGATCGGGTGGACGCGCGCTGCGTACGCCGCCGCCGGGCGCAGCGGAGCGGGGAGCGTCGCGGCGTCGGCCCGCATCGCGAATCCTGCCGTACCGAGGCCCGCGGAACAGAAGACCGAGGACACGACCAGGACCCCGAACGCGCGGCGACAGCGGCCGACCATGCCCCAGTCTGGCCCGGTACCGCGGCGGCGCGTCAGTCGGCGACGGTCTCGAAGTGCGCTGCGTACGGTCCCCGCACCGACACGAGGACCAGCGGACCCCACAGCGCCAGGCCGACCCCGGCCCCTTGGGTGGGCGAGGCGCCGTGCGCCCCGCCCACCACGACCCCCCAAGCGACTCCCAGGACGATCCCTCGGGCCGCTGCTCGGGCCGCCGCTGCGGCCGTCTCGCGTCGCCGACCCCGGACCCGCCCGGTTCCCATGGGAGGCGAGCGTAACGAGGGGGTCGTGCGGGCGAAAGCCCCGGTCGGGGCGAGTGACATGTGACGATCCCGCTTGCTTCTCCGCCGATGCGCGAGAGTCGCGTCCCGCTTGCTCGAGATCGCGCCCCGAGGAGGACCCGTGATGCGGCCCGTGATGGACAGCTACCACCCCGATCAGTACCCGCCGATCGAGGTCGTCTGCCCGCGCTGTGGCGAGGTCGGCACCGCGCGTTTCGCCGGACCGTGCACGACGTGCATCGCGAACCTCCGCGACCAGATCCGCGGTGAGGCGGTCGTGGTCGACATCGAGTACGTGCCGAAGGTGAACGTCACGGCAAATGCGGTCGCGCAGAAGGACGATTAGCGTCGGCGCGATGACACACGATCTCGTCATCCGCGGCGGCCGCGTCATCGACGGCACCGGTGCGCCCGAGCGCAACGCCGACGTCGCGATCGATGCCGGCCGCATCACGAGTATCGGCGCCGTCGCCGAAGCAGGCCGTCGCGAGATCGACGCCGACGGCGCGATCGTGACCCCGGGATTCGTCGACCTCCACACGCACCTCGACGCGCAACTCGGTTGGGACCGGCTCGGGACGTCGAGCTGCTGGCACGGCGTGACCTCGGTCGTGATGGGCAACTGCGGCGTGACCTTCGCTCCCGTACGCGACGCCGACAAGACACTCCTCGCCGAGATGATGGAATCCGTCGAAGAC
>SXGT01855643.1_pt1 | contig 10413 bp, 9 predicted proteins | sample 3176221 | NCBI WGS metagenome assembly SXGT01 (sample SAMN11356862, study PRJNA531348) | freshwater metagenome | isolation source: freshwater sample F1-120 | place: China: Fuxian Lake, Yuxi | collected 2017-12-25
GAGGCAACGTGGTCTTTGCGCTCGATGAGAGCGGAGATGACCTCGGCGAGGGAGGTGGTGTTGTCGAGGTGTTCGAGTTCCTGGCGCCAGAAGGCGAGGTCGGCGGGTTTGGCGCCTTCTTCCTGCCAGTGTTTCATCATGCGGGCGACGGACTGGCTGGAGTTATAGAACTCGGAGCCAATGAGCGGCGGGAGGTCTTCGATGACGGTCGTGGCGTATTTGTCCCAGCTTTCCGACATGCGACGCAGGGTGGCGGAGGCGTGATCGGCGGCTTCCTTCTGGTCGTTCAGAATGCAGACACTGACGACGCGGTGAAGCATCTGGAAGATCTGCTCGATGACGTCCATGAGGACTTCGACGCGTGGATCGGGTATCGAGTCATCGCGCGAGGAGAAGAGTGGGAAGTGACCCTGGAAGCCGAGGATGTTCCATGGGTCGACGAAGGCGCCGCATTGGATGCCACGGTTGATGAGGTCTTCGATCTCGCTGACGAGTTCTGTGACCGTATTTGCTTGAGTGGTGTTCTTGTCAGACGTGCTGCCATCGGGGTGATCGAGTTTGTAATGGACCTGGCGGATGCGGCAGCGGACTTCGGTCTCGAAGCGGATGGAGAGTGCGGGGATCTCGGCGGCTTGTTCTCGACTGGCTTCGGTGTAGCCGGCACGGGCGTACAAGACAGCCAGAGAGCGACTCATGAGCTGCTGGGCACCGTAACGCGAGAGAACGCGGTTGAGGTGCTGACGGACGTGGCCGAAGGGTTGTCTGGTTGATTCGAGATGCTTGAGAAGGCGGTCTTTGCGGGCGCCGTCGGTCGTTTCGAGGAGGCGGTGATAGAACTCGTCGCGCTGACGGGCGACCATCGGGAGGAGGTTGGTCAGCGAGATGGTGGAGTGGTGCGTCGAGGGGCCTGAACCGCTGATGGCGGAGGCCATGAGGATGGTGCCGCAGAGGGCTGCGGAGGCGTCGAAGTAGGCTTCTTCTTCGTCAACAATCCCCTTCTGGGAGTTGAGCCAATCGAGGAGTGCATCGACGACGATCTTGCGGACGATGAAGCGATGGTAGTAATGATCGCCGCCGACTTGGGAGGGATCCCATTCGCCGAACAGATAGTTGGTGCGACGGTAGACGGGGTGAGCGTGGTCGTACGCCCTGCAGTCGAGGGCGAGCTCGTGGAGTTCGTTCAGATCAAAGTGAGCCCGCTGGATGATGTCTGCAGGAGCACGGCCGAAGAAGGCGAGCGTGTTGCCGATCAGTTTTTCGTACGGGCCGTGGGCCATGCCACTGCCGGAGAAGTAGAGGGGGATGGGGCGGAATTTTTCGTGAGCGTAGGGCTGGTGTTGCGTCTGGTTTTCGAGAACGGCGAGGGGGCGGTAGCCGATGTAATCGTTGAGCTCATCGATCGCGGTGCGGGTGAGTTCCTGCGGGTTGCTCCAGAGGGAGGGATGCCGCAGCGTGGCTTCGAACATGACGGCGAGCAGGTAAGGCTGGTCGAAGTCTTCGGGTTTGAGGTGGAACAGCAGGTCACGGTGGTAGTGCTGATAGCCGGGGAAGAGGTGATTGATCGTCAGGTCAAGAACCTGGCGTGCCTGGGCGGAATTGGAGAATGCGGTATTGCTGGCGGACAGATCGGCGAGATGCTCCTCGCTCGTCTTCCCGAACAGGCCACTGATGTCGGGCGAGCTGGTGCGGTGGTCGCGGTAGAAATCGTTGATTGCCGATCGAAACTGAGGATCTGGCGAGCCCTGAGAGAAGTTCAGATAGCCCAGTATCCGTCGGAAGAGATCGTGTACGCCTTGAGTCATGTGCAAATTCTATGTTTGAAACGTTGCCGTTTCTCGGCCCTATCAATCCATTTGTCGATCCGGCTGATCAGTCTGCCAACGCCAATAGGCGACCGAGATCCTCTCGAGAGAACCTATGGTGTTGGTGTACATCTGGTTGCGTTGAGGATCGCCATGATTTGTGACGTATTCCCGACGCGACTGAAAGACATACCGTGGCCTGATCGGCCAGAGATCAGCATATCTTAGCAGACGGGAGCGGGACAACCATAGCGAGTGAATGCAATCCTTGGATGCATCAGTGTTTGTTTAAGTGTTCTATGTCTGGCATGGTTTGCGATCGATCCAGAACAATAGGAGTCACGTCGGGAGTGGGGTTATGCCGAATATATCAGTCAGGGAAGCTCTGCGGACGCGGCATGCGCGGTCGGGAGTCTCCCAGATTCCCCGTTTTCAACCACGGATTGGTTTATGTCGACATCTGCACAGAATACCGGGAAAACACTCTCTTCGAAGATCATGGGCGTGGTGACGTCTGCGGGCTTCATGGGAGTGATGCTCAACATTGCGTTTTTTGCTGCGGTGCCTTATTCGCCGTGGCAGAGAGAGTTTCTGATCCGCTACTGCTGCGGTCACCCGATCAACATCAGCTCACAGATCCTGTTTTTCTTCGGGATGGCGATCTATCTCAATAAACTGATCGGCCTGCGAAGAGAGCGGGCGGCAGTCAAAGAGCTGGGTTCAGAGCTGAGCCACGTCTCGTCGATCGATGGGAATGAAGCCTGGGTGGGAGCATTTGCAGTCGGGCATCGGGGGACGTATGCGGCGGAGAGACTTCAGGATGCGGTGTCGTTTCGGCGTCATAACAGTGACGGAGACATGCGGGATCATTTGAAGTATCTGGCGGAACTGGCGCTTGAGAAGCTGGGGCAGAGTTATCAGTTTGCTCAGACGATCATCTGGGCGATTCCGATTCTGGGGTTCCTGGGGACCGTTCTGGGGATCACGATCGCGATTGCGAACGTCACGCCGGATCAGCTGGAGTCGCATATTTCGGAAATTACGGCGGGGCTGGGAGTCGCGTTTGATACGACGGCTCAGGCGTTGCTGTTGAGTCTGGTGCTGGTGTTTTCTTCTTTGATGGTTCGCAAGAAAGAGTCCTCAGTCCTTGATGCGATTGAGAGCATAGGGATGCAGTGGCTGCCCGGTCTGCTGAAGACGCCTGAGCCGATGTCGCTGCAGCAAGCCGAGACGCAAGTGGCCCAAGAGCTGGTGCAACAGTCGCATGATCTGCTGGCGTTTCATCAGAAGACCTGGCATGACACACTGCGGGATTCGAGAGATCGATTTGAGCATACGCTCGCGATGCAGTCGCAGCAGCTGGAAGCGTCGTTGACGAGTGCGGGGGTGGAAACGATCTCTGAGCAGGCTCGTCTGATGCATCAGTTCCGGATGGAGACGATCGCGCAGATTCAGCAGTTCCAGGAAGCGTCGTTCACGCAGATGATGCAGATGCGAACGTCGTTCCAGGAGCAGGTCGACGAGCTCAAACAGATTGCACAGCTGTATGCCAGCCTGCATGGTCAGCATGGTCAGTTGAAGGTGCTGCAGGAAAGCCTCGACCACAATCTGCAGATGGTTCAGCAGACAGATACGTTCCAGGAGACGCTGGAGACGCTGTCGGCGGCTGTGCAGTTGCTGGGGACGCGGGTGCGGCATGCGGCGTAGGGAAGAGCGTAATTCGTAGTTCGGAATTCGTAATTCGTCGGGAGAAGAAGGGGCATCAATTCGGGGACGCGGAACGGTTCATTTCTCGTTCCGATTTCCTCAACGAAGCCACTTGGTTGAAATAGGTTTCTAACGAAATAACTTTTTCGTATGAGTCGAAGTTCGCAGCAACAGATTGAAGTGAGTTTGTTTCCTTTTCTAGCCGTGCTGATGTGCGTGCTGGGGGCGCTCATTTTTTTGCTGTTGGTTGTGACGCGGATGATTCGTGAGGATGTTTACGCGGCTGAGTCGAAAAGTGCGGTTGAGGAGAGGGTTCAGGTCGCTGTGCCGGAGGTGACTGCCCTGCTCGTCCCGGTGGAGCCGGTGGCTGAAGTGCCTGTTATTGAGTTGCCTGCGGCGCTGGCGGAGTTGAGTTTTCCGTCGGTAGATTTATCTGTGCTGGAGCAGCAGGTTGCGGAGCTCAAGCAGCAGATTGTGAGTGGGCAGGCGAGACTGGACGCGAATGCGGCTCTGCTGACGGATGTGAATTCGCGGCTGGTCAGTCAACAGCAGATGGTTGGTGTGCGTCAATCGCAGCTGGAGGAGGCGACGCGACAGCAGTCATCGTCTCAGCAGTCGGCGAAGTCGCTGGCGATGACGGGGGAAGAGTCACGTCGGAAGCTGGTTGAGGCGCAGTCGAGGCTGGAATCGATCGCTGCGGAGAAGGCGGCTTTAGAACAGGAGCGGACTGCGTTGCTGCAGAGTTTGACGCAGTCGAGTGAGAAGCTGGCTCAGACACAGGCTCAGGCGGAGAAGATTGCAACGGCTCTGGATGAGAAGCAGAAGGCGATCAAGTCGGCGATGGAGGGGTATCAGATTGTGCCCGTCGATTCGAAGACGGGGACGTCGCGCTATCCGATTCTGATTGAGTGTTCGCGGGATGGGCTGCAGTTCCGGCCGGAAGGTTTGACGCTGGGGCCGGTGGATATGAAGGGGTTTACGTCGGGGTTCAATCCGTTGCTGGCGGGGACGAAGGCGCTCATGTCGTATTGGGAAGGACAGATTCAGTCGGGGGGACAGCGACCTTATATTCTGCTGATTGTGCGGCCATCGGGGATTGAATCCTTCTATGCGGCTCGGAAGTATCTGCATCCTCTCGAAACAGAGATGGGGTATGAGCTGATCAGCGACAATGTGCCGATCGCCGTGCCGCCGTTGAATGAAGAGGCGAAGAAGGTCCTGGAGAAGGCGGTTGCGGAATCGTTGGCGGCGCGGAATCGACTGGCGGAGAATGTGACGTCGTCGTCACGAGGGGGTTTCCCGGAAATGGTGTCGAAGGGGGATAGCGCCTTCCGTGGTGGAAGCCCATCAATGGGTGGGATGCCGGAGTCTGGTTCACCGATGCGAGGTGGTGCTCAAGGGGGGCAGAAGGGACGGGGGAATAGTGAGAGTGAGATGGCGGCTGATCCGAAGGCGGGGCATTTCGATGCGACGAGCAATCCTGCAGCGACGGATGAGTCACGAGAGAATAACTCGAGTCGGCCTGACTTCACGGTGAGTTCGCCGAACTCGGTCCGCGGGGTGGCGCCGAAGAATCAAGAGGAGTCGCCGACGATCCGGTCTGGTGCGACGGCTTCTCAGGCGATGACCTGGGAGCAGGTCGCCAAGGATGCGAGTTCGGCGGAGGGTTCGGACTCGGCGCCGGAGTCGGTGACACGTCTGCTGGCGAAGGGGGCGATGACGAATCGTGCGGGGCAGATCGGGATTGAGAAACGAGTGGCGGTCAGTCTTGATGCCGAGCAGATGCAGTTCGGCGATGGTCGACCTGTGTCGCTGGTGAATATTCAGTCGTCCGAGCAGTTCCGAAAGATTTTCTGGGGGATGCTGGAGGCGGAAGTCGCGAGCTGGAAGTCGCCGCCGCAGGGGTTTTATTGGACGCCTTCGATCAAGTTTTATGTCAGCCCGGGGGGGAATCGGCATTACACGCGCATCGAGACGTCGCTGAAGACCTTGCGGATTCCGATTACTGTAGAGCAGACACTGGAGGCGAGATCGAGTGTCGCGTCGCCGGATCTGGATCAGGCGTTTCGATAACGAAGAGATTTACCACAGAGAACACAGAGGAACACAGGGTTTCACAGAGAAGAATGGGCAGGAGTCGGGGGTTTTCCCTGTGTGGTTCTGTCCTTTGTGATCTGTATGGTGATCAATCAGGCGAAGTTTTATGTCACGACGAGCACAACCTGGTGAGATGGAATTTGGGTCTGACTCGTTTCTCGACATTGTCGCGAATCTGGTTGGAGTGTTGATCATTTTGATTGTGATCATGGGGATTCGTGTGGGGGCGCAGGCGCGGGAGAATGCGCGACGTCAGCGGGAAGAGTCGGCTGCCATGGTTGCAGTGGTTGTGGAGGAGAAGCCCGTGGTGCCGACGGTGGTCAGTCCTCCGGTTCCGGCTGGGCCGACGCTGGAGGATCTTGCGCAGCGTCAGCAGCAGAATGCGAGGGTGGAGCAGGCGAATCTGTCTCGTCGTCAGCAGTATGATCTGCAGCAGCAAAAGCAGATGGCGCTTCAGGCGGAACTGCAGCATTATCAGCAATCTTTGCAGCAGATTGCTGTCATGGATCAGCAGGTGCAGACACAGATGTCGGCAGCGCAGTCGGCACTCGTAGAGACGAGGCAGGCTTTGCAGCAGTTGGATGAGAGTCTGTCTGAGTTGCAGCGTCGAGAGGATGAGTTGTCGGGGAAAGTCGCGTTTGGACAAGGAAAGCTGAAGGAACTCGATGCAACGACGAAAGCGGTCTTTTCGAAACTGCTGAGTGAGCAGTCGCAAACGGAAGCGATCAAAGCGGAGATCGCGCGTCTGTCGGTTCAGCAGGATCAGATCCGAGGGGAGATCGAGGAGCAGTTTGCGGCGGCACAGTCACATTTAGCAGTGCTGCAGAAGATTGGCGAGACGCCGCCGGCGATGAAGCAGATCACTCACCAGATGACATCGATGGGGGCGATCGTGGTGAAAGAGGAGGCACACTTCCGGCTGCTCAATGGGCGGATTTCGTACGTGCCGGTGCTGGAACTGGTGGAACTCGTCAAGAAGGACATGGAGCAGAATAAAGACAAGCTGCTTAAAGGCGAGGCGACTTATGGAACCGTCGGGCCGATCAATGGTTACTCGCTGAGGTACAAGGCATCCAAGCAGGAGATCTCGGTGGTGGATGAGTTACGGATGGGGGGCGGGATGGTGCGGATTGGTGTGAACTACTGGGAGGTGTTCGATGCGGGCGTCGATGAATCAGAGCCGTATGAGATTGCGAAGATGCCCAATTCGATGTTCATTGATCGCGTGCGGGCGATGAATCCGAATGAGAAGAGTGTGACGATGTGGGTTTATCCGGACAGCTATGATCTGTACCAGCAGTTGCGCGGGACGGTTGAGAAAGCGGGGCTGACGGTGGCTGCCCGGCCGCTGCCGGCGGGGATTCCGATTGCGGGGTCGCCGACGGGGTCGAAGTCTTTGTCGCAGTAATGAGGCGGGAGGAAGAGGAGACTGGAACGCAGAGGTCGCGGAGTTATGAAGCGATACCCACTGGTAATTCTGCCAACAGCTTTGGGGCAAGTTGCTTTGTCAGCTTTTCGGCTTGAATTTCTCGTCGTCTTGCAAATTGTTGAATTGTTTTTGATTCTGAAAGGACGACTTGTTTGGACAAATGGAACAGATAGATGGATGTGGCAAAAGTGATTATCAACACGAGGCATGCGATTGGTTGATTGAAACCATAGATGATGGCAATGGTGATGACGATCAGAGGTTTGTATCCAGCTCTGCGCGTCATTAAAAAATAGCCGATTGACTCAGACGCATTTTCGAGATCACTCATTTCCAGAAGTTGGCCGCGTCGTAAAAGAAGAGTCCAGGTCAGATGTGCCAACGAGCCGCTCAATGCGCCAATTGCAAACATTGGTGCCCTTCCCAAAATTTGGTTAGGCATCAGGGAAAATAGATGAATCATAAGAACAAAAGTGATTAGAAAAACAACGAAGCTGCAAATCCAGGGAATCGTGTAAGCCCAGGCGCGATCGGAAGATGCATGAGAGCCTAACTCATGATCAATCTGGATCGCGAACCGTGCTTGCTCGCCGTAATAGCTTGTCGTCAGCAAGACACTCGGGATTGGCCGTGCGTATTTCATGTGCACATCATTGCTAAGCAATCCTGGACTGAGGTGAAGAGAGCTTGAGTCGATCCGATATGTTACACCCATTGATTTCAGAGTCAGTTTTCCAGAGAGAAAATAAAGCTTGTTGGTCGAAAACCAGGCGTGGCCGAGGATCGTTATACAGAAGCACCATTGCGCGATCAGGTGAACGAAGACCAATATTCCAGCCACTAATCCCCAGTCTCGGAGGTCGAAAAGGAGGATCAATACGATCGATAGACCGAGGGAAATCAGAAACGGCTTTCCAAATAATGCGAGCAGTAAGCGAGGCCAATGAACATTCTCCCAATACGAGACTCGGCTGATCAGATGACCGATCGGCTGTTTGTCTTTCAAGAAGATGGACATTGGCTTGACCTAACCTGGCGTGATGCTTTTCCAATATACTGTGAACGTTGCGTGGTTGTGCAAAGATCATTTGCGGCAGATTAGCTTTCAGAGAAAATGTGTTAAGCGGAGTGTAGCCATCTTGTGAATCTGCTGTCATTTGGAATCCTCGGCGAGCCATTTTTCTTTTTTATCGGGTTGTTAGAATTGTGTGATGGAACAATCTGCTGTTGAAACTGTGAGAGCGTTGGAGTCGTCGCGGCATGATGTCGGGGTGTATCGGAATGCGTATTGGCGGACGCTGCAGTTTGCGTTGCAGAATGTTTTTGCGCTGTGGTTGAATTATCGGGCCTACAAGATTGAGAATTTGCCGAAGTCGGGGGGCGGGTTGGTGGTGGCGAATCACCAGTCGTATCTGGACCCGCTGCTGGTGGGGCTGCCGTTGACGCGGCCGGTCAGTTTTCTGGCGCGGGACTCGTTATTCAAGGTGCCGGTGATCGGGTGGATTTTGCGCAATACTTATGTGATGCCGATCAATCGCGAGGCGGCGAGTACGGCGAGCTTGCGTGAGTGTTTGAAGCGGATGGAAGAGGGGTATCTGGTGGGGATGTTTCCCGAAGGGACCCGCTCGCTGGATGGGACGATCGGGGAACTCAAGCCGGGGTTTCTGGCGTTGGTTCGACGATCGAACCTGCCGGTGTATCCGGTAGGGATTGCGGGGGCGTATGAGGCGTTTCCGAAGGGGGCTTGGTTTATCAGGCCTAAGCCTGTGCGCGTGGTTTATGGGGAGCCGATCACGCGTGAGGAGTTGGCGCCGTATCTGGAGAAGGGGCGGGAGGCGGAGTGCATGGAGCTTATTCGTGGGCGGTTGGAGCGGTGTTTTGTTGAGGCGAAACAGCAGCTGGGAGAGTGAGTAATGTCGCAGGGAAGATTTGAAGAGCTCGACGTGAATCTGAAAACGTGGATCGAGTTTCAGATCAACGAAGGAAGTCAGATGCTGCGGAATCTGGCGGGTGAGGATGAGGAGGCATCGATTCTGCTTGGGTTGCTTGATGAAGCATTTTCAAATGCGCTCGGACAAGAATGGGACGAGGAAATGGTGACGACCATTCTCAACTGTATTGGTGTGAATTTTGGCCAATATCTGGTTGATCGTGTGGGGTTTGAATGGTGGATTGTCGAGGATGAATATGGTCGCGACCTGGCGGTGGTCGCGTGTCGAGGGAGAGGTGATGTTACGGTTTATCCTATTGATTTCATTGCGAAGCGCTGGGATCGGAAAGAAGATTATTTTCTGGAGGATGCGTTTAGGAAGATCGTGACTACCGTGGAGAAGGTGAAGAGTGAGTGGCGAGAGAGGGAATAAAAAAAGGGAGCGATTGCTCCCTTTTTACTCGGTATGTCGGAGAGATTATTCGCGGACGTATTTGCGGAAGAGGTCGAGCAGTTGGTGGGTGATGGGGCCGGGTTTGCCGGTGCCGATTTGGCGGCCGTCGACTTTGGTGACGGGGATGACTTCGGCGGCGGAGCCGGTGAGGAAGCATTCGTCAGCGATGTAGACATCGTGACGGGTCATGGTGACTTCTTCGAAGGGGATGTTGGCCTTCTTCGCCAGATGAATGACGGCGTTGCGGGTGATGCCTTCGAGGATGCCGGAGTCTTTGGAGGGGGTCGTCAGCTTGCCGTTTTTGACCAGGAAGATGTTGTCGCCGGTGCATTCCGCGACGTCACCTTTGTGGTTCATCATAATGGCTTCTTCCTTGCCCTGATCGGTGGCTTCGATCTTGGCGAGGATGTTGTTGAGATAATTGAGCGATTTAACTCGTGGCGAGAGGGCCTGCGGGTGGTTGCGGATTGTCGAGGCGGTGACAATCTCCATGCCGTTTTCGTACAATTCCTGCGGATACATTTTGATCTGGTCAGCGATGATGATGACCTGAGGGTTGGACGTCCTGCGGATATCGAGGCCGAGCCCCCCTGCCCCACGAGTGACGACGAGTCGGATGTAACCATCGGTCAGGCCGTTGGCAGCGACGGTTTCGTTGGTGGCGTTGATCATTTCTTCCGGCGTCATCGGGATGACGAGACGGATGGCTTTGGCGGATTCGTAGAGGCGGTCGATGTGCTCTTTGAGGAGGAAGACCTTCTTGCTGTAAATTCTCAGTCCCTCGAAGATACCGTCTCCGTATAGCAGGCCGTGATCAAAGACGCTGACCATGGCTTGTTCTTCGGGGACGAGCTTGTTGTTGAGGTAAATGAGTTTGGGCATGAGAGCGAGTTTTCACCACAGAGGACACAGGGTTACACAGAGAAGACAATGTTGAATTTAGCGGATCGAGTTTACTCCGCCTAGTATTAGAGAGAAGACATTCAACACATCC
>SXGT01312070.1_pt1 | contig 10412 bp, 6 predicted proteins | sample 3176221 | NCBI WGS metagenome assembly SXGT01 (sample SAMN11356862, study PRJNA531348) | freshwater metagenome | isolation source: freshwater sample F1-120 | place: China: Fuxian Lake, Yuxi | collected 2017-12-25
CCCTCCCCTGTCCCCCCGGCGGAGAAGCGCCCCACGGGTTCGGCGACCGTCGCCGATCTCGTGGCCCTCCCGGAGCAGGATCGCTACGAGATCGTCGACGGCGAGCTCGTCCAGAAGGAGGCCGGGAACGGGCGACACGGACAGGCACAGGTCAGCCTCGCGATCCTGCTGCGAGGGTACCGCGGTGGAGGGGGGCGTGGGCAAGGTCCGGGCGGCTGGATCTTCGGCAGCGAGGTGCTCGTGCAGTTCACGGGAAGCTACGTCCGCATGCCCGATGTCTCGGGATGGAAGCGGGAGCGGTTGCCGGTCATGCCCAAGGAGGGCTCCGCGCGACATGGCACACTCGCCGCGGCCGAGGGAGGGAGTGTACCCGGGTACACTCCGGACAGCGGACAGCGGACAGCGGACCCGGACCGCGGACCCGGACCGCGGACCCGGACCGCGGACCCCTATGATGCCTACGTGCCTTGCGCATCGAGTCCGTGGTGCTAGGGTTCCACTCGTCGCCGCGAGGGGCGCGGCGGGTGTGAAGAGGGCGGTGAGCGTGGTCGGGGCGAAGCGAAGCTCGCGCAAGAAGCGTACCGGCGCAGCTGAGACCGCTTCGCGCGGAGCGGCCCGCAGCGTGGCTGCCGCACTGCCGCGCGAAACTCCCGACCAGCAGGCGCGCCGCGTGAAGGCCCGACCGGCGCGCAGGCGCGCGAGCGGATGGTGCGCATCCGCCGACGTAGCGGGCATCGAGGGTGATCGTGATCGGCTCGCGTCGACCAACCCAGGAAAGATCCCGCGATCCCGCGCGCCGCTGGACGGTGCGATGGCGATGCAGGCAACGCATCCGCGAGAGAACAGCTGCAACCCATGTCCACGCCACGACAATGCAAGGAGGACCTCATGGACTTTCCGCTCCAGGATCTCGTACGCATCGACGCGAACACCCTCGTCTACACGCAGCCCGACTCCGGGTGGACGGGCGTCGCCCCGTTGCAGGACCTCGTGGCCTTCGCCGACGTCCGATCCTTGAACCTCCCCGCCAACGCCGTGCTGACGCTCGATCTCGAGACCGCGCCCGTGCGCGAGGACTTGCTCTTCCGCCCCATGGTGACGGGCATCGACCTCGTGCAGGTCCTTTCGGGCCTCGTGTCGCCGGTCGTGAAGGTGCTCCTGTTTCAGAACCCGACCGTTCCGGTCCTCCGCTGGGTGCGCTGGAAGCTCACGCTGTCGAACATCGGCGCGCTCGCGCCGTGGGACGCCACCTTCCGCATCCTCGTCTGTGGGAGCCAGGCGGGCGCGCGGTGACCTCTGGGGACGATCGGAGCGGGCGACGCGGCTGGCGTCCTCGACCGACGGCGCGTACGATGGATGCGATGGACGCCGATCGCGAATCCAGCGTTCGCTCCGACGTCGAGAGGGTCGGCGTGCCGCTCTCTTCGGCCGCGACGCCCCGCGAGCACCTCCCTGGCGCCTCCGAGCTCCCGCTGCAGGACGACGGCGCCAGGGACACCACGCTCCGGGCCGACGGCGCGCCGGGCACGGTCCGCGACCGGCTCCCCCTCCGAGACCTCGCTCTCGACGACAGCAGGGGCATGCGCCCTCGGGACCTGACACGACCGAGCGAAGCGACCCTCTCCGCAGCAATCGGTGCCAGAGGGCCGCGGCCCCCGCGCGACCTCGTCCTCCAGGGCCCCCCGGGCGCGCGCCTGAGGGACCTCGAGATGCCGCCCCCGATTCCGCCGGACCTGCTGCCCAAGCACTGGTGGAACGCTCCCGACTACGACGGCGAGCCCCTTCCCGACTCTACCCTCCGCTTCTGGGTCCAGCGCGTCGTCGACAAGGTCGAGCTCGAGGGTGGCCTGGCCGTCAGGAAGGGCTGGTCCCATCGCGACGGAGCCACGCTCTGTCACCTCGACTACGTGACCCCGGAGACGCCGAAGGGCCGCATCCTCCTCATCGGTGGCTGGGACAGCAGCGACGAACCCCATTTGATCGACGGCTGGAAACCCGACGCTTTCGCGACTGAGAAGGAGATAAGTCAGGGTTGGACCCACACGACGAACGAGGTCTGGAAAACCGACAACGAGGGCCAAACGTGGGAGCTCCTGCTCCCCCACGACGACCTCCACGATGATACCACGTTCCCCCCGCGGCGTTTCCCGCGCGTTCACACGCCCGCCTGGACGAGATGCAACGACGGGTTCTTCTACCTCATCGGTGGTGACAACTATGTCCCTCATGCACAGGTGTGGCGCACATCCCTCACGGGAGACGGTAAGCGCTGGCAGTACATGGGCGTTATCTCCGGACCGGACGTACACTGGGGAGAGCGCATTCTATCGATTGCGGGCAGCCTCAACGGCGTCATCTACGTCATGGGGGGGCAGCTCACCACTAGCTCGATCACCGCGCGGAACGACGTCTACTATACCGCGGATCAGTGCAAGAGCTGGCATCCGGTGCCCTGGAACCCCATATTCAAGCTGTGGGAACCGCGCGGCATGGTCTCCGGCATGCCGGTCATCCGCGACCGCGAGACCGGCGTCGAGTGGCTCTACCTCGTCGGCGGCGGGATCTTCGACCAGACCAACCCCCCGGATACGTTCTTCGATAGCGTCTGGAAGTTCAACGGGTCCCGTTGGTTGATGGTCCGCCCCACCTCGGAGCCCGGCGATCCCAAGGGGTGGCCCACCGGCATGAATCTGCCGCCGGGTCAGCCGAAGACGTGCGGGCGCAAGTATCTCACCGTCGTACTGACGCCACCGGGCCCCGACTGGCTCGACGGGCTCATCTGGGTGATCACCGGGTCCGTGCTGGGCGGGAACACCAAGAAGCTCGTCATCTCGAAGGACACGGGGAAGACCTGGGAAGAGGCGCCCGTCGAGGCGGACTGGGCCGCCTCGCACGCCGACGGGGCCATGGAATACAAGGGGGGCATCATGCGCGCCAGCGGCAACGCGTTCGACCGCTCGACCTACAGGATCTCCTACGTCGGCCTCGGCGAGTACCTGAAGACCAGACTCCCGGGGGTGTCGAGCGTGACACCATGGATGGGGAAGCCGGGGGCAGGAAAAGACGATATCGTCGTCCTCACGGGCACCGGTTTCTCGACCGTGCGTGCGGTGTATGTGGACCCCTCGACCGTCAACGTGACCTACGCCAAGTTCAAGCCACCCACGACGGACGACACGCTCGAAGTGGTGATTCCCGAGGTCAAGCTGCGCGACGAGAATGGCCGCCTCCCCTACTACTTCTTCATCGTCGTCGTCAACGCCTATGGCAGCAGCCTCTACACACAAGGCACGTTCCATTACGTACCATGAGAAGGCGCGCCCGAGTCAGACTCCTTCTCGTGCTGTGCTTGCCCCTGCTCGCGGCCGGGGCCTGGTTTCTCGCGTGCGGCCGCGCCTCGGACTCCGAAGCGTCGCGCGAGCCGTGCGGCGTCGCCGCGTGTGACGCGAGCGTGTCCCCGGAGTCCGCGGAGGAAAGCGACGGCGGCGACACCTCAGCCCTTCCGAAGGACAGCTCGGCTCCTGTGTCCGACGCCGGTCGTGACGCGAGACCCTTGGCCCCATGCGACGACGGCGGCGTTCCTGGCGCGCTCGACCCTAGCTTCGGTGAGGGAGGCGTCGTGTACTTCAGCAATGTCGGTGGAGGGGCCGTGCTCATCCAGCCAGACGGCAGGACCGTGCTCAGCAGCGGCGGGAGGGACGGGCACCTGACTCTGGGTCGCCTCACCCCCGCCGGGGGGCTCGACACCAGCTTCGGAGACGGCGGGATCGTAGCCACGCCCATCCCCTGGGGCAAGGTGGGGGCTGTGCAGTCGCTGGCTTTGACCGGAGACGGTCGGATTCTCGCAGCTGGCTATGCAACCCCCGACGGCGGACCATTCGACTGGGCGATCGGGCGCTACTCGGCCGGCGGCGCGCTCGACGGGACGTTCGGTGACGCAGGCTTCAAGTACGTGACCTTCGGTCCGACCGAGGGGTGCTGGTTGCCCTCGCTTGCCATGACTCCGGACGGCCATATTCTCGCGGCCGGCTGGACGCGAGGGTATGGGACCAGTGCGGCCGCCGACTACCTGATCTTGAAGCTCAACCCCGACGGCTCCCCCGACACGACGTTCGGGACGGGCGGGACGGTACGGGTGGACATACGCTCCCAGGACCTCGCGTTCGCAATTGTCGTGCAACCTGACGGGAAGATCCTGGTCGCGGGCTCGAGTCACCCGGTGCTCCCGACGACCCCCCCCACCTTTGGCCCCGAGGGTTTGTCGGCGATCCGCCTCCACCCGGACGGCTCGCTCGATCCTTCGTTCGGGTCGGCTGGCAAGGTCTTCCTGACCCTGCCGACCGAGAGCGGCGCGAGGGATGTCGCCCTCGACGCCGCGGGGCGCATCATCCTCGGCGGGTGGATCCGCGGCCGCTTTGGCAATCAAGAGCTTGCCGTCTTCCGTCTCACGTCGACGGGCGCTCTGGACACGACATTCGGCGCCGGCGGCCTCGCGAACACCGACTTCGATGCGGGCGATATTGTTCTCGATCAGGGACTCTACGTCCAGCCTGATGGCAAGTACCTGCTGACGGGGGTGGCCCGTCCGACGGGCCCAAAGGACGCTCTTCTACGCTTCCTCCCGGACGGAGCGCCCGATCCTGGATTCGGGACCGGCGGAACGGTCGTCGTACCGAATCCCGCCGACTTTTACGTCAGGAGCCACGCGGCGGCCTTCCGCGGCGATCGAGCGGTCCTCGTGGGCCAGTGGGTGCCGAACTTCCTGGTCGGCCAGCTCTGGTCGGGCGCGTCTCGGTATTGCTTGTAGCCCGCCTGCCGTTGCGCTCCCCGCGCTGGGCGTGTACGACCCCGCCGGCCCCCAGCTCTGGCTGGCCGCGGAGGAGACCGAGCGCGAGGCCAAGGAACAACCGCCGCGTAGCGGCTTCGCTCCCGGACCGCGGACCCGGACCGCGGACCCGGACCGCGGACCCGGACTTCGGACGGCGGACAGCGGACCGCGGACTCACGCCGCTTCACGACGGATGGCCATGATCGTCTCCCGCCCGCTGCACATCGCGCTCTCGAGCCTCGCGGTCCTGTTCCCTAACCTCCCGTGGAGCCCGGTTGGACCCACACGACGAACGAGGTCTGGAAAACCGACAACGAGGGCCAAGCGTGGGAGCTCAGCATCAGGAAGCCCGGGACCAGCACGGGGCTGGCGCAGCGATACCGAAATACCTCGTCAACCACCACCGACTCTGCACTACGATCGCGCCCTCCGAGAGGGCCTGCCGATCCTGCCGATCGCGACGGGCGTCATCGAGGGGGCATGCAGATACCTCATCCGCGACCGCATGGACCGCAGCCCGCTGGTCCCTCGCCGGCGCGGGAGTGTGTACGTCACGGGGACGACCACGTCGGCCGACTTCCCGACCCAGAGCCCCCCTGAGGGATCCCCTCATCCACAAGGTGATGGGTGAAGCGTAGGTGATCGCGGCGGCTGTGCTTTTCGACGCGGACGGCGCGAGGGGGCTTCGCCGGGGGAATCCATCGGGGCAGGCGAGGGTTGCGGCGCCCAGGAACACCTCCCTCTCGTCCGCGGCCCGGTCGCCCTCGCGACGCCCACGTCGATCGCTGCTCACGCGCCCGAAGCGAGCGCGTAAGCTGTTCAGTCTGGTCACTCGCGAGAGTTCATGGAGTCCGTCTTCGGCGAAGACCTGCACACGTTGCGGGTCCTCTCGCTGGCGAACGGCGTCGCGGGGGTCCTTGCCGCGGCGACGCTGTCCGTACATGCGATCGGGGAGGCGTACGCCCAACTCTCGGAGGTGAAGCCGAAGAGCGGCATCAAGCAGGTGGACCGGATGCTCAGCAACAAGGGCATCGCGCTCGATGAGATGCAGCGGATCTGGGTTCAGTATGTGGTGGGTGACCATCCGAGCGTGGTCATCGCCCTCGACTGGACGGACTTCGAGCCAGACGATCACACGACCCTCTGCGCGTACCTGGTGACGACGCACGGTCGCGCGATGCCTCTGGCGTGGAAGACGGTGAAGAAGTCGAAGCTCAAGAACCGGCAGACGAGGCTCGAGGAAGAGCTGCTCGAGAAATTGCACGCCTGGATCCCGAAGGAGGTGGGCGTGACGCTGGTAGCCGATCGCGGCTTCGGCAAGCAGGAGCTCTACAAGTTGCTCGAGTCGATCAACTGGGACTATGCGATCCGGTTCCGCGACAACATCGTCGTCACGCACGAGGGGGAGAGAAAGGCGGCCGCGGAGTGGGTGGCGCCCAACGGCCGCACCCGGATGCTGATCGGCGCGCAGGTCACGAAGAGGCGCACCGACGTCCCTGCGGTCGTCACGGTCAAGGCGAAGAACATGAAGGAACCGTGGTGCCTGGCCACCACGCTGCGTTCTGCGGCGGCGGCCGATGTCGTGAAGCTGTACAGCCGCCGGTTCACGATCGAGGAGACGTTCCGCGACACGAAGGACCTGACCTTCGGGATGGGCCTGAGCTCCACTCACATCCGCGACGCCGACCGTCGAGACCGCATGCTGATGCTCGTCGCCATCGCGCACACCCTCCTCACGCTGCTCGGCGCGGCCAGCGAGGCCTGCGGCATGGACATGTACCTCAAGGCGAACACCGTGAAACGCCGAACCCACTCGCTCTACAGGCAGGGCCTCTACTGGTACGGGTGCCTGCCGACGATGCGCGACGAGTGGTTCGAGCGCCTCATCACGGCCTTCGATCGCATCGTCCGCGAGCATGCATTCTTCAGCCATTTCTTCACTCAGCTGGGCCCAGCTCCGGAGGCTTCGAAATGAGGGGATGCTTCAGAGAGCCCCCTCTAGGCAGCCCAGGGTAGTGGCCTGGGGACGGAGGCCATCGCGCTCGACGTGTTCGTGAGCAAGCTGAACGCCACGGGCTCGGCCCTGACGTACTCCACCTACGCGGCTACACGAGGACAGCCGCGACCGGTTCCCACTTCGCTCTCGTCCGGCTGACCTTCAACGCTCTCCAGAATTGACCCGCCTCTGCTCGCGAAAAGAGGTCCACCCTAGACGATCGTGGCGCTGACGATCTGATCCAGCGAGGCGACGATGTCGGATGCGCAAGCGTCCGTGCTCCAGAGTTCGCACCGCTAGTCCATCGATCATGGCGATCGAAACCGCAGCGGGCGGCGCTCCGGGTCGCCAGGTAGGGTGAGATTGCGGGCATTGACCTCGGTGAGCCAGTTGCGGATCGCCTCGAGCTCGGACGTGGTGCCTGCGGGTTGGAGATCGACAGTGATGGTACGGTCGCCGACGCGAACGCGCCCTGGCGCGGCGAACACGTTCGCGAGCACCTTCTTCACCTCGCGCCCGCGGGTGAGCCACGGGGCGAGGTCGAAGGCGAGGTCGGCTTCGACGTTGGCGCAGGCGATGCGGATGGTGTCGAGCGTCATCTTGTACTCGGTCTCGTGCCACACGAGCTTGTCCTTGAGCTCGGTCTCCTCGAGCGGAGCCTTCTTCTTCACCGACGGTCTCAGCGCAAGGAGCTCGGCCTGAGCGGCTCGCGCTTCCTTCAAGAGCGTTTCCCATGGCGCGAGGTTTGAGTTGGCCTCCTCCAGGGTGGCGAGCGCGCGTAGGGCGTCCCCCTCGCGGACGCGCGCGATGCGGATCGCCCGATCAAGGCGCCGCCGTGCGGGGTTGGGAACGACCGTGTCGGGCGGGTAGGCATGCGTGGTGCGCCCATCAAGCTGGTTGATCCCCCACCGCGCGACGCCGTACTTGAAGGCGTTCTCCTGGGACCACCGGCCCGCCATGACGCCGATGAGACGCTCGGCCGGCTCGTCGGAGACGGCGAGGAGGTTGACCTGACGGCCGTCCTCGTGGAGCACGCTGATGCGTCGGACGCGGCCGCGTCCCTTGCCGAGGTTGATGCGGCTCTCCGTGAAGCGGACCGTCTCCTCCTCGTCGATCTCGAGCTCGCGATCGAACGCGGTCTTGGCGAGCAGGGGGTAAGGGCGGCGCTCGTACGTCACGAACGCGAAGCCCGCGTCACGCAGCTCCGCCATCTGCGCGGGGAACGCACCAGCGCGATCGAAGGCGAGCAGGATGTGCTCCTCCTCGCCGAGAGCCATGCGCAACATCTCGGCGATGGGCCTCAGAAACTGGGTCAGCGAGCCATGCTCGGGGATGGCCAGACGAGTCACGGGCCGGCCGTCCTCGTCGTGGACGTAGTAGTCGCTGGTGCCGGGGCGGACGCGCTTGTCCTGCATGCGCCAGCCCTTGCGAATCTCACACTTGCCGGTGTACGGACGCAGATGGTTGTCGACGTAGAACACCGTCGCCCCGTCCTCCTCCGCGTCGGACGCGGAGCGAGCGAGATCGCCCGCCAACTGGAGGTGGAGCTTCGCGCTGGCCGCGGCCTGCGAGAATCGACCGAGCACACGGCGCACCCAGCTCGCCGACGGCGCGTGGTCCGCGCGCAGCAGCGTCGGCGCGCTCGGCGTGGCCAGACGGCGCACGCCCTCGACACAGTTCTCGCCGATGGCGAGCGCGCCGATCACCGCGTCCATGGCGATGCGCAGGACGTCGCCCGGCACGCGCCGAGCGCGCAGCTCAGCCGCCGCCGCGTACAGCCCCAGCTGCGCGACGGCCGCGATGATGATCCACGTGCCGACGTGCTGGACCATGGCCGCGCTCGTCGGCGACATCTCCACGACGTCGTCGATCGCCGTGCGCTCCCCCTCCTCGTCGGAGCCGCGTGGGCCTGGGCGTGGGCGCGACATCGGAGGCGCTTCGCTCTCCACGTCGGCGGTGTTGACGCTCTTGCTCGCGTCCTCGGCATCCTTCGCGACTTCCTGCGCATCGGGAGCGACCACCGACGACGACGGCGCCGGGGCGACATCTGCGATCGGCGCCGCGGATGGTGCGACCGACACGTCGGCGTCCATGGCAGCCACCACCGCCGACGTCGGCACCGACTGTTGGACCGCTGACCCCTCCGCCATCGTGGACGTCGCCGAGGCCACCGGCTCCGACGACGACGGCGCAGCCTTCGCGTCGTGCCACTGCTTGCGCGCGTCCGCGACCACGGTCCGCGACAGGTCGTGTCGCTTCGCGATCTGCGCGTGAGCCCTCCGGATGCTGAGCCCAGCTTCGAACATCGTCTCGAGCCGGCGACGGATCGCTGGCGTGACCTTCCTGTCCTTGCCGCCCGGCGCCCGCTCCAGCACAGCCTGGAGGCCCTCGTTTTTCGCCTGCGCGCGAATCAGACGCAACGTCTCCGGCGCGACGTCGAACGCCGTGGCCAGCTTGCCAAGGTGCACGCGATCGTCCCCGGCCAGTCCGACGAGGATCACGTTGCGCGTTCCACGATCGCGAGGCTCGTAGCTCCCGATCAGCGACCCGCCCAGAAACACACTCACCCTCTCTGGCTCGTGCACCACGCAACCGCGTGCACCGAACCAGCGTGTGGACGGATCGCCCTGGATGACCTCGATCGGCAGGAGCGTCAGCACCGAAGCGGCGATCGTCATCCATGTAGGACAGGGGCGCGATCAGATTAATTCACCACATTGTTCCGGTCACCACGCCCACCGATTTCTCGACGTTTTCACGCGCCCGTCAGCAAGCCGTGCGAACTCTGGAGCGCCGGCGATTGAAGCTTCACCGCCAGAAGCGCGGTGCCGAGTGTGCCCGCGACGAGCGATGCGACGTCGAGCGCACGGAAGCGCGACGCGACCAGGAGGTGAGCGAGCTTGCCGCCGTCGAAAGGCTCGAGGGGCAGGAGGTTGAGGCCGTTCACGACGGCGAGCATCAGAACGACTCTGCCGAGGGGCTCGTGCGAGCTCGGCCTCCACGTGAACGCGATCACGGCCGCAGCGATGAGGCCGGGGAGCGGCCCCAAGAGGAGCACAATGGCGCGTTTGTACGGCACGACGCCGTTTGGTCGGCCTCGCACTGCGGCGCCGAAGAAGGGGATGAAGAACATGCGGACGTCGCGGTAACCGAACGCGCGCATGCCCACAAAATGGCCGGCCTCGTGAAAGAGGAGGACGGCGATCACGACCCCAACATCCTGCGCCGTGATGGTCGCCCCGGCGGTGAAGGCGAAGAGGCCCAAGGACGCGACGAGAACGAGGAGGGCGCGCCAAGTGGGCGTATCGCTCTCCTTCAGCATGTTGCGGAAGACGTCCGGGTGCGGATGCGTGCCGGGGGTGTCCGACGCAGCTTCGCGCTGCATCCCGTCCCTCTTCCTCTCATCCATGGGCAGTGAAGCTACCACGGTCGGTAACGGGGGGCCTCGCCCTCGGCGCGATGGCCTACTCCGACGTGGGTTCGGGCGGCCTGCGCCTCGACGACCGCACCCCCACCCGCTCCTCTCGGCGCCTCGTGGGGGGACCGCGGACACCGGAGGCGCGAGGCGCGGTCCCGAGATGTCGGTGC
>SXGT01558950.1_pt1 | contig 10412 bp, 3 predicted proteins | sample 3176221 | NCBI WGS metagenome assembly SXGT01 (sample SAMN11356862, study PRJNA531348) | freshwater metagenome | isolation source: freshwater sample F1-120 | place: China: Fuxian Lake, Yuxi | collected 2017-12-25
ACCGCCCGTACCGCTACCGGTAGTGTCCGTGTCGATGGTGGCCGTCAGCGTGCCCAGTGGGGTATCCAGTGGGGTTACCGTGACGGTATGGGTATCGGCTAAATCGACATCTTCAAACGCGAAGGTTCCCGTGCTGTTCAGGCTTGTACCGGTGGGTAAGCCAGTCACTTCGGTTACCGCTCCCTCGACGGTAGCGGTGGTAATAACCGGGACATCATTGGTGCCGCGAATGGTAATTTTGATCTCCTGTGATACCGTGCTGCCGGATTGATCGGCCAGTGTCACCCTGAAAGTTTCTGTCACTTCCTGGCCTACTGCCAGAAACTGGGTAGCCGCATTGGGTACCGTATAGGTCCAGTCAACGGTACCGGATTTGGTTTTTGAATCCTCAATGACCTTGGTGGTCAAACTGCCTCCCAGAGTATTGGCAGGATTGCCCGCAACGGTCGCCGAGTGGGTATCAGCCAGGTCAGGATCCTCAAATGCCAGGGTTCCCGCACTGATGAGCGTCAAGGCTGGTGATACGTCGAGGTCTTCCACCACAGCACCCTGGGCCTTGCCGGGATCAACCCAGACTACCGGATCATTCCTGCCTTCCACGGTTAAGGTCACCGTGGCTTTTTGACTTTCAGCCTGACCATCGAATGCCTGATAGGTAAATGTGAGGGTATCGTGTTCACCGGCTGCCAGGGACTCGAACGCGCCGTTGGGGTTATAGCTGAAACTGCCATCCACCCTGAAGGAATCCAGCATGCCCTTGTCCGGATGCGAAAGCAGCAGAGCCGATATCCCGTCCGCATCAGGGTCGCTGTCGTTGGCCAGCACACCATCGGCTGCAGTCACCGCAAGCAGGGCGTCCTCGCTGACCGTATAGAAATCATCCTTGCTGGCCGGTGCCCTGTTCTCCGGGGTCACCGTAACCGACACCACGGCGGTAGCGGTTCCGCCATCATGACCGTCACTGACCGTATACTGAAATGAGTCGACCCCGAAAAAACCGGCAGCGGGTGTGTAGACCACTTGCTTGCCGCTCAGGCTGACCGTGCCGCCGGCATCGGTCTGCAAGGTGGTTGTGCCATTGCCGGACGCGATGTGGCTGGCCAGCGGGTTGGAATCGCTGAGGTCGCTCAGGGCGATGATTTCCAGCATATCGCCGGTGTCTACATCGGTATCGTTGGCAAGTACGTCAATCGTGACCGCCCCTGCCGATGGACTGGTGATCGCCTCCTCAGCACGGGCAACGGGCGCGTCATTGATGCCCTGAATGGTAATGGTGACCACCGCCGAATCACTGTACGCCTGACCATCATGGGCTTTATAGGTGAACGTTTCTGTTGTGGTTACTCCTGCGGCCAGAAAATCATACCGATTGGCATCAAAGACAAAGGTGCCATCGGTATTAAACCGGAACAGGGGATTATCCGGTGCTTGTACCAACAGGGCAGAGAGCGCGTCGCCATCGGCATCGACATCATTGTTCAAAACAGTATCGGTGCCGTTTTTACCGGCTAAAAGAATGGCATCTTCGCTCACCAGATAACTGGAATCTTCGAAGGCCTTTGGGAGGGTATTGCTGGATGTGCTCATGGAATTGACTCCTTTTCAGTAAGGGGTGCCGCAGCCGATCCGGATTTCTCCAGGCCGGATGCCTGGCAAATCCGGAGTATCGACAGCGGCAAGGGCAATTAAAACAGTTTTTTTGCGAATCCCTGAGGGACTGCGGTTCTGTTTTACACTGCCAATACCTGTACCTGAATTGGAATAAAAACCTAGAGCTTTATACCTGTATCAATTTTGCTACGGGTACTTGTATCAACGCTGCTACGGGTACCTGTATCAAATTACTGACTATTCGGCCTTACTTCAAACTGGCTGACAATTTTTGGGTGCTGTTTGACTACGGATTGACTGTCAGCCTTGAGCCTGGTTGCATTGTAGGCAGGTACGCCGTAGGTCGTGATGCGGAGAGTCTGGCTGGCGGCGTCAATTTCAAACTCACTCCAGCCGTAAGTATGGGTGGCCAGATAATCGCCCTGAATTAACCGGGCATCAATTCCCGAACCAGCCAGTCCAATGGGATCATACCCCAGTTGGGTAATCAGGCCATTGACCAGTTGCTTGATGAAATCATCCTTGTCGTTGGGAATATCATCGGTGTCATTATTGACCGGCAAGCTCTGATAGAAGGCAGCCTGATCTGCGGTCAGCAGACCAAGACCGGCTCCCAGTCCGGCTACAGTGGGTCCGAAGGGTTGATCGAAGGCCATCGGGCCGGTTGAAATTTCAAAGGCACCGGTCTGAATTTTTGGTCCCATCGGCATTTCTTCGTAGGTAAGGTTATTCACCAGCGTGCCGTGAATATCAGCCGTGACGAAAACCACATTGCGGATACCTTCGGAAGTAATGAATTTGAGCAGTTCAGTGCGCTCGGCCGCATAGCCTTCGTAACGGTCTTCAGCTCCGACCACACCCAGATTCTGGATCGGCTCCGGGATCATCACGAATTTCCAGGTAATGCCGTCTTCCTGCGCTGCCTTGAGATCCGTCTTCAGGCTGGCCAACTGGGTTTTGCCGAGAAAGGTACGGCTGGGGTCGAAAGACTGGGTCAGAAAGGCTCCGACTCCGGCGGGACCCAGATCAGTAACCGGTTTGAGTCCCTGATCGCGGAAGGTACGGGCATCGATCAAACTCATCATGGCCATTTTGCCGAAACGACGGCTACGGTAGAGTTTCAGTTTATTGCTGTCACGTCCATCACTGGTACTGTGCCAGGTGAGATCGGCGATCGGCGTATACTCGCTGAAAGCCTGCAGGCCCGTCTTGAACCGACGGGTTTCGTTGATGTAATTACCGGTATTATCAAACCGGATATCCGAACCTTTGCCGGCCCCGCCGGCAAAATCGTTGATCACTTCGTGGTCGTCGATGAGGGCAAACTGTGCGGTCGAGGCGCGAAGATCTTTCCAGGTATTGAGGCCGAGTTTGCCGGTGAGGGTGCTTTGATACCTTGCACGGTACTGGGCCAGGGTTTTGGCGGTCGGGGTGCCTTCCACTGAATAGTTTTCCGCATACATGCAATCGCCCAGGCAGACAAAGAAATCAAGGTTGGCAGTGTCGGCGTTACGGATTCCGGTATAGGGGGCCAGTTCCTGGCGAATGTCGCCACTGACGCCAAAATGCAGACCGGCTGAGGCGTGCGGGTCGCCCAGGGTACGGAACTGGCCGACAGCGGCTTGACCTGAGGCATCCACTGCCCGGTAGTAATAACGGGTGGCGGGCTTCAATCCGGTGACGGTGGTTTTGACCGGTACGCGGCCTGATTCAACAGCGGTTTGTGTATTGGCACTCGTGGCAAAATCGGCTGATTCTGACCACTCGAAACGCAGGGAGCCCCGGGACGTACTTCTGGCCCACAGCACAACCGACTGGTCGGTGACGTCTCCGGCGGATACGCCGTTGGGCAGGGCCGCCTGGATGGAGGGTGCCATCAGGCTTATCAGCAGGGGCAGCAACAAGGAGGAAGCCGTTTGGTTTTTGAAGGCAGGCATGAATGACTCCGGTGAGGATGAATGGAGCCGTGAAAATACCCAGCCGAGTTTACAGTTTGGTACCACATCGCCCGATTGTTACCTGTTCGTAACCGTAAGTTCATCACAATCACGCTAAATGGCCGCTGCCCGCTCAGGGCGTCACTCCGTTATCCCCCTGTCTTTCAGGCTGTGTACGGCCTCCCGCCTGTATCTTCCGGCCAAACCCGGAGAACAACCCAACAACCACTAGCGAGGAAACCATGAAATTTACTCAAGCACTCGGCATTGCGACCCTGTGTGGCCTCACCGGTACGGCTTGCGCCGATACCATGACCGTTAAACTGATCGCCCTTAACGACTTCCACGGCAATCTGGCTTCACCCGGCAAATTTAACGGGGTTGATGCCGGTGGTGTCGATCAGATCGCCGGTTATGTTGAACAACTCAAAGCCAGCAATCCCCTGTCAGCCGTGGTATCTGCTGGTGACTTGATCGGAGCCAGTCCGCTGATTTCGGCACTGTTCCATGATGAAGGCACCATTGAAACCATGAACCGCCTGGGTCTGGAGTTTAATGCCGTGGGTAATCACGAATTTGACGATGGCCAGGACGAACTGGTTCGCTTGCAAACCGGTGGCTGCCATCCGACCGATACCCAAAACAGTTGCAAGGGCAACGACGTGGGTACCCCGGTTCCGTTTGAAGGAGCCCAATTCAAGTTTCTTGCCGCCAATGTCCGTAACAAAACCAGCAAAAAAACCCTGTTTCCCGGTTATGCGGTCAAGGAGTTCAACGGGATTCCGGTTGCCTTCATCGGTTTGACGCTAAAGGAAACCCCGAGCATTGTCAGCCCGGCCGGCATCAAGGGTTTGAGTTTCACTGACGAGGCTGTGGAAATTAACGCCCTGGTCAAAAAGCTGAAAAATCGGGGCATTCAGTCCATCGTCGTGCTGATTCACCAGGGCGGCGTTCAGGTCAGTCCCACCGCGCCGGACATCAATACCTGCCTGGGCGATCTGGAAGGCTCTCCCATCAAGGCGATTGTCAATAAACTGGATGGTGGCGTCGATCTGGTCATTTCCGGGCACACCCACAGTGCCTACAATTGCCAGGTCGCCAACAAGACCGGGCGCATGATTCCGGTGACCAGTGCCAATGCCCTGGGCCGGGTTCTGACTGACATCGATGTAACCATCGACACTGCTACCCGTGACGTCACCGCCGTAACCGCAGTCAACCGGGTGGTTGACCGCACGGATATCACCGTAGTGCCCAATGCCGAAATCAAGGCCATCGTCGACGGCTACGCTCAACTGGTCACACCGGTTACCAACCGTGTCATTGGTGAGATCGGTGCTGATATGCTGCGGACACCCGGTGAATCCGGTGAATCTGCACTGGGCGACCTGATTGCCGATGCCCAACTGGCAGCAACAGCAGGGGCTGATTTTGGGTATGCCGTCGCTGCCTTCATGAATCCGGGTGGCATTCGTGCAGACCTCAGCTACGCTTCCAGTGCCACGGGCGAGGGGGATGGCAAGGTCACCTACGGCGAAGCCTTCACCGTACAGCCTTTCGGCAACAGCCTGGTGGCCCTGACGGTCACCGGTACACAAATGAAGCAACTGCTGGAACAGCAATTCATGGGCTGCACCCAGGGGTATCCCGCAACCGATACGGCGGGTCAACCGTTTGACCGTATCCTCCAGGTCTCCGAAGGCTTTTCCTACCAGTGGGATTCCACCCGGGCACCGTGCCAGAAGGTCATAACCAAAAGTATCCGGATTAACGGCCAGCCGTTGAAGCTCAAATCCAGATACCGGATTACCGTCAACAGTTTCCTGGCGGACGGGGGAGACAAATTTTACGTTCTGAAAAAGGGAACCAACCGCACCGGTGGGCCTCAGGATGTTGATGCACTGGAAGCGTTCATGAAAGCCAGTGCAGGGTCTGTGGTGCCCAACACCCAGCCCCGCATCGAAAAACTGCGCTGACACCGGCAATCCCGGGCCTGGCTCCAGGTGGCCAGGTCGGGGAGAACCACGCCCCGGGCATGTGTCATGCGTACTGCACTCTCTGCCTTTCATCCAGCGGTAGCCCGCTGGTTTCAATCGACCTTTGAGGAACCCAGCGAGTGCCAGTGCCTGGCCTGGCAGGCAATCCGGAACGGTCAACCGGTCTTGCTTGCCTCACCGACCGGTAGCGGCAAAACCCTGGCGGCCTTTCTGGGGGCGATTGATGACCTGGTGCGCGAAGGCGAGGTTTTCGGGTTACCCCATGAAACCCGGGTTCTTTACGTTTCGCCCCTCAAGGCACTCAGCAACGACATTCACAAAAATCTGGAACTCCCGCTGGCCGGCATACACCGCACCCTGTTTGAGGGTGGTGCAACACGGTTTGCCATCACCGCAGCGGTTCGTACCGGTGATACCCCGGCCTCGCTCCGAACCGCCATGACCCGACAGCCGGTACACATTCTGGTTACCACCCCGGAATCCCTCTACGTCCTGCTGACCAGTGAGGGCGGACGGCGCATGCTGACAACCGTACGCTCGGTCATTGTCGATGAAATCCATGCCCTGACCGGCAACAAGCGCGGTGCCCACCTGAGCCTGTCACTGGAGCGGCTGGAACATCTCTGCCAACGCCCCCTGCTTCGCATTGGCCTTTCGGCCACCCAAAACCCCCTTGATGAAGTTGCCGGTTTCCTGACCGGCGGGCGTCCCTGCCAGATCATTGATCTGACCCGAAAACGCGAACTTGATCTAGCCATTGAAGTCCCGCCCCTTCCGCTGGAAACCCTCCTGTCACAGGCAGCGAGCAAAGCCGTTTACGATCGCATGGCGGAATTGATCCGTTCGCACCGAACCACCCTGGTATTCGTGAATACCCGACGGATGGCGGAGCGGGTGGCACGAGCCCTGAGTGAACGGCTGGGGGAGCATCACGTGACCTCACATCACGGCAGTTTGTCAAAAGAGCAGCGTCTCGGGGCAGAAGCGCGGCTCAAGGCTGGTCAATTACAGGCACTGGTGGCGACGGCTTCGCTGGAACTGGGCATTGATATTGGTGCGGTGGATCTGGTTTGTCAGTTGGGCAGCACCGGATCCATTGCCACCCTCCTGCAGCGGGTGGGACGTTCCGGCCACCACCGGGGTGGAGTTCCCAAAGGCCGGATTTTTCCCACCAGCCGGGATGACCTGATCGAATGTATTGCCTTGCTGGATGCCATCAGACGGGGTGAGCTGGATCGGGTGGTGATTCCGCACCAGCCGCTGGACGTGCTGGCTCAGCAGATCGTCGCCATGACGGCAGCGGAAACCTGGCAGGAAACAGTGTTGTATGACGTTATCCGTCGGGCCTGGCCTTACCGTGACCTGTCCCGTACCCGACATGACGCGGTGATCGACATGCTGGTTCAGGGTTTCGCAACCCGGCGCGGTTCGAGGGGAGCCTATCTGCACCGGGATGGCATACACCGGCGACTCATTGCCCGCAAGGGCGCACGTCTGACAGCGATAACCTGTGGCGGAGCCATTCCGGACAATGCCGAGTACAAGGTCATTCTGGAACCGGGCGGCGAATTGCTGGGCATGGTCGATGAACATTTTGCCATTGATAGCGTGGTTGGCGACATATTCCAGTTGGGTAATGCCAGTTGGCGCATCAAGCGGGTGGAGTCCGGTACCCTGCGGGTAGAGGATGCCCGACATTTGCCACCCAGCATGCCATTCTGGTTTGGTGAACGCCCCGGGCGGAGTGATGCCTTATCCTCGGCGGTGGCAAGCTTGCGTAAGCAGATGGCCGCATTTTTTGACGAAGCAGGGCCGGGCGAGGGACGACAACAGGCTTTGGCCTGGTTGCAGCAAACCCTGGGACTGGACGGTTGGGCCGCTACCCAGGCGATGCATTATCTGGCGAGTGCCCATCAGGTGCTGGGCGTGTTACCGACCCATGAAACCCTGGTTTTTGAGCGTTTTTTTGATGAATCGGGTGGCATGCAGTTCATCATTCACAGTCCGTTCGGCACCCGGGTCAACCGGGCCTGGGGACTGGCCCTGCGTAAACGCTTTTGCCGGAGCTTCAATTTTGAACTCCAGGCAGCCGCCAATGAAGAGGCCATTCTGTTGTCACTCGGAACCTCACAGAGCTTCCCGTTGGCCGAACCGGCCCGGTTTCTGTCGACTCATACGGTTCAGGCCGTGCTGGTGCAGGCCTTGCTGGCCGCTCCCGTGTTCGCGGTACGCTGGCGCTGGAATGCGGTATGTGCCCTGGCCATCCGCCGCTCCCAAAGTGGCCGTAAAACACCGCCTTACCTGATTCGCATGCAGGCCGATGATCTGATTTCGGTGGTATTTCCCGATCAACTGGCCTGTCTGGAGAACATTGTGGGTGACCGGGTCATTCCGGATCACCCGCTGGTGGCACAAACCATCCACGATTGTCTGACCGAAGCCATGGACGTGGCACGTCTGACCGAAATCATCGGTGCCATTGAGAGTGGGGCTATTCAGGTGGTCTGCCGTGATTTGACCGAACCTTCCCCGCTTTCGGCGGAAATCGTCAACGCCAGAGCCTATCACTTTCTGGATGATGCGCCCCTGGAGGAACGTCGCACCCGTGCGGTGATTGCCCGCCGCTGGCTGGATCCGGTTGCAGCCGGTGACCTTGGACAGCTCGACCAGGCGGCCATTGAGCGGGTGCGGCAAGAGGTCTGTCCCTGTGTCCAGACGGCTGACGAATTGCACGAAGCCTTGTGTGGCTGTGGTTTTGTGGTGGCTTCCAGGGCGGAATCCGGCTGGGTGCCGTTATTTGACAGTCTGGTGCGGCAGTGGCGCGGCGTGACCCTGCACTTCCCCTCCGCCCACGACCTCTGGATTGCCGCAGAGAATCTGCCGCGTTTTCTGGCGGTATATACAGAGACTCCCCGGCCTGATCTGCTACCGTCAACCGCCTGGCATCACTTGCCGGATGACATCCGCGCCCAGTCCTGGACGGATGGCGAAGCCCTGCTGGCCATCCTGCGGGCGCATCTGGGAGCAACCGGCCCCACCACCATCCGCCAACTGGCCGACAGCTTGCAACTGGCCGAATCCCGCGTCGAAACATCGCTGCTGACCCTCGAAAGGGAGGGCTTTTTATTGCGCGGCCATTTCACACCGGGAACGGGAACAGCAGTCATTGAGTGGTGCGAACGAGGGCTGTTGTCACGCATACACCGCCTGACCGTGAACCGCCTGCGCCAGGCCATTGAACCGGTGTCGGAACCCGCCTTCACCCGTTTCCTGTTTCGCTGGCACTGTATTGAGGGCGAATCGTCCCATTCAGGCAGTGATGCGCTGGCGACGGTACTGACCCGGCTGGAAGGCTATGAAGCGGCGGCGGCAGCCTGGGAACCCGCCCTGTTGTCGGCTCGTGTCAAAGGCTATGACCCGGACTGGCTTGACAGCCTTTGTCTGACCGGTAAAACCGTCTGGTTACGGCTCAGCCCTGCCAGCGGCAGTCAGACTCCGGTCAAATCGTCTCCCGTCAGCCTGATTGGTCGTAGTCGGTTGAGCCTGTGGCAATCGCTGGCCCCGACCGTCAATCCCGAGATGTTGAGCCCCGGGGCGCGTCGGGTTGCAGACATTCTGGCCGAACGGGGTGCCCTGTTTTTTGATGAATTGCTGATGCGTACCAATTTGCTCAAAACCGGACTGGAATCCGTGCTGGCAGAATTGGCAGGACAAGGCCTGGTATCCTCCGACAGTTTCAGGGGGTTACGTGCCCTGTTGATTCCGGAGCGGCGCAAGCAACGCCATCACTCTCTGGCCAACAGCCTTGCCGAAGCCGGTCGCTGGACGCTGATTCGGAACCTGCAGCCACAAGAGCCGGTTCAACCGGATGAAGAAACCCTGATGTACGTGGCCAGACTCCTGCTGCAACGCTATGGGGTGGTATTCAAGGCTCTGTTGACCCGTGAAACCACCGTCCCCGCCTGGGGGGCACTGTTGACCTGCTATCGACGCATGGAAGCCAGAGGGGAAATACGTGGTGGCCGGTTCGTAGCCGGGAATCACGGCGAACAGTTTGCCTTGCCGGAGGCGGTGGAACTGTTGCGTACGGTGCGGGAAGATACGGAGGCAGGTGCGGCCCCGGTGATCCTGTCAGCGGCGGATCCGCTCAATCTGCTGGGAATCCTTACCCCGGGCACCCGGATACCGGCCTTGTCGAGCTACCGGATTCTTTATCGGAACGGAGTGGCCGTAGCCGTACTCTGCGGGGGAGCGGTGCGTTTTCTGAGCGAAGTCAGTGAGCCGGAGGCGTGGGAATTGCGCCTCCGCCTGCAACGCCAGCCCCTGCCCCCCAAACTCAGGGTTTATCTTTGAACCGATCCGGCTCAGTATGATACCTCCCGTACTCCATACCGCGCTTTGAGCTAACGTCAATTTGGAATAAGGAGTGGGGGGAACGGGGAAGGCAGAAGGGGGCATGGATTGATGGTCGGTATGTGTGGTATTCACTCACCCCTCATCCCCCACCAACCGCTCAAACACAATCCGCTCCAAGCCCACCGCCACGACCGCAAAACAGGTAATGGTTTCAAGCTGATACCGGGCTTTCAGGTCAGTGGCGTAGCGTCTGGCTTGCTGTTTGGCGGCCTTCAGTTGGTCGCGTATGAGCGGTAAGGCCAGCAATTCTTCCCGCGATTTTTTCTTCACCTCAAGCCCATTCAATTTGATCGAATCCAGTTTTACATATTTGAATTCAAGTATCAGATCCAGTGCCTGAAACCGGCGCATGTCGGGCCGGACGATCAGGCTCAGGTCGATATAGCCATGATTGACTTCGGTTTCGGAAATCATCATGTAGAGTCGATCATTGAATAATACCGTCATGAAC
>SXGT01212246.1_pt1 | contig 10410 bp, 13 predicted proteins | sample 3176221 | NCBI WGS metagenome assembly SXGT01 (sample SAMN11356862, study PRJNA531348) | freshwater metagenome | isolation source: freshwater sample F1-120 | place: China: Fuxian Lake, Yuxi | collected 2017-12-25
GAACGTGCCGATGTGCGGCAGGCCGGAGGGGCCGTAACCCGTCTCGAAGATCACCGTGTCTTTTGGCGCTTTGTTCAGCCGTTCGACGATCAGGCGTGCTTGTTCGAAGGGCCAGGCTTTGGCGGCGGAGGCGAGGGTTTGAAGATCTGACATCGGCGAATCCTTGGGCGTTCTGCTTAGACCGCCCAAGCGCGCGATGCCAAATCCCTTAGGGCTGCGCAGTCGGCGGCGTTTCGGCGTCGCGTTTGCCGAACAGACGATCCTTGAAGCGGCGCAGGGCGGCGCGTCGCTTGGCCAGGAAGCCCCAACCGAAGACGCCGGCGGCAACCCATAGGAAGCCTTCGAGGCTGACGGCCGCCGCGGTGACGATCGCCACCCAAACCGGCATGCTCGGGCGGTAAAAATATCCAATCGCCAATGCGCTCCAGGCGGCGATGACGATCAGGCCGGCCACTGTAAGAATGATCCAACGTGCTTTCATGGCTAACTCCAATGTTCCTTTGGCCTTGAGTGGCCGCGGGTGCGCGCGCTGGATGCAGGGCGTTGCGATTTTTTGCAGGGCGGGCACAGTTTGAGTCGATGCGCACTCTGATCCTGATGCGGCACGCCAAGGCCGTCCGCCCACACGAAGCCGACAGCGATAAAGCGCGCGGGCTCACTGGCCGGGGCCGGCGCGAGAGCGCCGAAGCCGGCGCCGCGATAGCGCAAGCCGGGCTCGCGCCGACGCTGGCGCTGGTCTCCACGGCCAAGCGCACGCGCGAGACGGCTGAGCACGGCCTAGGCGGGTTTGCGCTCGAGACGCAGTTCGACGAGGCGCTCTACCACGCTGCGCCCGAAGGCATCTGGGATGCGTTTACGGCAAGCGATGCCGAGAGCGTCGTTGTCGTCGGGCACAATCCGGGTATTGGCGAACTGGTCTCGATGTTGGTGCGCGAAGCGCATGACGGCTCGCGGTTGGCGCGTGAATTCGATGGGCATTTTCCGACCGCGGCTTGGGCGGCGTTCGAGATACGCGGCGAACTCATGCGCGCCGCTGGCCCGCGTTTGGTGGCTGCATGGAAGCCGGATCGGGAATGATTACTGGCTCGCCCAGACGATGCGGGCGATCCAATCGATGTCCGTTGTCGCGAGTTCGCGCGGCGGGTGCGCGGGATTGAGCGAGATAAGCTCGATCATCTGATCATTGCGGCGGCCAAGCACTTTGGCCATCACTTCACCGGCGCGTGTGCGCACGACGACGCGATCGCCGCGGCGTACGGCGGCGCCAGGCTGCACCACGACGATATCGCCGGCGCGATAGGTGGGCTCCATGGAATCGCCGGCGATTTCGAGTGCATAGACGCGGTCATCGCCTAAGTCCGGAAAGCGAACCGTTTCGTCGGCGCCGACAGGGAAGCCGTTCTCATCGAAAAAGCCGTCAGCGCCCGCACGGGCCATGCCGACGATCGGAATGGCGCGGCCCGTGCCGCCAGCGCGGCCTACAAGTAATGCTGCGAATTCGTCCCAATTGGCTTCGGCGGCGGCGAGGGCGCGCGCGATGCTTTCGGTGGAGGGCCAGCGCGGTTTGCCGTCAGCGGCTTGGCGTTTGGATTTGTTGAAAGTGGTGGGATCAAGCCCAGCGGCGCGCGCCAAGCCGGACGCGGAGAGGCCGCGCTTTGCGGCCAGGGCATCGATCGCGCGCCAGATTTGGCTGTGCTGCATGGGAGTACGCTTTTAGCGGTCAAGACAGGACTTTCAACCCACTATAGGATAAAAAGCACAATTATATACTTGACGCCACAAGTTCGGATGGCTAGATTACCGCCATGAAGTTCGACGCGCCCCAATTCCAGACCGAAACCGAAGCCCGCAAGTACATCGAGGCGCTGCGCTGGCCGTCAGGCCGCGCCTGCCCGAAGTGCGGTTCGATCGGCACCGAGTACGAGACGAAGCGCGAAGGCCGCTACCGCTGCGGGGCCAAGGAGTGCCGCAAGGATTTCACCACGATCACCGGCACGGTGATGGAAGCCAGCCACATCAAGCTGACCGTCTGGCTGATGGCCTTCTATCTGATGGCGTCCAGCAAGAAGGGCATGAGCGCCCATCAGCTGCACCGCACGCTCGACGTGACTTACAAAACGGCCTGGTTCTTGGCTCACCGCATCCGCGCTGCGATGCGCTCTGGCGGCTTGGTTGGCCCGCTGGGCGGCGCCGGCAAAGTCGTGGAGGCCGACGAAACCTATTACGGCAAAGTCGAAAACCCGTTGACCACGCGCACCGATGGCCGCGCCTTCACCAAGGGCGGCGTTGGCACTGCGAACAAGCGCGCAATCGTGGCGCTCGTCGAGCGCGGCGGCTCGGTTCGCACCTTCCACGTTGCCGAGGCTAACCGCGAAACGGTCGAAAAGATCGTGCGCGAAAACGTCCACCCGGACAGCCGCTTGCACACCGAACGAAAGCCGCCTCTATCCGCGCGTTGGCAAAGAGTTCGCCGCGCACGAAACCGTCAAGCACACCGCTGGCGAGTACGCACGCGGCGACGTTCACAACAACAACGCCGAAGCCTTCTTTGGCGTGTTCAAGAAGGGCATGCGCGGCGTTTATCAGCACTGCGCCGAAAAGCACCTGCACCGCTATCTTGATGAGTTTTCATTCCGCCACAACACGCGCACGAAGCTGGGCTTCACCGATACCATGCGCGCCGAAGCCGCGGTTGAAGGCATCGAAGGCAAGCGCCTGACCTATCGGCGGACTAACGGGCAAGCCGTCGCCTGAGTACACGTTGGCGCGTTTGAAGCGTGCCGCGCGCGGGCGAATGGCGCTGATGCGCAGGCTTCGCGCCAAAGCGAAGCGCCTCAAAGGCGCGACGGATCGCTCCGCAACACTCGACTTATTTGATGAGTGAAACGAAGCCGCACCCATACCCGGAACGATTCGACTCCGGTGAGTAAATGCGCTGACAATCTAGGCTAGAGCGAATCAGCGACGGCTCAACTTGCCGGAAAAGCCGCCGCTGATTGATGGGCTGGGGGTCTTTGCGAGACTCACCCACAGGCCACCTTGGTCGCACGGGGATTAGTCCCCGTCAGGCGCTCTGTCGTCAAGAGTCCGCATCGTGAACGAGGACAAAATGACGGCATTCTTAGTGACAAACATCCGCAGAGATCGCGGCGATTTAGATCGCCGCATCGATATGCTCCAAGGCCCGTGGTTTGGGCCCTCGCATATTGATGTAGTGATCGCTGACATTCAGCGCCTTGGCGGCAACAGCTACTACGTTCAAGGCACTGGCTTCACCGACATCGCCTATCTTGAAGTGCAGAGGGCTAGCTCCGGGAGGTTGTATCTCCGGACGGTTCCGGATGGCTTGAAAGACAACAATCTCTACTCTCTGCCGGAGATTGTATTCCGATGATTGCATCATGCGGCGATGCTGTGATTTCCGGGCGAAGCACCCAATCAAGGGCTTGCTGCGCGGCGTACAGTAAGCCGTGTTCGTAGGGATGCGGATGGTGAGTGAGCCGCGCTCTGAGCCGCGCAAGCTCCGCTGCGATGCGCTCACTCATCATTTTTGCGCGGGGACTTCGGCTCCCGCGCCTCCTTTTCCTTTGAGATTGGCGGAGTTTTAAACGCGCCGCGCAACGCTTCCTCTGCGCGCTTCTTCGTTTCTTCTTCGCTGTATTGATCGTCTTTTGGTGGTTTAGACATGGATCCAAATAATCCCGCGAGTGTGCTCCCAATGCTTGATAGGGGGAGCGAAGAGGAGGCCGTCTATGCGGCGGTCGGGCGCGCGCTGACGAAATGGGAGGGCTTGGAGTACACGCTTTCCGAGACGTACGAAGCCTTGTTGCGCGCTAAGACCGATGGCGCGGCGTATGGCTATGGTTTGCTTACAGCCTTTACCGGACGGTACGCCTTGCTTGAATCGGCGGAGCAGCATTTTCCTTTTCGAGACGAGGCTCGCTTTAAGCCGCTTCGAACGCTGATTACTCGCGCAGAAAAACTTTGCGCGCGGCGTAACGAAATTGCTCACGGCATCGTGGCCGACGTTCACACACGCGGCTGGTACTTGGTCCCTGCATGGTACAACAGCAAAAAAGCGCCGAGGCATGTGTTTGGTCCAGAGTTCAACTATGGAATCGGCAGGTACGCGTACACGGCAGAGCAAGTGCAGACTTATGCGAAGCACTTCCAAGCGCTCAATCTGGAGGTGGCCCCTTATCGCAAGCAAATTCTAGATCGCTGGGGATAGCCGCGCGGAGCACTTCCTTCGCCAAATTTTCGCAGGACTCAGGCGAGCGCTCGACGCCCGGCAAGTCAAAGATGATTGCAGCAGCCGCGCGCAAGCCTTCCGCACCTATGCGGATTCGGTAATCGGACGGCGAAAGGTCGCTCGCGCTCACGCGCGAGACTAAATTCTGCTTCTAGGACTTCACCAAATCCCTTTGACACCACTAGGACTAAAATCCCTGTCATTTGTCAGGGGCTTGCAAATCTGCTAGCTAGAAATCGCCGTTAAATCAGCGCTTTGCGCTTTTGTGGTGCGAAGTCTATAATTAGGATAAAAAGCACAAATCCGATGCCTGGGCCACCTGAAGTCACGGTTGCTGCAAGGCGCGGGGCGCGACACCGGGGGCAGAATCGGCGATGCGCACGGGTGTGAGTTTCATCCACGATCTTGCAACGGGTGCGCTGCGGCTGGCCGATCCGGAAACGGCGCATCAAGCGGCGTTGGCGGGGCTTCGCGCTGGTCTTGGCCCGCGCGCGCGCGCCGATAAATTTCCGCGCTTGCGGACAACGCTCGCCGGCCTCGATCTGCCCAATCCCATCGGCATGGCGGCGGGTTTCGACAAAAATTGCGAAGCGCCGGACGCGTTGCTGGCGAGCGGATTTGGGTTCGTCGAATGCGGCACCGTCACGCCGCTGGCGCAGGAGGGCAATCCGCGGCCGCGGATTTTCCGGCTGAGCGCGGACCGTTCGGTGATCAATCGGCTCGGCTTCAACAATAAAGGGCTTGAGTGTTTTGCGGACTGCTTGGCCGCGCGCGCGGGCAAGAAGGGGATTGTCGGCGCCAATGTCGGCGCGAATAAAGAAAGCGCCGATCGCGCCGCTGATTATGTGCTTGGCATGGGGCGCGTATGGAGGCACGCGTCATACGTCACGGCCAACATTTCATCGCCGAACACGCCCGGTTTGCGCGGGTTGCAAGAGCGCGGCGCGCTTGAGGATTTGCTGGGCCGTATGCGCGAAGCGCGCGTGCAGCTTGAAACGGCGCATGGACGCCGACCATTGTTTTTGAAGGTGGCCCCAGATTTGGATGATATCGCGGTGCGCGATATCGCCGAACTGGCGCCGAGTTATGGGCTCGATGCGTTGATCGTGTCGAACACGACGCTGCAACGGCCGCCGCAGCTGACATCGGAGTATCGCGATGAAGCAGGCGGGCTTTCTGGGCAGGCGCTTTTTCAAATCTCCACACAGACGCTTCGGTTGTTTGCGCAAGCGCTTGACGGGCGGCTGCCTCTGATTGGCGTTGGCGGCGTGGCGAGCGGGCTCAATGCTCTTGCCAAGATCAAGGCCGGCGCCAGCGCGGTGCAGCTTTATTCTGCGATGGTGTTTGAAGGCCCGGGGCTGGTCGCGCGCGTGCTCGATGAACTCGATGGACTGCTCGCCGCCGAAGGCTTCGACTCTGTGGCTGAAGCTGTCGGCGCCGAGGTGCGTTAGGCGCTGCGCGCCATAATGCGTTGACGCATTGAAGCGGTGAGCTGGCGCAGGTTCGCCATCAGCGCGCGGATGTCGCCATTGTTGCGGCCGAGCATGGCGAGGAACTCGGTTTGCTGTTGTTGCGCCAGCCAGATCTGGTTGCCTTCGATCATCAATGACACGTCGATCACCTTCCAGCCGTTGCCGGAACGCAATATGCGCCATTGCACTGGCAGCGCACGGCCGCCGCCGCGCGGCGTGATTTCACTGGACACGATGACATCGCGCCCGGCGATCCGCTCGACGGAATCGGTGACGCGAATGGCGCCGCCGCTGAAGCTTTCGAGCCGATCCTCGTACACGGCGATCGAGTATTCGCGGAACGTGTTGTTCCAATCCGCGCGCAGCGCGGCATCCGTGCGCAGCTGAGTGCCGTAGCGACCGAGCACGAAGTTGGCGATGCGCGGCATGTCCGAAAATTGCGTCACGAGGCGATCGAATGTCTGACGCCGCTGTGCCGACGATACACTTCGATCGCCGAGCGTGCGCAGAGCGGCGCTGGCGTTCTCTTGGACGTAACGTTCTGCTTCGGCGTTGCGTGCGGCGTGAGCGTCAGGAGCGATCGTGAGAACGCCGAGGCCCAGCATGCCGGCTAGAAACGCGGCGCGGGTCGTTGTGGCGGTCACGCTACTTCTCCTGTGATGTTGTCCAACACATAATATGCCAGACCGTATTCTTCATCGGGCGGGAGGAAGCTGACGATTTCGTCGCCCCCCGGCGCGTCAGCGTCAGTAATGTCCTCGAAATCAGGCAAGTCTTGGACATCGGTGCGACCGTTTTCGATCGCGCTATTGCGCAACTGGTTGTGTGTTGTGCGGATCGATACGTAAGGATCGAGTGAGTTGGCGCGAATATCGTCAACGGATTCCAAGAGTTGCTCGCGTGTCGAAAGGCCAGTGAGCACGCCGCGGGTTGTGCGTAAGGTCTCTACGTCGTCGCCTTCCGCCCAGTTTAGCGGATCGAACACCATGTCGACGACGCGGCCTGTAGTGTCGCGTACATTGCTGGGGCCAAGCACGGGAATGAAAACGTAGGGGCCGGGGCCAACGCCCCAAACAGCGAGCGTTTGGCCGAAATCTTCGTCGTGCCGCTCCAAACCAGTGCTCGTGGCAGGATCAAAAATGCCGGCGATGCCAATTGTTGAGTTGATGCCGAAGCGCAAGGCGGTTGTGCCTGCGCGTGCGAATTCGCCTTGCAGCACATCGTTGGCGAAGATCACCGGCCCGCGCAGATTGCGTACAAAATTGAGGACGCCAGTGCGCACTGGGCGCGGCGTGACGGCGCGATATCCGCGCGCGACGGGCTCAAGCACTGCTTGGTCGATGCTTTCGTGCACCGCGAAGAGGTTGCGGTTCGTGCCTTCCCAGGGATCGCTGACTCCCTCCTGCGCGAAAGCGAGCGTCGGCGCGGCTAAGCAGGCCGCAAACGCCAATACCGAAACATTTCCACGCATCGTCCACCCTCAAGCCCGGCAGATAATAATTGGGCTTGGTTAATCAACTTTGCCGTTTACCCCGTCTGAGCGGGCTCCCTCGGTGGCCCTCGATGGAGCGTCGCTCTCTGCACCCAAGCAATTGAATCAAAAATAGAAAATTGTGGGTGAGGCGCGTTCGCCACAGCTTGGGAAAGTCTTTTGGCGGCCACCGCGACGCCGCCGACAAGGGGCTTCCACTTGGCCGCTTTCCGGTGTCATATAAAGATATGTTTATATCTCCAAGCCAGCCCGTGCCGGAGAAGCGCGATGCGGAGCGGGTGGTTAGCGCCCTGCGCGCCGCCGGCGAGCAAACTCGGTTGCGCGTTCTCGCGCTGCTGACCGAGGGCGAATTGGCGGTCGGGGAGATTGCGCAGGCATTGGCGCAGAGCCAGCCGCGCGTGAGCCGGCATTTGAAGCTGTTGACGGAAGCCGGGCTAGTTGAGCGCGCGCCGGAGGGCGCCTGGGTGTTCTATCGTTTGGCGCCGGCGCACACGACTGAGCGCCATTTCGCGGAAGCGATGCTGGCGATGCTCGATGCGCAAGACCCATCTTTGCAACGCGATTTGGAGCGCTTGAGCCGTATCCGCGCGGCGCGAGAAGAAGCCGCTGCCGCGTACTTTGAGCGCAATGCAGCGGACTGGGAGCGGGTGCGTGCGTTGCATCTGCCGGAGGCCGATATCGACAGCGCCATCCTTGATGCGGCGGGCGCCGGGCCGTTTGAATTGATGGTCGATGTCGGCGTCGGGCAGGGCCGGATGATCCAACTCTTCGCTGATCGCGTCGGCCGCGCGGAGGGCTTTGACACTTCTCGGCAGATGCTGGCTATAGCGCGCGCCTCATTGGATGGTTTGAAGGCTAAGGCGGCGGTGCGGTTTGGCGACGCCTATTCGCCGCCGGTAGAAGCCGGCGCGGCTGATCTCGTTACAATTCATCAGGTGCTGCACTTTCTAGCTGATCCCGGCCGGGCCATCGCGGAGGCGGTGCGCCTGCTGAAACGCGGCGGGCGGCTGCTGGTCGTGGATTTTGCGCCGCACGAGCTTGAATTTCTCCGCGAAGAGCATGCGCATCGGCGCTTGGGCTTTAGTGATGCGGAAATTCGCGACTGGTGCGCGGGCGCAGGGCTCGCGCGACTGAAAACCACAACGCTCGCCGCTGATGACAGCGGCAAGCTAACTGTCAAAATCTGGGCTGGAGAGAAAGCATGAGCGTTGCTCACGCGCAGAACTTGATTGCGGAGGCGGCGGAGCGTTTGGCGCAACCGCGCGTGTCGTTCGAGTTTTTTCCGCCAAAGAGCGAAGCATTGGAGGTCCAGCTTTGGGAGTCGATCCGAAAGCTGGAGCCGCTTTCGCCGAGTTTCGTTTCGGTGACATCTGGCGCCGGCGGTTCGACGCGTGATCGCACGCACCGCACGGTTGCCCGCATCGTAGAAGAAACGACGCTGAAGCCGGCGGCGCATTTGACATGTGTCGGCGCCAGCCGTGACGAAATCGATGGTGTGCTGCGCGATTATTGGTCAGCGGGCGTGCGTCACATCGTTGCGCTGCGCGGCGATCCTCCTGGGGGGCTCGGCACAGCCTATGAGCCGCATCCCGAGGGTTACGCGAGCGCGGTTGATCTCGTCGCCGGCGCCAAGCGCGCTGGCGACTTTGAAATTTCAGTCGCCGTGCATCCGGAAAAGCATCCAGCGAGCGCCACCTGGGCGCACGACATCGAGAATTTCAAAGCCAAACTGGCGAACGGCGCGACGCGCGGTGTGTCACAGTTTTTCTTCGACGCGGATGTGTTCTTGCGATTTCGCGATCGCCTGGCTGCGGCGGGCGTCGATGCGCCGATCGTGCCGGGGATTATGCCGGTCACCAACGTAAAGGGCCTGAAGAAGATGGTCGATGGCTGCGGCGCGACATTGCCGGGTTGGTTGGTGCGCTTGTTCGATGGTCTCGATGATGATCCCGATACGCGCCGCTTGGTGGCGGCGGCGACGACGGCGCAGCTTTGTGCGCATCTGGCGTCAGAGGGCGTTGAGGACTTCCACTTCTACACGCTGAACCGCGCAGACCTTACATTGGCGATCTGCCGCATCATCGGCGTGCGCGCGAAGGAGCAGGCGGCATGACCCGCGAACAACGATTGCAGCTTATCAACGCCGAGATCGCGAAGCGCATCCTAATCCTCGACGGATCGATGGGCGCGTACCTGCAAGGCTTCGGCCTCACCACCAATGATTTCCACGGCACGCGTTTCACCGAGCATCCGATGTCACTGAAGGGCGACACCGATCTGCTGACGCTGACGCAGCCCCAGATCATCACCAAGGTCCACGAAGCTTATATCGCCGCCGGCGCCGATATTATCAGCACCAACACCTTTACGGCGACGCCGGTCAGCCAAGCGGAATACGCGCTTGAAGAGGTGGTGTACGAGATCAATGTCGATGCCGCACGGTTGGCGCGTGAGGCGTGCGATCGGGCTGAAGCGGCGGATGGCAAACCGCGCGCGGTGGCCGGCTCGATCGGGCCGACGACGAAACTTCTCTCGATGTCGCCAGAAGTGGGCGATCCTGGCCGGCGCGATGCGGATTTTGTCGGCATGGCGAAAGGCTATGAGGAGCAAATCCTTGGCCTCATCGAAGGCCGCGCCGATTTGCTGCTCATCGAGACCATCACCGACACGCTCAACGCAAAGTCCGCGCTCTGGGGCGCGTGGGAAGCGTTCGATAAAACTGGCGTTGAATTGCCGCTCTGGATCAGCGGCACGATCACCGATCGCTCTGGCCGCACGCTTTCAGGGCAGACGGTGGAGGCGTTCTACAATTCAGTGCGCCACGCCAATCCGTGGGCGGTTGGTTTGAACTGCGCGCTCGGCCCGCAGGACATGCGCGCGTTCCTGGCGGATTTGGCGCGGGTGGCGGAGTGTTATGTCGGGGCCTATCCGAACGCCGGCCTGCCGAACGCAATGGGCGGCTATGACGAGACGCCGCATTCGATGGAAGAGCACTATTCCGAATGGGCGCGCGCAGGCCTTCTCAACATCGCCGGCGGCTGCTGCGGCACAACGCCGGATCACATCACGCACATGATGCATGCGGTTGAGGGCGTAACCCCGCGCGCGATCCCAGAGCGGGATACGCGGCTAAAGCTTGCGGGTCTTGAGCCGTTCACGGCGGCGGCGTGATGAGTAATCCCTTCGCAAACTTC
>SXGT01278221.1_pt1 | contig 10410 bp, 7 predicted proteins | sample 3176221 | NCBI WGS metagenome assembly SXGT01 (sample SAMN11356862, study PRJNA531348) | freshwater metagenome | isolation source: freshwater sample F1-120 | place: China: Fuxian Lake, Yuxi | collected 2017-12-25
CAGTTCGACAAGGTGTGGCGGCGCCACGGCATCGCCTTCAGCTACGCGGACTTGCGCGACCCTGCGGCGCTGGACAGCGTCTGCACCAGCAAGACCAGGCTGTTGTGGCTCGAGACGCCGACCAACCCGATGCTAAAGCTCGTCGATATCGCCGAGCTGTGCCGGCGCGCTCATGCCCGTGGCATCCTGGTTGCGGTGGACAACACGTTCGCCACGCCGGCCTTGCAGCGGCCGCTCGAGCTCGGCGCCGACTTGGTCGTGCACTCGACCACCAAGTACATCGGCGGCCACAGCGACGTGGTCGGTGGCGCGGCCATCGTGCGCGACGAGGACCTCGGCAACCAGTTGGCGTTTGTGCAGAACGCCAACGGTGGCACGCCGGGTCCGTTCGACTCGTGGCTGACGCTGCGCGGCTTGAAGACCCTTGGCCTGCGCATGGAGCGTCATTGCCACAACGCCGGCCAGATTGCCCAATGGTTGCAGAGCCATCCGCGCGTGGCCAGGGTCGTGTATCCGGGGCTGCCGTCGTTCGCGCAGCATGACCTGGCGCGCCGCCAGATGAGCGGCTTTGGCGGCATGATCACGGTGTTCCTGGACGGGGACCTCGACAACGCGCGGCGGTTTTTGTCGGCGACACGGGTGTTTACACTCGCCGAGTCGCTGGGTGGCGTCGAGTCGCTCATCGAGCACCCGGCGATCATGACCCACGCGTCGATTCCGCCTGAGCGGCGCAAAGAGATTGGCATCGACGACGCGCTGTGCCGGCTGTCGGTGGGCATCGAGGACGTCGACGACCTCAAGGCGGACTTGGACGGGGCGTTGCGGGCGGCGTTTGTGTAGCTGGCCCGCTTTTGCCCCAAGCCTCAGCGGACGCCGGCCGCCGTTACGCGTCCCCAGGGCTATCGCAAAGTCGCAATTCCCAGTGCTGGGTGCGGACAGGTTCCATCCCTGTCCGGTTCAGTCGAGCGATTGCTCTTTGCCCGGACAGGCGCAGAGGCCTGTTCGCACCCAAAAACCTGGAACTTGCGATTGCCCTGTACGCGTCCCAGCCGTCAGTTGACGCGGTTCCCGATTCGCGCGACCGTGCACCCGCCGCCAGCCTGTTGGCGTCGACCGATTCGAGCTTGCCATGAAACCAGTGCTTCTCGCCGCAGTCACCGCGGCGCTGTTTGCCTGCGGCTGCGAACCGCTCGCGGACCCGCAGACCTACGACCGCGAGCCGGCGCCGATTTTTCGCCGCTCGACGGTTGTAGCCGCCCCGGCCGTCGCGGCGCCCGCTCGGATCAAAATCGTGGCCTGGAACATCAAGTACGGCGCCGGCCGCATTCCCTTCTGGTTCGACTGCTGGGGCGACCGCGCGCACATGACCAAGGCCGAAGTCGACGCCAACATGGCTAAGATCTACGAGGCCATCAACGAACTCGACCCCGACGTGCTGATCGCCGAAGAAATTGAGGTCAACTCGCGCCGGTCGGCCTACGTGGACATGGTGCAAGGCATCTTGGAGCACACCAAACTCAACTACGCGACTTTTGCCAGCACCTGGAACAGCAAGTACATCGCCAGCGAAGGCGTCGGCCGCATCCACCTGGGCAACGCGATCTTGAGCAAGCACAAAATCACCAAGGCTGAGCGCATCCGTCAGATCGACCGCAGCGACCAGGATGCGCTGACGGCCATGTTCTACCTGCACCGGGCGCTGGGGCGCGCTGAAATCGAGGTCGCTACCGGCAAGAAGGTGGCGATCTGGGCGGTGCACACCGAGGCCTACGACAACGACGGCACCAAGCAAAAGCAGATTGCGCAGATCGACGAGTTGCTGGCCAAAGAGCCGCTGCCGTTCGTGGTCGGTGGCGACTTTAACGAGCTGCCTCCGGTCGCTGCGCGCAAGCAGGCTTTCATGGACGAGCGCGAAACGGCGGTGTGCAGCGCAGACTTCACCCAGCCGCCGTACACACCCGAGGCCATGCAGCGCTTCTACGACAAGTTGGTGCCGGCCATCGCGCTCGACCGCTATGGCAAGACCGAATTGGAGCAAAAGCGCTACTACTCGCACTCGGTTCTGGGGCCCGACGAGGTCAACGACAACGGCGAAAAGGGCTTCTGGAATCGGACGCTGGATTACCTGTTCGCCAGCAAAGGCACCACCTGGCAGGTTGGCTCGACCGATGTCGCCCAGCAGGCCGGGCAGAAGATCGGCGGCGACAACGGTATCGGCCCGGTGCTCAAGACTGACCCGGTGCGCCTGAGCGACCACGCGCCGGTCCTCGGCACCTGGGAGGTGCCGTGATGCGCAATACCCTTCGCCTGCTATTGGGCGCGCTTACCGCCGCTGCGCTGTGGACCGCACCCGCCGCCGCCCAAAGCCTGGCTCCGCGCGAGACAGCGCGGATTCTGGCGCCCGGCCAGTGGCAAATCGGGCTGTTCAATCCGCTGCGCTACGGCTTGCAGTGGGTCGAGATCGAGCTGCACCCGCTGGTGTTCCTGGCCGCACCGCACGTCGACGTCAAGGTGCCGCTGTCGAGCACCCATCCCGACCAATGGCAGTGGACGGCGCACCTGGGCGTGGGCGTGCCGACGCTTGGCTGGCGGCTGCCCAAGCCCCTGGGTCTGGCCGGCGACCTGGTGCCGTCGTGCAAAGTCGCTGAGGTAGACCCCAAAGCGGCCGGCTGGTGCAAGCGCCCGGGCTGGCTGGTGGTGCCCAAGCTCGGCGTGTGGGCGACCCGCGAATACAGCCACGACGCGGGCGGCGATGGCTACTCAACCATGACCCTGCGCGCTGAAATTGCTTCCGGCTTCGCCGTGTCCGGCGCCGAGGCCGCACCCCTCGACGCGTGGGGGCCGGTCGATGTGCAGCTGGCGCCGCAAGTCGGTCGGACCCGTGCCCAACTGCGCGCGGCAGTGGACCATCGTGTGCTCGACGGCCTGCGCCTGCGCGCAGAGCTCGGCGGCTACTGGGTCAGCCGCCCGGCCGGCGACGAGGCAGTATCGCCGTGGACGATGAGCGTCTACGCGGGGCTGGATCTGCGGGCCACGGCGCACACGCGCCTGACCCTGGGCGCCATGGTCTACGACCTGGACCGCCGGCAGCAAGTCCTGGAAAAGACCGCGGAAGGCTTTGACAAGTACACCTATGTGCGCTCGCACGAGGTGTGGCCGACGGTCGACTTCATCTGGACGTATTGAGCGCCCGGCAAGTGTTCATGGCTTGAATAAATACTTCGCCGACCGCGCCGGCAGCGTCACCCCTGGCCCTGTCACCGCTGCACCGCCCAGAGCATCCTTGAGTTCCACGCCCGCCGGCAGCCCTTGCAGCGTCGCCGGTCCGTCACCGCGGTTGATCGCCACCCACACCGTCTCTTTGGCGTCGGTCATCGTCCACAGCCAGGCGTCGTCACCGACCTCCACGGTCTGGCGTACGCCGCGGCGCAGGGCCGAATGGGCTTTGCGCGCCTGACCCAGTTTCTGGTGAGCCACTAGCAGCCAACTTTGGTGCTCGCTCAGCCCCGTCCACGGCATCGGCCGCCGGTTGTCCGGATCACCCGCGCCAGCCAGCCCCACCTCGTCGCCATAGTAGACCAGTGGTACGCCGGGCAAACCGTAAAGCACCGCCATCGCCACAGCCACGCGCTCGTAGGCGCTTTTTTCCACCACCGGCGGCGGCGGGTTGTCGTAGGCCTGCGCCTGACCCGGATCCCAGACGTTGCCAAAAAGCGGCTTGTCCTGGGCATAGTGGATGATGCGCGGCAGGTCGTGGTTGCCCGCAAAGGTACTCATCAGCGCGTCGGGACCGTAGTAGTTTTCGTTGGTTTTGACGAACTTCTCCAGGTCGCCCATCTTGCCCTGGCGCAGCAGCACCACGTTGTCGAGCACCGCGCGCAGCGGGAAATCGAACTGCCCGTCGAGCTTGCTGCACGGCTCCACGAACGACTTGATGGTGCCCATGTCGCCGGTGTAGGTCTCGCCGACGAGCCAGATGTGCTGGCCACGCTTGGGCTCCAGGTCGTCGTTCAGGCGCTTGCGCAGGTCGGTCAGCCACACGCCCTCGACGTGCTTGATGGCGTCCAGCCGCAGCCCATCGGCGCCGGACTGTTCCATCCACCACAGCACGTTGTCGATCGAGGCCTTGCGCGCTACTGCGTTGTCGAAGTCGAAATCCGGCAAGTAATCGCGGAACCAGCACCATACGCCGGCCGGGCTGTCCCACGGGCAGATGCCAGAGCCGCAGGTGCAGGTTTTGCCGTCGATTTTCAGCGGGTGGAACCAGTCGGGATGCTGCGCGAACACCGGCGACGTCGCATGCACGTGGTTCATCGCGTAGTCCAAGATGACCTGGATGCCCTGCTTGTGCGCCGCGGTAACCAGTGATTTGAGCTCGCCCAGGTTGCCAAAGCGCGCGTTGGGCTTGTCGAGGTCGCGGGGCCAGTAGCCGTGAAAAGCAGTGACTTTTTTGCCGCCGTCGCCCCACTGCAGGTCGTCGGTGTTGTCGAGCGGCACGGTCAGCCACAGCACATTGACGCCCAGCGCGGTGAAGTAGCCATCGTCGATTTTCTGCTGCACGCCCGCCCAGTCGCCGCCGTGCCAGTTGGCGATTTCGGGCACATCGGCGCTGATGTTCTTCTTGTCGTTGGCTGGGTTGCCGTTCTTGAAGCGGTCGACAAACACGAAGTACAGCACGCCATCGCGCCAGTCGAAGGCGTCGGCCTTCAGCGGTGCTCCACACAGGGTTTGCGGGACCGGACACAGGCCATCGGTCGGGCAACTCATCGGATCGATGACGCTATTCTTACCACCAAAGCCGTCGTCCGCGGTCTTGGGGTTGTTGGGGTCGGCTTTCCATTGCTCTTTGCCGTCGGGGCCGACGACCCGGAACTTGTATTGAAAGGTGGTGTTTTGCGGCAGCTTGACCGTGCCCGACCAGGTGGTGCCACTGGCTTGTAACGCGGTGCCGGTTTTCCAGCCGTTCCACGACCCGCGCGCTTCAACGGTGTTTTCGTTGCCGGTGCCAGCGTAGGTGAAAAGGTGTGCACAGAGCTTGGCGTTGCTGTCACAGGCTGCGGGGCTGGCATCGGGCGGCGTCGCGTCGGCAGGTTCGGTGTCGGCGGCATCGCTTTGCAGCGCGTCCGGCAAAGGTTCGGCGTCCGCGTCCGGCGAGGCCGCATCTAGGGCCCCGGGCGCATCCGCGTCGGTTGGCATGGTTGCATCGACGTCACCAGGGTTCCCGGCGGTGTCGGCGTCTGTGGCCAAGGGTGCATCGCTGTCTGCCACGCCAGGCGCAACGTCCAGTGCCCCACCAAACGCGGCATCTCCGTCGGCCGCAGCGGCATCCAAGCCCCCGCCCGACTGCCCTGGCGCCCGGCACGCGCACAGCAGCGCCAGCGCCAGCCACCGTGCACCCCAGCTTTTTGAACCACGCGGCATCGCACCTCCGGCCGTAGGGTATGCCGTGGCACCGCTGGCGGGCAAGCCGGGGACGGCACCCGCAGTTGGCAATGCCCCGCCATCATGGCACGCTTGGCGCGGACCCCAACGCGGGGTCGGACCCGACGATGGCGCATCCCAACGGCCAGGGCCGGTACGACGGCGACGAAGACGCGACGCAGATGCACGACGCCGCCGCGGACGATGAAGGCGGCGATCTGCCGCCCGACTTGCCCGACGGCCCGCCCGACTTGCCTGGCGGCCCTCCGCCGATGCCGCTGCACCGCGCCGCCGCAGCTTCGCGGCCGACCACGCTCGGCAGCTACGCCGCGCTGGCACCGCGGCCGAGCACCGAGACGCAGTTTCAGCCCGCCGCTGACGACAACGACCACGACGACGTGCCCGGGCTGCCGCGGGCCGAGATTGCCCGATCACCGGCGCCGACCCGCCAGCGGCCGACGCTGTTGCCCGCCTCGTTCGATCAGCCGCCCAAGCTCCCCGGCGCACCCAAGACCGCGGAGCCAGGCCTGCTGCGCCCGGTCCGGCCGGCCGGTGAGCAAGGCAGGCCGTCCGTGCATATCCACAAAGAGTCGTCGGACGTCATCCAGACCTACGACACCCAGAACCAGGGCGAGGTCAAGCGCAGCACGCTGCACGCGATGGCACCGCCGCGCACCCACGCCCCGGGAGCGGGCTTGCAGGCCGTGCAACCGGTGCCGCCGCAGCCGTCCGCGCGCGCGCCGATTCGCAAGGTGCCGACCGCGCCGCCGAATCAGCCGGCCAATCCGCGGCCCGCTCAGCAGGTGGTGATGGCCGGATCGCAAGGGCCGCTGCCGCTCAACGCCGACCTGATGGTGGGGCTGATAGCCGCCCATCGCGGCCGCATGACCACGCTCGACCTTTTTGCGCGCAGCCTCGAAATCTGCGCCGGTGTGCTCGGCAGCCTGTCAATCGGCTTCTTGATTGCGACGCTGGTGGCGCTCTTGGTCGGCCGCGGCAATACCTTGCTCGGCGCCGCGACGGCGCTGGTGGTCGAGACCGCTGGGGTGTCCCTGGCCGTCGCCATGCTGGCCCAGGCGGCGGCGCTGCGGCATCAGGCCAGCTCGGCGGCGCAGACCGCGGCGCTGTTGGAAGCGCTGTCCGGCGGTGGGCGCTGAATTGCGTGGACTAGCGCGCCAGTCGCGCCAGCAGCTTGCCGTGCAACCCCTGGAAGTCGCGGCCGCTCATCGCCAGCACCACGTCGCCCGGACGCGCTTGGGTTGCAAGTAATTCCACGATGTCATCGACTTGTGGCACGTAGTGCGCCGCAACACCGCGGTCGGCAATCGACTGACAGACGCGCTCCGCATTCATGACCTCGTCGGCGCGCAACTTGTCGGTTTCCTTGTGCAATGGCGCGCACAGCACCACTTCGTCGGCGCCGGTAAAGGCATCCGGGTACACATCTTCAAAGACTTTGCGGCGCGAGGTGTTCGACTCGGCCTCGAACAGCGCCCAAAGCTTGCAGCCCGGGTAGCGACCGCGAATCGCCGCCACGGTTTCTTTGACCGCGGTCGGGTGGTGCGCGTAGTCGTCGATGACCGACACGCCGCGCTCGATGCCGCGCAACTCCTGGCGCTTCTTGACACCTTCGAACTGGCTGAGCGCCGCCTGCAGCGCGTCCGCGTTGGCGCCAAGGTCCAGCGCCAGCACCAGCGCTGCCGCGGCGTTGAGCGCGTTGTGGCGACCCGCCATCGGCGAGTCGAACCGGCCGATGATCGACCCAGCCTGGTAGTCGGGCAGCGGATCGCGACCATTGACGGGGGCCGCGTCGCCGCGCCGCAGCGTAAACTGCACGCCGCGCTCGGAAACCGTCACCTCGTCCACCGCCACGTCGAGCGGCGCCGAGCCGCCGGCGAAACCGTAGCGCACCACCCTGCCTGGACAGCGGCCGAGCACCGCAGTCACGCGCTCGTCCTCGCCCCAGGCCACCAGCAGACCGTCGGCCGGAAACAGCGACGCATACAAAGCAAACGCGCGCTGCACCGCTGCGAAGTCGGGGTAGATGTCGGCGTGGTCGAACTCGACCGACGTCAGCACGCCGTGGTGCGGCCGGTAGTGCACGAACTTCGGGCGCTTGTCGTAGTAGGCGGTGTCGTACTCGTCGCCTTCGATGACAAACGGCGCGCCGGTGCCCAGACGAAAGCTGGTCCCCAGGTTCTTGGGCACGCCGCCGACCAAAAGGCCCGGCGCCATGCCCGTCGCTTCCAAAAGCCACGCGGTCAAGCTAGTGGTGGTGGTCTTGCCGTGGGTGCCGGAGATGACGACCGGGATGCGGCCGCGCAACATCCACTCGCCTAGCGCTTCGGGAAAGCTGGCGTAGGGCAGGGCATCTGCGACCACGCGCACGGCTTCGGGGTTGTCGCGGCGGGCGACGTTGCCGACGATGACCAGATCCGGGCCCCAGTCGAGGTTGTCGGCGCGGTAGCCCTCGGCAAACGGGATGCCCCAGTCGACCAGGTTCTTGCGCATGGGGTCGAACACGCCGGCGTCGGAGCCGCGGACCTGCAACCCGCGTGCTTGCAGCATGCCGGCGAAGTTGCCCATCGCCGAGCCGCCGATGCCGATGAGGTGGACCTTGCGGATGGCGTCGTAGTTGACCGGCGGCCGGGGCTCGGGGACCCGTTCGGCGGGGCCGGGGACGAAGGCTTGGTCGGTGGGCATGGCGGCGTTCCGGGCGCGGGTTGGGCGCGGGTGGCAGTGTATTTGCGGGGGAAAAGTGGTCAATAAATTGCCCGTCAAGCGTGTGGGCTTGACAGGGCGGGCCCTCGTTGGTTTTGTCATTGATAGGTTCCGGCGGCCGCTTGTCATTGCCGTTTCGAGCCGAGGTGAACGTGGACTGGGAAGCGAGGGTGCGGCGTGTGCTAGCGGACCGGGACGATCGGCACGTTGCAGCGCTTGCCGATCGCGAGCGCTCGAAATTGACGCGTGAGCGCGAACTCGAAGCGTCCAAGGCAAGAAACGAGGCCATTGCCTCAAGCCTCGTGCCACCTTTGGAGGTTTTGGGCGAACTCTGGTTCGGAAGCGCTATGGTTCAGGAAAGCAGGGGTTGGTGGCGCTCCACTCTGGTTCGGCGGCGTCCCTTTGAAGTCTGCGTTGACAATGGCTTTACGCTGAAAGTAGTGCTCAAGTACGACGAAAGCGTCGCACACCACCTTGGAATTGCGCGACCTTACTGGGGCAAGCGCAGTTGGCAAAATCGTACGGACGACGGGCGGGGAATCAGCTACCGGTACGGCCTTGAAGTCGGTGCAAACTATGGGGCTGACGAGTCGCCCCGGTTTTTCGTGGTGCACCACGACTACTACTGGAATCGCTCATTGACCAACTACGAAGGGACAACTCAAGGCCTGTCGCAGGCGTTTGACGATGCAGTCGCCAACGGGCCAGATGCGATTGAGCAGTACATTTCCATGTGGTTGAGTTCGGAATAGCGTAGCACCGCAATACCAGTGCACTTACTCTGCCAGCAACAGGTACACCGACGCTGACCCTCGCCGACCTGCAACAGCGCATCGCCACCGGCGAAGACGACACCACCGAGTTCAAGCGCGGCGTTGACTTGCGCCAAATCGGCCCCGCCCTAGCGGCATTCGCCAACACCAAGGGCGGTTTGCTTGTCCTTGGCGTCGACGACCAGACGCGCGCCATCGTGGGCGTCCGCGAGGATCCCGAGACCGTCAGCGAGCGCCTGACTGGATTTCTCCAGTCTGGTCTGTCGTTTGCGTGCAGCGCCCGCTTGGGCAAGCTCGAGTCGGGCGCCGGTTGGCTGCACTGGGTCGAAGTCGCGCACCAGCGCGGGTTTGAGCCGCTCAAGTACGGTGGACGAGTCTACGTGCGCCGCGGCCGCGCCAGCGTCGAGCCGACCCCTTCCGAGTTGCAGGAGCTTCTCAACATCTTTGGCTATATCGTGACCGAGGAGCAGGCCGTCTCCGCCTCAGGCGTGGACGATATCGAGCCCAACGCCTTTGCGCGTTACGTGGCCACCCTCGGCATCGACTTGGGCGCGGACCTGGAATTGCCCATTGCCGCCGATCTGCGCATTCGCGGCGCTCTGCTCGAGCGCGCCGGCCAGCTCAACGCAACGCTGTACGGCCTTTTGGCCTTCGGAAAAAACCCGCAAGGCCATGCCCAGACCGGCAGCTTTTGGATCGAGTGCGTGGCCTACGACGGCACCGACCGCGCCGACCCGGTGTTGCACGTGGCCGAGGCGCGCGGCCGCATCGACGAACAGGTGGACCGGGCACTTGGCTGGTTCCGCGCCAGCGGCCGCAGTGAGCTTCACGACGGCGCCGACCGCGTGGACCGTACACCTGTACCGGTCAGCACGCTGCGCGAAGCCCTGGTCAATGCCGTCTGCCACCGCGACTACGCGATGACCGGATCGCGCATCCTGCTGGAAGTCTTTGCCGACCGCGTCGTGGTCACCAACCCAGGCACGTTGCCCAACCACATGAGCCGCGAATCGGTGATGGCGGGCGGACCCGCGCTCGCGCAACGAACTACTGGCCAACTTCATGCAGGCCCTGCGCTACATGGAAGGCCGCGACCGCGGCTGGCCCCGCATGCGGCGCGACATGCGCCAACACAACGGCAGCGAACCCGACCTGCACGAGGACCGCGACAGCCGCTGGGTGCGGGTGACCTTGTCGCGCTAGCGCAACGACCCATCTGCAAATCCGTCGTGCCGCCGACCGACCCTGCCACCCGGCCCTGATCCTGAGCCTGTCGTCCTGCCCCTGCGAAGCTGAGCGCCCACCGCCCCCGCTTCCCCAACCCCACCAATCGGAGTATGAAGCCGCCCCGCGCCCACCTTCGGCGCCGCCGAGTCGCCACCATGTCGTTGCAAACCGACGCCTTGCGCTACCACAGCGAAGGCCGACCGGGCAAGATCGAAATCGCGCTGACCAAGCCCTGCCAGACCCAGCGCGACCTGTCGCTGGCGTACTC
>SXGT01863686.1_pt1 | contig 10410 bp, 7 predicted proteins | sample 3176221 | NCBI WGS metagenome assembly SXGT01 (sample SAMN11356862, study PRJNA531348) | freshwater metagenome | isolation source: freshwater sample F1-120 | place: China: Fuxian Lake, Yuxi | collected 2017-12-25
CCACCGACAACATCATCATCGATCACATCAGCCGCACCAGCGCGGCCCTGCTGCCGGAGCTGGCGTACAGCATGCCCTTGATGCCGTACGGTGTGAGCACGCACCGCAGCTCCTATGCAGGCACGCTCAACTGCGGCGGGCGCGCGTTTGAGGATTTTTGGCTGGCGGTTTTGGCTGCGCTTGTGGCGCAGACCCTGCTGCTCAACATGTTCTTCGGCGCCAAGCTCAAGGGCATGCCCCCGAAGCTGGTGAGCGACGACGGCCGTCACGTGGTGATCCGCCCCATGGCCTATGTGGCCGAGAAGGACCTCAGCCGCTGGGCCGAACTGCGCGAATTCCCCATCATCCCGTGCACGCTGTGCGGCAGCCAGGAAAACCTGCAGCGCAAACAGGTGGGCCTGATGCTCAAGGACTGGGAGAAGCGTTTCCCGGGCCGGATCGAGAACATGTTCACCGCCTTGCAGAACATCGTGCCCAGCCACCTGATGGACCGCTCGCTGTTTCCTTTTGAAACCATCCAGGCCACGGGCGAGGCCAGCGAGGACGGCGACAAGGCTTTCGACGACGAGCCGCTGCCCGGGGCGGCACGCGCCTTGCCCCCTGAAACGGACTGGCCTGCACCGCAGGGGAACGCTTCGGCGCCGGCCGCAGTCATACCGATTGCCGCGGCGCACTGAGTTTTCTCCTCTGGCGCCCGCCAAGGCCATTCAGGAGGCTTCATGACCATTCAACAGCTCTTGCGCCCCTTCAAGGTGTGGGGCGCCGCCACCGCCCTGCTGGTGCTCAGCGGTTGCGCCAGCGTGTACCTGGTGGACAACGAGGTGCAGAGTTTTGCGCGCTGGGCCGACCAGGCGGGCAAGCCCGGCACGCCGGTGACGATTCCGCAGGCGCCGCAGATCTACCGCTTCGAGCGCCTGCCCTCGCAGCGCGAAGGCAAGATCGCCACCGGCCAGGACGAACTGGAGCGCCTCGCCCAGCAGGCCCTGGTGAAGGTGGGCTGGACCCGAGCGGCCGAAGGCACGGCATCCCCCTGGCTGGTGCAGGTGGACGCCAGCACGCTGCGCCTGCCGCGCGCGCCCTGGGAAAGCCCGTACGACGGCTACTGGGGTGGCTATTGGGGCGGCGGTTTCGGCCCCGGCTTCGGTTATGCCATGCCCGGGCGCGACTACGTGGTGACCGGCCGTGGCCAGATCATCTGGATGCCGATGTACCCGCGCATGGAGTCGCCGTACTACAAGCGCGAGGTGTCGCTGGTGATCCGCCACGCCGCCAGTGGCAAGGTGGTGTACGAGACGCGCGCCGCGCACGATGGCCGCTGGAACAGCACCAACGGCCTGTGGTCGGCCATGCTCGACGCCGCACTGCGCGACTTCCCGGCACCGCCGGAAGGCCCGCGCCAGGTCAACATCGAAGTGCCCCGCTGACCGGCGGGCGGCCCGGCGTGGCGTGGCTCAGCGGGTCGCGCGCTCCAGCAGTTCGCGGATCGCCTCGCCCAGCGCGTCCATGCTGTCCTGCTTGCCCATCACGTCGCTCACACCGGCCTCGGTCGCCTCGGCGATCAGCTTGTCGTTGACGTGCCCCGAGACGATGGCCACGCGCAGGCCCGGGCGCAGCTGGCGCGCCTCGCGCGCCACGTCCACCCCCGAGATGCCCGGCATGTTCTGGTCGGTCACGATCAGGTCCACCGGGTCGTCGGGGTGCTCGCGCAGCCAGGCGATCGCCGCCTCGCCCGATTCGAAGGTGCTGGTGCGGTAGCCCTGCTTGCGCAGCAGGCGCCCGACCAGAAACACCAGGGCCTCGTAGTCGTCGATGTAGATCACGTGTTTGCCGGGCGCCACCGGCGCGGCGGCCGTGGCCACGGTGACGGGCGCAGGCGCGGGCGCCTCGTCGGCGGCCCCGGCAGCCAGGGGCAGGTAGACATCGAAGCGCGCGCCCTCCCCGGGGCGGCTGTGCAGCGCGATCACCCCCCGGTGGGCCTTGACGATGCCATGCACCACCGCCAGGCCCAGGCCGGTGCCCGCACCGGGCGCCTTGGTGGTGAAGAGGGGCTCGAAGATGCGTTGCTGCGTGGCCTCGTCCATGCCGGGCCCGTTGTCGGCCACGCTCAGGCAGGCGTAGGCGCCGCCGGCCAGGCCGCCCAGCTGCAGGCCTTGCGAGGCGTCCAGCCGCACATCGCGCAGCGCCACGGTGATGTCGCCCGAACGGCCTTCCATGGCCTGCCAGGCGTTGGTGCACAGGTTCATGAGCACCTGCTGCATCTGGGTCGCATCGGCCAGCACCGGCAGCCCCGCGGCGGGCAGGCGAGCCACGAGCTTGAGGCTGGCGGGCAGCAGCGAGCGCATCAGGCCCAGTGCCTCCTCCACCAGCGGGGTGAGCGGCTGGCGCACCATTTCCTGCGTCTGGCGCCGGCTGAAGGTGAGGATCTGCTGCACCAGCTGGCGCGCGCGGATGGCGGCGCGGTTGATCTCGGTCAGGCTCTCCTGCGCCGGGTGCTGCTCACCCAGGTCTTCGCGCGCCAGCACGAGGTTGCCCAGGATGTCGGCGATCAGGTTTTTGTAATCGTGCGCCACGCCGCCGGCCAGGGTGCCGATGGCCTCCATCTTCTGCGACTCGCGCAACTGCGCTTCGAGCGCGCGGTGTTGCGCCTCGGCCTGCTTGTGCTCGGTGATGTCGGTGTGCGTGCCGATCATGCGGGTCGGCTGCCCGGTCTCGTCGCGCGCGATCACCATGCCCCGGGAGAGCACCCATTTCCAGCGGCCGTCCTTGCAGCGGATTCGGTGTTCGTTGCGGTACACCGGGGTTTGGCCCTCGAAATGCGCCTGCCGGTCAGCCAGCATCTGCGGCACATCGTCTGGGTGGGTGCGCGCATCGAGCTCGGCCGACATGTTGGCGATGTCCTCGTCGTCGTAGCCGAACATCGCCTTGATGCCAGGCGAGAAGAACTCTTCACCGGTGGTCAGGTTCCAGTCCCAGACACCGTCGCCCGCGCTCTCCAGCGCCAGCTTCCACAGCGCCTCGCTGGCGTGCAGCGCGGCCTCGGCCTCCTTCCGGTCGGTGATGTCGAACAGCACACCCACGCGCAGGAAGCCGGTGGCGTCGGCCGACACCGCGCACGAGCGGTTGCAGATCCATTTGATGGTGCCGTCGGGCAGCACGACCCGGAACTCGGTTTCCAGGGTGGACTGCCCGGCCAGGATGGCCTGGCGGTCGCGCTCCAGCATGGCCTGGTCTTCCGGGTGGAAGTAGCGCTCGAGCAAGGCGGGGTTGCGCATCAGGTCGTCGGCCTCGAAGCCGTAGATGTCGCGAATGCCGGCACTCAGGAAACGGTACTCGCGCCCGCCGTCGTTGCGCACGTACACGGCGAACACGGCGCCAGGCACCTGGGCGGTGATCAGGCGCAACTGCTCCTCGCTCTCGCGCAGGGCTTTCTGGTCGCGCATGCGGTCGGTGATGTCCTCCACCGTACCTTCGTAGTACTGCAACACGCCCGCCGCATCGCGCACGCCGTGCGCGTTCTCGCTGATCCAGACGCGCTCGCGCGTCTTGTGGCGGTGGATTTCGGAGATGAAGCCCCGCACGAAGCCGTCGCGTTCGAGCTGGCGCTTGAATTCGGCCCGGCGGGTGGGATCGACGTACCATTCCTGGGCGATGTCGTTCACCGACGCCAGCATCTCCCGCTCCGACGCGTAGCCGTTGAGCGACACCAGTGCCTGGTTCGCCCGCAGCATCCGCCCCTCGGGTGAACTTCGGTAGGCCCCGATCGGCAGGAAATTGAAGAGCGTGGAAAAATCCCCGTCGAGCGGGGATGGCGGCGGCGTCATGCAACGAATTGTCTCGCAAACCCCGGTTTTCCTGACGTTTCGGCACGCGCGACAGTGGCGCCCCCGGTACAGTTGCAGTCTTTCGCCCGCGTTCAAGGACCCCCTTTGCAAGTCACCCGCATCCTGGCCGTGCGCCATGGTGAAACCGCCTGGAACCGCGACACGCGCATCCAGGGCCACACCGACATCGCCCTCAACGAGCGCGGCCGCTGGCAGGCCGCCCAGCTGGCCGAAGCGCTGCGCGACGAACCGATTGCCGCCGTCTACGCGAGCGACCTCGGCCGCGCCTTCGAGACCGCGCAGGCGGTCGCCCGCGTCAAGAACCTGAGCGTGACGCCCCACCAGGGCCTGCGCGAGCGCCATTTCGGGCGTTTCGAAGGCCAGACCTGGGCCGAACTCGAACAGCGCTGGCCGACCGAGGCCCTGGCCTGGCGCAAGCGCATGCCCGATTTCGCCCCCGCCGGCGGCGAATCGCTGGAGCAGCTGCAGCGCCGCGTGATCCCCACCGTGCTCGAACTGGCCTCGCGCCACCCGGGGGAACAGGTGCTGATGGTCGCGCACGGCGGCGTGCTCGACATCCTCTACCGCGCCGCCACGCGCCTGGAACTCACCGCGCCGCGCAGCTGGGAATTGCCCAACACCGCCATCAACCGCCTGCTGTGGTCGCCCGAGGGCCTGAGCCTGGTGGGCTGGGCCGACACCAACCACCTGCAATCCGGGGCCCCCCTCGATGAACGTGCAACTTGACCCTGCGCGCAGCTCGCGCCGGCAGAACGCCCAGGCCCTGATCGGCCAGGATGTGGCGCAGCTCGACACCCCCGCCCTGGTGGTCGACCTCGACGCCATGGAGCGCAACCTCGCTCACATGGCGGCCTACGCGCGGGCCCACGGCCTGCGGCTGCGGCCGCACGCCAAGATGCACAAGAGCGTCGAACTCGCCCGGCTGCAGATGGCCCATGGCGCGGTGGGGGTCTGCGTGCAGAAGACCGACGAGGCCCTGGCGCTGGCCCGCGGCGGCGTGACCGACATCTACATCAGCAACGAGGTGATCGCCCTGCCGAAGCTGCAGCGGCTGGCCCAGGCGGTGCGCACCCTGCCCGACACGCGGTTCGCCATCGCGGTGGACAGCGCGGCCGGCGTGCTGCGCCTGGCGCAGGCGCTGGAGGCCGCCAGCGTGGGCGGTGAGAACCGCATAGACGTGTTCGTGGAGATCGACGTCGGCCAGGGCCGCTGCGGCGTACCGCCGGGCGAACCGGCCGTGGACCTGGCCCGTCTGATCGCCCAGCACCCGGTGTTGCGCTTCGCCGGCCTGCAGGCGTACCACGGCGGCGCGCAGCACCGGCGCGACCCGGCCGAGCGGGCCAAGGCCATCGGCGAGGCGGCCTGGGCCGCCGCGCTCACGCGCGAGCGGCTGCAGGCCGCGGGTTTCACGGTGCCGCTGATCACCGGCGCGGGCACGGGCACCTTCTCCCTGGAGACGGCCAGCCACGTCTGGGGCGAGCTGCAGGTGGGCTCCTACCTGTTCATGGACGCCGACTACGCCCGCAACGAAAGTGCGCCGCTGGCCCCGGTGTTCGAGCATGCGCTGTTCCTCAAGGCGCAGGTGATGAGCCGGGGCGCCCAGCACGCGGTGTGCGACGCAGGCCACAAGAGCCACGCCATCGACAGCGGCCTGCCCGCGGTGTGGAGCCCACCGGGCCTGGTGTTCGCCAATGGCGGAGACGAGCACGGCATCCTGCGCGCGGCCCACGCCGGCCAGGCCCTGCCCGACCTGGGCGACACGGTCTGGCTCGTGCCTGGCCATTGCGACCCCACGGTCAACCTGCACGACCTCCTGTTCGGCGTGCGCGGCGGCCTGTCCGAGGGCAAGGTGGAGCGCCTGATCGCCGTGGACACGCGCGGCGCGCTGGGTTGACCCAGCCTCGCCAGCTCAGGGCGCGAACACCACCGCGTCCAGCCCCAGGGCGCGGATGCGCGCTGCCGCTTCATCGGCCGTGGCACGGCTGGCAAATGGCCCGACGCGAACCCGGGTGAGCTCGCCCTTGGGCGATTCGACCTTCTGCAGGATCGCCGGGAAACCGGCTTCCACCAGGCGCGCGTGGGCCTTGTCGGCGTTGGCCGGGTCGGCGAACAGGCCGACGTTGATGCCATGGGCCTGCGGCACCACCGCCGCTGCCCCCCTTGCCTTGGGGGCCACGACCTTGGCGATCACCACCTTCGCTGGCTCGGACGGTGCGGGCTTGGCCTCCATGGGTGGCTCGGCCGGCGGGCTGTCCGCGACGGAGGATGGCAAGGCAGGCAGCGTCGGTGGCGTCACGATCACCGGCGCGGGTTCGGGCACCGGTTCCGGCGCGGCTGGCGGTGCGGCGGCCACAGCTTGTTCAACCGGCTCGGGTTCGGCGACGGGCGCCGCAGGTGCGGCCGGCGCTTCGGCGAGTTGGGCGGCCGGCACCGGCAGGCCTTGCTGGAGCCCGCCGCCCAGCCAGCCCGCTCCCAGCGCACCGGCCAGCAGCAGGTTGACCACGGCCAGCGCCCCCAGGCGCCGCTTCGAACTCGCCCGTTTTTCCAGCGCCGCGCAGGCCTCGCGCACGGTGCGGGCTTCGCGCACGGCGCGCGTCATGCGGCGGCGGGTGTCGGCGTGCAGCAAGGCGTTGCCGTAGGCGCCGGGGATCGCGATGCTCAGCAACAGCAGCGCCAGCAGCACGCCCCATTCCACCGACGGCGGCCACTGCAGGAAGCGCCGGGCCGCCACCAGCACCAGCAGCGCCAGCCCCTGGGCGCAGGCCAGGTACACCAGCGCCGCGCCCCAGAGCTGGCGGAACACCAGCCAGTTCAGGGTGAGCAGGCCGGCCATCGGGTTCCAGACCGGGCTGGCGCGACCGGCGTCGTCGAAACGCTCGAAGACGGCCAGGTAGTGCCCCGTGTTCACCGGCCCCAGCGCAGCGCGGTACAGCGCGGTGGTGGCACTCTCCGGGGCGGTCGCGGTGGGCGGCGGGTTGCTGGACATGCCCGCGATTCTGGCACGGGCATGCGGGTTGATGCCAAGGGTGAAAACACCGGCTTCTGCCCACAATGCGCGCATGTCCCGCTTCCGCTTTGCGCGCCTTCCATGAGCCCGAGCCAGATCATCGTGCTGGCCACGCCGGTGTTCTTCGCACTGATCGCGATCGAGTACGCCATCGGCCGCCGACGCCGGCACAACACCTACCGGCTCGACGATGCCATCAGCAGCATCGGCCTGGGCATGCTCAGCCAGATCAGCGCGGTGTTCACCCGGCTGCTGCGGGTGGGCCTCTACACCGCCGTGTACTCGGCTGTCGCGATCTGGCCCGACCACCCGTTCTGGACCAGTTGGGCCGGCTGGCTGACCGCGCTGGTGTTCTACGACTTCTGCTACTACTGGCTGCACCGCGCCGGGCACGAGAGCGCCGTCTTCTGGGCCGCGCACGTGGTGCACCACCAGAGCCAGGACTACAACCTCTCCACCGCGCTGCGCCAGACCAGTTCAGGCGCGCTGCTGGGCTGGATCTTCTACCTGCCCATGGCGGTGGCCGGCGTGCCGCCGCTGGTGTTCGGCGTGGTCGCGCTGATCGACCTGCTCTACCAGTTCTGGGTGCACACCGAGCAGGTCGGCAAGCTGGGCTGGTTCGATCGCTGGTTCTGCAGCCCCTCCAACCACCGCGTGCACCACGCGGTGAACGACCGCTACCTCGACCGCAACTACGGCGGCATCCTGATCGTGTGGGACCGCCTGTTCGGCAGCTTCAAGGAAGAGGATGAGAAGTGCGTCTACGGCACGCGCAAGCCTTTGCAGAGCTGGGACCCGCTGTGGGCCAACGGCGAGGTGTACTGGGGCCTGCTGCGCGACAGCTGGCACACCCGGCGCTGGGCCGACAAGCTGCGCGTGTGGTTCAAGCCACCAGGCTGGCGGCCGGCCGACGTGGCCGAGCGCTTTCCCTCACCCGCGTTCGACCTCGCCAGCGTGCAGCGCTATGCGCCGCCCATGAGCCCCGCGGTGCGCTGGTTCGCGGGCGCGCAGTTCGTGGCCCTGCTCGTGGGCGTGGGGGGCTTCCTGTGGTTCGCCGACGCCTGGCCGCTCTCACGCAGCGCCGTGGTGTTCAGCGTGCTGCTGGTGGCGCTGTGGGCCATCGGCGCGGTGATGCAGGGGCGCATTGGCATGGGCGAGGCGCTGCTGATCGAATGCGGCGCCCTGGCCATGGCCACCGCCGCGCTGGGCTGGGTGGATCTGCACCGGGTCTTCAAGCCGCTGGCCATGCTGATCGCGATGGCGGTGGTGTGGGCGCATGCGCGCGCCGCGGGCGGCGTGCGGCGCGCGGACGCCCTGCTGCTCGCCGCGCTGGCCTTTTCCTTGGCGGGAGACGCCTTCCTGAGGTTCCCGGGCTACTTCATCCCGGGGCTGGTGGCTTTCCTGCTGGCCCACCTGGCCTACATCGCGCTGTTCCACCAGGGCCTGCCCTGGTTCCCGAGCCGCCGCGCCCTGGTGGCCACGCTGGGCCTGGGCGTGGCGATGTACGGCTTCCTGTGGCTGGGCGGCCTGCCGGCCGGCCTGCGCGCCCCGGTGGCGGCCTACGTGCTGGTGATCGCGCTGATGGCCGCGCAGGCCATCGGCCGCGCCAGCGTGCAGCGCGACCGCGCGGCGCTGGCCGTGGCGCTGGGTTCGGGTTTCTTCATGCTGAGCGACTCGCTGCTGGCGACCAACCGCTTCGTGTCGCCGCTGCCGATGTCGCAGGTGTGGGTGCTGAGCACCTACTACGCGGCGCAGGCGCTGATCGTGGCGGGCATGCTGCGCGGCCGGCGCGCCGGTGCCGAACCGGCCTCGCTCACGGCCTGGCCGGCGGCGCGTTCTTCGCTCGCAGACGGGCACCCACACTGACCATCCGGTCCGACAGCTGCCCGAGCCTGGCGTCGGCCTGCGCGGCATCGACGGTGCCCCGGTGCTTGCCGACCTCCAGCGTCATGACCTCCAGCACGAGGCCGTGAAGCTCGCGGATGTCCGCGATCGTGGGCGTGGGGGGTTGGGGGCCAAGCGCGGCGAGTTCTTCGCCCATCGCCCGGTACGCCGGGATGTGGCGCTGCGCCATCGCGTCGACGAATTGCGCCCGGCTCAGGCGCCCGTCCTTGTGGTCCCTGGCGTCCTGCTGCAGCGCGGTCTCGGCGGCCCTCAGGCGGGGCAACAGGTCAGCCAGCAGCGATTGCGAGCCCAACAACTGCCGGTGGTCCACGCCGGGCTTGGCCAGCCCCACCAGCGCGCCCACCAGCAGCACCGTGGCGGCCACGGCCATCACCTGGCGGCGCTGGCGCAGACCACGCGAGGCGCGCTCGTCGACCAGCTCCACCAGCAGCCAGGCCAGCAGGGCCCCCATCACCAGGCCACCCACGTGGGCCGCGTTGTCGATGCCCGGGCGGGCAAAACCCTGCCCCAGCATGATCGCCACGAACAGGCCCTGGCTGGTCAGCAGCTGCGTCGCCATGGCCTTGGGCACGCTCGCACGGTGCTGGTAGACGCCGACCATCAACGCCCCCAGCACGCCGAACACCGCGCCCGAAGCCCCCACCGACACCGCCTGCTGCGAGGAGAAGTGAAGGCTGAGCGCGCTGCCCGCGAGCCCTGCCGCGAGGTAGATCAGCAGGAACTGGCCGTTGCCGAACCAGCGGCACACCCGCCGCCCGGCATCCCACAGCGCGAACATGTTCAGGCCCAGGTGCAGCGCGCCGCCGTGCAGCGCGGTGGCGCTGAGCAGGCGCCAGTACTCGCCATCGCGCACCACGGCCGTGGCCGAGTTGGCGCCCCAGGCAAACAGCTCGGCCGAAGTGGGCTTGGTGGGGCTCATGCCGTCGAACAGGTTGAGAACCCACACCACCACGTTGACGGCGATCACCGCGTACAGCGCCCAGGGCGTGGGGGTGAGGGTGCGCAGGCGCTCCTCGAACGCCTCGTGCGCCTGCCAGGCGTCCAGCCGCTCGCTCAGGGCCGCGCGGGCCTGGCCGGTGGCGTAACGCTGAAAACCCTGCAGCGCCGCCTGCACGGCGGGCTGGCGCTCGGTGCGGCGCAGCGGCGCCAACGCGATCACGCGCTTGAGCCCCCTGCGGAACAGGCCTGCGGTTGTGGCCTGCGAAACCGCGCCCTCGCGCAGCTGGATCTGGATCTGGTGCTGGCCCTGCACCGAGAGGTGCTCCACATCGGCGATGTCGCTCCAGGGAATGGTCTGCCCCTTGAGCAGGTAGCCGCCGATGCCCTCGGGGCCGACGCGCAGGATGGGGTGCGCGCTCAAGAGGGGCTGCAGCAGCAGCCAGGCCATCGCCCCGAAGAAGAGCGCCAGCGCGCCCAGCAGCCAGGTGCCGCGCGGGGAAGCCACAGCGCCCGCCGCGAAACCCGCGGCCATGAGGGCCACGAGCGCCGCCACCCAGACCGCGCTGCCGCGCCAGCTCGCGCGGAACTCCTGGCTGTGTGCCGGCACGCCTTCAGTCGGCGAAGAGCTCGCCGGCGTTGCTCGGCGGCGCCACGCCCAGATGGCGGTAGGCCGCCAGCGTGGCGATGCGCCCGCGCGGCGTGCGCTGCAGGAAGCCC
>SXGT01008447.1_pt1 | contig 10409 bp, 10 predicted proteins | sample 3176221 | NCBI WGS metagenome assembly SXGT01 (sample SAMN11356862, study PRJNA531348) | freshwater metagenome | isolation source: freshwater sample F1-120 | place: China: Fuxian Lake, Yuxi | collected 2017-12-25
TCCGGTGGGTGTGTGGCTCCGAAGAAAAAAGGAGCCATTGAAAACACAAGTTTGCGAAATGGACAAGTGTGCGCCTGGGGTGCAATTGTTAGGCAAAATTATTAGGTCGCGCGCGGTCGCGATCAACCTAAAAAATTGAAAAATAAAACAAACAATAATCAGAAGACACAACCACTTCAGTTAAACCCCTGAAAATGAAAATACTATCTGGTGACAAATATTTGCATTGTTTCAATGGAAATATCTTCAGTTTGCAAGATGTTGGGCACGAAGACATTTCGTATCACATAGAAGACGCGGAAACCATTGAAGATAGCGCGTGCGACAATAAGTCCATACGGGTGAATTGTTCAAACGCACTTATGTGCGAAATAGTATTAATAAGTCCTCGTCACTATGAATTTCACATAATTAGAGCAATCGATGCGATTTCAGTCAGTCCTATTGAATATTATTTTGAAACTTTTCAAATTATAGACGGATATGTGTGTGTTACTCATAAGGGTGTGTTATACAAAATAACTTCCCAAGCCTGCAGAGCAAATACAAGCTATCGTGTATCCCAGAATTTTAGATTAACCCCTTATACGAAACAAGATGAATATGCTTTGCGAGTGGAATACGATGATGCAGATTTAGACTGCGGATTGAAATAAACATCGCATGCAAATGTTCGCGGTCTCGCAAAATTTTTCTCTCGATCGCGACCAGAGTATTTTATTTTCAGTGGGTGGCGATTGAGAGAAAAAATTTGGAAGGGGTATGACGGCAAAAACTGAAACGCAATTGCTTTGTACTAAACAACTCGCAAAGAAACAGCTAAATGAAAATATTATCTGGTGACAAATATTTGTATTGTTTCAATGGAAAGGTTTTCAGTTTGTTAGATATTGCACACAAAGACATAACATATCACATGGAAGATTCAGACATCACAGGCGATGATAAACACATACTGATAAATTGTTCAAACGCGGTTGCCAGTAAAATAGTATTAATCGGTCACAAATACAGTGACTCAATGACTAAAATAAATAGATTTCGCATAGTTCAACATAATGATAAAGACGTAGCTCAGGCAACTCATTTGTTTGAAACTTTTCAAATCGTGGACGGATATGTATGTGTTACTCACGATGGCGTGTTATACAAAATAACTCCCCAAGCCTGTAGAGTAAATACAAGTTATAGGACATTTCAAAGATTCCGATTGACTCCTTTCATTCGATTGATTCCAAACCTGAATGAAAACGCTCTGCGAATTGAATATGAGGATGCAGATTTAGACTGCGGATTGAAGTGAGCTCGTGTGCAATTGTAAGTGGTTCAAGATAACCTAAAAAACTGAGAAATAAAACAAACAAATAATCAGAAGACATAACCACTTCAGTTAACCCTCCCTGAAAATGAAAATATTATCTGGTGACAAATATTTGTATTGTTTCAATGGAAAGGTTTTCAGTTTGCAAAATATTGCACTTGAAAGCATTTCGTATCACATAGAAGAATCAGAAGTAGCAGACATTGCATGTGACAATAAGTTCATACAAGTAAATTGTTCAAACACATTTGTTGGCAAAATAGTATTAATCGCATGCAGATACAACACCAGAATAACCAAAATAAAAGATTTTTGCATGGTTCAACATGCTGACAATAACATAGTTTTTGCAACTTATTGCTTTGAAACTTTTCAAATCGTGGATGGATATGTGTGCGTCACTCATAAGGGTGTATTATACAAAATAACCCCTGAAGCATGCATAGAAAATACAAGTTATGAGGCATTTCAAAACTTTCGGTTGATCCATTATGCAAAACAAAACGAATATGCTCTGCGAGTGGAATACGATGACGCAGAATTAGACTGCGGATTGAAATAAACTCGCGCACAATCATTGGTGGGTTGCGCACAAAATTTTTCTCTCAATCGCGACCAGAATGGTTTTATTTTTCAGGGGTATCAGCGGTTCTTACCAGCAAAAATAAGAAGTTCTGGTCGCAATCGAGAGAAAAATTTTTCGGCAATCACCACCGCCGCTTCATTTCAACCCACAGTCTAAATCTGCGTCATCATATTCTACTCGCAATGCGTTTTCGTCTTCTGTATCATAGAGAATTAGATGAAAGTTTTGCGCATGTGTTATACGTGTTTCGCGCGTTTCAAGAACTGGTGTAATTTTGTACAATTCGCCGAGATGGTTCACACAAACATATCCATCTATAATTTGAAAAGTTTTAATTGGAATCAAATTGGTCCTGAATTGTAATAAATGGAACTGTCTATCTGGAATTAGTTGAAATGTACAAGTATCTGTTAAAAGTTTATACAGCTGCAAAGTGGTTATATACTTGTCTAATTGATATATACTTATTTGCATGGTGTCAAACGTATTATCTGCATAAATAGTCTCTGCTCTGTATGAAACATCCACTTGTGTATCATGTAGTGGATACTCTTGTAAACTAAAAGTCCACCCCCAACCATCATACCCAAAACAGTGCAAATATTTGTCTCCTGATATGATTCTCATTTAGGCGTTGTTCTGTGAGTTGTTTGGCGTTTCAGTTTTTGCAGCAGCAAAACGCCTGTTTGCGACTGCAAACTCAGTTTTTTCTTCTATTTACAAGAGAGAACCCAAAACCCATATAGATCTAAAAATTGATAGACATAATAACCGCAGTAATGTCATCTTCTACATATTCAATGACAAGTGTCGATGGCAGCTGCGACAACAATACAAAAACAAATATCAGCGCAAACATCGCCATTAGCGGCGCTGCTGCAGCGACAGACAACTACATCGAAACCCCCTGGAAAATCATCAATTCCTATTTCGAAGGTCGTAATCTGGAACGTCTGGTCAGACACCAAATCGAGTCCTATAATCATTTCGTAAATTATCAAATTATGCGAACTATCGACATGTTTAACCAAATCCGAGTCGTCTCTCCTGATGATTACGACACGATTTCCGAAAAATATGCCCTGGAAGTTTTCATAACCTTCGATAATTTCAACATTCAACGCCCGCAAATACACGAAAATAATGGTGCGGTAAAGCTAATGTTTCCGAAGGAAGCCAGATTGCGAAATTTCACCTATGCGGCTGTCACAACCGTGGATATTAATGTGAAATACGTCGTCCGAAGTGGTGAGAATTTAGAACACTCACACATCATTCATCGGAAATTGCCAGACATACATATCGGAAAAATCCCCGTCATGTTGAAATCTTCTATTTGTGTGCTGAATTTGTACAAACATTTTACCCCAGAACAAACTGGAGAATGTCGCAAAGATGCTGGAGGATATTTCATAATTAAAGGCAGTGAAAAAACCGTAATTGCCCAGGAACGAGCTGCGGAAAATAATGTGTATTGTTTCCTGGAAAGCGATCCGAAATATCTGTGGAAAGCCGAAGTAAAATCTGTGCCGGATTTCAAATGCATTTCACCGAAACAACTCGCCATGTACATTTTGTCCAAGCCAAACGAATTTGGACATCCTCTGCAAATAAGCATCCCGCGAATCAGAAACCCCATCCCAATATTTATCGTCTTCCGGGCTCTTGGGGTCATATCCGACAAAGATATTTGCAATAAAATTGTGTTGGACGTTGACGCAGAACACCCAGATTTCACAGACTTTTTGAAAGCCTCTATTGTGGACGCTAGCAAGTATCCAACCCAGGAAGATTGTTTGAAATACATTACAAATGTTGTCATGTACACTCCTCAAACCATGGATGCCGCACTGGGGGAACGCCAGAAACGGAATTTCGCCATGGATGTGTTGGGAGGAGATTTGTTTCCTCATTGCAAAACCCCTACACAGAAAATCTATTTCCTCGGTTACATGACCTATCGTCTTATGTTGGCATATTTCGAGATTTTACCGCAGGATGACCGGGATTCATACGCCAACAAACGGGTGGATTTAACCGGCACGTTACTGAACAATTTGTACCGCAATTATTTCAATAAACTCGTGAAAGATATGGAAAAACAAATTCTGAAAGAAATCACCACAGGTTCCTGGCGTTCCACCAACGATTACGAAAACATCATCAACATGACAAATATTTATAAAATAGTGAAATCTGCCACCATCGAAAGCGGCATTTATAGAGCCCTGTCCAGTGGAGATTTCGGAATCAAACACAACAGCAATTCGTCCAAAGTCGGAGTTGCTCAGGTGTTGAGTAGATTGAACAATCCATCGACCATCAGTCATATTCGCAGAATATCTGCACCAACAGAAAAAAGCGGAAAACTCATTGCTCCTCGTAAATTACATTCAACCTCCTGGGGATTTATTTGTCCAGCAGAAACCCCTGAAGGTCATTCCGTGGGTGTTGTGAAAAACCTGAGCGTAATGGCAAACATAACTATTCAATCCAATTCCAATTCTCTGCACGAGTATGTCGCGCCTTACACCCAGACGTTGGACGATTTGTTCGCCTCTTCTGCCGGCGCGCCGGCACCCGATTTAACAACGCCAAATCTGCAGAATTCAAAAGAATTCGCCGATTTAACAACGCCAAATCTGCACAAATTAACCAAAGTTTTCATAAACGGTGCTTGGATTGGAGTCACCACGACCCCGTTGGAGTTGTATTCTTCCATGAAAGACAAAAAATACAAGGGAATCATCAATGTGTATACCTCGGTTGTTTTCAATTATAAAATGAATGAAATCCGAATATGCACAGATGGTGGCAGGTTTACCCGACCTTTGTTGCGAGTTTGCCCGAATGGGCAACAACCGATGTTTACAGCAGACATCATACGCAGATTATCCGCTGGCACTGTCGCGTGGGATGACATGTTATTGGCGAATGAGGATGAAAATCGATCCTCGATTATTGAATACGTCGATGCAGAGGAACACGCCTATTCATATATTGCCAATTCTCCTCTGGAACTTATCCCGAAGAAAACCCGATATACTCACAGTGAAATTCATCCATCCACGATATTTGGAGTCCTGGCATCATGCATTCCCTTTCCCGAACACAACCAATCTCCCAGAAACACGTATCAATGTGCTCAGGGAAAACAAGCTATGGGTGTGTATGTTACTAACCCGGAATCCAGAATGGATAAAACCGCTTATATGTTAAATTATCCCATGAGACCTCTGATCGACACCCGTATTACAGATGTTGCTCAAATGAATGATGTTCCCACAGGAACCCAAGCAATTGTCGCCATCATGACTCATACGGGATATAATCAGGAGGATTCTCTGTTAATTAGCAAAGGAGCGGTTGACCGAGGATTCGCAGAAGTGACTGTGTATCACACAGAAAAGGACGAAGACCGGCAACGAATTAACGGAGACGAAGAAATCCGCTGTCGACCAAATCCTGAGACGACTAAGGAACTAAAAATGGGCAATTATTCTAAAGTCAATTCGAAAGGAGTTATACCGGAAAACACTCTAATTGAAAACAGAGACATTATTATTGCCAAAGTTGCGCCGATCAAAGAACATCGCAACGATCCGTCGAAAAAAATCAAAAATACGGATTTAAGCAAGGTGTACACATCTGTTGGTGGAGAACATTATGTGGATAAAAATTACATCGACCGCAACGGAGATGGATATTTGTTTGCAAAAGTGAAAACCCGAGAAATCAGAAAACCCATTATTGGAGATAAATTCAGCAGTAGAAGTGGTCAAAAAGGCACTGTTGGCAATGTTGTCCCAGAAGCGGATATGCCATACACATCCAGCGGACAACGCCCAGATTTGATTATTAATCCGCATGCAATTCCCTCTCGTATGACCATTGGACACACCAAAGAATCTTTGATGGGTAATTTGTTGCTTCAGCTCGGATTATTTGGAGATGGGACATCGTTCAGTTCATTGAGCATTCCAGAAATATGTGAATTACTCCTGAAAAACGGGTTTGAAGCTCATGGAAATGAACTCATGTACAGTGGTACAACCGGGGAACAAATCGACTGTGTTATCTTTGTTGGATATGTGTATTATCAGCGATTAAAACACATGGTGAGTGACAAAACTCATAGCCGATCATTCGGTCCTATGGTAAAACTTACCCGCCAACCCGCAGAAGGTCGATCCCGGAATGGTGGACATCGGTTTGGAGAAATGGAACGAGATTGCATGATATCGCACGGAACCGCTCGGTTTACTCGGTCGAGATTGTACGATGTATCGGATAAATACAGCGTTCATGTGTGCAAACGTTGCGGGTTAATTGCTGCCTATAATGCGGCAAAGCACATATATTTGTGCAAAACGTGTGATAATCGGGCGGATTTCTCGTATGTGGAAATTCCCTATGCCTGCAAATTGTTGTTTCAAGAATTGAATGCTATGAACATTGCTCCGCGAATTATGACATAAGTCTGTCGCGACTTGTTGTGACGTGGTTATTTTGCAATCGTTATTTTTTCTTCAGGGTTTACGGCGAACTCTGAAGAAAAACTGAGTCAATTATTGTCAAATAAATTGACATCCACACACGAAACACACACTCCTGCAATGTTTTCAAACAAAACGTTGGCTTGTTCAAATCATAATGCAGCGATAACTCCGGAAGGTAAAGTTATTTGTTGGGGTAGAAATAAAGAAAGACAATGTGATGTTCCGCCAGATTTGGAAAATGTTATTTCCGTGAGTTGTGGGCATTTTCACACTGCAGCATTAACTGCAACAGGCAAAGTTATTTGTTGGGGAAGCACGTATGATAATGTCGGTAATCGTGCCACTGTTCCGCCAGACTTGGAAGACGTTGTCGCGATATGTTGTGGGTATTGTTACACCGCGGCGCTAACTGCAACAGGCAAAGTTATTTGTTGGGGAAGAAAAACGGAGGGACAATGCAATGTTCCCCCAGATTTGGAAGATGTTGTCGCGATAAGTTGTGGAGATTATCACGCGGCGGCATTAACCGCAAAAGACAAAGTTATTTGCTGGGGAATCGATTATCAAGGCGGATGCACAGTTCCGGCTGATTTAAAAAATGTCATTGCAATAAGTTGCGGAAATTGGCACACTGCTGCACTTACTGCGGAAGGAAAAGTTGTTTGGTGGGGGTTTGATAACAAAGGTTTGCACAACAATCCAATGGAATGGGAAAACGTTGTCGCAATAAGTTGTGGATATTATCACATTTCAGCACTTACTGCAGAAGGTAAAGTTGTTTGTTATGGTAAAAATTTCGACAATCAATGCAATGTGCCGCCAGATTTAGGTGTGGTTGTTGCGATTAGTTCCGGAATTCGTCATATGTTGGCGCTCACCGCAGAAGGCAAAGTCATTTGTTGGGGACGTGATTTACAAGATTTATGCACGGTTCCAGAAGGATTGATTGTTGAAACCGGTATGGTTGTGTTGATGTGATGTTTCTCACTTCTCTCCTGAACCCCAAGAGAGAAATACTCGCGTGATATGTTAACACCCGCCGACCAACAATGACCCTTGTTCAGCAGTGTTTGGAATTATTGCAGAGAAAAGATGTGAAATTAGAAATAAAAGCCATATTATCGCCCATCACGGAATACATATTGCGGGAATTGCACATATATATTTACGTAATTGTCGGGTTTTTTACGCTTATATTTTTAATGATATTTATTATTTTAATTTTGCTTGTCATGCTGTTTTTGCAACGACACAATCATGTATTATTTGTAGGTGCCCCCACTGGGGGCGTGGGAGTGACGTCTTAAGGTCGCCAAGGCCAGCGATAAGGACTAGATGTCACAATGTTGCGGTTGGCGAATTGATATCCCTGCAAATATTTGCTCATTGGACACACGACGGCATTGTTTGTTTGAGCAACAAAGTAGAAATTATTATATCCATCCGGCACTCCTCTGCGATAAGTGATTGCGCTGGTGCGAATTGGCATACATTTTATGGAGAACAAATTGCGCCGAGTGAGATTATAATTTCCGCAATTTTGCCCGAAGAATCATGAGTTCATCTGCGACTTCTGGTTCGGATCCGCGGATATAATGCATCAGCTTGGCTTCCTCGGTTGCCAACAACATTCTGCGCAAATCTTCATTTTGACTGAATTTCGCGTGCAATGCCGCCGACAATTCTTCCGCGTTTCTGCCAGAATAAAAATCCGAATCGATCGTAACTTCCCGAGGTCGCAGTAATTTTGTTTTGGATTTTCCTGTTTTGCCACCAGCTTCTTTTGCTAGAGTTGGATCTCGCGACAATTCTGTTCCAGAGTCCAGAGAGAAACTCAAATAAAATTCAGGCGCGGTTTTCTTAAATTTGGATCCCTGATAATAATTTTCAACACTCGACCACTTATGATTATCCAACGAAAATGGTTGCACCCAAAAATTGGACAATTTGGCGCGCCATTCTGGGATTTTTGACAAAGTCACAAATTCTTTGACTCGATCCGCTGGGATTTTCTCTCCCGATCCTTTTCCAGGCAAGGGTTTGTCTGCGGATTTAATGTAAAATTGGAACACAATACTGTCATCGTAATATCCTCGCAGTTTAGATTCCGTCAAGTCATCATAGGCAACCGGGACATCGCGCGCTGCCGTTGTCGTCGTCGCTGCCACCGCATCCCGATGTTCTAATTTAAATTGTTGGAAATCTGGAATAATCGCAAACGGTCCAGCGTTTCTCTCCAAACATTTTTCCAGTATCAACGTTTTCAAATCATAGGGCAATTCTGTGAATTTAAATATTGTATGATCGTGATAACTGATGAGTTTGTAATGATCTCCTGTATAATCCACTATTATGTAATATTCTGGCGTAAATACCCCGCGTTGTTCCAATACACTGTCACTTAATCCGCCGCATTGCAGCACATTTTTTTCGTCACCCTCCTGGTAATATTCGCTGGATAAAATGATGAATTTTATATTTAACGCCCGTTCCAGAGTAGATATCGCCCATATATCTGCCCAAAATTCACAGGTTTTAATTTTTCGCCGCAAATCATCCAATGTGTTGACGTTTTTCATGATTTTAACTTCGTTTACCAGGGCTTGCATGACTCCTTTTTCGTCTTTTACTCGGTCATATTGTTTCTTTATTTCTGTGGCATTGGCGCTTATTAATTGCTGATCTGTTCGATTGGTGGAATTTGCAAACCGAGTTTTCAGCGCCGAATGTTCCAATTTTAATTCTTTTTCTTTGGCGGAAACATTCTCCAGATCCGCAGCGCACATATCGTAATAATTTTTATACGTATCAAACTGATGTTGATTACATTCATCCGCAAGTTTTGCCCGCAATTTCGCCACAGAGGTTGTTTGCCCAATGCTCGCAAATGCGTCTCGAATAGTTGCAAATAAACAATCCCCTCCGCCTTCATTGTCCGTTATATCGAAATGTTCGTTGTGCATATAATTTTGAATCCAAGGAGCGTCCACCCGTTTCGTGGTATATTCCGCTTGTTTATGGGTTTTAATTTCTTCTGCTAACATGGGCGGAATGATGGCGTTGGGTATTTTTGTGAATGTATCTTTCCGTTCTTCAGGTATATCTCCTGCCCGTTCAGCCGCGCGTAACACGGCATCCGTGCGGCGTTTTTCTTTTCCACGTTCAACATCCGCTGCAGTTTTAGCCGCCAATCCAATGACATCTTTGATATTTACGGCGGCGTCTGCCGCGTCCCCGTCCACTGCATCAGCGATTCGATGTTGCAATGATGTTTGGGTTCGTTTGGCATATTCTACCAAACTTTCTTCTGGAGCCAATCCTTCTCTGTGCAAATATTCTCTTGTGGCAAAAGAATATACCAAAGGAGACTCCATGTGTTCCAGCGCGAGTTCATAATCTGTCACATCGCTGGCTTTTACTTCAAAAATCCCCACTTGCACAACTTTTTCATCTTTTTTTATCAGATATATTGGATAATAAATGATGTTTTTGTTTTCATAGGTGTTTTTTGCTGCCCCGACTCCGACCAAGACTTCCACGTTTTTCAGAAACAGCTGATAAATCCAACTTTCTTTGTTTTCATCGGCTTTGTCCACGGTTTTTATTTCTGGATAACTCACGCTTTTGTTGATTTTAGACAACACCATGGCGATTCACTTACTTATAGTATATAGAGTTAAACATATACTTTTTACGGAGTAAAAACGATCCCTGTTTTTTATTCAGCCTTAAATGCTGAATGAAAAAGTATATTGAGTCGAACTCTTACGTCTAAAATACAAAAAACGGAAAATTTTTCTCTCGATCGCGACCAATTTACCTTTTTTCTGGGTTGGTAGAAGGGGTTACAGGGAACCAAGTATTGGACAAAGCAAAACAGAGGAACGTTTTGTTTCTCACAAAACTATATGTCTAAACTACCGCGGTGTAAACCAGGAACAAGAAGAAATAAAGTGACTAAATATTGTGAATATCCAGATGGAAGACCTGTAACTCCCACACA
>SXGT01160511.1_pt1 | contig 10409 bp, 6 predicted proteins | sample 3176221 | NCBI WGS metagenome assembly SXGT01 (sample SAMN11356862, study PRJNA531348) | freshwater metagenome | isolation source: freshwater sample F1-120 | place: China: Fuxian Lake, Yuxi | collected 2017-12-25
CCGCTCGTCCGACAACCGCGAGCGACTCTGGCAGGCGCTGGCCGACGGGCCGGTGTCGATGGTGGTCTCGGATCACTCGCCCTGCACGCCACAGCTCAAGCGCCTGGAGCAAGGCGACTTCATGGCGGCTTGGGGCGGCATCGCCGGCCTACAGCTCGGCCTCTCGGCGCTGTGGACGGGGGCGTCGGCGCGCGGCCACGACGTGGCGACGATGGCGCGCTGGCACACCGAGGCCACCGCAGACCTCGTGGGCCTCGGCGGCCGCAAGGGCCGGCTGCGCGTAGGCTACGACGCAGACATCGTGGTCTGGGACGACGCCGCCGAATTCACCGTGCAGTCCGCCGATATCCGTCACCGCCACAAGCTGACGCCCTACCAAGGTCGGACGCTGAAGGGCCGGGTCCACCAGACCTACGTCGGCGGCAAGCTCGCCTACGACGACGAGCGCGGCTTGACGGCGCGCCCCGTCGGGTCATTCGTCGCCGTCCACCGCTGAACCGGCTCGCCCTTCGAGCCCTTCGCCCCGCTGGGAGTCCCCCGTGTCGCAGCAGCCCGCCCCCGCCGCCTTCAGCCACCTCGTCAACCTCGCCGCCGACGAGACCGGCACCTTCGTGCTGTGGGCGAGCGATGACTACTTCGCCGAGAAGGAGAACCTCGTCCGCTCCGACGCGCCGGTCTGGAAGGAGGGCGTCTACACCGACCGCGGCAAGTGGATGGACGGCTGGGAGTCGCAGCGGATGCGCGGTCCGGGCCACGACAGCGCGATCCTGCGCCTCGGCGTCCCAGGCAGCGTCGAGGGCCTCTTGGTCGACACCACCCACTTCAAGGGCAACGCGCCGGTCGCGGTGGCGCTGGAGGTCTGCGAGGCGCCGCACACCGCCACCGCCGAGGAGCTGCTCAGCTGGCCCGTCGTCGACGCCGCAGCGGCAGACTCGGCGCCAACCGCCAAGGCTTGGCGCGTGGCGCTGCCGCAGTCCGACGTCCGCTCCGATCACGGCAACGTCATCGCGCTGCCAGCGCCCTCGCCGCGGGCGACCCACGTCCGCCTGCGCATCTACCCTGACGGTGGCGTCTCCCGCCTGCGCGTCTACGGCGTAGCGCGGCCTGCGCCGCAGCTCTTTTGGCAGCAGGGATCCATCGACCTCGCCGCGGTCGAGCACGGCGGCCGCGTCACGGCGATCAGCGACGCCTTCTTCGGCCCGCCGGCCAACCTGTTGCTGCCCGGCCGCGGCGTGAACATGGGCGACGGCTGGGAGACGCGGCGGCGACGCACGCCTGGCTCGGATTGGTGCGAGATCGGCCTCGGGCGCCGCGGCCTCGTCCAGCGCATCGAGATCGACACCCACTTCTTCAAGGGCAACGCTCCGCAGGCGTGCAGCGTCCTCGCCTTCGATGCTGGGGCGGTCGATCCCGATGACGCCGAACGAATGGCCGCGGCGCACGCAGGGGTGCCGAGCGGCGACGACGCCGGCTGGACGCCCCTGTTCGACCTCGCGCCCTTGGTCCAGCACCGCCGCCACAGCTTCGAGCCTGCCCGCCCGACCGTCGCCACCCACCTGCGGGTGCACATTTTTCCCCACGGCGGCGTCAACCGAATGCGCGTCTTTGGCCTCGCGGCGCCCACCCCGCGCGAACAGGACAAGCTGGCGGCGCTTGCTGCGCTGCCGCGCGCCGACCTCGACGCCCTGCTGCGCTCGTTCTGCGGCGCCTCAGCGTGGGCTCAGCAGGTGGCGCGGGCCCTGCCCGCGTGCAGCCAGGTGCGCGACGTCATGCAGGCCGCCGACGTCGCTTTTTGGGCCCTCCGCGAGTCGGACTGGCTGGAGGCGTTCGCCGCCCACCCGCGCATCGGCGCCCGCCAAGACGCCGCGGCGGCGACGGCCCAATCGGCCCACTGGTCGCGCAGCGAGCAAGCGCAGGTGCAGAGCGCCGCAGCGTCGGTGACGGCGCGGCTGGCGGCGCTGAATGAGACCTACTTCGAGCGCTTCGGCTTCATCTACATCGTGTTCGCCACCGGGCGTGACGCGGCGCAGATGCTCGCCCTGCTGGAGCGGCGCCTCGGCAACGGTCGCGACACCGAGCTGCGAAACGCCAGCGACGAGCAGGCCCGCATCACCCGACTGCGCCTCGAGAATTGGCTGCTGACCGCCTAGCGCGAGGCCGCCCCGTGCACGCAGACGCGCTCCACCGCCGCGTCAGGAGGATCCCCCCATGGGCATCAGCACCCACATCCTCGACATCACCATCGGGATGCCGGCTGACGGCGTCGAGGTGAACCTGTACCGCAGCGTCGGCGGCGTGTGGCGCCACCTCGGGCGCGGCACCACCAACGCCGATGGCCGGGTCGGCGACCTGCTCGGCGAGGCGCCAGATCCAGGCCACTACAGCATCGACTTCGCCATCGGCGAGTACTTCGACCGCCACGGCGTCGAGGCCTTCTACCCGCGGGTCGACATTGAGTTCTTGGTCCACGACCCGCCGCGCGCCCACTACCACGTGCCGCTGCTGCTGAGCCCCTACGGCTACTCGACGTACCGGGGCTCCTGATGGTGCGCGTCGAGCCCCTCAGCGCCGCAGCCTTCGCGCCTTTTGGCGACGTGGTGGCCGCCGACCTCTTGGCCGAGGCCGCCGCCGGCAAGGCCGCGAACCAAGGCTCGGCGACCCGCTTCGACTTCGCCGCCACGCTGGAGTCGAGCCGCGCCGGGGCCAAGCCCAACCTAGCGGTGTTCCGCGCCGAGGGCCGCGAGCTGCCCTTCCGCCTGCGCCTGCTCGAGCGCCACCCCTGCTCGACGCAGGCCTTTCTGCCGCTGGTCTGCACGCGCTTCCTCATCTGCGTCGCGCCGACGGCCGCCGACGGCCTGCCTGACCTCACGGGCGTGCGCGCCTTCCTCTGCCTGCCCGGCCAGGGCATCAACTACCGCCGCGGCGTCTGGCACCACCCGATCATCGCCCTGGACGCCGGCGGCTCGTTCGCCATGTTGGCCTTCGAGGACGGCGGCCCAGACGACTGTGTCGAGCACTGGTTCGGCCCAGGCGACCCGGAGCTCTGGGTCGAGCAGCCATGATGGCGGCGACGCGGCGGCGACTCGCGCCAGCGACCTGCGACGTGCGCCCGGCCTGTGTGCCGACGGCGCCGGCCTGTTGGCGGGTTCGAAGCGCCGTGGGAATTGCGGCCCCTTGGCCGGGCGTGCGGCGCTAGGCCATGACCAAGTGGCGCCTCGTCGTCCTCGCGATCGTCGGCGTCCTGCTGTTCATCGGCTGGCAGCAAGGCGCGCTGGACCGGCTGCAGCACCCGCGCCAATTGGCCGATGCGCTGCTGGCGATGGGCCCGATGGGCTACCTCGCCTTCATCGCCGCCTACACGCTGCTGCAGCCCTTCGGCGTGCCCGGCACCGTGTTCGTGGTCGCAGCGCCCCTCATCTGGCCCTGGCCCGTGGCGTTCGCGCTGAACCTCGTCGGCACCATGCTGGCGAGCATCGTCGGCTTCTCCTTCGCCCGCTTCGTCGCCCGCGACTGGGTCCAAGCCCGCATCCCGCCGCGCCTGCGCCGCTACGAAGACGCGCTGCGGGCGCGGGCGCTGGAGACGACCTTCCTGTTGCGCCTCGTGCTGTGGATGCCGCCGCCATTGCACTACTTTCTCGGCGTATCGTCGGTCCCGTTCTGGACGCACGCCCTGGGCTCGCTGCTCGGCTACATCCCGCCGTTGCTGCTCGTGAGCTACCTCGGCGGCACGCTCTTTGACGAGACCGGGGCGGTGCAGACCAGCGGGCTGCCGGCGCTCGTCGGGCTCTCGGCGTTGTCCCTGCTGCTGGCAGCCTGGCTCTGGCGCCGCGGCAAGCGAAAGGGCCTCTGATTGCGTCCATCCGGACGTGGTGGCCATGTGCGCTTTGGGCATGTGCGCTTTGCGCTTGTGCGCGGCGGGCTTGTGCGCGGCGGGACGGTCGGCGGCAGCGGCGCCTAGCCTGCCGTCGTTTTTGACCGACAGCGCCGCGCCCAACGTCTGCTGTGGTCAGGGCGAATTGGCCGAATATCCGAGATACTGCACTGAGTTCCTCGCGATATCCTGCGGCCGTGCCTCCATCGCCACGACCAGGGCCGAGTCGATCGTCTGGTGGACTCGGGCCCGCGGCGTGAGGAGCCGGTTCTTGAGACAGTGCCACCGCAGCTCGATGGGGTTGGGGCCCTGCGAGTACGGCGACATGCACCTCAGACGTATGCCAGCTTCTTCCAAGACAGCGCGCACTTCCAAGCGGCGATGGGCGCCAAGGTTGTCCAGCACCACCGGCACTCTGCGCTTGAGCTTGGGCAACCGGACCTCCCTGGTGAAGGCCTTGCAAACCTGCGCATTCGTGCCGGACTCGACCGCCATCATCGCGACGACTGCCGTGTTCGTCATGGCGCCGATCAGAGTCGAACCGCGCGATGGGGTGGCCGACGCCGCTAGCGACGATCCAGATGGCGCTGCGCACGGCGACGCAGGAGGCGCAGGCGGGGCTCCGTCGTCGGAACCTGGTCACAGGCCGGCGTCGCCAGGTCTGCCAGCCCGATGAAACGCCTGCGGAATCTCGTTGACACATCGCCCGCTGATCTTCCCCACGGCTCCGTCGGCACCCGCTGACGTAGATGGTCGCGGTTTGCCGAGGACGGGGCCTGGGCATTGTCGCACGCGCCGGTGTGCGCGCGGGGCGGCGTGGCCGCGGCGGCGCCGATTGCGGCTGGGCATCGGGTGGCTGCGTTTGCACGACGGTCGCCGGTCTTGATATTGTCGCGGCCTAGCGTAGCGCTGCGGCGCAATGCCCGCGGTCGCCAACTGGGCGTCTTGGGATGCATTATCTGCGTGTTGGATGCCTACGCCAGCGAGCGCTTTGGCTCGGTTTGCTCGCGCTCTTGGCTGCCTGCGGCACCAACGCGCCGGACGGCGCTATCGACGACGGCGCGACCACAGCAGACAGTCACGATGCCGATAGTACGGACGTTGTCGACGCGATCGGCGCCGAAGCAGCGACCGATGCTTCGCAGGACATAGACGGCGCCGTCGAGTCGCCCGACGCCTCGCTAGACGGCACCTCGCTAGACGGCACCTCGCTAGACGGCACCTCGCTAGACGGCACCTCGCTAGACGCCTCGTCAGACAGCGCCTCGCTCGACTCCTCGCCAGACGTCACGCAGGACTCCGACTCCACGAGCCCGTCCGCCTGCGCCGCCTCGGCCGACTGCCCATAGCCCGCCATCGGTTGCCTCGCCAACGTCTGCTTCGGCGGCGCCTGCCAGCCTCAGCCGCTGCCCGATGCCGCGCCCTGCAGCGACGGCAACCTGTGCACCGCCAAGGCTAGCTGCAAAGGCGGCGTCTGCAAGCCAACCGCCGCCATCGATTGCGGCGACGGCGACCCGTGCACCATCGACAGTTGCGACGGCAAAACCGGCGCTTGCGCTCACGCCCCGAGCGCAGCCGGCAGTCCGTGCGACGATGTCGACCCTTGCACCAGCGGCACCACCTGCGACGGCAAGGGGCAATGCGGCGGCGGCGCGACCACATGCGGCTGCGCCTCGCTGGTCGACTGCGCCGCGTTCGACGACGGCGACCCTTGCAACGGCACGCTCTTTTGCAACCTCAGCAAGCCCACGCCCTCCTGCGAGGTCCTGCCTTCCAGCCTCGTCATCTGCGACACCAGCGGCGATGGCCCCTGCGCCACGTCCGCCTGCTCGCCGCTGACTGGGCAGTGCGAGTCGATGGCGGTGGGCGACAACAAGCCCTGCGACGACGGCAACGCCTGCAGCGTGGGAGACAGCTGCCAGAACGGCACCTGCGGCGCCATCGCAAACACCTGCCAATGCCAAATCGCCGCCGATTGCGCCGGGAGCGACGACGGCAATCCCTGCAACGGCACGCTCTACTGCGACACCTCAGCCCTCCCCTACACTTGCAAAGTCAACCCGGCGAGCGTCGTCGTCTGCACCCAGAAGCCGCAGCCCTGCCAGGTCGTCGCGTGCGACAAGAAGACCGGCGGCTGCGCGTCGGCGCCCGCCAAAGACGGCATAGTGTGCGAGGACGGGCTCTCGACGACGGTTGGCGACGTCTGCCAGGCCGGTGCCTGCCAAGCCGGCGTCTCGACGGCACAATGCCAAGTCGACGCCGACTGCGCCAAGCTTGAGAACGGCGACATCTGTGACGGCGTGCTCCATTGCAACAAGCAGACCAACAAATGCGACCTCAACCCGGCGACGACCGTGACTTGCCCAAGTGTCGACGACACCGCCTGCCGCAAGAACGCCTGCCAGCCCAAGACCGGGCTCTGCCAGCTCTTGCCGATCGCCGGCGCCTGCGACGATGGCAACTCCTGCACGGTCGGCGATGTCTGCCACGATGGCGCGTGCACGACCTCTGCCAACATTTGCCAATGCCAATCGGACGGCGACTGCGCTGCCAAGGAGGACGGCGACCTCTGCAATGGCACGCTGTACTGTGACAAGTCCGCCGGCAAATGCGCCCTGAACCCAAGCACTGTGGTGAACTGCCCAACGATCGGCGACGGGCCGTGCGCTGAAGCGAAGTGCCAGCCTAAGACCGGCAAGTGCGTGCAATGGCAGCACCCCGAAGGTGCGCCCTGTGATGATGGCAATTCCTGTACGGCGTCGGATGGTTGTGCCGCCGGCGTCTGCGCGGGCGCCAAGGTCTGCGCCTGCAGCGCCGACGCCGACTGCGCGGCGCAAGAGGACGGCAACGTCTGCAACGGAACTCTGTATTGCAACAAGAAATCAGGCAGCTGCGAGGTGAACCCCGCGACCCTCAAGGTCTGTCCGAGCGTTGAGGATGGCCCCTGCCAGGTCAACGTCTGCCAGCCGAAGTCCGGGCAGTGCGCGTTGACGATGACCAGCAACGGCGTGGGGTGTGATGCCGATGGCAACCCTTGTACACAGAACGACTTCTGCTCTGGCGGCGTCTGCAAGGCGGGCAAGGTCACCTGCGGCTGCTACGTGGACGCCGATTGCACCGGCAAGCAGGGCGAGAACAAGTGCATCGTCGACATGTTCTGCGACAAGCAGACCTACAGCTGCAAGCCGACCAAGGTGATCGCGTGCGACACGTCCAAGGACGGCAAGTGCGCCGAGACCGCCTGCGATCCCGCCGTGGGTGCGTGCAAGCTGGTGCTGCAGCCCGTCGGCACCATTTGCGGCGAGTCTGCCGTCTGTGCCGGCGCCAAAGTCTGTGACGCCAAAGGCGTCTGCGCCGCCGGCATCGCCACCGACTGTGACGACGCCGACGCCTGCACGAAGGACACCTGCGACGCACAGAAAGGATGTACATTCGAGTCGTTGGACGCTGGGCCCTGCAACGACGGCGACATCTGCAGCGCCGATGACCACTGCAGCAAGGGCCAGTGCGTCGGCACCACCAAGGACTGCAGCGACATGAGCCCATGCACCGCGGACGCCTGCAACCCGAAGAGCGGCTGCGTCCACCTGCCATCGGGCGTCACCGTCTGCGACGACGGCGACGTCTGCACCGTCGGCGACTTCTGCTTGCAGGTCTTGTGCTTGTCTGGCAGCAAGGCGCTGGCTTGCGATGACGGCAACGCATGCACGACCGACTCTTGCGACCCAAAGCAAGGCTGCCTTGCCAAGGCGAAGGACGGCGGCAAGTGCGACGACGGCGACGGCTGCACCAAGGCCGACGCTTGCAGCGACGCGACCTGCAAGGGCCAATCGCTCAGCTGCGACGACGGCAGCGCCTGCACGATCGACAGCTGCGACAAGGACGAGGGCTGCAAGCACGCGGCGCAGAAGGGCAAGCCTTGCGACGATGGCAACGCCTGCACGGTCGGCGACGCCTGCATCCAGAGCGGGCTCTGCGCCAGCGGCCAGTCCAAGGTGTGCGACGACGCCAACCCATGCACGGTCGATCTCTGCGATCCGCTGCAGGGCTGCGTCCAGCAAGAGGTCGTCGGCAGCAAATGCAATGACGGCAACGCCTGTACCGTCAACGAAGGGTGCGACAAGGGCCTGTGCACCGGCTCGCCGCGGGACTGTGACGACGGCCTCGTCTGCAGCAAGGACAGCTGCGACAAGGACGCCGGCTGCTTGTATGCTGTCAGCGCGGGCAGCAAGTGCGACGACGGCAACGCCTGCACCGCTGGCGATCTCTGCGCCAAGGCCGGCGCCTGCGTGCCCGGTCCAGGCCTCTCCTGCGACGACAACAACGGCTGCACCACCGACGCCTGCGATCCGGCCAGCGGCTGTACCCACAATGCCCTGGATGGCATCGGCTGCAGCGACGGCGATGGCTGCACCCAGGCCGACAAGTGCGTCAGCGGGGCGCGCAAGGGCACCGGCAAATCGTGCGACGACGGCCTCGTGTGCACCACCGACGGCTGTGATCCGGCGGGCGGCTGCACCCACCAGGTGCAGTCTGGGGCCACCTGCTCCGACAACGACGCCTGTTCGCAGGGTGACGCTTGCTTACAGAGCGGCTACTGCAAGCCCGGCGTCGCGGTCACCTGCGACGATGGCAACGCTTGCACGGCAGAACCCTGCCTCGCCGACAAGGGCTGTCAAAAGGAGATCAAGACCGGCGCCGGTTGCGATGACTCCGATGCCTGTACCAAGGGCGATGTCTGCAATGACAAAGCGGTCTGCGGCGGAGCGGGCCTCGACTGTGACGACGGCAAGGCCTGCACTCAGGATAGCTGCGACAAGCTCGCCGGCTGCAAGAACATCGCCCAGACCGGCAAGATCTGCGACGACGGCAACGGCTGCACCAGCGGCGACGCCTGCGCCAAGAGTCAGTGCGTCGGCAGCGCTTTGGATTGCGACGACGGCCAAGGTTGCACCAAGGACAGCTGCGACAAGGCCAAGGGTTGCGTATTCTTGCCGCTCGCCGCCACGCCCTGCAGCGACGGCAGCGCATGTACCCTCGGCGACGTCTGCAACAAGGTCGGCGGCTGCACGCCGGGCAAGGGCGTGGTGTGCAACGACGGCAAGGCCTGCACGTCCGACAGCTGCGATCCCGATAACGGCTGTGTGTACGCAGCGTTGAGCAGTGTCCCCTGCGACGACGCCGATGCCTGCTCCAAGGGCGACGCCTGCGCCGAAGGCGCCTGCAAGGGCACCGTCGCCGGCTGTGACGACGGGCAGGCCTGCGCCAAAGACAGCTGCGACAAGGTCAAAGGCTGCATTTACAATGCCAAAGTCGGCGAGGGCTGCAGCGACGGCAACGCCTGCACCGCCGGTGACGCCTGCAGCCAGGTCGGGAGCTGCGCGCCAGGGGCCGGCGTCTCCTGCGACGACGGCAAGGGCTGCACCGCCGATTCCTGCGACGGCGCCACTGGGTGCGTCAACAAGGCGCTCTCTGGCGTCGGGTGCGACGACGCCGACGCCTGCACCCATCAAGACGTCTGCCAGCAAGGCGCCTGTCAGGGCACGCCGGTGTCTTGCGATGACGGCGAGGGGTGCACCATCGACGCCTGCGACAAAGCGAAGGGATGCACCCACCAGAGCCAAGACGGCAAGCTCTGTACCGACGGCGACGCCTGCACCAAGTCCGATGCCTGCGTCGGTGGCAAGTGCAAAGGCGGCGAAGCCCTCGCCTGCGACGACAAGAACGTCTGCACCTTGGATCTCTGCGTCGCCAGCAGCGGCTGCAGCTACACCAAGCTCGCTGGCGTGGCCTGCGACGATGGCAAGGTCTGCACCGTGACTGACGTCTGTCAAAACGGCGTCTGCGCTGGCAGCGCCAAGGGCTGCGACGACGGCAATGACTGCACGCAGGACAGCTGTGATCCCACAAAGGGCTGCCAGCAAGCACCCTTGGACGGCAAGGCGTGCACCGACGGCGACGAGTGTACGAGCGGCGACGCCTGCAACGCAGGCACTTGCGCCGGCGCCACCAAGGATTGCTCCGATGGCAACGACTGCACCGTCGACTCTTGCCAGCGCAGGTGCCGGACGATTCGACGGACAGCTGCGCCATCGTCGGCGGCGTTCGGCGACCGTCACGGCGGACCGCGCCAGCTCGCCGCGCTAGCGACCCACGCCGTCGTCAGCGTCATCGTCATCAACCGCAGGCGTGGCGCTGGCCCCTGCGAGTCCGCCCTGCGTCGGCGCCGCGTCGCCTGGCTGCTCGCGCTCGACGTTGCCGCCCTCGACCGCCGGGCCGGCCAAGGCGGCCGCCATCGAGCGCCGGGCATGCAGACGCAGCGCCTCGCGCAGCCCTGCCTCAAGCGCCGCGCGCCCCGAGTCGGAGAGGCCAGCGGCGTGAGCGGCGAGGAGCTGCGGCACGCCCACGCGTGTCCACTCGTTGTAGGCGAGGACGTCCACGGAGCGAGACGCTGTAGCGACCGGCTCGGCCTCCTGCTGGCGGCGGACCCAGACCTTCAGATCCGCACCGCCTCGCTCGAGTTGGTCCACGAGCTTCG
>SXGT01694461.1_pt1 | contig 10409 bp, 7 predicted proteins | sample 3176221 | NCBI WGS metagenome assembly SXGT01 (sample SAMN11356862, study PRJNA531348) | freshwater metagenome | isolation source: freshwater sample F1-120 | place: China: Fuxian Lake, Yuxi | collected 2017-12-25
TCCGGTTTTCCTGGCTCATTGTACCCTTATCCATTATCATTGCAGGGGTGTTTGTGATTATGGAAAGAACGGGCGCCGCAAACGAAGACCCTTTCGAGAACCAGGTAACCGACGTGCCGCTTTCCGCCCTGTGCAACACCATTGAGCGCGACCTCCGTGAAATGCTCGGTGAACAAAATCTCCCCCAAAAGCTCGAAGAACAAAACGGCTATCTTTTCTGATCTCTGACTTCTACCTTATGAAAATCGCAGTTATTGGTATTGGAAATGTGGGCCATGCCCTGGGAAGCGGCTGGCTCAAAGCAGGCCACGAAGTGGTATTCGGCGTCCGCAACCCCGACTCGCCCAAATCCCGCAAAGCGCTTGAAGCCGTTCCGGACGCCCGGCTTATGGAGCCCGCTGCGGCTGCCACAACATCGGATGTGGTTGTAATCACCACCCCACCCGATGCCGTTTTGCCCCTGATCGAAGCCTTTGGTGGCCTGGTAGGAAAAGTGGTTATCGATACCACCAATTCCATCCGCACCCGCCCGGGCGATTTTCCCACTGCTTTCCACGCATTCCGGAGCCTGTGCCCGCAGGCTGCGGTGGTAAAATGCTTCAACAGCACGGGTTTCGAAAACATGCTCCAGCCGGTGTATCCCGGTGGGGGAATCGACATGTTTTGTGCGGGGGACAATGCCCACGCCAAATCGGTGGCCCGGCAATTAGCGCTCGACCTTGGTTTCGGGCAGTGCATCGACTTTGGCGGGGATGCGCAGGTCGAATTGCTCGAAAAATTTGCCCTTGCCTGGATTAACCTCGCCATTTTTCAGGGGCATGGCCGCGACCTTGCCTTTAAACTTGTCCGCCGCTAGTACTAGCCACCTGACGTTATCTCCGGGTGAGCAGGTAATAAAATGCCTGGGTCTCCGCGCCATTTGCGTGAAACAGCCCTTTTTTTATGGGTTTCAGCCTGCGCGCCACATGGCCCGTAGGGTCGAGGGTCGAAGCATTCCATTTTTTGTAAAAAGGAAGGAACAGGGAAAAAAGTACAGGTTCGATTTCAACCGGTGCCTGACCGACCGAAAGTAATTCGGTGTGGTCTGCATTAAAGTTCATGCCCGTATTTCTGGCGCGGGCCATCACGGTTATGAGCAGGCTGTCGGCGGTGGCAAGGGGTTTATTTCGTTGAAGGCTGGTAACCATTACCACGGCAAATTCATTTTCCACCGAAAAAGACATTCCGTCCAGGTCATGCCTTTTTCCTCCGCCAAAGCCTACCATTCCGGCGCTAAAGTCGGTCCGGAAGGTGAAATAGCCTTTTTCGCCCTGAACCCACCGCAGTTGCCCGGTAGCCGACTTCACGGTATCGGATTCCGGAATGAGGTCGTTGCGGATTTCGTCGCGGGAAGGAGTTTCTGTAAAGGAAATGACTACCCGCCCTGCTGCCATGGCCTGGGCAGGCACACTGGATTCGAGGGATTTGCGGTCGTGGTCCTGGGCTATGCGATCCCGGAAAGTGGTTTGGCCTTTAAGCAGTTCAGATACCGTAACTTTCCGGTTGGCAATTACCGGCCCTTCGCGCACCTCGTTGCGGAAAACCATGCGGGCACGGGTAGGATAAAGGGCCAGTTGGGTGGGTGTGGTAGCATTATAAATCCCACCCCAGGGGGTTTGGATGGTTTCAGTAAAGTGGGGAAAATCGGTGGCAAACACGTACGATGCGTCCCAGCCCTGCAGCCCCATGCCGTAAATGGCCACGAGAGGGGCGCTTTCAGCCGTCCACTCATTGGGGATCAGACTCATCCACTCCGAGAAGGCAAAGGGCCGGTCGGCTACCTGTTGCAAGCCGCCGCTCAATAATCCCGATCCGATACGGGAAACCATGGCCTGATGCTGAAACGGCCCCGGTGCCAGGTTGTGGCCCTGGCCACCCCCAAAATAGTTGTGCCGGTCGATGGCACCCACGAGGTAATCGGCGTGGAGGTTGAGCAAATGGGCCAGTCCTGCGCCCGCCTGCCAGCAACTGCCCACGATGGGTCCCTGGTATCCGGTAGCCCGAACCGCAGCTTCAAATTTCCGGTAAAAAGCCACCTGCTCACCATACAAAAAGGCAGCCTTATCGAGCACATGACGGGCCACGGGGCGGTTTTCGCGTTGGGCCTGCTCATATTCCGAGGTAAAAAATCCATGATTGGGCTGCGGATACACATTTCCCGACTTCAGGGATTCGCCGGGTTTTACAGCTTCATTTCCCCAGGCGGCGCGCCAGCTCGCCTCATCGCCATAGCGCTGCAACAGCCACTGACTAAATTTTTTGCAAAGCAGGGCCCGGTAGGCAGGCGTTTGTTCCAGCGTGGCCTCTATCGCCGACCAGAAGATATTGTCCTCATTCTGAAATTCCACAAAGGCCAGGGCGGGGTCCTCGGCATAGCGCAGCCCGGTGTGTGGGTTGCGGTGGTTGAGCATGTTTACCGTAAGTTCGATGTTGAGGGCCTGAAGGTCTTCGGCGAAATTGACGAGGGCAGCGGTTGAGCCGTTGAGGTGGGCCCAGGGAAATCGCGTAGCCGCCAGTTCGGAATAGGCCAGCAGGCGGGCACTGTCGGCGGGGGCCACCCGGTGACCGTAAATATGCGACCAGCCGTAATAAATACCCTGGTTTCGGAGTGCCTGGCAGAGGTAATCAAACCGCTCCCAATGTCCGGCGGTGAGTTGGGTGGAGTGCTCCTCGTCGGTGGCATTCCAGGTAAATTTGTGGAAACGAACGGCATTAAAGCCGTAACCTGCCAGCCAGGCAGCCCAGGTATCCGCCTCGGCTTTGGGCATAAATGGCAGGTCGGACGCCATATTCGTACCCCAGAATTTGATGGGGCTGCCGTCTTCGAGTACAAATTCGTCACCCCGGATGCGAACCCCACCCCGGTTTCCGGCGGGCTTTTCCAGCCAGGAGCTGAGACCAATAGCGGGACCCGCCTGGGCATTCCCGGGCTGAAGGCTAAACCAATCCGGGTCCTGTGCAGGTAACACACCGCAGCTACACAGGGCAATAAGCAGAAAGAGGCAACGCATGGGTGGTTTTTTTGAAAAAATAGCCCCTTCAAGCCCGGGTTTCATACCGCAGTATCCGGGAAATTTTTGGAAAAAAGCCCGTACCGGCTATTTCACTGATATGCCCTGAGCGGCAGCCCATTGGCGCAGGTCCATTTTCTGAATAGCAGCGGCCATCATTTCGGGAAACAGGTCGGGGGTGCAGGCAAATACGGGCACGCCCAGGTTAGAAAAGGTTTTGGCGTGGTGGTGGTCATAACCGGGGGCACCCTCATCGTTGAGGGCAAGCAGTACAATAAGCTGCACGCCAGAAGCCACTATCTCCTGAGCCCGGCGAATCATCTCAGCTGCATTTCCACCCTCATACAGGTCCGTAATCAGTACCATGATGGTATCCGCAGGGCGGGGAATGATTTGCTGGCAATAACCCAGTGCCTGGGCAATGTCAGTTCCTCCGCCCAACTGGATCCCGAGCAGCATGCTCACCGGGTCGGACAAAGCCTCGGTAAGGTCGGCTACGGCGGTATCAAACACCACCATGCGGGTGCTTACCGCTGGCAGGGAGGCAATCACTGCACCTAAAATGCCGGAATAAATCACCGAATCGCCCATGGAGCCGCTTTGGTCGATGCACAGCACAATGTCCTTCAGGTTCCGGCGGCGGTTACCAAATCCGTACAGGGTCTCGGGGATGACGGTTTTGTGTTCCGGCTGGTAATGGCGCAGGTTTTTGAGGATGGTTTTATTCCAGTTAATGGCGTGATTGCGCGGGTTTCTCACGGTGGTGGTGCGGTGTATGGCCCCGCGGATGGCTTGCGAAGTAGGCGCCTGCAGCCGCTCCATCAACTGATCTACGAGCCGCTGCACCAGGGTGCGCGCCGCTTCCAGTGCCGAGTCGGGCAGGGCTCCCCTGAGTGACATAAGGGTAGCCACCAGGTACACATCGGGCTCCACCGAGGCCAGCATTTCTTTTTCCAGCAACAGCTGTTTCAGGTTTAGCCGTTCGATGGCATCCTGTTGCATCACCTTCACCACCGATTGCGGGAAGAAATTGCGGATATCGCCCAGCCACCGGCTGATTTTGGGTGCCGATGCCCCCAGGCCGCCTTTTCGCTCGCTGTCATACAGGGCTTCAAGGGCGCGGTCCATTTTTACCTGATCCCCGGCAAGGGAAGGCATCTGTTCGTCCTGCTGGTCGCCGAGCAGCAGCCGCCAACGGGTGAGGGTAGGGGTGGTCATGGATTGGAAACGGTTAAACCCAGCAAAAGGAATATCGTTTGGGCCGCTGCCAGGCCGCTTTCAGTGTCTTCATCTGCCAGCCAGCCGGGCGCGGTATTTTTTTGGGTGCCGCCCGTACGGGCTTTCTCTCCGATTTTTCGGCGTTCTGCCCGCGAAAAACCAGCAAATGCACGGCGCAGAACGGGTAAACACGCCACAAAGGTGTCTTCCTCCATTTCCGCAATCCAGGTATCCGTTGCCTGCCAGAGGGTTTCGTCCAGCAACAATAAGGCCCCGGAATCTGAAAGGAAACCTTCCAGCCACCGGGCTGCTTGTCCGGGGTCGGTACCGGGCGAAAAATGATACGATAAGGCACCGGACAGGGCATCCGGGGCGAGCCGGTTCCGACGGTACACCAACTGGTAAGCCAGACCGGCCAGGTAGGGGTGACAGGCGGCATGGCCCCCGGCCACCACCAGCGTATCGAGCCAGGCTGTGGTTTTTTCTTCATCGGCAATCAGGGCAATGGACTCATCCACAGCCCGGATGAGAGGAAAGAGCGTGGCTGCCAGGTCGTCGGCTATGCCCCCCACTGCAAAAGGCAATCCTGCCTGAATGCGCACCAACATGGCATCCCGCAGGGTGTTGAGTTCTTCAAATTCGAGGTTGCGCACGGACCCATACCGGATGGCCTGGGTAAGCCCGGTGGCCGAGCGCATCAGGGCGGAAAGATCAGGTGAAGCTGCTGCTAGTTCGTCCAGTTTCTGAATAAGCTTTGGCATTAGCCCGGGCAATTCGGCCAGCAGGCTGTTTTCCAGCAAAACCACCAGCTCATTCAGGTCTTGGGCGGTTTCGGTTTGGTGGCCCAGATAGGCTGTGCAGGCATCGTGCAGGGTATTGCCCCACACGCCCTGCTCAATAAGCCGGATATGAAACTCAGGTCGCCACGCTATGCGCCATACCTCTTTAAATGTGCCCTTGCCGCTGGCAGCCTGCAAGGTCCCCCAGGGTATGCCCAGCAGCAACAGCCGGTGCAGCAGGTGGCTCTTTTCGAGGTCGTTTTCTTTCCGGAGGTCAAGGGTGAGCTCTTTTTCCCCGGCAGCAGGTGCGAGCCGCAGCCTTTTCTGGCTGGCTTCCACATCCCGCACCAGCGGCGGGCGCGGCACGCCTTCCGGGGTATGCCCCATCACCTCCGGCGCCATCAGTTCGGTATGGATACGGGTGAGCCATTGGTCATCGCCCATCCCCATCACGGCCACAATGGCGTCGTTAAACTCCTGTAAACCCGGACGATGCAGGTTGCGCAGGGCCGCAAGGGCCTGGGCCAGCCGTACCGATTCCACCACGTGGGCGGTGGAAGTATCCCTGCCAAATCGCCTGAGTGCAGCAGCCGCTTCACTCAGCCAGCGCTCACCGCCGTCCTCAGGGTAACGCCACAGGTGCTCGTACCATCCCGGCGCATGGATACCCGCCCCGTATCCGCTGGCATAGGTTAGCCGGGCAAAGGTCCAGGGTGTCCAGGTCACTTCCACTTTCGAAGGGGTGCGCCCTTTGAGCAGCAGGCGGTCCTCCTTCTGGCCGGGCCCTGCCTGAAGGGCAGGCACGTGCCAGGCGCCGCACACCACGGCGATCCGTTCATGGCCTGCTTTTTCGTGGAGGCGGATTTGCTCCCGCATCCAGGCTTCCCGCACCGGATCGCGTGGGGAGGCCTGTCCCGGAAAGGCCGCCCGAAGTTCGGTAACTGCCGCGTGTACTCCCTCAAACAGGGCTGCCGACGCGGTTTTTTGGGTTTCAATCACCTCATCCCACCAGTGCTCGCCGTCGGGTTTTTGGGATATTTCTGCCAGGGCGTCAAAGGGGTCGCGAACCCGGTTTTCGGGGGGTAGCTGGTCAAAATCCGGCTTTCCCAGCCAATAGCCTGCCGGCAAATCGAAAAATTCTACGGGTATCTCGTGCTGCAAAGCATAACCCAGAGCCTGCCATTCAGGGGAAAATTCGGCAAAGGGATAAAAAACCGCTTCAGAGGGCCGGTCGGCAAGGTATGCGAGAATGGCTACCGGCGGGGTCAGCTCCGGGTCGTTCAGAAACGGTATAAGCGGATTGGCCTCCGGCGGGCCCTCAATCAGGACCAGGTCCGGCTGCAGGGCATCCAGTGCCGCCCGCAGGTTGCGCGCCGATCCCGGACCGTGGTGCCGGATGCCAAAGTAGTGCACTCGCATAGGGCAGCCGGTTAGTTCAGTTCTTTGCAGGCGCGGTAGAGGTCCTTCCATTGGGAGCGGCCTTTCACTACCGCCTCCAGGTATTCTTTCCATACAATCTGGTCCTGCACAGGGTCCTTCACAATGGCGCCTTGTAAACCCGCAGCCAGGTCGCTGGCGCTGAGGCGGCCATTCCCAAAATATCCGGCCATGGCCAGCCCGCTGTTTACCACCGAGATGGCTTCTGCAGTGGACAAGGTTCCGGAAGGGGCTTTTAGTTTGGTTTTTCCGTCGGCGGTGACCCCGCTGCGCAGTTCGCGGAAGATGGTTACCACCCGCTGAATTTCTTCCAGTGGCGGGCGCTCAGCCGGCAATTCCATGGTTTTTTCAAAACTCTCCACCCGCCGCCGCACGATGTCCACCTCTTCGTCAAGGGTGTCGGGAAGGGGTAAAATGACCGTGTTAAACCGCCGCTTGAGGGCGCTCGACAGGTCGTTTACGCCTTTGTCGCGGTTGTTGGCCGTGGCGATGAGATTAAAGCCGCGGACCGCCTGCACCGAGGTGGCCAGTTCGGGAATGGGCAGCATTTTTTCAGAAAGAATAGTGATTAGGGCGTCCTGCACATCCGACGACATGCGGGTCAGCTCTTCGATCCGGGCAATTTTGCCGGTTTCCATGGCGGTCATTACCGGTGTTTTTACCAGTGCCGCCGCAGAGGGTCCTTCGGCCAAAAGGCGGGCATAATTCCACCCGTAGCGGATCGTTTCTTCCCCTGAGCCGGAGGTGCCCTGTACCAGCAAAGTGGAATCGCCGGAAATGGCGGCAGCCAGGTGCTCGGATACCCAGCTCTTGGCGGTTCCCGGAAGGCCGTAGAGCAGCAGAGCCCGGTCGGTGATGAGGGCGGCCACCGCTGTTTCCATCAGGCGCAGGTGGCCGATGTACTTGGGCGTCACTTCATACCCGTTGGGCAGCTTTCCACCCATGAGGTAGGTAATCACGGATTGGGGCGAAAGCATCCAGTTGGGTGGCAGGGGGCCTTTGTCGTGCTTTTTCAACTCATGCAGTTCTTCGGCAAACTGCACTTCGGCCTGGGCTCTGAGGAGGGTATTCATGGCTGGAGGGATTTTTGGATCTGAGAAAATAAAAGCAGGCCCTCGTTCAGGCGGCTGTATAATGCGCGGCTGAGGCCGGGGTCGTTTTCGGAGGGCAGGGCAATGAGGGGAAAAGCGCAAAAGAACCGGTTATGCGGAAATTGGTCCAGCAGGTAGGGGTAGGTGCTGAGGGCATTGAGCGCCTGCCCGGCAAACCCTGTCGGCCAGGGAGGGGATTCAGGGTTTTGCAGCAGGGCTTCGAAGGTTTCGCGGGGCGAATGCAGGCGGGGAAGTGCCAGGTTAAGCCGGGTTTTGGGGTCTTGAATCAAAGCAAGCAGGGCTGGCTGGGCATTGGCCCAGTTGCGAAGCAGCAGCAGGGCGTACTCCTCCGACCGGTGGTTCAGTACAGCCGTCTGAATAGCCGGCAGAAAGGGTAGCAGGGCCCGGTCGGTGAGCAGGTTATCCAATGAGGTTTTTTCTCCTGCCAGCGCAGGCAACCAGTCTTTTGGGTGGGCAATGCCAATGAGTTGCTCCAGCACTTTTATGGAATCGGGTTGGGGGCCATCGGCCTGAATGGAAATACCCGTGAGGCTCAATTCGTTCAGGTCAGGCTTAAAGCTGGTCTGAATGCTGGTTTTGGAAACAAGGCCCAGGTATTTGGTGGATTCAAGCCGGAAGGTTTTGCGCAGCATGGCTCCTGCGGTTTGCACCTGCACCGATCCGGCGAGGCTATGAGCCAGTCGGAGGGCAATGTCCTTTACCCGCTGGCTTTTATCCTTCAGGGCGAGCTGGAGCAGGGGCTCATCGTCAGCATCCAGGGTGGGTTCGATAGCAAGCAGGCAGTCGGCCTTTGTTGCAGCCGATTGTTCGTTCCAGGCGGTAAGCAGCCATTGGTGCGCCTGGGCGGGCGCGCAGGTGCGCAGGTGGGTAAGGTAACTTACAGTTTCTCTGGTGCCGGCATCCGGCTCAGGAGGGGTAAGGGAAGGAATTAAATGGCACCATTGGGCGTGCTGGCCCGCCAGCCACGTTCCCCTGGCTCCCAGTACCGGGAGGTAGTCGGCCCGCCACCAGGCTTTTTGGGTTACGGCCCATTGCAGAAGGTCGGGCAGCAATGCTGGGTGCACCCGCTGCTGTTTGCGCACAAGGCCCTTCAGGGTGTACTCCACCAGTGCCGGGAAGCGGTGATCCAGGGCAAAACCGAGCAACCGGTTGGTTTCATTCGAAGCCAACGGCAGGGTTTCTGCCTGTATTTCAGGGTCTTTGACGGTCCATTTCGCCGGTCGCCTGGCGGCCTGCCCGAAGGCAATGGCTAAAGCAGCAGTTTTCCAGACACCCAGCCCCGGGTCCGGTTGCATCAGCGCATCCATGTGACTGCGCAAAGGGACGGCGAGGGCATCGGGCTGCACGGGAGCCTGGTTTTGGCCCATGAGAATGCTGCGGTAAAGCGAGGGCGATATCATGGAATGAGAATAGGGTAATAGGTATTTTCGACCCACACGCCGCCAATTTCCCATGCGTCGGGGTTGGCAAGGCAAAAGAAATCGCAATATCCTCCGCCTGTGAGGGCAAGCACTTTCCAGCGGGCGTCTTCAGACAGGTGCGCAGGCACCCAAACGCCATCAGCCCCCATCAGTGCCGGCTGACCATCCTGCCAGCCGAGGCAGGTGGCCGTAACCCAAACCGGCACCGGACCTGCAAACGGATTGGCCGACAAGATGCGGGAAGCGCTTTGAACTGCTTCCTCCAGCGAACCTTTCATACTGGTTTTTTGGGCAGTCTGGGGCACCGCCATTTCTTTAAACAACCCCCTCAACTGTACCAGTCCGGGATAGTACACCCAGGTGCCACGGACCTCTGTGCCCGGTGCAAGGCGCACCGTTTCGGCCTGACCCGGGGCAATGTATTGGATAAAAAGGCCAAACTGACCGCTCGATTTTCCATAAAGCCAATACCGCTCCACCATGAGTTTTTGCTCTATCCGGGCGGTTTTGGCCAAAATCAGCCAGCTATCAGCCAGGCCTTCCTGCGTGAGGGCCAGCTCTTTGCTCTGCGGAAAACCGATCTGGGTCCGCACTTCGTGCTGCATGGCCTCGGGCAGAGACGAAAGCCGTGGCCAGCTTTCCGCAAGCAGGGCCATGGCGGCAAGGTGGCGGATCAGCGCATCGTCTCCCGAATCGATACCGGGCGTTGCCAGGGAGGCTATATCCAAAAAGCGGGCCGCCAGCCCCGGGCATTGGGCGTCCACCATGCGGCGGGCCTGGTCCTGCCAGTAGGCTGGGGGCTTATCGCGGTAAGACACCAGCCCTTCTCGGCCCACATCGGCCAGCCATAGTTTAAGGGCTTCGATGCCGCTGCTCACCTTTTGGATGCGGGCATCGGCGCGTTTGGCGGCAGCGTCCGGGGCTTTTTGCCTGGCAGCGCTTTCGCCTGCGGGTGTTTTTGTGGCTTCTTTCCGTGTGGAGAGCCAGCCGGCAACCCATTCAGGTGCAGGTTTTTGCGGAAAGGCAGCCGGACTGGCTGCATAGAGCAGCAGGAGGCCGATGCTGTGTTTGCAGGGGAATTTCCGGCTGGGACAACTGCATTTGGCAGCCAGATCGGAGAGGTCGACCTGGGTTTGATACGGATTTTGCCCGCTTCCTTTGCACAAACCCCACAAGGCATCGGGGTGCATACCCAATTCCACCCAATTCTCCTTACGGGCAAGGGAGGCGCCCGCCTTTGCCGATGCATCGTCGGGTGCGAGGGCACGTATTTGCTGCTCGGTGATCATGGGCAGGAAGTTACAGAATGCGCTCAGGCCATAGGTACGCCTGTTGCCTCCACCCTTTACCTAAATCCAGGTTTTTTTCCGGAGTTGGGATCAGGTGAAAACA
>SXGT01141807.1_pt1 | contig 10408 bp, 14 predicted proteins | sample 3176221 | NCBI WGS metagenome assembly SXGT01 (sample SAMN11356862, study PRJNA531348) | freshwater metagenome | isolation source: freshwater sample F1-120 | place: China: Fuxian Lake, Yuxi | collected 2017-12-25
GCTTGTAGAGCGCGGCGCAGACCATCCCGAACGCAAATTCGAGCAAGAGGGGCGAGGTCATCAGTGCGAGGATCGGATTCGAGGGGCCCCAGGCGAACCCAAGGGCCGTGCTCAGACACAGCAGTCCGGAGACGGTCATGACCTGGTGCTTGGTCGACATGCGCAGCGTCGCGGTGAAGAGCAGGTAGAAGTAGAGTTCATACTGCAAGGTCCACGCGACCATCAGCAGCGGCAACCCTTCGTACGGCATCAGTAGCAGCGAGTGGACGATGGAGGTCGGGGCGGCCGAGGACGCGTTGATGAGCTCCGGATGGAGGAGCTGGAGCGGGATGAGCGGCAGGGATATGAGCCAGTATGTCGGCAGAATCCGAAATAGCCGCTTCTTCAAGAAGTCGACCGGACGCGGTCGGGTCTTTGTGGTGTGCACCATGATGAAGCCGCTGATGATGAAGAAGAGGTCGACGCCAGCGACGAGGCGCTCGGCCACGGGCACGAGCCCAGGGGCGCCGAGGCCCGCTTTCTGGTTTCCCCAGAAGATCACGTGGGCGCAAACGACGGCGAGCGCGGCCGCCCCGCGCGCGAGCTCGATGCTGCCGAGGAATGAGGCGTCGGGTGCGCGCGGCCCCCGCGTCTTGGGCGCGCCGGCTTGTGCCTGAGGAAGGGGGCGTTGCGCAGCACCGAGTCGGTCATCCAAGGATTACCATTCCTGCTGGTGAGGTCGCGCGGTCGCAGGAGTCAACGGCCGCCTACGGTTCATACGCGAAGCATTCCGGGCGGGCCAGTGGGGCTCGAACCGGTTCATAGCAGGCATGGCTCGGTGAGCGTACTCGAGGTATGAAGGGTCGATGGTTGTCGCTTCGACAGTCTTTGCTGCCGGTGCCGCGTGGCTCGGGGTGACGTGGATTGGGTTCCCCGCGTGGCTCGGGCTGCGCGCGCGGTTTGCGCCGCGGCCCGTGGTGCCGGCGGTACCTTCCGGGAGCGCGCCTTCCGTGACCGTTGTGTGTGTCGTCCGAAACGCGGAGGCGGCTGTTGATGCGCGCATGGCGGAGTTGCGAAGGCTCTGCGTCGATGGCGAAGCGTCGGGTGCCGTCGACGTCGTGATGGTCGACGACGGCTCGACAGACACGACGGCCGCGCGGGTCGCCGCGTTTGCGGCGGAGTGGCCGGCGATGGAGTTGGTCCGACAGGCGCATCTGGGAAAGGTCGCGGGCCTGCGCGCGGGAGCGGAACGTGCGCGCGGGGACGTGCTTGTCTTCTGCGACGTGCGGCAGCGGATCCCTGTCGGTGCGCTCGCGGCGCTCTTGCGACCTTTCGCGGATCCCGCCGTGGGTGCTGTTTCGGGGCTCGTCGACGAGCCGGTCGGAGAGGGGAGCGGGCTCTACCGTCGGTACGAGAACTGGATTCGGACCGCCGAGTCGCGGTCGGGCTCTACGATCGGTGCGGCCGGTGCGTGGCATGCACTGCGGGCCGAGCTCTTTCGTCCGCCCCCCGATGGGCTGATCCTCGATGACGTGTGGCTGCCGATGGCGGTGGTGCTGGCCGGGTACCGCGCGGTCGTGGCCGAGGACGCGCGCCTGCGCGAGGTGGCGCATGCGCTGAAAGACGATCGGCGGCGCAAGGCGCGGACGCTCGCCGGGAACCTGCAGCTCGTGGAGCGCATGCCGGCGCTTCTCAATCCGCGTGCAAACCCGGTGTGGGCGCGGTTTGTCGGACACAAGCTGCTGCGCTTGGGGTCGCCCTGGGCGCTGGCTGCAGTTGCCGGGGCGAGTCTGATCGGCGCGCTCACGCCGGGGCCGGCACAGCCGATTTGGGCGCTCGTGGTCGCCGCTGAGGTCGCGGTCGTGCTGGCGGCAAAGCTGGGTTGGGGTCCGGCGCGCGCCGCGCTCGAGCTCCACGGGGCGGCGGCCGAGGCGTGGTGGCGGTGGCTGCGACGGGATTTTCGCTGGTCGTGATGCGCGCGAAGGAACGTGGTGACGCTCGCTACGAGGCAGGCGTCGGGCTCTCGCTCCAGCGGCCTCGGAGGGCGACCAGGCCTTCGCCGATCGGGGTTGGGTCGTCTTGGTCGGCGAGCACGAGCACGAGGCCGGCGTCCGGGTGGCGCTCGAGCTCGACGTTCGCGGTGTCGCGCACGACGACGGCGAGGCGGTAGTTGCCGGGTGACAGGGGGAGGGCGCCGAGGGTGCAGCGCCAGGTGCGGCGACCGGCGGCGATTCGGGCGCTCAGGACGGCGAGGCGGAGGCCCCAGGGGGTCTCGATGGCGAACTCGAGCTTGCCGTCGCTGGGACTGTCGAGATCGAATTCGACGATCGTGTTGGCGCCGGTGGTGACGGTGTCGCTCGGTGCACCGGTGGGCCCGAGGACGTGAACGGCGCGGACGATACGGCCGGCCGGTCTCGGGGGACGGGCGGCGGCGAGTTGCTCCAAGTACTGGGTGAGGACCTGCTCCGTGGGGCCGGCGGACATGAGGCGTCCGCCCTCGAGCAAGACGCAGTGCTTGGCGAGACGGCGGATCTGGCCGAGATCGTGACTGACGACGAGGACCGTGAGGCCCCGCTCGCGGACCGAAGTCTCGATGTGCGCGAGGCACTGATCGCGGAAGCCTGCGTCACCGACCGCGAGCACCTCGTCGACGACCAGGACCTCGTGCTCGAGCTGCGAGGCGATCGCGAAGGCGAGGCGCACGTACATCCCGGAGGAGTAGCGCTTGACGGGGGTGTCGAGGTACCGCTCGATGCCCGAGAAGGCGACGATCGCGTCGAACCGGCGCCGGATGGCGGCCGTCGACATGCCGAGGATTGCGCCGTTGAGAAAGATGTTCTCGCGACCGGAGAGCTCGCCGTGGAAGCCGGTGCCGACCTCGAGGAGGGAGGTCACGCGACCGCGGATGCCGATACGGCCCTCGGTGGGCTCGGTGATGCGCGACAGGAGCTTGAGGGCCGTCGACTTGCCGGCGCCGTTGCGTCCGACGAGGCCGAAGACCTCGCCCTGGTTGACCGTGAACGAGAGGTCGCGGAGGGCCCATACCTCTTCGAGGCGGGGGGCGGTGGCGACGCGGGGACGGAATGGGCGGCTGAGGGTCGCGAAGAGCTTGGCGCCCAGATCGGAGTGCGCGCCGGCGTTGCGGTTGATGAGGTAGCGTTTGGAGACGCCGTCGAACCGGATGACGGGTGATGCCATCAGATCCGGTCCGCGAAGGTGGCCTCGGTGCGGCGGAAGTGCCGGAGGCCGATAGCTAGGAGCACGATGGAGACGCCGACCGAGATGGCGACGGCGCGCGGGTCGACGTCGGTGCCGAAGAGCGCCCAGCGGGTACCATCGATGACGCCGACCATCGGGTTGAGCGAGAAGAGCAGCGCCAGGTTGTCTGGAACGGTGGTGGTGCTGAAGCCGACCGGCGAGATGAAACTGCCGAGTTGCAGGAGGAACGGGACGAGGTACGCGAAGTCGCGGTAGCGCACGTTGAGCGCGCCGAGCCAGAGGCCCAAGCCAAACGCCGGGAGGAGGGCGAGGAGGGCGAAGAGGGGCAGCGTGAGAATGCGCCAACTGGGGATGACGCCCTCGATGAGCATCATGCCGAGAAGGACGACGGTGGCGATGCCGAAGTCGGCCAGCCCGTTTACCATCGCCGAGGCAGGCAGGATGATGCGCGGGAAGTAGACCTTCGTGATGAGACCCGCGTTGCCGGTGAGCGAGCCCGAGCCATGGAGGACGCCAGCGGAGAAGAGCTGCCAGGGTAGGAGACCGGCGAAGACCATCGTGTGATAGGTGGTGCCGCCGGTGGGCTTGAGGCCTGCTACCTTGCCGAAGATGAACGTGAAGACGACCATCGAGAGGAGCGGCTTGACCAGGCCCCAGGCGACGCCGATGGCGGTCTGCTTGTATCGGACCTGGAGGTCACGCCAGGCGAGGTAGTAGAAGAGGCCGCGCGCCTCCCACGCGTTACGCCAGTAGCGGCGATGCTGCATCCCGGCGGCGACGACGACGTCGTAGTCGCTTGCCGCGAAGGGACTTGCGGTCGTGGTGGCGGGTGCTGGGGGTGCGACGGTCATCGTGGGGACTTCGATGGGAGGAGCCGGGGAGGAGCCGAGTGCGCGCGGGGGCAGGCCTGCCACGACTCCGTATGTGGTCGCGCAGTTCATGGGCGACGTCAAGGCCGGCAGGGAATCGGGCTCAAGGACCGGCCACGAGCGTCGGCTCCGCATCGGCCGCGGCGCGCCCAGTGGGTGCCGAGCCAGCAACGCGTCCTTGAGCGTCTCAAGCGCAGGTAGCGTCTCCGCAGGTCCCGTCCGTCACAAGAACCAGTTCTCGAGACGCAGACCTGCGACATGCTCGAAGTGCCGCGTGTTGGTGACCAACGCGATCCCCAGACTGGCGGCGTGCGCGGCAATCAGCGTATCGAACTCGCCGATGGGTGTGCCTTTTCGGGCGAGACTCGCAGCCAAGGTCCCGAAGGCCGCCGCGGCAAGTTGCTCGAATGGCACGGGCTTCACCGAGACGATGAACGTGTCGATGAGCGCGTGCAGACGGCGGGACTTGCGTTTGGTCGCTCCGAATCGCAACTCCGCAACGGTAATACTGCTGACGCAGAGTTCGGACGGCAGGTGTTCGAGCAGTCGATTCCCGACGTTGCCCACGCCGCGAAGGGCGTAGCTGACTGTGTCGGTGTCGAGCATGTATCGGAGGGTCACTGGAAGGGGTCCTTCGCTTTCGCAAGCGAGCGTTGTTTCGGGCGCTCGATCGGCCCCGACCATGCACCCAGGCATGTTTGGAATTCAGCGGGCCAGGCATCGACGGGCTCGAGGATGACGCGAAGTCCCTCTCGCCTAACAACAACTTCCGATTGGTCGTCTGGGAAGCGAAAGCCTTTGGGCAGGCGAACCGCCTGGCTGCCGCCGTTTTGGAATAGCTTTGCTCGGTTGGTGTCCATGGTTCGACGTATATACAGAGATAGATACTCGCGTCACGCGCGAGGCCACGGCGGTCCCCGTCGACCGGCGGGAACAAGCTGCGGCACAAGCCCGAGAGCGGCACGGCGGTGTTGCATGAATCGGTCGGAGTCGGTTCGGACCTTCAGGCCGGTTCCGTGGCGTTCGCCTATACCGCGGTAATACTCGCACATGAAGCTCGCGCAATCGAAGGTGACGTCGCAAGGGCAAGTGTCCGTCCCAGTCGAGGTGCGGCGACGGCTCGGCCTGTCAAGGACCGGCGTTCGGAAATCCGCGTCACGTTTCCCACGACCGCTCTTCGCAGGCATCGCGCCAAAGCGCATGGAGCTCCGGCCGAAGGGCAGGCGGAAGGGATGCCTCGAGCGCGGTGTATTCGACGTCGGTACGTGATTTCAGGAGGGCGACGATGTCGGCCTGGTCCTGGTGCCGCCCCGCGTGGAGCTTCATTTCGAGCAGGGCCGGAAGGTCGATGACCGCCGGGTCCGCGTCGCTGGCGGGGACGTCTCGGGGTGCGGGGTAGGGTGGGCGCCCGGCGCGTGGGCGGGCATCGCCGGCGAGCAGGAGGTCGACCGGAACCCCGGTCGCAAGATGGCGAAGACGCGTGCGCGATTCGCGCGCGAAGCCGTGTGCGCCGAGGAGCGGTGCAAGTTGCGCGTCGGCGGCCTGGTCGAGGAGCACATCGACATCACGGGTCGTTCGCGCGTAGCCGTGGTGTACGACGGCAACCCCGCCGACAAGACGGTATGCGACGCCGGCCGCGTCGAGCAGGGCTCGGAGCGCCGGCACCGCCAAATCGACCGCAGGCAGAGTAGGGTCCATGGTTTGGGCAAACCTTCTGAGGGTCGCGATGGCGTGTTCGGTCGCCGTCATTTCACGATGCTAGCACGGGTGGGATCCAAGAACAGCAATGCGTCATGCGGCCAAACTGTTGGCGCGGGTTTGCCGCGAGGCGGCGGCGCAAGCAGCCATCGCCGTGCGACCGAGCAAACCCGTCCGGCTCAGCTCCCGCGCGATGGTGGACGGGGTTTTCGGCGGGGCCGCCCGAGGGCGTCGGAGGTCAGCTCGTCGCCCCGCATGGGACGGGCGTGAGGGACCTTCGCGAGGACGTCGTCGAACCTCCCCATGGCCCCACGGCCGGGTGCTTGCGTTCCCCCAGGACATCGGGATACCTAGTGAAGCGTGCGAGTCTACCTCGATGTTTGCTGCCTGAATCGGCCCTTCGACGACCAAAGCCAGGAGCGCGTTCGCCTCGAGACCGAAGTGCTGATCCTGCTTTTTCTGCGAGTGCAAGCGGGCGACGCTCGATGGGTGAGCAGTGAGGTGAACGACTACGAGGTGAGCCAAACGCCCAACATGCTTCGACGAAGTCGGGTCGTTGCACTCGCACGGACCGCAAGCGAGCACGTGCGACTCGAAGCCCAAGATGAGGAACGCGGTGTGGCGCTCGGGAAACTCGGTTTCGGTTCATTCGACGCGCTTCACGTCGCTTGTGCCGAGCGTGCCGGCGTGGATGCGCTGCTTACGACCGACGACGGACTCGTGAAGCTCGCCGCCCGCCATGCGAATGAGCTTCACGTCGTCGTCAGAAATCCGTTACGTTGGTACTTGGAGAGCATGGAACCATGAACATCGCAAAGCTGTCTCCCGAGCAGATCGGCGAGCTGGGACTGCTGGCGCTCGTCCGCGATCTGGGGCCCGCGGGGTTCGTGCGGTTCCTGCAATTGTTCGATGTCGGGCGTGGGGACTACACCGTCGAACGAGCAGAGTTGCTTCCCGAGGGCAGTGTTCAGGACTTGGCGAATCGGATTCGAGCTGCGCGTTCCCCCTGAGGGGAGGGTGGGGCGCGAGACCTGCGGCGCCGGCAGTCGTCGGTTTGCACTCAGGGAGCGTCGGGGGGAGCGGCGTCGCGGGGCATTCGAGTGTCGTTCCAGCGACGACGCTCTTTCCCTAAGGCCCGCCGGAGCCGAGGGCCCTGTAGGATCTCAAAGAGGGACTTCGGGCCGACATCGTGAGGCGCCATGCACGCCGTTGGCGCCAACGTCGTCGTCCGCCTGCTCGTGTTCAGGATGGCGTGAAGCAGACGCACGCGGGGCAGGCATTCGTGGTGGGCGGTGCGTGGATATCACACGTCGCCCTGGTCGAGGCGACGTGGGTCCTGTTCGCGGTCTATGGGCGGACCCCGAAGCAGATCGGCGCGGCCCAAGCCCAGCTGCTCAAGCACGAGTCGATTGTGGTGCAAGACGCGGACGTTGGGGCTCTGGCGCTCTCGCATTTTCGGAGCCCGCCCTGGGCTTCTCGGATTGCCTTATTCTCGAGGTCGCCCGGAAGGCCGGCCACCTGCCGCTCGGGACCTTCGACCGAGACCTCGCGCGCCTCGACGGCGCGGCCCGGCTCACGGCGTGAAGAGGTTGGCTTTCATCACGCACCGCGCGCTACGGCCCGACGAGGGTCGGCGGGATCGAGGGCCGACAACTGCGCCCCACTCGAGCGCCTTACGTCAGTCGTCCGCGAAGCCGAGCACTTCGAGCAACGCCTTTCGCACCTCCCCCCAGCGCTCCCCCGGAAACGATGCGATGATCGGCCCCAGGCGCTCGCGCTCGACCGCGCGGTTCCACTCGGGCTTGAGGACGCACGCGCTCGGAACGCCGTCATCGGGCGTGAGTGGCACCTCCAAGGCGAGGCCCCGTGTCTGCGTCGAGAGCGGCACGACGGGGACGAGTGACAGTGAGAGGGAAGGCAAGAGAATCTGTCTTCCGAGAACGAGCACGGGGCGCCGCTTATCGGGATGCTCGAAGCGGAACCAACGGATGTCGCCGCGCGAATCGCTCGCGAAGGCCCGGCGTGGGTCCGCCTCGGACCCTGGAGCCGGGCTGCCCGCGAGATCACGGCCAATCGACTCCGTCGTCGTCGATCGGCCCATCAGGACCGCGTGCGGCCCAGGCGTTCCAGGCGTGGCGTTGCGCGTCAGGCGTGGGCACGAGGTCCGGATCTTCGACGACCTCGAGCCGCACCTCGACGCGCTTGCCTTCGAGTCCGGAGACGCCCTCCTCGAGTCAGATGGCTTGACCGCGAACGGTTCCACGCACTGTCATCGGGGGCACGGTAGTCCGCAACCGTCGGCGGCGCCACGTTCGACTCAAGGCCGGCAGGGAATCGATTCGGACGTTCGGGGCCGGTGGGTGGCGTCGGCCTATTACCGTGGTAATACTGGCGCATGAAGCTCGCGCAATCGAAGCTGACGTCGCAAGGGCAAGTGTCCGTTCCACTCGAGGTGCGGCGGCGGCTCGGCCTCGCACCGGGCTCGGTCATCGAGTGGGATTCGGAGGGCGACGTCGTTGTCGTTCGCCGGGCGCATCGGTATTCCTGCGACGACATCCACGCGACGCTCTTTCCCGAGGGTCCGCCGGAGCCGCGGACGCTGCAGGAGCTCAAAGAGGGACTCGGGGCCGACATCGTGAGGCGCCATGCACGCCGTTGACACGAACGCCGTCGTCCGTCTGCTCGTTCGGGATGACGTGAAGCAGACGCACGCGGCGCAGGCCTTCGTCGCGGGCGGTGCGTGGATATCGCACATCGCCCTGGTCGAGGCGACGTGGGTCCTGTCCGCGGTCTATGGGCGAACTCCGCAGCAGATCGGCGCGGCCCTTGCGCAGCTGCTCGAGCACGAGTCGATTGTCGTTCAAGACGCGGACGTCGCGACTCTGGCACTCTCGCATTTTCGGAAGAAGCCCGCGCTCGGCTTCTCGGATTGCCTCATTCTCGAGGTCGCCCGGAAGGCGGGTCACCTGCCGCTCGGGACGTTCGACCGAGACCTCGCGCGCCTCGACGGCGCGGCCCGGCTCACGGCGTGAAGGGATTGGCGTCATGAAGCCCGCGCGCTACGGGCCAATCGACTGCGTCACCGCCACGGTCGAACGCGTCCGGTGGTTGCGTTTTGCAACCTCGCGACTATGCTCGGCGGGAGCCTCGACGCGCGAACGGAGGGCCGGGTGGGACATGCAGTCAAAGTTTCCAGCGACCTTGTCATGGCTGCCGAGCAAGAAGCGCGGGTTTGGTCGCGCTCCATGGCGGGGCAAATCGAGCACTGGGCACGCCTTGGACGGGCGCTCGAAGCGCAACCCGACGTGGATCTCGCACGCATTCGAGCGGTCCTGACCGGGACGCTGGCGTTCGACACGCTGAACGTCAACGAACGTCCGATGGCGCTTGCGGCACTCGAGGGGCAGATCCTTGCGGCGGATGGCGACCGAGGACTTCAGAAGGAGCTTCTCGCTCAGGGGCGGTCGTATTCGGCGTTCGTCGGGGGCCGCGTGGTCGTTGTTGCCCCGGGCGCGTCCCGCAAGGAGGCGCCTGAGGTGACTGGGAAGGGTCGGTTGTCGCGTCCTGTGACGTCGCCCGCCGCGGTGGCGCGCGCAGCCAAGGGGACGAGGAACGTCGCCACGAAAACGCGCATGGCGAAGAAGCGATGAGCGTGCCGGCGCCCTTTCTATGGGTGATCGCGGGGCCGAACGGGAGCGGAAAGACGACGTACTGGGAGCGACAGGTTCGGTTTCGGCTCCAGCTGCCATTCGTCAACGCGGACCATATCGCGCGTGAGAAATTGGCCGGGCGCCGAAGCGGTCCATGCCTATGACGCGGCCGCGCTGGCCGCCCAACGTCGCGCCAGTCTTATCGAAACGCGCGCCTCGTTTGTGGCGGAGACCGTGTTCTCGCACGTGGAGTTCCCCCGGTTTGGTGGACACTTTCCAAAGCAACCGGCAGCGTGAGCCGCACCGGGGAGGAGTGACCCATGGCAGTACGCAAACGACGTAAGTTCACGGCCAAGTTCAAGGCCGACGCAGTGGCTCTCGTGATGACGGGGAGCAAGACGATTGGGGATGTGACGCGGCAATTTGACCTGACCGAGACCGCACTTCGTGACTGGGTGAAGCGGGCGGAAGCCGATGCTGGCACAGGGGCGCCTGGCGCGCTGACGACCGCGGAGCGTGCCGAGTTGGTCGACCTGCGGAAGCGACTCAAGCGCGCTGAGATGGAGCGCGACATCCTAAAAAAAGCGACGGCCTTCTTCGCGAAGGAGAGCGCGTGAAATTCGCGTTCATCGACGTGTGGAAGGCCCGATGGCCGGTCGCGGTGCAGTGCAGCGTGCTCTGCGTTTCACGGAGTGGCTACTACGCATGGAGAGGCCGGCCGATGGCTCCCAGAGCCGTGGAGGACGCCGTCATTGTCGTCGAGATAGAAGCCGCGTACAAGGTCGGGCGAGGCAGTTACGGCAGCCCGCGTGTGCACCGCGAATTGCAGGCAAGAGGTCGGCGCGCCAGCCGAAAACGCGTCGAGCGTCTCATGCGGCAGAAGGGGATCGCCGCCCGCAGGAAGCGCCGTTTCCGCAAGACGACGGACTCGAAACACGCCCACCCGATCGCGCCCAACGTGCTCCAGCGGAACTTCGACATCGCTCTGCCCAA
>SXGT01252355.1_pt1 | contig 10408 bp, 12 predicted proteins | sample 3176221 | NCBI WGS metagenome assembly SXGT01 (sample SAMN11356862, study PRJNA531348) | freshwater metagenome | isolation source: freshwater sample F1-120 | place: China: Fuxian Lake, Yuxi | collected 2017-12-25
CGATCGCGCCTGGTGGAGGTGATGGAGGCCATCATCGAGATCACCGATCGCGAGAACCTCATCTGCCTCAATGTGTTCCACGCGGGCGATGGCAATCTGCACCCCATCATCGCCTTCGACCGCCGCGACGCCGACGAGGTGGAGCGTGTCAAGCGGGCGGGCGACGCGATCATCCACAAGTGCGTGGGGGTGGGAGGCACCCTGTCGGGCGAGCACGGCATCGGGCTGGAGAAGCGCGACTACATGCCGCTGGTGTTCACCGAGGGAGACTTGGAGGCCCAGGCCTGTATGCGCCGGGCGTTTGATCCCGACGAGCGGCTCAACCCGCACAAGGTGCTGCCCCTCGGCGCCCGGTGTGGCGAAGCAATGCTCGGTGGTCGCGAGCCACCGGAGGGCACATGGATCTGACCCCGACGACCCGCGAGGAACTGGCCGAGGCACTTGCGGTGGCGAGTGACGACGGGCGCACCGTGGCCGTGCGTGGTGGCGGCACCGAATCACGGCGCGGGCGCCCCTGTGCGGTGGACGACTCTGTGTGCACCCTCGCACTCAACCGGGTGGTGGACTACGCACCCGCCGACATGATCATCACGGTCGAAGGCGGGGCCCTTGCCACCGACGTGGCAGCGCTCATCGGTGCGAAGGGCCAGCGCTGGGCATCGGCCGACGTCCGCCCCGGTGCCACCGTTGGCGGGATCCTGTCGGCTGCACGCACCGGCAAACGGCGGCTTCGTCAGGGCGCCGTGCGCGACTCCCTCATGGAGGTGGTGGTGGCCACGGGTGATGGGCGCCTAGTGGTGGGCGGCGGACGCACCGTCAAGATGGTGACCGGCTTCGACCTGCCCCGGCTCATGGTGGGGTCACTCGGCACACTGGGTGTAATCGTGCAGGCCACCCTCAAGTTGTGGCCCGACCCCATGGCGTCATCGTGGTTTACCGCCGAGGGCGACACCACCGACATGCTGGCCCTGGCCAACGACGCTCTGGCGGCGTACCACCGCCCCGCCGCGGTGATCGTGCGCCCCGGGGCAATGGATGCATGCATTGAGGGTGCGCCCGAGGACGTCGTGGCCCCCGATGGCGCGCGGGTCTCGGTGGAGCCTGTAAACCCCGAGGGCACCGGGCTGGTTGAGATGGGCGTGCCCCCGGCGGCGCTGGCGGCGATCGTGCGGCGCCTCGACCAGGCAGGCGAGGTGTTTGAGGCGTGGATGGGAACGGGCATCTGCCGTGTGGCGGTGGCCGACGCCCGCGAGGTGGCGTCGGTACGTGCACTGGCCATTGAATTCGGGGGCCACGCCCAGATACTGGACGGTCCCGATGACCTCCGGGCCGACCCGTTCGGCCCCGTTCCCCCTGGAGCAGAGGTGATGCGCCGCATGCGTGCGGCCTTTGATCCCGCCGGCATCCTCAATCCGGGACTCTTTGCCGCGGAGGTCACCGCATGAGCACGTCGTGGAAGGCGGGGATCCCGGCGCCGTCAGACGACGACCTCAACAAGTGCGTGGCGTGTGGGCTGTGTCTGCCCCATTGCCCCACCTTCCGCGTTACCGGCATGGAGACCGCATCGCCCCGTGGACGCATTGTCGCCATGCGTGCTGTCGGCGAAGGGCGCGCGCCGGTGGCCGGCGACTTCACGGTGATGACCGACGAGTGCCTTGCGTGCCGTGCATGCGAGGCGGCCTGCCCGAGCGGGGTTCCCTTCGGTCGCATGATTGAAGCTGCTCGTGCGCAGACTGAGGCCGTGCGCACCGGACCCGGCAAGGCGAGGCGCCGGATGATCACGCAGGTAATCGGGCGACCCCGCATGCTGCGGGCCGCTGCCTGGGGTCTCGCCACCGCACAGTTGCTGCGGCTCGACCACCTGCTGCCCCGCGGGCTGCGTATGGCTACACCCCGCATCACCTTCCGCGACCTACGTACGCCATTGCCCCAGGCGGCAGGCGAGGGGCCCATGGCCATGATGCTGGTGGGCTGCGTGATGGACGTTGCGTTCCGCCCAGTGCACCACGCAACCGCCCGGGCCCTGGTGCGCGCGGGCTACCGCGTGGTTGTGCCCGATCACGGAGGCTGCTGCGGAGCGCTTGCCGCACATGCCGGCGAGATCGAGTCGGCGCGGGCCCTTGCCCGTGATCGCATCGCGCAGTTCGAGGACGCCGACATCATCGTGGTGGACAGTGCCGGATGCAGTGCGCACATGGCCACCTATGCCGAACTCCTGGCCGACGATCCCGACTGGCATGCGCGTGCCCTGCAGTTTGAGACCCGCGTACGCGATGCAGTACAGATAGACGCGCCGGGTGCACGCCTGATCGAAGGCCGGGTGGCGGTGCACGATGCCTGCCATCACCTGCACGCGCAGGGCATCGGCCCAGAAATGCGGCGCACGCTGCGGCAGGCGGGGGCCACACCAATAGACCTGGGCGATGGGGGCCGGTGCTGCGGTGCGGGTGGCCTGTATGCCGCGCTCGAGCCAAACATGGCAGCGACCCTCGGCGAGCAGAAAGCACGAGCGATCATCTCCACCGGGGCAACCGTTGTGGCGGTGGCCAACCCGGGCTGTGCCATTCAGATCCGTGCGCATCTGGAGGCGCTCGGGTCGGACGTCGAGGTCCGCCATCCACTGGAGATCGTGGATTAGTCGATTGCCGGTCCCGCCCCCCCGGCAGGACCGGCAATCGGCGGAAATCATGCATGACGGCCTCGCCCTCCGGGAGTGACCGCAGGGAATACGGGGGGTTTCCACCGGTCCCCGGGCTGGACTCCAGGTCGACATCGGCGATGGGTCGGTAGCGTCACGCCATGGCTCTAGGAAACCTGCGACATGCCGCCGACCGCCTCGCCCGTGCGAGCGGCCTTTCGGCGCATGAGGACCGACGACTGATCCGGGCCGCCTATGCCGGCATCCTCGGCCGCGATCCGGGCGATGCCGAGGTAGCCCACTGGCAGGCTCAGTTGGCCGAGGGCATGACCTGGGAGCGGTTCATCACGCTCATGCGCACCGCGCCCGAATTCGCCGGTGGCCAACTCAAGGCGATCGCCGCACTCGATGGTGCCGTGGAGGTGTCGCTGCTGGGCGGGGCGCCCGTCGGCGGCATGCGCCTGCGATTTCGCGCGGCGGCATCCGACTCGGTGGTGCTGCCGTCGCTGCTCGACAACAACGGGTGGTGGGAACACCACGTCACCCGCGCGCTCATGGCAATTGTGCGCCCCGACGACGTGGTGGTAGACGGCGGCGCGAATGCCGGGTACATGACGGTGGTGGGTGGCGCACTGGCTGGACCAACGGGCGCGGTGATCGGGTTCGAGCCCGCGGCCGACCCGCGTGCCTGGTGCGAGGCGAACCTTGCGCTCAACGGCATCGACCACGGGTCGGTGCTGCCGCTCGGGTTGTGGGACGAGCCCGCCACCCTGCAGATCCGCGTGGTTGATGGCGCCACCACCGCAGCGCATCTGGTGACTGACCCCTCATTGCCGCTGGGCGACAACGAAGTGGCCGTGGATGACGTCCCGTGCACCAGCCTCGATGCCCTGGCCGACGAGGGGCGCCTCGACGCCAACCGGCTTCGGCTGGTGAAGTTGGTGGTGCAGGGCAGTGAGCCCCGTGCGCTTCGCGGCATGCGCGACATCGCCGCCCGCAACCCGCCTTACGTGATCTGCCACGTCAACCAGCGCTGCCTGGCGCAGATCGGCCATACCTGTGCCGATATCGCCACCGAATTCGACTCCCTCGGCTACCGCATGACGGTGCTTCCCAAGGAACGCCAGCAGCAGTGGTTTGCGCACCTGCCGGGCGCGGCGGAGTTCCCAGAACTCGGCCTGCGCACGGTTGACGACCTTCCCGCGCTGGTGGCCAACCTGCCAGCGGCCGACGACCCAATCGAGATTCTGGCCATCCCCGCCTGACCCTGCGGGGTCGGCATGGAACCTCCACACACCGCACCTGCGTTGCAACACGGTTACCTACGCATCACCCCGTCGGCCCCCGCTGACGCGTCCCGAATCCGACGGAGCCGAACGTGCAATCCCTTGGCATCGCAGTCATCGCAGATCGCAACGACGTCCCCCGTGGCCCGGGCACCCCCGGATCACCCGATCACCTCATCCGGCCCGGAATCGGCGCGGGCGGCGTGCGCGTCGGCATGACCGAGGGTCAGACCCTGCGGGTGCTCGGCGCCCCCGAGTCCCGTGAGGATCACGACGGCATCATCGAGATCATCTGGCCCGGTATCGCCGTGCGTGCCATCGCGGGCCCCGGCGGTCGCGTGATCGAGGTACTGGTGACCGACCGCGGCATCCGCACGGCCGAGGGCATCGGCGTGGGCTCAACTGTTGCTGAGGTAAAGGCCACGGTGCGCGACCCCGAGTGCGAGCCCGGCCGCATCATCCGCCTGGCCAGCGACGCCCTGCCGGGCGACCGCGTGACCACCTTCCGGCTGGGCCATACCCGAATGATCACGGCAATCAAAGTGGGCCGCATCCTCGGTTAGATGTCGCACCGAGTAACCCGGGGTCAGTCCCCGGGTGGGGTCAGTCCCCGGGTGGGGTCAGTCCCCGGGTGGGGTCAGTCGCCGTCACAAATGTGCACGCACCGGGTTGGGTGGCAGTTTGCTGCCGCCTGCGACGCTCAATCTCCTCGGAGCATGCGGGGATTGGCCCTCGCCCGACCGCTTGGGCGTTGGGAACCCGAGTCTCGGGATGGGGTCAGTCACGGTCACACACGACGGACGCAGTGTGGGTGACCGCGCTCGGTCTGGGCGACCGCCCGCAGGGCTTCGTCACGTACGACGACCGCCAGGCGAATGCGGCACGTGATCACGGCATGCACGTCGAGAGCCCCGTCTGACATGGCAAAGTGCCGCGCATGATCGATGACGCACCTCAGCTCGGCCCGCGTGCCGTTTTTTCAGTTTCCTGCATCGTTGATGCGCCACGCGAGCGTGTGTTCGCCGCGTACACGGATCCGGCGGCAATCCCGTACTTCTGGGCGCCCGAGGGCGTCATCATCCCGCCCGAAAGCGTGGAGCTGGTGCCCGAGCCGGGCGGCGCGTTCAACATGGTGATGATGGTCAACGACGACTCCTATCCCATGACCGGCACCTTCAGCGACATCGTGGAGCCGGAGTTCGTGCAGTTCGTCGAGCCCGGTCTTGGCATCAGCTGCACCATCTCTTTCAACGATCTGGCCGACGGCCGCACCGAGATCGTGGTGATGCAGACCGACGTGCCCGAGGAGTACCGCGGCGAGATGGCCGAGATGGGTTGGGAGAGTTCGTTCAACCGCCTCAAGGGCTACTTGGCCTAGGTACCCCGGAGGGTCAGGCCAGGCGGCGCACGGTGCCGTTGGCCAACACAACTACGGCCGTGGCGTTGCGGGCGCGAAGGAGTGATGCGGCGGCGGACGGTCCGGACAGGACGACCGCCTTGGCCAGGGCGTCGGCGATCCACCCGGCGCGCGCCACCACGCTCACCGACGACACCTCGGCGTCAGTGGGTGCTCCGGTATCGGGGTCCAGCAGATGGTACGCCACCGATCCATCGGCCCGTACCCAGCGCCGCCTTTGCACGCCGCTGGTGCACACGGCACCCCTGGGTGATGAGCACCTGAGCCACCGAGGGGGCGTCGCCATCACGGGGATCATCAATGCCAATGCGCCAGCCGCCCTCCGGCGACGCACCGCGGCACCGCAGATCGCCCCCCAGGTTCACCAGTGCCCCCGTCCCACCCCGACGGATGAGACCCGCGGTGACGATGTCGGCGGCGAGCCCCTTGCCGATGCCGCCCGGATCGAGTGCGCGGCCAGCCGGCACGGTGATGAGGCCCGACCTCTCATCAAGGCGAAGATGAGCACCCCGGGGTCGTACCGCGGGGCTCATGGCCACCGTCGCGGTGGGGCCGGTGGGCGCAGACAGCGCACCGTGATCACGGTCATACCCCATCGCGACGATGTCACGGCCCATGAGCGGATCGAACCGTCCGCCGGTCAGATGCTCTGGGCGCAGCATGCGACGCGCCAGCATGCGGGTCTCGGGGCCAGCTGGCATCGCGCGCCTCGCGTGGGCGTTCAGCCCTGAGAGTTCGCTCGCATCGTCAACGCGCGTCCATAGGCGGCCGAGGCGGCGAACCTCCGCCTCGGCCGCGGCCAGGTCATCGTCCCCACCCCCGAGGACGATGGCCTGACAATCCGTGCCCATGGCACGGAAGCGGGCGTCAGCTCTGGCCGCTGTCACTGTCCCCGATGTCATCGCAGTCGTCTACCGACTGCGCGCTGGGCGCCACGCATATCTCCCAGTAGGTGGGGCCACTCTTCTGGCCACCGGCCTCAACGTCAATCCACTCAGAGTTGTTGTCTGCGCTGATTCCGGCGCCGGGGCCGCCGTAGCCGCCCCAACCGCCGCCGCCGCCCGTGCTCTTCACGGTAAAGCCGCTCGACTGCAGCTCCGACTGGTCGCCGTTGACGACTTGCTGCGGGGTCTGGCCGCTGATCGACTAGTGGTAGTAGGTGGCGCCATTCTTCTGGCGCGATGCCAGTTGCTTGGCGCCCGAGGGCGCAGCCGGCAGGGCCGACGTGGCAGCGGGCGTGACGGCGGCAGTGGTGGCAGCCGGGGCCGGCGCGGTTGTCTCCGTCAACACCTCGGTGGTGGTGGCCTGGGTGCTGTCGCCACAGCCAGCCGCAACGAGTGGGATTCCGGCGGCGAGCGCGGCGGCGAGCGCGATGCGGCCCGTTGTGATCTTCACGAGAACGGACCTTTCCCGGCGCGAGCCGGATCGTTAATGAAGGGAAAAATACAGGCAGGCCCGGATCAGGACCCCCGCAGCACCACCACGGCCTTCTGCACCTCGCCGCGCACGAAGTCGGCGAGCGCATTCACGCCCGACCCACCCGACAGGTGTACGCCATCTGCGGCGAACCCACCGATCCCCGCACTGGCGGCGTCCCAATCGGCCACCTGCACGAACGGGTGACGCCTGGCCGCCGCCCGGATCATCGCGTTGATCGAACCCATGCCCGGTTCAGACTCACGGAGCGTCACCCACACGATGCGTTTCACCCCGCGCGCGCGCAGAGCGGTGATGGTCGGCTCAATGCCGTACACCTGTGCCCAATCGTTGTAGCCCACGTCGATTACTGCGATTTCACCCACCGAACCGGGCTGTGACCGCACCGCCGTGAGGACGCTCGGTGGGTTGGGCGGGCACGGCAGGTACGTGAGGCGTCGGCACACCTTCAGGTCGAACACCGCCGAGGCGTCGCCTGCCGCGCGGGCGGTGCCACCGGACACCCCCTGCAGGCCTGCACCCACCGAGTCGCTGTACATCGTGAACTCGGGCACGCGCGCCGGAATCTGCTCGCGAGCAACTAAGTCACCGTTGGGGCATGTGACCGCAGTGGGCATCACCGCGCCCACTGCGGTCAGGTCGATTGCCTCGCAGAAGCCCCCGCTGCGATCGAAGCCGCCGCCCATCTTTACGCGACGCCGGAAGTGCAGCTCGCCACCGTGGATGGGCACCACAGCACGCCCGTGAGCGATCCGGGCAAGCCGCGTGGCCGACCGCGATCCCCCATAGGCCTGCCAGTTGATGGTCGCCACCCCGTCGCCTCCACCGGGAATCACGACGTGCAGGTCACGCAGCATGCGCCCCGGCAACAGGCGCACAGTGCTGGAATCCACCCGGGCTGTACGGGGGGCCACGACAAGTGATTCAGGCGCGGGGGGCATCACCTGCGCCGCGGCCAACGGCGCGGCTGCGAGGGCCAGGCAGAGGGCAACCCTGAGCGCACCCGGCCGTGTCATCAGCGGGCCCGCAGCGCCGCCGTCACAGTGCTGGTGAACTTGTCCGCGGCACGGGGGGTGTCGGGGTGCACGCCATCTGGCAACTCGGTGGAGCTGAGCGACGGGGCCATGGCTGCCCAATCGGCGACGCGCACATTTCTGTACTTCGCGGGCAGCGCAGCGATCTGGGCGTTGACCTGATTCATCCAGGGCTGCCCTCGACGGAAGTCCTTGGTATAGGTGTTGATCACCACCACGCGAGGCACGCTCTTCAGCGTGCTCATCAGCGATGCCCACTGGCCCGGGCTCACCTGGTCATTGGTTCCGAGCGCAACCACCACGGCGCACGCCTTGGGACTTGCCGCAAGGTAGGTCTTGATCAGCGCGGCACCCTGATCAAACCGACGATTCACATCTCCATCCACCTTGCCGCCACCCACGATGGCGCTGATCGGCTTGGGCCGCAGATAATTGATGGCGTCCACCACCGAGTCGCCCACCACGAATCCCGGGTTGGCCCGTGAGCACTTGGCCTGCGTGGCCTGCTGCGTCCCAGCGGCAGCGGCCCCGGAGGCACTGATACCCATGGCCGCGATACCGACGGCGAGGATGCTGAGACCCACGCGGTGCGCGGCCATATGGGGAGCAAAGAAATTCGTCATGACCGCAAAGATACCCGGGGTATCCTCCGAACTCGGCCCGCCGGGTTTCTCCCCCGGGGCCCCCGTTGCTAGCCCGCGAGCCAAGGCTTGAGCGGCACGGCCTCGGGCACCAGCACAACCAACGATATCAGCGCCACGACGGCCACCACGCCCACCCAGGCGGCGATGGTCTGCGCCGGGTGCTCGCGCCACTTGCCATCGAACGTGGCGAAGGCCCGGCGCAGGCCCGCCAGTCCATTTCGCCTGATGGGTTGCTCCACAAACCGGTACGAGAGCGCCGAGATGCCCACCACGAGCATGATCTGAATCGCCACCAGCGGTGCGCCCGAAATTGACACGTCGTCGCCTGGGCGCGTGAGCATGAGCACCGGCCAGTGCCACAGGTACATGCCGTACGAACGTGCCCCGATCCACACCAGCGCCGGCAGGCCCCAGAACTTTCCGAGCAACGTCTGGGGGTGTGCGCTTACGATGATGAGCACGATGGCCGGGATGGCCAGCATCAGCATGCCGCCCTGATAGAGACGGTTCTCAAACTCATCAATGCTGAACATGCACCACAGCACCCCGGCCAGTGCGGCGAGTCCGATGATCTCCATGCCCCACCGCCCCACGGCCGATGCGACGGGCCGAAGCCGTGACGGCGGCAGCAGGATGGCGCCCACGATGCCCACGAACAGGCCCACCGCCCGGGTGTCGGTGCCGTAGAAGATGCGCCACGGCAGGGCGTACGGGTCGTACAGATGCCATGCCCACGCGGTGGAGAATGCCGCCCCGGCCACGGCCAGCACCCCAATGGCCCACGGGCGGAACTTCAGCACCACCAGAATAACGGCGAGCACCAGCGGCCAGAACAAATAGAACTGCTCCTCCACCGCCAGCGACCACAGGTGGGTGAACACGTTGGGTCGCCCGAACTTCTCCACGTAGGGAACGTCGGCGAAGATGAAGTACCAGTTGGTGACGTATGCAAACGCCGACAGCGTGGCGCCCTTCAGCCGCGGTACCTCATCCCAGTGCAGGATGAGCATGGCCACCAGCGTTCCCGCGATGGCAAGGAGCAGCGCCGGGATGAGTCGGCGTACGCGGCGTAACCAGAAGCGCCACAGATCGATGCGCCCACCCGACTGCTGCTCGGCCACCAGCAGTGAGGTGATGAGGTAGCCCGAGATCACCAGGAAGAAGTCCACGCCTAGAAATCCCCCGGGCAGCCACGTGCCGCCGGCATGAAAGATGAACACGGTCGCCACCGCGAGGGCGCGCAGGCCATCGACACCGGGCATGTAGGGCAGCCGCGCGCCGTGGGCCCCTCCCCGCTGCTCCAGTGGCGGGTACGGATTGACCGGCGGGGGTGGTGGTTGCGGCGGGGGCATCGGCCCCGTATGAGACACGAAGCGGCGGATGCCCCGCCTGTACGCTCGATGCCGTCCCAACGCCCCGGCCCTCAGGAGGTCATATCAATGTCCGTGCCGTCAGCCGATCAGGTCCCCGACATCCCCATTCTCAAGGCACTCGGCGATCGCCGAAGCATCCGCTACTTCGACGAGAGCCGTGAGGTAGAGCGCTGGAAGATCGAGACCATGCTGCAGGCAGCCCGCTTCTCGTCGTGCCAGGGCAACATCAATGCCACCGAGGCCATCGTGGTGCGCCGTGATGAGTGCGACCTGTGGGAGGAGCTCGAGGAGTGCGTCTCGGGCTTCAACGTGCAGATCATCAACCAGGCCTCGCACCTCATCCTGTGGCTCACCAACATCAACGCCTGGTACGGACGGGCCGTGGACGGCATCTCAAGCCTCAGCCTGTCCGGTGCCGCCACCAAGTACCACGGGTGGAACTACGAGTTCTCCATGACCCAGACCATCCCGCGGCTCATGAGCTTTCCGCCTGAGCGCACCGAGACGCTGCTGTGGTTTGAGAGCGGTCAGGCCGTGGCCAACGCCATCACGGGGGGCGTCGGTGTGGGCGTGGGCAAC
>SXGT01709469.1_pt1 | contig 10408 bp, 10 predicted proteins | sample 3176221 | NCBI WGS metagenome assembly SXGT01 (sample SAMN11356862, study PRJNA531348) | freshwater metagenome | isolation source: freshwater sample F1-120 | place: China: Fuxian Lake, Yuxi | collected 2017-12-25
CGGCCTGGCGAGCAGGCGCATCACGTCGCCGGCGCCGTCCAGGCGCCCGCCGACGTCGTCGAGCACCATCGCCGCCCGGTCGGGCGCGGCAGCCGCCACCGCCCGCCGGGCCAGGGCGACCGCGGACCGCGCGACCGCGAGGTCGTTCATGGCGCGGTGCGCGAACTCGCGCAGCAGGAGCGCGTCCTCGCCTTCGCGTCCGTGGGCGGGCATCCCGGTGGTGGCCATCGCTCGATCCTCCTCGACCGCAGCTGCACGGCCCCATGTGACTACTTATAAGTTGTAGCCTCGGTTCCGCCAACCCGAATGTGCGCGAGGTGCGTCCCGACGGGGGACGCCGTCGCCGCGATGCTCAAGTCGGTACCCCGTGAACGGGGTGCCCGCGCTGGAGCCGGCCGCTTAGGAGGCGGCAACGTGCCGGTGGCACGAGGACGAGGTGGAGCGCTGGAGCGCTGGATCGGGGAGCGCAGAGGCCGAGGGAACCGGCCGCGGTGCCCGGCGTGACCCTGCATGCGGCGAGCTGACGCGCCGCCCGGAGCCGCGCTATCCTACCTCGTCAGTCCCCTCGGCGGTGGCGACCTCCATCGCCGGATCGCCATCGCCTTCGGCGAGCTCCAGCCGCAGCTGCTCGTAGTCGTCGAAGTCGTCGCCCCGGTAGTCGATCTCGATCTCGCCCACGTCCACGCTCCCCAGGCCGGCGACCACCTCGACGACGTCGATGTCGAGCCCCTCGTCCGGCCCTTCGATCGGACCGAGGATGGTGACGAGCAGAGCCGCGTCGAAGGTCTCCTCCACCTCGGCCGACGTGCTGCCCATGCCGAGCTCCTCGCGGTCGACGCTGTCCCAGGCGTAGAGGGAGAACCCGACGCTGGCCGTGGCGGAGACCTCCGCGTCGACCCTGACCACCGTCTCCTCCGGCGCGAGGCGCACGACCGCGGCCCGATAGCCCCCGTCCGGCCGCTCGAGCAGGCGGAACCCGTCGAGCCTCAGCTCGGTGCTCTCCACCTCGAACCTGAACTGCGAGTACCCTTCGACCTCGAACTCCCACTCCACCAGGGCGCCCGAGAGCCGGTCCTCGACCGACGACCGCAGCTCGGCGGCCTCGCCACGCTCCATACGTCCGAGCAGGCCGTCGACGGCCTTCGCGACGGCGTCGGTGTGGTCCTGCACGGCCTGGAGGGCCGCCGCGAGGTCGCTCTCGACGACGATGTGGGCCGACCTTTCCGCGAACGCCGCCCATCCCTTGTCCGCGCTGACCGCCAGGACCGTCCTGCCCGACGAACGCGCCCACTCCTCGAGGCTCAGCAGCGCGATCGCGTCGGGGAACTCCCGCTTCTTGTCGCCGGTGGCCTCGAAGGGCGCCGCGGGGTCGAAGTAGGCCTTCGTCAGGGCGTCCACGGTGCAGAGGCGCGCCGGCACCGTCTCGGCTCCCGTCGCCTCCAGGAAGGCTGCCACCCTGGCGCGCGCGACGGCGCGCGGATCCTCCAGCGCCCCGAGGGTCGCCTCCCGCACGTCCGCCGTCGTCACGCCGGCCCGCACCGCCCTGTCGAGCGCGGAGATCACCGCGTCCCGCGCCTTCTTCCCGTCGGCCTGGAGGTGCCTGAGCGTCTCGCGCACGACGATCTCAGACACCACGAACCGGATCGGTCCGCCGTTGAACTGGACGAGTTGCGCCAGCAGGCCGGCCTGGAAGTCGTAGCCACCCTGCGCGACGACGCTGGTGTCGATGGTGAAGGCGTCAAACGGCAACCGTGACCTCCCGGCCGCCCCGGCGTCAGACGCCGGCCGCGAGGTGCGGGCGCACCTCGCCGCGCCCGAGCAGCTTCGAGAAGCGCCTGTACTCGTTGTGCTCGCGCTGCCAGCGGCCCGCGACGATGGCGGGGTGCACGCCGGCCAGCAGCGCGACCCTCTCCACGTCGGCCGTCCGGATCCTGGCGTGCACGTGCTCGAGCCAGAGTTCGGGCGGGATCAGCGCGTCCTGCGCGAACCGGTCGGCCTCGTCCTCGACCTCGTCGGTGCTCTTAAGGTCGAGGTCGTCGAGGATCAGGGTGGTGTCGCCCTTGAGGTGGTTCGAGACGTGGCAGAACTCGTGGAGGAGCGTGAACCAGAAGTTGTCGATGCGGTCGTGCCGGAGCGTCATGGCGATGACGTCAACGCCGTCGTCGCGGCACATGGCGGCGCCGTCGAGGTATGTGCCGGGGAGATGGTCGAGCGTGACCAGCACCACGCCCCACTCGGCCAGGAGCCCGCGGGCGAGCGCCGGCCCGTTCGGCTCGGCGCTGAGCCGGGCGAGGCGGCGGGCCGCGTCCGCCCCCCTGGTCCTGGACCTCGGCCTGCGGACGTCAGCGCCGTCGGCCAGATGCCTCACCGCGGCGAGCCAGGCGGCGAGCGCGGCCTGGTCGGTCTTGGCGTTGGTCCGCTCGGTGCGCGACTTGCGCAGGAAGGCGGCCGCCCCGCCCTTCCCCACCATGCGCTGCATGAAGGCGTCGAACGTCTCCTTCGCCCGCATCAGGCCGAGGTCGCGCAGCTTCTGCAACGCGGCCATCCCTGGCTGCTGGGGCTTCGCGACGGGGGCGGACGCCTCGGCGCCGATCAGCGCCTCCGCGGGTATCCCCAGGTGGCGGTGCAGCGCCCGAATCATGTCGATGGAAAGGGAGCGCGCGCCCGAGAGCACCTCGGAGACCCTCGCGCGCGACCCGATGTACGGCTCGAGGTCGCGGGGCTTCAGCCCCTTCTGCTCCATCCTGAAGCGTATCGCCTCCAGCGGGGATGGCGCCTCGAGCGGGTGGTTGCGCCGCTCATAGTCCTCGACGACCAGGCTCGTCACCTCGAGCAGGTCCAGCGACCTGGCGTCCGTGCGGCCGATCAGGTCGGCGATGCGGGCCTTGGCCTCCCTGTACTGCGCCTCTGTCCGGATCGGGGAGACGCTCACGCCTTCCCCGCCGCACCGGTGGCCGGGCGTCCCGCGCTCGGTCCTGCGAACTCTATCAAGGCCACGCCCTTCTCATAGCTGATGAGGACCACCGCGCAATGGCGGTCGTCCAGGAAGACGGTCAGGCGGTCGTCGGTGCACTCGGCGCGCGGGAACGCCTGCCGCGCCTCCCCGGGCGAGCGCCACGACGCCGCCCTGAGTTCGGCCGCGAGCGCGAGCGCCGCGCCGCGCAGTTCCGGATCCGCGCCGCGCGTCAGCATCTGCAGTTCGGGTCCGCCGATCAGCCTCATCGCCCTCTCGCATAGGCGTGCCCGCAATGCAAGCCAAATTGTTCCCGTATTGGGAGCGAAGAAAACGCTTGCGAATCGGTCGGGTCCGAACCACACACGTCATCGCTCCCGTTTTGGGACATATGACAAAAGGAACGACCCATGAACCCCACGCCTGACCCGTCGCGCGGCGCCACCATCCACGTCGCCGGCCTCGACCTCGCGTTCCGCTCGGTGCCGATCGCGGACCGCACGCCCACCGGGCACCAGATCGCGCACGCGGCCGGCGTCCGGCCCGCCGAAGCGGCCCTGGTGATGCGCATGCTCGAGGACGGCGGGCTCGACCCGGTCCGCCCCGACGAGGTGGTCGACCTCGCGGCCGGCGAGGGCCGCTTCGTCGTCGGCGTCGCCGATCGGATCTCCCTCGCCACCGTCGACGGCGAGCGCGTCCAGTGGATCGGCGACGTCGTCAGCGGCGCGGCGCTGCGGCGCCTCGGCTCGGTGCCGGCCGACCACGCGCTCTACCTCGAGCGCGCGGACGAGCCCGACCTGGAGATCGCGCCGACCGACCTCGTCAGCCTCGACCCGGCCGGCATCGAATCCTTCATCAGCCGCAAGAAGGGCTGGAAGCTCGACGTGCACGGCGTCGTGGTCGAGTTCGGGACGCCGAAGGTCCGCGTCCGCGACGCGCTCGTGGAGGCGGGCTTCGACCCGGCCAAGCCGTGGCAGATCTTCCTCAAGGTGGCGGGGCGTCCCAAGTCGGAGGTCGGCCTCGACGACGTCGTCGACCTGACCACCCCGGGGATCGAGAAGCTGCGGCTGATGCCGCGCGCGGTCGACAACGGCGAGGCGCCCTGCGCGCCCCGCCGGGACTTCGCGCTCCTCGCCGAGGACGTCGCCTACCTCGACCGGCAGAAGCTGGAATGGGAGGCGGTCGCCGAGGGCGGGCGCCGCTGGCTGGTGCTGCACGGCTACCCGCTGCCCGCCGGCTACACCGCGGACACGACCGACCTCGCGCTCGAGATCCCGTCGACCTACCCCCAGGCGCAGATCTACGGCTTCTACGCCCATCCCGCGCTCGCGCTGGCCAGCGGCCGCACGATCCCGAGCACGCAGCTCAGCGGCGTGATCTTCGGCCTCCCCTGGACCGGCTGGTCCCGCTACCGCCCCGGCCAGCCTTGGGATCCCGACACCGACAACGTCGTGACGCAGCTCGCGCTGGCGGAAGCCTGCCTGTCCAAGGAAGCCGGGGAGTGACGCCGCCCGTCACGCTGGCCATGGCGGGGGTCCAGCACGCCGCGCTGCGCGCGCACCTCTTACCCGGCGACGGCCTGGAGGCAGCGGCTATCCTGCTCTGCGCGCGCGGGCCGGGCGCACGCGAGCGCCACGTCGTGCGCGAGGTGCTGCCCGTCCCGCACGCCGACTGCTTCGAGCGCACCCCCACCTTCGTCTCGTGGCCCGGCGCCTGGATCGAGCGCGCGATCGACATCGGCGAGCGCGACGACCTGGCGGTCGTGCTCGCGCACTCGCATCCCGGCGGCATGCCGGCGTTCTCCGCTCAGGACGACGCCAGCGACCGGGCGACCATCCCGGCCCTGTTCCAGGCCTATGGCCACGTGCACGGATCGGCGATCATGGTCCCGGACGGCACGGTGCGTGCCCGCCTGTACCGCGCCGACATGTCGCCCACCCAGGTCGACCTCGTGGCGGTCGCCGGAGACGAGATCGACCTGCACTGGTCGGCGGGCGGCCGTCGGCCAGCCGCGTTCACCAGCGGCATGACCGCGGAACTGGGCCGGCTGACGGCGGTGGTGATCGGCGTGTCGGGCACCGGCTCGATCGTCGCCGAGCAGGCGGCGCGGATCGGCTTCGGGCGCGTCATCCTGATCGACTTCGACCGTGTCGAGCGCCGCAACCTCAACCGCATCCTCAACTCCACGACCGCGGACGCCGAAGCTGCCCTGCTCAAGGTGCTGGGCGCGGCGCGGGCCATCACCGAGCACCGCGGTCCGGGCGTGGCCACCGCGGTGGCTGCACCCATCGACACGCGCGCCGCGGTGGTCGCCGCCGCGCAGGGGGACGTGCTGTTCAGCTGCGTCGACACGCTCGTCGCGCGCCAGATCGCCGACCTCATGTGCTCGGCCTTCGTCATGCCGCTCATCGACATGGGCGTGACGATCCCGGCACGCGACGACGGCCGGGGCGGCACCGCCGTGATCGACGCCGTGGGCCGCGTCGACTACGTCCAGCCCGGCGGATCGTCGCTCAGGTCGCGCGGCGTCTACACCCCGGCGAGCGTCCGCGCCGAGGAGCTGGCCGCCGTAGCGCCCGAGGCCCACGCCGTCGAACTGGCGGCCGGCTACTTCGACGGCGCGGTCGAGCAGGCGCCCTCGGTCATCTCGCTGAACATGCGCGCCGCGTCGGCCGCCATGAACGAGTTCATCCTGCGGGCCTACCCGTTCCGCCTCGAGCCCAACGGCGGCTTCGCCCGGACGCGGTTCAGCCTGGCCGGCGCGGACGAGGACCACTTCGCCGAGGGCGACTTCCCGCGCGGATCGACCCGACTGCTGGGGCGCGGCGGCACCGAGCCGCTCCTCAACATTCCCGGACTGGCCGCGCCGCGATGACGCCCGCCGCGCTGTGGCGGCGGTTCCGGCGCTGGGCCGCGGGCCTGCGCCGATCCCGCCTCGTCCAACGGTTCCGCCGGCCGGCGCCCCCGTGGCGCATCGACTTCGTCGACGGCGACATCCTGCCGGCGACCCTGCCCGAGCGGTGCGTCGTGGTCACGAGCGAGGACGGCGAACCCTGGAGCGCGGGTCTGGCGTGCCCGTGCGGGTGCGGGGACATGATCGAGCTACCGCTCTTCCCGGAGGCCGACCAGCACTGGCGCGTGCGGGTGGGCGACGACGGGCTGCCGTCGCTGTCGCCGTCGGTGTGGCGGCGCACCGGCTGCCGCTCGCACTTCTGGCTGCGGCGCGGCCGGATACACTGGTGCTGACCGGCAGGATGTCGGGCTCCTGCGGCCGGAGGCCACTCCTCGCGTGAGCGTCCCACCGGAAGCGGCGCCCGGCAACGGCTGGACCGTGTGGAGAGGACCGGCAGCCCCGCCGCCTGCTAGAACGGCGTCACGGCCGGTCGGCCGCTGCATACGGACCGTAAAGCCCCTGCGCGGTATGCGGCGGCGATGAACATGCAGACCACCATCGCGAGGCCGTCCGAGGCCCCCCCCTGGACCCGCGTCGCCTCGGAGGTGAACGCATGGCGGGGAGCCTGCATCCAGTCCTTCGCGCGGGCCGAGGCCGCCGTGACCGAGACGCTGCTGGTCCTGGGCCGCAGCGGCCAGCGCGGCACGACCGTGCGGCTGCGCCATCTGGTCGGACAGCGGCTCGACGATCTCGCGAAGGCGATCGGGCCCGACGGCGCGTTCGCGGCCGAGGGCGCCGCGGCGCACGCCGTCCTCGCCAGGTTCCGGACGCACGAGGCGCTGCGCGCGCACCTGGCCCACGACGTCGCCCGCATCGCGGTGGAGCGGAACGGGACCTGGGTGGTCGTCTTCCGCCACCTCTCCATCCGGAGCGGCAGGCCGGAACGCGCGACGGTCGCCTTCGAGCAGTCCGGAGCCGCCGAGACCGCCGCGGAACTGAAGCGCGACATCCAGCAGCTCGAGTCCGCGCTGGCCAACCTGCGGCGGGCGGTCGAGCTTCAGGGCCCCGCATAAGGGCGCGAGCAGCAACCCCGCCCATCCCCCCCGTCGGGCATCACCCAGGTGGAGGCCGAGCAGGTCCTCCGGATCCGCCGCTGCACCGGAGCGCCGGGAAGCGGACCTCCCCACGTCGGATCGCTCCGACGGCGGAGGAGCGGCGGGCGATCAGAGCCGCTCCACGGCCTCCACGATCTGGCGGAGCGGCACGGGCTTCTGCAGGCGCGCGACGTCGTGGAGGTCGGGCCCATCGTCTCGAACAGCGTGCGGTATCGCGCCTCCTTCTCGCGAAGCGCCGCCTCCGCCTCCTTCGCGGCGCTGATGTCGATGTTGATCCCGACCCACTTCTCGATCGCTCCCCCCGCACCGAGCACCGGGGCGGCGTGGACGTTGGTCCAGCACCAGCCGCCGTCCGGCGCCCGGAGCCGGAACTCGGCATCGACCAGTCGGCGGGCATCCATCGCGTCGCGCCATTGTCGCTCGGCATAGGCGCGATCGTCGGGATGGACCGCGCCGAGCCAGCCGTAGCCGAGCCATTCCTCGAGCGTCTGGCCGGTATAGGCCCGCCAACTGGGGCTGTCGGCGACCACGACGCCGGCGGCGTCGGTCTTCCACACCGCCTGTGCCCAGCTCTCGACGAAGAGCCGGTGCCGCGTCTCGATCTCGCGCAGGCGCTCCTCGATCGCCTCCGGCCGCCCCCGAGGGGCATCAAGCGTGTTCGGATCCATTCCCCAGTAACGCTTGGGGCCCGTCAATCAGCAATCAGCCGTAGGCATGTTGCACGCAGGGCCGGCATTCCGCATGCGTGGCAGCGATGGGGGCCGCTGGCGATCGCGCGGTCTCGGCTCCCAGGCAGGGTCCGGCGGTTGGTCGTCCGATGCGGGACCGACACCCGGACCACCACGCCCACCTCCCCTGTCGTCGCCTCGGCTCCACGCGGACGTGGAGATTGGCCCATGAAGTGGCGCGTCAGCGCGATCGCGTCCCCTCCGCTCCGACCGTGCCTGAGCTGCCACCTCTGAGTAGTCCATCGACCACGGCAGTCCGAATCAAGCGAGGGTGCCGAACGCCTGCGAAGAGCGACAGGTCAGAGGTGATCATCAGGAGGCAGCGCGAGGCGAGATTCGCGCCAGACAAGCGGACACCATGGTCCGTCAGCCGCGCCCCGTGCGCCAGTAGAGGTCCAGCGCCGCGACCGACGCGAAGCCGAGCGCCTTCGCGAGCCGGGGGCTCCTCAGGCGGATCGCACGGCCCCTGGCGTCGAAGTCGGCGAGCTCCCTGCTGCGCTCCGCGCCGCGCTCGAAGCGCGACAGCGTGGCCGGGCTGACGCCCGCCCGGCCCGCGCACTCGGCCAGCGTGAGACCGCGCGCGCGGCGCCGCTCGCGCAGGAGGAGGAGGTCGGGATGCATCGCGATGTGGTCGGTCTCGCGTTGCTTGAGATCGAGCTTGTCCCGATCGAGTTCTAGCGCGGCTGCGAGCCGCAGCGCCACGTCGCCCGTCGGCATGCGCCCGCGCTCGACGCGGTAAACGGTTTCGCGGGTCACTCCCGCCTTCGCGGCCAGCCGGGCCTGCGTCCACCTCCGCTTCTTGCGGGCGGACAGCACCCTGCGGCCGATCCGCTCGGCGGGAGTCCCGTCCTCTTCCGGCTCGCCGGTCATGGAAGAAATATGAGACTTTCTTTCAGCACGGGCAAGCGCCCGGGACTGTATTATCGACGTGAAGCGACGCGCGACCTCGACGGCCCGCGGGAGGGTGCTGCCGATGCCGGCATCGGAGGCGACGCGCGCGGCCGAGGCCGATCTCGTGCGCCTGCTCGCGCGGCAGGCCGCCGCCGAATACGTGGCGGCGTTGCGTACCGTTCGCGGGCGGGTCTAGGATCGGGGACGGAGGCCGCATGCCCGAGATCAGGACCGCCATCTACGCGCGGCACAGCACCGACAAGCAGAACCCGACGTCGAGCGCGGACCAGGCGGCCGCGTGCGAGGCGCTGGTCGAGCGGCTCGGGGGCACGATCGTCGGCACCTACACCGACCCCGAGGTCTCCGGCTACCGCCGCGACCGGCCGGGCCTCATGCGGCTCCTCCGCGACGTGCGCGACAGACGCATCGACGTCGTGGTGTGCGAGGCTCTCGACCGCATCGCGCGCGACGGCGAGGACATCAGCTGGATAGGGAAGAAGCTCCGCTTCGACCGCGTCCGGCTCGTCACCTCGACGGAAGGCGAGATCGACGAGGTCAAGCTGGCCGTCGCGGGCCTGCTCGGCTCGATGTTCCTGTCGAACCTGCAGCGCAAGACGCTGAGGGGGATGAAGGCGGCGGTGCTCGCCGGCCGGATCGCCGGAGGCAAGGCCTACGGCTACCGCAGGATCGACCGCGTCGACGAGCGCGGCGAGGTGGTCCGCGGCGTCTTCGAGATCGACGATCGCGAGGCCGAGGTGGTCCGGCGGATCTACGCGGAATTCGCCGCGGGGCGGTCCGCAATCCAGATCGCGACCGGGCTGAACCTCGACATGGTCCCGGGCCCGCGCGGCGGCGAATGGAACGCGTCCACCATCCGAGGCGATCCCAAGAAGTTCGTCGGGATCCTCCATAACCCGCTCTACCGCGGGCGCATCGTCTGGGGCCGGCGCGAGTGGCGCAAGGATCCGGACTCCGATCGGCGCGAGCGCCGCTACAGGCTGCGCGACCAGTCCGAGTGGACGACCGTCGAGGTGCCCGACCTCAGGATCGTGGACGAGGCGCTCGGCCTTGCGGTCGAGGCGGAGGTCAAGCGCCGTGCGCACGGGCCCAACGCACGCATCGGCGCCGCCAACCGCAGCCGGCACCTGCTATCGGGCCTGATCAAGTGCGGCAGCTGCGGCGCGAACTACACGGTCCACGGGAAGGACTACTACCGCTGCGCCCGCAACCGGGAGCGCGGCACCTGCGACAACGCCACGGCCGTGCGCGTCACCGAGGTGGAGAAGGCGTCGCTCGACGCGCTGCAGGGCCGGCTCCTCACGCCCGAGCTCGCCGAGGTCTTCGTCAAGGAGTTCACCCGCGAGGTCGAGCGGCTGGCGAAGACCAGGGACAAGCGCGAGGAGGAGATCAGGCGCAGGCTGGAGGAGCTGGACGTCGAGATCGGGAACCTGTCGCGCAACCTGCTCGCCGGCGTGGTCAGCACGACGCTGGCGCAGATGCTGAGCTCCAGGGAGGAGGAGCGCGAGCGCCTGAGCGCGCAGCTCGGCCAGGAGATCGTCGACGAGGTGCGCATCCTGCCGCACCCGGCGCTGGTGCGACGCTTCGAGGAGAAGGTGGCCGGCATCCGCGAGGCCCTGAACGACCCGGCCGTGCGCGGCGAGGCGGCGCAGATCATCCGGTCGCTGATCGGCTCGATCACGATTGAGGTGGTCGATGGTGCGGTGGTGGCGGACGTCGAGGCGTCGGCGGGCGCGCTGATCGACTTCGCCTCAAACGAGAACAACCCCCGGAGATCTCTCTCCGGGGGTCGTTCTGTGGCGGTGGTTGC
>SXGT01153139.1_pt1 | contig 10407 bp, 13 predicted proteins | sample 3176221 | NCBI WGS metagenome assembly SXGT01 (sample SAMN11356862, study PRJNA531348) | freshwater metagenome | isolation source: freshwater sample F1-120 | place: China: Fuxian Lake, Yuxi | collected 2017-12-25
CAAAGTCTCTAAAATACCAGCGACTGTAGTCGCAGAATTAGCCCAAACAACCGAACCCGTTGGAGATACACTTTCTACGGAACCTAAAATTAAAAAACGCTCGGCTAAAAAAGCCGCTAATGAAACGATACCTGAACTCGTCTCAGAGGTTAAGCAACCTGTCACCGTTACTCAAAATGTAAAAGTCAAACAGCCATCCGCAGAGACCAAAACGTTATCAATCAAATCCAGGATAGGGCTGACCGCTGGAGATATCTGGCAATACTTAACAAAAAATGGCTCGACACCGATTTCTAAAATTGTGCAAGAGTTGCCCGAAGAAGAAAAAATAATTCAGCGAAGTATTGGTTGGTTAGCCCAAGAGGGCAAAATTACCCTAAACACGCAAGTGAAAGGTGAACTTATCAGTTTGGTAGATTAAATAGCTTAAGCTGGCTCGGCAGCCATCATCAGGCTATTTTTGGTTATGGAACTTTTCATTTTTGAATGCTTTAATAATGTAGATTGCTAGTTCTAGCTCACAAGGCATTAACCGATTATAGCAGGTGATCCTATTCAATTGGATCGTCTAACCCTTTTGGTTAAAAAAGAATTATTCTTCATCCAGATCGTCATCGTAATCATAGGGATTGGCTTCATCCAATAGATCCAGGCTTTCACTCATTCGGTGTTTTAATTCGCGAGAATGCTCTTCATAATACTCAGTCATTTAAAACTCAAATTAGCTTGGGTTCGATTACATTAAGGGTACTCGGAGCAAATCTGTGCGGTGAAGTATTTAACATTTTGACCAAAAAACGGACTTACGTTTGTGTTGCTCTTTAAGTAATTCCATGTACGCTGCATGTGATAATACGGATTGCCAATTTGCGATTCATAGTGCAATTTTATCTAATTTTTTAAGATATTTAACTGCGTGATGATAATATTTTGATAGCGCTCTGGCGAGGATCGAATCCACTAAAGCACGATAATTTAAACTGCACATCACCAACTTATCGCGTTGCTCAAATGCTTCCGAATACTTGATTAAGGTGCTGTAGCGGTTACCGGCCATCACCTAAAATGCTAAAATGCGAAGTTTTTCAGGGAGCTTTTGTAGTGGTTAAGTCGGAATTAATTGAAGCGTTACAGAAACGAATGCCGGACATGATGCTTCGTGATGTTGAACTAGCTGTTAACGCAATACTTGAGCAAATTGCTAGAGCGTTGGAGACTGGTGGTCGTGTTGAAGTAAGAGGGTTTGGAGTATTTTCGTTACACCAACATCCAGCAAGAAAAGCCCGTAATCCAAAAACTGGTGAAGCGGTGTACTTACCAAGTCGATCAGTAGTACATTTTAAACCGGGCAAGGAGATGCGGGATAAAGCCAATGCTTCGCGTGACCGATATCGAATTACTTGATGAGTTAGTATTTTCGTTGCATATCATAAAATGTGAATGTTAAAGATAACATGGAGCCTTAAATCATGTATCAACATTTTAAAACCATAATTCATTTATGGGGGGTTCTAGGTGTGGTATTCCTCGTTCCCGTGGTTCAAGCTACATCTATAGTAGCTATTACTGCCGGGTGGGAACAAACATTCTCTTATGCTTCAGGATGATGGAAGTTTATGGGCGTGGGGGAGAACGGATTATGGTCAATTGGCTGACTGTAGCGGTGTAGGTTCAGTTTTAGTCCCTCAAATCATCGGTCTAGGTTACATAGCAGTTTCTGCAGGAGATTGGCATACCATCGCCATAAGATCTGATGGTAGTCTCTGACGTTGGGGGTTGAATCCGAGTGGGCGTTTGATCGATGGAGGTTTAAGTTATAGCTGTTTACCTGAAGAAATCGGAAATGGATATGCGGCAATATCTGCGGGAAGTTATCACAATCTAGCATTTGTGTTAGTACCGTTATTAGTTTCTGCTCAGCAAGACCGAAGTGAAGTTACAAAAGACACTTCAAAGTATTCAGGCTGTTCTGTTACTGGTGATATTCCAGGATCCTGCACTTGGCAAACAATTGAACACTAAAGCAGCGCACCAAAAAATGATGAGAGATATGATTCGGTTGCAAGCTTTACGGCTGACTCTCTGAATTCTGCTGTATAGGTTTTGGTTTTTTCTCGGGTCATATCGGGACACTCCTCTTTTAAAATATTTTAAAGGGTGTGTCCGGTTTAGTGTAGCCACATCAGTCCAAGTGGACAACGCTTTCCTGCTTACGCGGATACTTCGGTGATACCAATGCGGTGAGCCAAAAAGTCTGCCCACGATACCGATTATCGCCTATGCTACACTGGATATTTCCTGCGGCTTTAAAACAAACTATCTCAATCCTTCAGCCCATCCAACAACTTCATAAAATTCCGTTTCGGCTTAAACCGACACCGTAAGTCCGCGACATACTGTTTAAAATCAGCCTGCCGCTGTTGTTTATTCCTAATGACTTGGATTTGCTTAATAAGCTTAATGGCTTGCGCATAAGCGTTGTTATTGGTTAGCTCAACAATGGGCGTGATCACCCGTTGGTAGAGTGTAATAGCATCATCTGGGCTGGTACGGGTGAATTGTTCCGCTAAAGTAATCAGTAACGTCTGCTCGCAATCTCCGGCATGGGCAGCTTCCCACGCGGTGTCATAATCCTCTTCCCATAACGCTATGGCAAGCCGTAAACTGTAATTAGGCGCTGAGGGTTTTGAACGTCGGTATAATTCCGTGGTGACGGACCGATGAGCGATCATTTCCGCCACTTTACCCAGTGCCCGTTCGCGCTGCGCCGACCAAACGCCAATCGGCTCGGCGACGCAATACAGTTTTTTGTAGTGCTCCAAGTTTGGTCGTTCTGCAAATTGCACCCAGGTTAATTCGATGGCTTCGTCATAGCGTTGGCGTTGCAAATAGGCGCTCACTAAAAAATCCCGCAGGCGATTGTCGCTTTTGTCGGGAAAAGCTTTTAAGCCCTGTTCCGCCCACGCTAAGGCTTTGTCTGCTTGGCCGGCCTGCTCGTAAATTTCGGCGATACCTAAATAATTGAAAGGATGGCTTAAATCGCGGGCTTTAATGGCCACCAACGCTTCCACGTCACCACTGATTTTGGCCAGTTGCTCCATGATATGGGTGATGCGATAGCGATGGCCATCATAACTGTCTTGCGCCTGCCGGAATTGGATAGTAGCCCATTCAGCCTCCGCCAACTCACGATAACGTTGTAAACCTAATTCGCCCAGCACCGCTTGGTAAGGCTTGATGCCGAAGCTGGCAATGTCAAATTCTGGCGATGTGTCAAATTGGAATAAGCGCGCCGCCAACGCGCAGGGTTCGGGTTTTGCTAGTTCGCAGGCTTGCAAATGCAAGTCGCACAAGGTTTGTATGACACAGCCAATCTCGCCGTTGGAATCATCCACTTGCTGTCCTACTTTTTCGACACGGGCAATGGCGTATTCGGATAATTCGACCAATATCGCTGCCTGTTCTGGGGTCAATAATTCTTCTAGGGTCTCGACCATTTCTGCTAAATCTTCTGCAAAATCGCTGACCTCATCACATTCAATAAAGCCGCGTACTTGAGTGGTCTTAGTAATGAGTTGCCGAAAGGTTTTTTGCACATCGGTTTTACCCGCCGCCAATTCCGCTTTGCGTAACAGACGTTGATAAAAATGCTCGTTATGCTCGGCCGCGCTGAATAGCAGTTCAATCAGTATTTCTGGTGTTTGTGCATGCAAATAGTCACACAGTAGCGCTTGAGGGTTGCGTTTTTGGGTGGCGTTGTCCATTGGTGCTACAGAGGATTCAGCCAGCCAAGCCAAACCAGTCGCCACACAATGTTTGCAAAAATACCCATCGTTTGCATGTGGACAGGTGCATTCATAGCCCAATTGGCCTTCATCATCCCATAAATCGACGCGATAGGTTTCGGAACCCCGCACACGGGCGCTGACTTTTTGAGCGGAGACTTCGCGCAAATCAACGGCATCATCAAGGAAATAGGCGTTGCCGCGTTGAAAAACTATTGCACCTGCTAAGTGTTCTAGGGTGATATGGGAGAATGGTATGTACACAAAATATTAAAAGTGTGATGAGTCTAATATTACTATTATAAACCCTGTCTACTTTCCTTACTTATCAAAAAATATCCGCCGATTTACGCGGATATTTGGAAAGTGGGGGCCAAATTGCCTCCTACTTGAACTTTTTTTGAGTTTGTTCATAACACCAAAAAATGCGGCAAAAGCTGTTATTCTCGTTACTCTCTGTTTTGGTTTCAAAGACCTCAAAACCCATATAGAGCCATAAGGTAAAGTACGTCTCTTTTTTACAGTAGCCAAGGTTTTAATGAATTTCAAATCTTCGCGTAAATCCGCTAAGTTTTCTTCGGCACTTTCGTTAAACTATGCGACAAAGCCGATGTAACCCAAATTCGCCGCATTAAGCGGTAATAACGCTACCAAGTCAAAAATATACAATCGTGAATACCACTTCTATCCCAACCCGATTGCCATCCATTGATATTTTGCGTGGTTTGGTCATAGTCTTGATGACGCTGGATCATACCCGTGATTTTTTCAGCAACAGCCATTTTAACCCGACTGATCTCGACAAAACTACGCTGGCTTTGTTTCTGACTCGTTGGGTGACACATTTTTGCGCACCGGTCTTCGTATTTTTGGCGGGGATGAGCGCTTATCTATGGATGTCCCGTCGTGGTCCAGATGCTCCGATCAGTCGGTTTTTATTGCAACGCGGTGTTTTATTGCTGGTATTGACTTTGACAGTGGAAGCTTGGGCTTGGAATTTTCGTAACGATTTTCGCATGATGGATGGTGGGGTACTGTGGGCTATTGCCTGGTCAATGATTGCTTTGGCCGGTTTAATCAAGTTGCCATTATCTTGGTTGATGGGTATTGGTGGTTTAATGATTTTTTCTCATAATGCTTTTGACGCGTTGAAAGTCGATGATATGGGTAGCTTTGGACCGTGGTGGGCGATCTTACATACCGGCGAGGATGTCCTGTTAGGCAACGCCTGGGGTATTAATCCTTATTACCCCTTGATTCCCTGGATTGGGGTCATGGCAGTGGGATATGGTTTTGGTCACTGGTTTAGCAATACTTACTGGCGTACTCGACGCCGTTTGTTGATGTTGGGTGGCACGATGCTGCTCGGTTTTGTTCTGTTACGATTCAGTAATCTCTACGGCGACCCCAAACCCTGGCAGGCCTATCCCGATCCGATGTTTACGGTATTGTCGTTTCTCAATTGCCATAAATATCCGCCCTCGTTGCTGTATTTGCTAATGACCTTGGGGCCAGCACTGATGATTTTAGGGCTGGTGGAGGGCAGATCAGTTCATCAATTAGCGGCTTTGCAAGTATTCGGCAGAACGCCACTGTTGTTCTATCTTCTGCATTTGTATGTCATCCATCTGCTAGCGTTAGCAGTGGCCTTCATCAGCAATGGCCCAGTGGATGCATTAATGGGTGGCGGTATCTGGTCAAAAGATATTCCGGCTGATTATGGCTATACTTTACCGGAAGTCTACGGTTTTTGGTTGTTAATCTTGTTGGTGATGTACCCAATCTGTCGAGGTTTTGAAACGCTATATTCTCATGGCTTTTCCAAATTGATTACCGTCCTCTGGGAAAGAGTGAGGGGCAAATAAATAATGTCTGTTCGAAAAGCCTGAATACAACTGTAGATAAGGGTACGGCCGATTCTAAATAGGATAGTAGAATCGAGTCTTTGATTATTCAATAACTAGACCCAGAAAGGTTACTTGTTGAACGGAAAATATTCAACGATCTTTTCTGAAAATTTGGAAATGTTTGCACGCTTTTTTACACGACAACGCCTGCAAACCTATGACGATTATGAATTATAGCTTGGCACATGTTCGTATTTTATTTAAAATATTTATTTTTAAATAACTATTTTAATACTTATGCAACTGACCGCCTCTCAATTGCAATCCAAACACAAAGCCCTCATTGAAGCACTCAAGCGCGGAGAGTCCGTGGAAATCACCTATCACGGTCAAATACTCGGGATTGTTAATCCTGTTCTTCCCATTACCAATAGTGCTGAACAAGAAGCCGCGATGAACGCATTTTTTGGTATGCATCAAACCCATACAATTGATTCCGTCGAAGAGGAATTGCGATTAATTCGAAAAGGGCGCAGGAATTCATTCAATGATCTTTGACACCAATGTTTTGATATATGCCGATCGAGGTGTCGCTTCAGCAAAAGAATTAATTATGCGTACCCAGCAACGTTCTATTTCAGCCGTTACTTACATGGAATATGTACCCTTTTGTCGAAATAAAAAGGAACTGGCGATTTTTGAAAAGATGCTGACGACCTTACAATTTACTATTCACGAAATAGATGCCACCATTTCATACCAAGCTCGTCAGTTAGTACGCCAATTTGCCCTGAGTCATAGTATGGAGATGGGAGATGCTTTAATCGCCGCAACAGCGATAGCTCATCACGAATTGCTCTGTACCAGCAATATCAAACATTTTTCTCAAGTGAACGGCCTTATGCTGGATCATTATTCAGCCAATGAGAGCTAATCCACAGATAAATTCAATTATCCTAAAAAATATGAGACTGAACTAGGAAGCAGCTACGTTTTTATATACTTCCTAGCCCATCTTTGACACCTCCAAGCCAATTTTCCAGCAAAAAGGGGGTTTGAAGTCCAACGGTACGGAAACGTACGGTAGTATCTAATCTAAGTTGCAAATATTTATAAGTGTCTAAAATATCACAACATAATGTACCCCAAATTTAAATATAAAAAACGTGTCTACTAAATCGCTTTTCACCACATTTATAGACAATTTGTCTTTTAATCGATTTAGTAGACAGTTTTAACGTTAATTTTTTATCGTAAAAGTTTTTAGCGTACGTTTCCGTACCGTTGGACTTCAGACCCCTTGTTCGGTCAATTTGAGCGTAATCATGAGCATCCAGTGTGGTAGTTTTCAGCCCTTTTACAATATTTTTGCAAAATTGGAAACCGAAAACTTTACCGTTTGGAGTATACATACCACGTTGAGCTTCATAGCTCAATGGCCCCAAACCTTCTATCAATTGTCCGTTAAAATCCAATTCCGTTGTATCTTGCAAACACAACACCACCGCATGGTGTTGACTGCGTTTCAAGGTGCAATCTATATGGGGTTGCAAAATATTGTGCCATTCAAGCGATTCTTGCCCTAAAAATCGGTACGCCGCTATAGTTTCACCCCAGCCACCACACGCGGCTGGAATACTGGCTGTTGGTTTTGACGCTAAACGTTCCAATAACTTGACTGATCTTTTGTTCAGCCGTTCATATCCCAATTTAATGCCACTCAACTCTCCCTGTACCCATTTCATCAGCTATTTCAACTTCGCAAAATTCTTATAGCTTAATGCATTTAACGACTTGTGTATAACGAGATGGCTTTTATCGCTGAGATCGCTATAACTATTTTGCCAGTTTATAAGGATAAATTATTGATTTACCAATCTTATGCGGTGATAACGTTATAAATATATTATTGCGTATCAAACTAATATTTTTGTGAATTTATATATATAAAATATAAAAAAATAAATAAGTAATAACTGAACAAGAATTATAACCGTATATTTTATGTGATGTAGAAAACACTTTTAATATATCGTGTATTGTATATTTTAATTTGTGTAATATAGTAATTATGTCTTAATTAAGATCTAATTAATTTTAATTAAACGCATAGATTGTATAAGTTTATTTTAACTTGTTAACTTGTTAACTTGTGAATTTTGAGTATAAATTAATATAAAAATCTTTTGTTAAAGATGTTTATTAGTTTAGCATAATCATCGGAGAAATATTATGAAACAAATCACTCTCGAGGTTCAGAAAAAGAACCGGGTTTATTTTAAATGTCTGCAAGGCACAACTGAAGTGAAATTACGCATTACGCCAGAATCAGAAAATTTGACACTTGGTACGCATGACTTATTAGTGAATGATGAATCAGTTCGCACTAAGTACGGAACTGATATTATATATTCGCTAAGATCAGTCGTTGATCTGGAAGATGGTATTTGTACTTTTCAGCACTGCATATTTAATGAAATTGCTTTAAAAAGATGTAGAGATTTAGGCGGAAAATGGGATTCAGAAACTAAAGTATGGACATTTTCTACATTAGTAGAAGATCAAGTTGATAAATTAGAATTGTTGTTTAATTGCGATATTGTTGGCGTTGAGATAACAGCGACTCAGGAGATGATTGGATACAAAAATCCAGTGTATTTTTGTGGTTACAGTGTAGCAACAGCGTTTAATCGAGATTCCGGGGCAAAAGTAGGTGATGGCGTCAGTTTGATCTCTGGCGAAATTACCAGTGGAGGCAGCGTAAAGAATTGGCAAACAGTGGTGCGCAAAGGGTGTACATTCAGGCTTAAAATAAGTCGAAATTTGCTCGAAGAAATTGATCGGTCTGGATGGGACTGTGTTGTGATCTAATGCATCAATAGTAATACTTGATCTGAATGTCCTCGGCTTTCAGATCAAGATTATATTATTTCGATGAAATATTTACTGCGCTAGATTAATTTAAGGCGAAGTGCGCTGCATTATTCCAATTTTTATTATCTAGTAAGTATCTGTATAAAATAATTTTTTTCAGTAAAAAATCAATTATTTTTATCTATTTCTGGCTTAGAAATTTTTTGAATTTTGTAGTGCTTTCTCAGTGTCGTTGCGCTAATTTTTAAACCAACTTTTTCTTCAATAATGTTAATTAATTGATTATAATTCAACTTTAAGTGCTCATTTTTTATTAAAATTTCTTTAATAATTTCGATCTTAGACTCCAGCGTTTCTCGAGCATTGGGCGCTTTGATTGTTCCATCGAAAATGGCTTTGAAATGAGCGTCAAGATCGCTTAATTTTTCGTATATTTCAGCATTCGTCGGAATAGCTGTTTTAGTTTTTTGAGTCTCTTTAGAGGGTTTAGACATAATTTTTTTAAATTTAAAAGAGTTAGTAAAAATAGTGTTTTATTTATAATATCAATTTTTTTTAAAAAAAACGTTCGAATTGAATAGATTTTTGAATATTTTTTTATTTAAATTTATTTGAAATTTTTATTTAATATAAATACTGTATTTTTCTCAAAATAGTTTTTTATGTGGGACGAATGGCATCATCATTAACCTCATCTTTATCGATACGTTGCTGCTCTAAAAGCTCATCTAAAGCACTCAGTGCGTCTTTGAAAGCGATATTGCAAGTTTTAGTTAAAAAATCGATGGTGCTTCGAGGCATCGAGCTCAATCGGTCATCTTTAATTTTATTGTCATGTGTAACTGTATAGTGTTGAACTTTGAGTCCAAATTTGTGGGCTGCAAACTCAATAACGCGCTGCGCGTCTAATTCAATTTTGAGTTTTTCGACCGCTACGCGCGAGCGAGCGGCGGCATCTGTTTGATGATGCTCTGTGACCAGTTGATCGATGAGATTAAGATGATGTTCTTTAGATAAGCGCTGCTGTGGTGTTCTGACGCTATCAATAAATTCCGGTGCTAACGGTGCATTGCGTAATGTCAGTGCTGCGATTTGCTGCTGGACTTCTTTGATAAATTCAGGTGTGCCGTGAGCGACAATATTCTCAAGTTGCCAGCCTTTGGCTAACGCAAGTTGCAGCATCAAGGCGACCACTTGGGTGCGCACGATGGGATCGTCTGGAATTTCCGCGACAATTTTATCGGGCATGTCATAAATCTTGACAGATAGGGCATGATGATAAAGATAGTGCGTATTATGCTTTTCAAAGATGGTGTAACTTGGTATCGCAATTTCACTGATCTGTTGTTTATCCAGCACATAATAGCGCCGTTCTTTCTCGAGTATGGGGTTAAATCTGTTGACGTACCGTGCGTGCAGTGTGTTAAAGTCAATTTGTGGGGAAGGGCGACGCTTAGCTTCTTCTTTTAGCCACCAATTTTGATGTGCTTCATAAATAGCTTTATGGTTTACGTTTGCTGATTGTGGCGATTTATTATCTTGTTGTCGTGCGGCAAGTTCCTCAGCAGAATAGTACAACGTTTCTAATGTTTCAAATCCTTTACCGCGCAAGTTGATATCTCTAGTTTCTAACTTGGTACGCACTTGTAAATAACGATTGCCTGACTTTTGAACTTTAAAAGTAACACTCGCGACATAATCTAAATTTTTTAATTGCGCTATTGCATCGTTAATAGAACTGACATCTTTTAAATAAACACTTAACGCATTGCGCAGTTCAGCTACTTGAGTTTGTTTAGGGACAAGCGTACTCTCTTTACGCCAGCGTCGAATAAAGTCTGCCTTGGTTTTTGGTATAGCGCGCTGACGCTTTGCAGGATCCACTAAATGATATTTTTCAG
>SXGT01271765.1_pt1 | contig 10406 bp, 8 predicted proteins | sample 3176221 | NCBI WGS metagenome assembly SXGT01 (sample SAMN11356862, study PRJNA531348) | freshwater metagenome | isolation source: freshwater sample F1-120 | place: China: Fuxian Lake, Yuxi | collected 2017-12-25
CGGGCCGCCGGCGGCCGCCAGGGCTTGCAGGGCAGGCGGTTATGGTTATACTCCCCCTGCACCTAATGCCCAGGCAGGTTCTGTCGTGGGCACTCATAAACAGAGCCCGTGGGAGATAACCTTATGAAAATGAAGACTTTGGTAGTGGCGATTGCGGCGATGACGGTGTCCACGGCGGCCCTGGCCGACTGGTTCCCGACCAAGGCGTCCGAGCGCGACAACCAGCCGGCCTCCGGCAGCGCCCCGTCGGTCCCGAACGACGGCTCCGACGACTGCACCGCGCCGCCGAGCATCGCCAGCCTGCCGTTCAACGACACCGGCACCACCACCGGTGGCAACAACACCATCGGCACGATCACGGTCGGCTGCAGCAACTACACCACGACGGCCGGTCCGGACAAGGTCTACCAGTTCACCGCCGGCGCCACCCAGAACATCAGCTTCCTGGTCAGCCCGTCGTCCGCGTGGGATCCGGCGATCTATGTCGTCAGCACCTGCAACAGCGGCACCAGCTGCGTCACCGGCGCCGATGCCGGCCTGGCGAGCGCCCCGGAGTCGGTCACCTTCACCGGTCGTCCGGCGGGCACCTACTTCTTCTGGGTCGACAGCTTCTACAGCACCGGTACCCTGTCCAACGGCGCGTTCAGCGTTGCCGTCACCGGCACCCTGCCGGTCGAGCTGACCGAGTTCAGCGTCGACTGATCCAGCGCAGCGTTGCTTGGAGAGGCCGGATATCCTCCGGCCTCTTTTCGTTTCAGAGGTCCGTTTGGGCATGACCCGTTTTCGATTCCCCTCCGGCCGGATGCTGGCGGTGCTGATGACCCTGGCCGTGACCGGCGTTGCCGCGGCCGCTGAAGACGGCGCGCTGCGGATCGACCCCGTCGAGGAGACGGTCGAGCTGTACCAGTTCGGCATCGTCGAGGGCGAGTTCACCGTCCACAACGACAGCGACGCCCCGGTTCGGATCCTGTCCGTCCGGCCCCGCCGCGGTCGCGGCGACGGCTCGGCCGTACCCGACGTGGTGCCGCCGGGCGGCAGCAGCGTGGTCAGCGTCCGCCGTGCGGTCGAGTATCACCTCGGACAGATCACCTACGGTTTCGTCATTGCGACCGACGAGGACGACCAGCCCACCTACGTCGCCCGCCTGCCCACCTTCGTCCAGTCCGCCTACCAGCCCGAGGTCCAGGTCATCGAATTCGGCGCAGTCGCCGCGGGAACGCAGCCGGAGGTCGAGTTCGAGGTGGCCAGCGCCGACACCGCCGCGCTGCGGGTGCTGGAACTCAAGCAGGCGCCCGACTGGCTCGACGTCCAGTGGGATCCGGCATTGGACGCCGACGATCCCCAGCGCGTGCGGATGCGCGCGCGCCTCAAGGACACGGCGCCGCGGGGGAGCCTGTTCGGCTACGTCAACCTGCGCACCGATCTGGCGGCCCAGCCCGACCTGGTCATCGCCGTCGAGGGCACGGTGTTCGGCGAACACCTGGCCGAACCGTTTCCCCTGATGTTCGGCGGGTTGCACGAGGACACCGCCAAGACGGTGTCGCTGAAGGTCTGGCGCCGCGACGGCGAACGGCCGGTCCTGGCCAGCTCGGCGAGCAGCGACCCGGCGGTGACGGTGCAGGCGACCGAGTGCGCCGACGACTGCCTGACCCTGGACGTCACCCTGCAGGCAGGCAAGCCCCGCTCGCTGCGGGGCAGGATCGAGCTGGCGTTCGTCGGCAGCGAGGAGACCCTGGAGGTCCCGTTCGACGCCATGGTGGTGAGCAAGGGCACGGCGCTGGAGGACCTCGGCGTGCTGGATCGGGACATCCAGTTCGACGACACCACCCTGCCTGCCGGTGGCCGGGACGCACCGGAGGACCAGCGATGAGCGTTCGGGGCCTGCTCCTGCTGGCATTGCTGTCGGCCGGAACGCCGACGATCGCGGCGGACGAGCTGGTCGTGCGCTGGGCGGCGGGCAACGAGCTCGGCGTCTATGGCTACATCATCTACCGGGCGGACTCGGCGCAGGGACCGTTCGTGCGCCTGAACCGGGCGGTCGTCCGCCTGCAAGACGGCGAGCCGGACGGCGAGGTGCGCCGCTATCGCTATGCCGACCGGACGGTCGAGGACGGCATGGAATACTTCTACGTCATCGACGTCATCGGCATCAACGCCCGCCGCAAACGCCTGCCCGGCATGATCAGCAAGCGTCACCAGGCCGGCGATTGATGTCGGCAGGGTTCCGTCGCGCCGGCGGGCCGCTCGCCGCGCTTGCCGCCGTGGCCCTGCTGGCCGCGTGCAGCGGCGAGGGGCAACCCGATGCGGCGCGTGCCGGCGCAGCCGGTGGCGCGCGCGGGCAGCCCCCCTCGTTCCTGTTGATCACCCTGGACACCCTGCGCCGCGATTCGCTTGGCTACATCGGGGGCCACGACCGCACGCCCGCGCTCGATGCCCTGGCCGGCGACGGCGCCCGATTCGACCTGGCGGTGACGCCGGTGCCGCTGACCCTGCCGGCCCACGTCACGATGATGACCGGCCTGGACCCGCCCAACCACGGCATCCGCGACAACGGCCAGGTGCTCTCGCCGCAGATCCCCGTGCTTGCGGAGCAGCTGGCGGGCGCCGGCTACGACACGGCGGCCTTCGTCAGCGCCTTCGTCCTGCAAAGCCGGTTCGGACTGGATCGCGGCTTCGCCACCTACGACGACCAGCTTCGCGATGGCGCCGGCCGGGAGGTGCTGGAGCGGCCGGCGGCGGCCAGCGTCGCGGCCGCCCGCGGCTGGCTCGAGCAGCGTGGCGACGCGCCCTGGTTCGCCTGGCTGCACCTGTACGACCCGCATCATCCCTACCACCCGCCCGACGGTTTCCTGGCGCCGGGCGAGCCGACCGGCACGCGCGCCGCCTACGATGCGGAGGTCGCGGCCGTCGACGCGGCCCTGGCGCCCCTGCTCGAGTATGTGCGCACGCTCGATCGCGAGGTGGTGGTCATCGTCACCGCCGACCACGGCGAGGCCTTCGGCGAACACGGGGAAATCGAGCATGGGCTGTTCGTGTACGACACCACCGTCGCGGTGCCCATGCTGTGGCACGCGCCCGGCCGGATCGCGCCGGCCCGGTTCGAGCGCGCGGTGCCGCGGCTGGCCGACATCGCGCCCACCGTGCTCGAACTGGCCGGCTTGCCGGCCCGGCCCGGCCAGGACGGGGCGAGCCTGCGCCCGCTGCTGGCCGGCGAAGGCGACCGCGAACTGGCCCCGGCCTACATCGAAACCACGGTGCCGTGGTCGAGCTACGGTTGGGCGCCGCTGCGCGGTTGGCGCGAGCGCGGCCACAAGCTGATCGACGCGCCGACGCCGGAGGTCTACGACCTGGCCGCGGATCCGGGCGAGCTGCGCAACCTCGCCGGCAGCGCGCAGGACCACGCCGACCGGCTCTGGCGCGGCCTGGACGGGTTCCTGGCCGGCGCCCAGGCACCCGCCGCCGCGGTGGACGAGGATCCGGACACGCTGGCCCGCCTGGCCAGCCTGGGTTACCTCGGTACCGGCCAATCCGCATCGACGCCGGACCCCGACGCGCCGGACGCCAAGGACCGGATCGCGGAGTACCAGGGACTGATGCGTGCGCAGGACCTGCGCAACCGCGGCCAGGTCGAGCAGGCGATGCAGGCCTACGCCGAGGTGCTCGACCAGCAGCCGCGCTCGCCGGTGGCGCTGTTGCGCCTGGCCCAGATGCAGGCCGCCCGCGGCGAGCTGAAACCAGCGATCGCGCTGTTCCGGCGCCTGGTCGAGGTCCAGCCCGGCAATGCCGAGGCGCATTTCGGCCTGGCCGACGCGCTGGTCGCGGACCGCCAGTTCGAGGCGGCCCTGCGGCCCTGGCAGGAGACCATCGCGCTGCAGCCGCGGCGCAGCGGCGCGTGGTCGAACATGGCGTCCACCCTGGGCTGGCTCGGCCGCTATCCCGAGGCCGTTGCTGCATTCGAGCGTGCGATCGAAATCGACCCCGACGATGCCCGGTTGCAGCACAACCTCGCGGCCGCCGCCGAGGCCGCCGGACGGATCCCGGAGGCGATCGCCGCGCTGGAGCGGGCGGCCGAACTCGAGGGTGGTCGCTTTGGCGCGGCCGGGCAGTTGGGTCGGCTGTACCTGGGCCAGCAGCGCTGGCAACAGGCCGGTTCCTGGCTGCAGCGGGTTCCGGTTGCCGACGGCGGCTGGCTGGCCGCGCGCGCCGGCATGGTCCTGGCCGCCCTGAACCTCGACGATGCCGATCTGGCCGCGGCCATCCTCGCCGAGAGCGAGCGGGTGCGCCCCGGCAGCGCCGACGCCCTGCGCGCACTCCCCGAACTTCGCCCCTTGCTCGAAGCCACGCCATGACCGAACGATCCGGACCGCTGCCGTCCCCCTGGTTGCTGCTGCCCCTGGTCCTGCTGACCGCCTGCGCACGCGAGGCACCGCGGCCGGACATGGTGCTGATCACGATCGACACCCTGCGCCCGGATGCGCTGGGCTGGATCGGCCAGCGCAACGACACCCCGACCCTGGACCGGCTCGCGCGCGAAGGGCTGGCCTTCCGCAACGGCGTCACCTCGGTGCCGATCACGCTGCCGGCGCACGCGGCGATGATGACCGGCTGCTACCCGTCCCGGCTGGGACTGCGCGACAACGGCCAGACGCTGGCGGCCGGTGCCCCGACGCTGGCCGCGCGCCTGGCCGAGCAGGGCTATCGCACCGCCGCCTTCGTCAGCGGCTTCCCGCTCAAGCGCACGTTCGGCATCGACCAGGGCTTCGGCCACTACGACGATACGATGCCCGACGGCCAGCAAGGCTACGTCGAGCGCAGCGCCGAGGCCACGACCCGCGCCGCCCTGGACTGGCTGGCGACGCAGGACGCGGACACGCCGCTGTTCGTCTGGATCCACTTCTACGATCCGCACGATCCCTATCAGCCGCCGCGCGAGTTCTGGCAGCCCGGTCCGCGCGGCGCCTACGATGGCGAGGTCGTCTACACCGACCATTGGATCGGCAAGCTGCTGGAAGGCTGGCCCGCACGCGGCGACCGCGAGCGGCTCACCGTCTACACCAGCGACCACGGCGAAGGCCTCGGCGAGCACGGCGAGGACACCCACGGCTACTTCGTCTACGACAGCACGGTGCTGTCCCCGGTCGTCTGGCACTGGCCCGGGCGCATCCGGCCGCGCGAGGACGAGGCGCAGATCCGCCATGTCGACATCGCGCCGACCTTGCTCGCACTGGCGGGTGCGCAGGCGCCGCCGCCGGAATGCGAGGGGGTCGAGCTGGCCGAGGTCATGGCCGGCGGCGAGACCGCTTCGCGCACGGCCTTCGTCGAGACCTGGCTGCCCTGGAACTACTTCGGCTGGTCGCCGCTGCACGCCGTTCGCGATCCGGACTGGAAGTACATCCACGCCCCGAAGCCGGAGCTGTACGACCTGGACGCCGACCCCGGCGAACTCGACAACCGGATCGCCATCCGACCGGAAATCGCCGACCGCCACCTGGCGACGCTCGACGGGATCCGCTCGGCGCCGACGCTGCAGGTGTCGGGCGTGGCCGAGGCCGAGGTGCTGGAGGAGCTGCGCGGCCTGGGCTACATCGGGATCGGACAGGGCAGCGACGAGGTTCCCGCCGACGCCGCCGATCCCAAGGACCGGATCCAGATGCGCCGGCTGCTGATGGCGGCCGATGCGCAACTGGCCCAGGGCGACGTCGAACGCGGCCTGCGCACCCTCGACAATGCCCTGGTGCAGGAGCCGGGCAGCCGCTTCGCCGCCCTGCGCGCGGGCAGCCACCTGCTCAAGCTGGGCCAGGTCGAGCGCGCGCTGCCCTACCTGCAGCGGGCGATCGTCAACGATCCGGAACGCGCCGAAGCGCGCTTCGCCCTGGGCGATGCCCTGACCCGGGTCGGCCGGGACGCCGAGGCGCTCGAGCACTGGCTGGAGCTGGCGCGGCTGCAGCCGCTGCGTTTCGAGGCCTGGTTCAACATCGCCCTGGGCCACCTGGCGCTGGGCAACCTCGAGTCGGCCCGGCAGGCGCGCGACCGCGCCGCCGCCCTGCCCGAGCCGCAGCCCGGTGCCCTGGCCGAACTGGATGGCCTGATCGAACGGGCCGCGTCGGCCGGCGGTCAGGCACCCTGACGGCGGCCGGCCCGGCGTCCGGCCGCGGGCCGGACGGGCCGACGAACCACGGACACGGACACGGACACGGACAGGGCCGCCGCCCGGCGCGCGGCCGCAAGCCGCTCAGGGCGCAGCGGTGACCGTCTTGGCGAAGGTGGGCGAGAACCGGGTCCTGCGGCCGTGCAGATCGATGCTGTCGACGTAGTAGTAATAGGTGCGGCCGGGTTCGACCTGGTCGTCGACGAAGCTGTACCCCTGCGCGCCGGCCTCATGGATCGGCCCGGTCATGCGCTGGTACGGTCCGGCGCGGTCGGTGCCCCGATAGACCAGGAAGCCGTAGGTGCGCGTGGTGTTGCGTGCCGTCCACTCGAGCCGGACCGGGCCCGGACCTTCGGTGCGCGGCGGGCCGATGTCGGCGTCCGGCGCGATACCCGGCGCGGTCGCGGTCGCGGTCGCGGCTGGGGCTGGTGCGTCGGCTGCCGGCGCCGGACTGGCCAGGCCGGTCGACGGTGCGCTGCCCGGCAGGCCCGCGACCGGCCCGATCGGCTCGCCCGCGCGCAGCTCCCGGATGGTCTGGCCGGGTGCCATGCCCATCACCACCCAGGGGATCTCCAGCGGCGCGGACTCCCCCAGGCTGAGCCTGAAGCGCCCACGCTCCGTGCCCGGGCGTTCCAGCGCGCGTTCGAAGCGCAGGCGCAGGCAGTCCGGGGCCTGCGACTCGCAGGGCAGGTGGCGCGTGCGCCAGCCCGCGCCGGCGTCGACCTGGAGCCGGTCGCCGCTCGGTTCGCCGTCGGCGCTGCGCAGGTCGATCGAGGTCGCCGCGGTGCCGCCGGTCGGGACCGGTTCGAACACCAGGGCGTAATGGCTGCTGCGCAAGGCGCCGTCGACGATGGCGGCGACGCCGACCTCGACCGTCGGCTGCGCCTGCAGGCCGGTGCTCAGGTGGATGACGCCGCCCTGCATGCCCGGCGGCGCATCGGCATGCAGCGTGGCGCGAACGGTGCGCCCGCCTTCGATGGCGACGTCGACCCAGTCCGGCTGCGACAGCACCCGACCCAGGCGCAGCGGCTGCGCCTCGCGCGCGTCCAGCACGACGCTGCGCGGGGTGATGTGGCCCTGGTCGACCTGGCCGAAGTCGAGCACCGGGCGTTCGGGTTCCACCACCGACCAGGCGAAGCCCGACAAGGTGAAGCGATAGCGCTCGACCTCGGGCTCGTCGGTGAACAGCGCGAAACGGATGCCGAGACGCCCCTGCTTGGCCCCGATCGGCACCTGCACCTTGAAGGTGGCGCTGGTACCGGCTTCGAGCACGTCCGGCAGGCCGATCACCTCGCCGATCTCCGACACCGCCAACCAGCGCAGCAGCCTGACCGGACGGTCGCCGGTGTTGGTCACGCGATAGTCCTGCTCGACCTGGCTGAAGCTGATCGCGGAGCCGAAGTTGGCGTGCTGGGGCTCGATCGTCAAGGCCTCGGCGTCGACTCGGCCGCACGACAGGACCGCAAGCAGGGCGATTGCGCTGCGAAAACTCATGGTGTGTTCCCTTCAGAAACGCGAAGCCCACCGATCGGTGGGCTTCGCGGCCAAACAGTTACGCCCGGATCAGTGGATCTGGAACGACTCCAGCTCGACCGGCAGGGTGCCGGTGACGCTCAGGGTGTAGGTGCCGCAACCGGCCGGGTTGCTGGCCGCATAGTACGAATCCATGTAGATGAACGCCGTGCCGGCGGGACGGCCGGTGATGGTCGGGACAACCTCGGGACCGGCGCCGGGGCCGATCAGGTCACCGGCGTTGGCGAAGCAGGAGTCGCCGCTGCCGCAGGTGGCCAGGACGAAGATCGCCAGATCGCCGGTGCTGCCGGTCAGGTCGGCGGTGATGTCCAGGCTCTGGCTGGCGCCGAAGGTAATGGCGAACACGTCTTCCGGTCCCGGGTACGGGAACGCCAGGGCCGGGCAGCCGCCGTAACTGTTGACCGTGTTGGTGCCGCCGCAGGTGGTACCGGCGTCGCTGAAGGGCAGCGCGGTCACTGCGGGCGGGGTCGGACAGGAGCCGCCACCTTGGGGGGCGGGGATGGTGCGGCCCGGATCCGGCGGAACGTACCCGGCATCGGAGCGGGAACCCTGGGCGAAGGCGGAGCCGAACGCAAGCAGGCCGACGGCGGTGGTGGCAAGCAAAGACGCGTACTTCATGTAACGACTCCTCCCGATCAATAGGGTTGTGCTGTGGATTGTCCTGACACCCTAGCGGCATTCGCAAGAGGGTGTCAAACGCCGTGCACGGTGCGCGCCCGGGGCCGGGCAGGGGTGGCCGCGCAGGGGCCGTCCGTTCACTTGGCGACCCGCCAGAGGGACTCGGCAACCGGCGTCCACGGCTCGCCGTCGGGGTCCAGGAACTGGAACGGGACCGATTCCAGTCGCTGGCCAGTATTGCGCTGGAGGACGAAGTGCAGGTGCGGGCCGGTGGCGAAGCCGGTGCGCCCCGCCCGCGCCAGCGGCTGCCCGGCCCGGATCGCCTGCCCGGGACTGACCAGGACCGATTCGAATGCGAGGTGGGCGTAGACCGCCATGGTGCCGTCGCCATGGACGACGCGGACCAGGTTGGCCCGGCTGGCCAGCCGCTCACGGTCGCCCCCGGATTCATGGAAGTCCCGCTCCACCGCCATCACCACCCCGGCGCGGGCGGCCAGCACCGGCGTGCCCTCGGCCACGCCCAGGTCGACCGCATGGCGGTTCTGTTCGTCGGCGTGGCTGAAGGCGCCGCCGAAGGCCTGGCTGACCACGTAGCGGGCGCCGGCGGCCAGGGGCAGGCGGTAGGCCGAACCGTCGGGTTGCGTTCCCGGATCGCCGGGCACGGCCGTCATGACCACCCGGAAGCCGCCGCCGCGACCGGGATCGGCCGGGGCAAAGCGCGCCAGCTCGACCCGGCCATGCGCCGGCAGCACCTTGCGCAGCGGCAGGGCCGGGGTGGCCAGGACGTTGTCGTTGGCTTCGAAACGCAGCTCGACCTCGACCGGCCCGGCGACCTCGTTGATCGCCTCGGCGACGCTGCGCCCCTCGCCGAGCTCACGCGTCACCAGCTCGACCAGCTGCTGCGGCTGCACCTCGACCCGGGTCGCCCGGACCGGACGGTCGGTATCCGGCGCGACGTCGCTGAAATGACGCACGCCATTGGCGTCGACGTACTCGTACAGCTGCTTGCCATGGCCGTTCGGCCCCAGCCAGGCCGTGGCGAGGACCAGGCCCCAGGCCAGGCCGGTGCCTGCCACCCGGTTGCCGGCGGGCCCGCGTTCGGGCTCAGGCGCGATCGGCATGGGCGCGGGCGATCCGGTCGAGGAGGCGCGCGTGCGTGGATGCGCAGCGCGCACGCACCCGCTCGACCTGTTCCGGCGCCAGGTCGGGCCGGTAATAGTCCGGCGGGCTGATCCGCGGCAGCCAGCGCGCCAGCAGCGGTGGCAGGTCGGCGTCGGGCACCAGGGCGTGGCGGGCCAGCGCGCGCAGGCCCGGTTCCGGCGCGCGGCACAGCGCCTCGTAGTCGACCAGGTGGACGGCGGCGGCGAGCGCCGGATCGCGGTCGAGCCGGTCGGCCAGCCAGCCGTAGCTCAGTTGCCATTGGCGCGCATAGGCGTCGATGCCGTCGCCGCTGGCGAACGCCGCCGCGATCGCGGCGGCGGCCGCCGCATCGCCCAGGTTCTCCGCGCGCTTGCCCGGCCCGAACTCGAAGTGGCCGGTGCGGCGCAGGTGGTCGTCGATCGCAGGGTCTTCGGCCGCCGCGCGGCAGAACAGCCGGTCCTGCTTGAGCAGCGAGGCGACCTGGGCGACCGGCTCGCGCAGCGGCACGATGAGCCGGGCATCGGGAAACAGCGTCAGCAGGAACGGCAACCGGGCCAGGTTGTAGTTGCCCTTGGCCAGGTAGCGCCCGCGCCCGTGCACCGCCAGCAGCTTGCCGATATGCGCGCGGTAGAACGCCTCGAAGCGGCCGTCGCCGGCGCCGGGCTCGAGTACCTGGTCGACCTGCGGGTCGTGCCGGCCGGGGAAGAAATGCATCCACAGCGGCTCCTCGAAGGCCTCCGGGCTGTCGATGGTGACCTCGATGCGGTCGCCGTGGGCGCGCTGGGTCGGCGTCGCCCGCGGCCTGGGCAGGCGCTGGCGCAGGCGGTTCCACCAGTACGGCGTCCACAGCATCGGGTAGTCGGCGTAGCACTGGCTGGCGAAGGCGCCGGTGCCGTACAGGATTTCCAGCAGCACCGTACTGCCGGCCCTCGCCAGGCCGGCGAGGTACACGGGCGAGCGGATCGCC
>SXGT01578356.1_pt1 | contig 10406 bp, 7 predicted proteins | sample 3176221 | NCBI WGS metagenome assembly SXGT01 (sample SAMN11356862, study PRJNA531348) | freshwater metagenome | isolation source: freshwater sample F1-120 | place: China: Fuxian Lake, Yuxi | collected 2017-12-25
AGTTCCGTTTTCCCGTTCCCGAGCGCGCGGCCTACATGAAATTCAAGAACCCGGCATCGCGTTTCGCCATCGTGGGAGCATTCGTTTCCAAGGGCGCGAAGGGCGTGCGCGTGGCGATCACCGGTGCAGGCGACACCGGTGTGTTCCGCGTGCCGGCGATGGAGCAGGCGCTGGCGAAGAGCTTCGATGCCAAGGCGATCGAAGGCATCAAGGTCGATGTCGGCAGCATGCTCGGCGACATCCATGCCAGCCCGGAGTACAGGGCACACCTCGTGGGCGTGATGGTGCGCCGCGCCGTGGCTGCCTGCGCCTGATTTCGCTTCGGACGGCGCGCAAGTTCCACTGGGAACAGCGCCGCGCCGGCAAGCGGTGCAGGATCTGCCTCAACATGGGCTCGCGGGCAGTCGCGAAAGTCCAGCGGAGGAGATCCACCATGCGTCGCGTCCTCGAAGTTCTGGCACTGATCGGGATCGTATTCGGCACCACCGCTGCCGCGGCGGCGGATGTGCAGCCGCTGCAACCGGCTGTCGCCAAGAAGCTCTACGAGCTCGGCTACCCTGCCGATGCAGGGCTCGCCGTGCAGCGTTGGCGCTCCGATAACGGGCGTCGCGAGACCGGGCCTCTGATGGAGGCCGAGACGGCTGCCCTGCTGGCCCAGCCCCAGCCCGAGTTCCTGGCTGCCATGGTCGGCAACCCCTTCACCGGCATGGGGCTAGCCCTGCGCCACCAGACCCGCGAGGCGGCCGAGCGCGAGGCGATCAAGCTGTGCAAGGCCAACGGTGGCGGCAGCTCGTGCGTCGGCCCGACCGTGCTCCGGGCCGAGCAGTGCGTCGCAATCGTCGGCTACAGCGTGACAGTCGAGCGGCGCCCGACCCACCGGACCTCGATCGCCGTCAGCACCGATGCCACCCGCTCTATGAACGCTGCCCGCGAAGGCTGCCCGATCGGTGCCAGCCATCCCGGACTGTGCCGGCCGCTGCTGCGCTTCTGCGGCGACGGCCGAGAGCTCGAGGTGTTCGACGGCAAGCAATAAGTCCGGCTGGCCTACACCACGAAGCCCATCGCCGAGCCGGCGCCTGGCTTGCCGCGGCTGATGTCGGCGATGAGGCCGGTCAGCGCGGCAGGGTTGCCGAGGATGCCGAGCATCTCCGCCTGCTTGCGCGCCTTGGCGAAATCGCCGGGCGCGAGGTTCGTGAAGGCGAGGCCGTCCGTTGGCGGATTGTCGATGCCGAAGAACACGCGCCAGGCCCGCGCAAGCGCCGTGCGATCGAGATGGTCGAAGCGCACGTTGAACGTGAAACGGCGCAGCGATGCCTGGTCGATGCGATCCATCAGGTTGGTCGTGAAGCAGACCGGCAGGGGATGCTCCTCCATCCACGTCAGCATCTCGTTGACCTGGCTCGCCTCCCATGAGCGCTGCGCATCGCGGCGGTCCCACAGCAGGCTGTCGGCCTCGTCGAACACCAGCATGGCGCCCATCTCGCGCGCCTCCTCGAAGGCGGCGGCAATATTCTTCTCCGACTGGCCGACGTACATGCCGAGGATGTCGGAGGCGCGGATCTGCAGCACCTGAATGCCGAGACGGCCGGCGAGGTAGCGCGCGAACGCCGACTTGCCGGTGCCGGGCGGCCCGTAGGGGCACAGCGAGAACGCACGGGCCTGGCCGCCGACGAGTTGATCGCCAAGCTCGATCAGGTCACGGCTCGCGGTAGTGAGCGCGGGATCGAACGACGGGATCGTGACGATGCGGCGGGCGCCGACGCCGGTCACCGCACGCATGATGCCGCGCGCTACGCGCTCGATCGTGTCGGCACCGCCGCCGGCAAGGTAGGCGGCGCGGATCGCATTCTCCATGATTGCCGGCGTGGCGTCGATCGAATGAGAGAGCCGCTCGATCTCGCCGGGCGCGAGCGTCATCTCGTGACGCTGCAGCATCTGTTCCATGATGCGGGCACGTTGCGCGGCGGGCGGGCGCTTCAGCTCGACCGCCAGTGTCATCCGCCGCAACAAGGCGGGGTCGATGTTGCCAAGCTCGTTCGAGGTCCATACGATCGGGACCGGGTTCGTCTCGAGCAGGCGGTTGAGATAGACCTTCGAGCCGCCACGGCGGATGAGATGGACAGCTACGTCCTCCATCTCGTCGAACAAGAGCGCGACGCCCTTCTCGCCCTGCAATAGCCGGTTCGAGAATACGAGGTCGGTCAGCCGACTGCCGCGATCTGCCTCCCCGCCCTGCGCGGTTTCCTCCCCCGTTGCATAGAGCGTCAGGCCCGCGGCACGCGCGGCAAGCTTGGCGAGCTCGGTCTTGCCCGAACCGGGCGGGCCGTAGAGCAGGATGTTGACGCCGGCCGAGCCGGTCTGAGCCCCGCCCTTGAGCACGGCCGTCACCAGATCGCGATCGGCGGCGACATGCTCGTAGTCCGCGGGAGCGACGGCGGTGGCGAGCGGCGCGCCCAGCAGCGCGTTGCGCATCTCGGTGAAGCCCGCATAGGTGCGATCGAGCGCTGCGGAAATCCGCAACGGAACTGCGAAGCGCGCATTGTAGCCGCCGATCTGCTCGCCCTCGCGCAATTGCAAGAGGCCCGCTCCCATCAGATCGCTGTTGGCGGCGAGGCATTCCTCGACAATGCGCAGCGGCTCCCCCACCAGCAACGAGATCGCACGCGCGAGCGGGCTCGCCGCCTCCAGCACCGAGTTGGCGAAGTAGTGCACCTGGTCGAAGCGCGAGCAGCATGCGATCAACCCGACGATCTTCCACGCCGCGTCCGGATGGGCGATGTCGAGCGCCAGCACGAGGCTTTCGACATTGCCGGCGAGCGGCTCGGGGCGCTGGCTCTCGCGCGCTGCCTGATCGAGATCGGCGATCAAGGTCTCGCGCGTGTCGATGTAGGCCTTCTCGAACTCGGCAAGGCGGAAGCCGGCAGTGTACTGCTGGCTCAGTACGTCGATGATCGCGGACGGGATCGGAAAGCCCATCACCTCGTGGCGGTCGTAGAGCCAGCCGACGATGTGGCGGGCAGCCCGCACCGGCAACTCGGGCCGGCTCAACACGCGGGCGGCGTAGCGCGCGAGAAGGCCCCGCTCGACATCCGTGACTGACATGGGCTTCTCACCATGGGAACGGGGTGACTGCGCGGCACCCCCTTGGGAATTCCTTCGCGAGGGGTTCTCGCCGCTAGAATTGCACCCAAATAATGACCGCGACCAAAGCACGGTGGGCCATTCCTGTCGATCGGCGCGGCGGCAGCGTTTCCCCGCAACCCCGATTTCGAGCCTCTAGCCCGCCGGCGCCAATGCCGATGGTGTACAGATCGGAGCGATTTCCTGGTCTCTCGTTTCAGCCGCTGCGGGCTATGCAGTTCTGCGCTATAGCCTCAGCAAGTCCGCCACGAATGGAGTGCGCAAATGAGCCTGTTGCCGGAAGCCCTCGTCGACCGCTACCGGCGGTTCAAGTATCGGCATTTCGCGCCGAACCTAGACCACTACGCGGATCTTGCCGCCCATGGGCAGAACCCCGACATCATGATCGTGTCGTGCTGCGACAGTCGCGTCGATCCGGAGACGATATTCTCCGCGATGCCGGGCGAGCTGTTCGTCGTGCGCAACGTGGCGAACCTGGTGCCGCCCTACGAGCGTACCGGCAAGTATCACGGCGTCTCGGCGGCGTTGGAGTTCGCGGCGCTGAACCTGCGCGTGAAACATATCGTGGTGATGGGTCACTCGAGCTGCGGTGGCATCCGCGCCTCGCTCGAGCGGGACACCGCCCGCCAGACGGAAGCCGAGTTCATCACCAACTGGATGTCGATCATCGACGAGGGGCGGGAACGCGTGATGAGCGCGTGGCAGGGACGGTCGTTGGCGGAGGTGCGCGCCGAGCTCGAGCGTGAGGCGGTGCGCGTGTCGATCGACAATTTGCGAACCTTCCCTTGCGTGCAGGCACTCGAGGGCAAGGGGCGGCTCAACCTGCACGGTACGCATTTCGACATCGCAGCGGGCACGCTGTCGGTGCTCAACCAGGCGACGGGCCAGTTCGTGGCGGCGTAGGTCGGCGGCAACATCTGACTCTGTTGGGGCGCGCGGCGCACGGCCCCGCGTGACCCAATGACTGTCATCTTCATGGTGCGGCTTTCTCTCAAAGGGCTCCAACGGATAACATGCGTGCTCGCAATCAGTCATAGGGCCGGGCAAGGGGCGGTGAGAGATGTCCACGCAAAACCTGCATGACGCGATCTACGCCGGCAAGGGCGAAAGCCCGGCGCTGTCGGTTCCGGGCGGGGTGCGGCTGAGCTATGCAGAGCTGGAGCGTGCCGCCGCCGCGATGTCGATCGCGCTCGCCAAGCGGGGTGTCGTGCGCGGGGACCGCGTCTCGTTCCTGGCGGAGAAGTCGCTGCTTGTTGTCATTCTGGCGCACGCCTGCCTGCGTCTGGGTGCGGTCCTGCATCCACTCAACACGAGCTATACCGATGCCGAGATCTCAGGTCTCCTCGCCGACGCCGAGCCGCGGCTGCTGGTGGGCGAGACCGCAGGTGCTGAACGCCTCGCGCCGCTCGCGACGGCCGCGGGGGCCGGTTTCGCTACGCTCGACGACCTGTGCATGCCCGTGCCTGGAATGCCGTTGCCTGTGGCGGACGTCGCCGGCCACGACACTGCAGCAATCCTCGATACCTCCGGCACCACCGGCAAGCCGAAGGGGGCGATGATCACGCATGCCAATCTCGCCGAGAGTGCGCGGGCGCTCGCCAAGGTATGGCGCATTACGCCGGGCGACAAACTGTTGCATGCGCTACCGGTGTTCCACGCGCATGGGCTGCTCACCGCGCTCAACACGATGCTGGTGGCGGGCGGGGAGGTGCTGTTCCTGCCACGCTTCGAGGCACGCGAGGTGATCGCTGCGCTGCCGTCGGCCAGCGTGATGATGGGTGTGCCGACGTTCTACGCCCGGCTGCTGAAGGAGCCCGACATCGCCGATGCCATGCAGCGCATGCGGGTGCTGATCTCTGGCTCGGCGCCGCTGCCGTTGGAGCTTTCCGAGCAGTTCAAGCGCGCGACGGGCCATCGACTGATCGAGCGCTACGGCTCGACGGAAGCCGCGATCATCACCGCGGTTCCGCCAGGGACGGACGATCGCACCGGTTGTGTCGGCTGGCCGTTGCCAGGCATCGAGCTGAGGTTGATCCAGGCCGAGGGGCGACGCGCAGAGCGGGGCATCGGCGTGCTCGAGACGCGGGGGCACAACGTGTTCAGCGGCTATTGGCGCAATCCGGCTGCCGACCTGGAGGCATTCGTAGACGGTGGCTGGTTCAACACCGGCGATATCGCGGAGATCGACGCGATTGGCTGCGTGCGGCTGCTGGGGCGCGAGAAGGAGCTGATCATTACGGGCGGCCTCAACGTCTATCCCAAGGAGGTCGAGTCGGTGCTCGACACGCTGCCGGGCATCGAGACCTCGGCGGTGTTCGGTGTGCCGCACCCCGACTTCGGCGAGGCGGTGGTAGCGGCGATCGAAACGCGCGCTGGTGCTGTATTCGACGAGACTGCCGCCATTGGTGCGGCCCGCGTCCGCCTCGCTGCCTACAAGGCACCGAAGCGGATAGTCGCCGTCGCCGAGATCCCGCGCAACCGGATGGGTAAGGTCGACAAGAAGGTGCTGCGCGAGGCATGGAAGGGGATGTTCGGTTGAAGGTGTTGGTGCCGAATAACGCGGCATTGTAATTGCCCGTTCGATGCCTTGACCAAGGCAAGCGTTCACCCGGACAGGAGACCACGCAGGTGGAGCCACTCGACCGTTTCGGCGCTTTTGTCGACCGCGTGCCCGATCCGGTTGGGGGACGGGGGCCGCTTGCCGGCTTGCGTCTGGCCGTCAAGGACAACATCGCAGTTGCCGACAGCAAGTGGACGGCCGGTCTGCCGCTTTTTGCTGACAGGGTAGCGGGCACCGACGCCTCGTGCGTCGCGGCGCTTCGCGCTGCAGGGGCCGTCGTTGTCGGCACAGTCGCAACCGACGCAGCTGGCTTCGGCATGATGACGCCAGGCGTGTTGAATCCGCTTGCCCCGGAGCGAACGGCCGGCGGCTCGTCCGGCGGCAGTGCTGCGGCCGTCGCTGGCTGCCTGGCGGACATCGCGCTCGGCACGGACACTGCAGGCTCCGTGCGCGTGCCGGCTGCGTGTTGCGGCCTTTATGGCCTGAAACCGACCCATGGCCGCATACCCCTCGATGGCATTACGCCACTCTCGCACTCGTTCGACCACGTCGGCATCCTCGCGCGAGAGATCGAGCCGTTGCAGCGGGCGATGCGCGTGGTGCTGCCGCAGGTGGGTGGAGAAGATCACGCCATCCGCCGCATCGGGTTCGAGCCGTCGCGGCTTGTCGATTGTGATGTCGGGATCCGCTCGGCGGTGGATCGCGCGCTGGCATGGCTGGCGGCCGAAGGCCATGCGCTGGTCGAGATCGAGCTGCCTGAACGCGCTGCGCTCGCTGAGATGCACGGCGCGATCGTGTGCGGAGAGGCGCTCGACATCTGGCGCGCGCACTGGCCGCAGGACGCGGCCCGCTTCGCTGATACGGCGCGTCGCTCGCTCGCCTACGCAGCATCGATGCCAGCTGATGAGATAGTGGCTGCGCGTTCCGCCCTGGCTGACGCGCGAGCCATGATGACTGACGCCTTCTCGCAGGCCGATGTGATCGTTGGGCCGACGATCGCGGTGCCGCCGCCGAAAGTCGGCGCGAGGAGGGTGCCCTTCTGCGGTTTCGAGGCCCCTGTCGTGTTCGCGCTGCTGGCCGAGACATGTCCGTTCAACGTTTCCGGGCACCCGGCTCTCAGCTTGCCGTTGCCGTGGCCCGGCGCAGGCGGGATTCCCGTATCCCTCCAGGTCGCGGGCCAGCGGGATGCGGAGTGTGGCCTTCTCGAGCTCGCGATCAAGCTGCAGGCACTCGCAGAAGGTGACTGACAAGCACATTTCCAGAGAAGTTTGCGCCTGATGTGGATCGAGGGACGTCGAACATTCGGTCTTGGTCATGGCCCGATTGGCATTCAGCTTCGACCCAACTCCGGGCGAAGTTCAGCAAGCGTTGGGTTGTGCTTCGCCTTCCCCCACTCACATGCCTGCGGATATTAAGTCATTTTCGAACCTTCTCTGGGCAATGAGACGTTGTTCAGAGACACTGCATAGAAGCTCAAAAAAGTGCTGGCGATTTGCTCTTGGGGCGGATAATTGATCCCGTAAGGCAGTCGAATTCATGGCTTAGCCCATGGGCTGCCTCGCGATTTCCCGGCCTAAGGACCGGCAGGAAAGCAGCGTGGGACATGGCGCGCCAACCTCGACATTCGCTTGCCGCGCGGATCATGGCGCGGCTCGATCAGCTGGCGGCCATCAGCAGTAGCCCCGGTGAGATCACGCGCCTCTACCTGACACCGGAGCATCGGGCCGCAGTCGAGCTCGTGTCGGGCTGGATGCGTGAGGCCGGCATGACGGTCACGCTCGATTCGGCGGCCACGGTTGTCGGCCGGACAAGCGGAACTGCGCGGGGCGCGAAGACGCTGCTGCTGGGCTCGCACATCGATTCCGTGCGCAATGCCGGACGCTACGACGGATGCCTCGGGGTCGTGCTGGCAATCGAGGCGATGGCCGAATTGAAGCGGCTCGGCCGAAAGCTGCCATACGGCGTCGAGGTGCTGGCCTTCGGCGACGAGGAAGGCGTGAGGTTTCCCAAGACCCTCACTGGCTCACATGCGATCGCCGGCGGTTTGGAGCCGAACGCGCTCGATGCCGAGGACGAGAGCGGCCAAAGCATCGCCGATGCCTTGCGCGGGTTCGGTTGCGATCCCGACCGGATTGATGAAGTCGCTCGGCAGTCGGCAGATGTGCTGGGCTATGTCGAGGTCCACATCGAGCAGGGACCGGTGCTGGAGGACGAGGGGCTGGGCATCGGTGTTGTGACAGCGATCAGCGGCGCGAGCCGTTTCCAAGTGGAAGTGCGCGGAAAGGCTGGCCACGCTGGAACGCTGCCGATGCCGATGCGGCGAGACGCTTTGGCAGGCGCGGCTGAGATGGTGCTCGCCGTCGAGGCGGTCGCCCGGGAGACGGCTGGCCTTGTCGCCACCGTGGGCCGCATCGCGGCGGTGCCGGGGGCGGTCAACGTCGTGCCGGGCGACGTCAACTTCTCCCTCGACGTGCGCAGTCCGGTCGATCGCACGCGCCGAGGGGGCGTGCAGGAGATCGACAAGCGCTTCAGGACGATCGCTCGGCGACGTCAACTGACCGTCAAGCTGATTGAGACCTACAACGAGAAGGCAGTGGTGTGCGACCAGCGGCTCATCCGGCACATCTCGGCTGCGACCGAGCGCGCCGGCTTCCCGACCATCGGACTGCCTAGTGGGGCCGGACACGATGGGCTGGCAATTTCCAGGCTATGTCCGATCGGCATGCTGTTCGTTCGCTGCAAGGGCGGGGTGAGCCATCATCCCGACGAGGCGGTGAAGGCGGAGGACGTCGAGATCGCCACACGAGTGCTGCTGGAGATACTGGACAAGTTCTCGCCAGACGGCCGTACGTTATCCTGACAGATCTTCAGGAAGCCCCTATGCGTTGCGGCTGGAAGCCGGCAGACTATGCCTGCTTGGGAGGTTCGGGTATTTGAGGGCTGTGCTCCCTCAACCCCAGCTCACTACATGGATTGGCTGCAACGCATTGCCGAGATCGTCGGGCGTGAGAAGGTTGCCGCGCGGATCGTTATCCTCGCGACGGACGGCCCGACGCCGCGCGCCGTCGGCTCGTCCATGTACGTCTGGCCGAGCGGCAAGTCCGGCAGGATCGGCCGCGGGGTGGTGGAGACCCGCGTGAGCGAGGTCGCCCGGGGGCTGCTCGACCGCCTCGCTGCCGCGCGCAACCCTGCCAGCCCGCAATGGCTGCGTGAGCGGCTCCGCTTTCCGGCCGGCGATGTACTGGGCGAAAGCTCTGGCGGTACGATCGACGTGTTGGTGGAGGCTTTCGGTCCGGCGGAGTTGACGGCGCTCGATGAGGCTCGGGGATGCGGCGAGCCGCTGCTACTAGGGCGCCCTCTTGTCGAAGGTCCACCAGCGATACTGCTGGGCGAGGCCGCGGCGATCGATGTGGCGCTCTGGCGTGGGGCCGCGAGGCTGCTGGCAGAGCAACCGCGGCGGTTGCTGGCGCTAACGCGGACAGCAGATGGCGGCGAGGTGGTGCTCGAGCGGCTCGCTCGGCGTCAGCCTCAGTTCTATGTCTACGGCACCGGGCTGGTGGCCCGGGCCTTGGTCAAGGTGCTGGCTGAGTTGCCGTTCGACGTCATATGGCTCGACACGGCTCCGGGCAATTTTCCAACAGAGGTTCCTGCTGGCGTCGCGGCCCGGACCTGCCGGGATCTGGCCGGCTCCGTGCGTGAGGCGGTGCCCGACGCGCTGCACGCAGTGATGACGGCAGCGCACGACATGGACCTGGCAGTGACCCGCAACATCCTGCAGGCGGGACGTGCGCGCTATCTCGGCGTGATTGGCTCTCGGCTGAAGCGGGAGCGGCTACTGGCGCGCCTTGCCGATGAGGGAATTCCAGCCGAGACGCTCTCGCGCATCGCTTGCCCGATCGGGTTGCCAGGCATCCGCAGCAAGGCGCCGGCGGTGATTGCGGTGTCGATTGCCGCGCAGGCGTTGGCGGTCGTGCAGCAGGACGAGGATGGCGGGTGAGATGGCAGTTTTGGTCGAGCACTTGCGAGTGCCCAACCTTGGCGCCCGGTTCAATTCAAGCCGAAACCACTTTAGCGACCCGGCAGCACAAGAATTTGCTGGTTTTGGGGGAGCGTGGCGCGGGAGACGCTTGTCGTCGGCACGGCGTTCTCGACCACCTCGAAATCCTGACGGACGCGGCGCAGGAAACGCTCGAGGCCGTAGGAGGAGAACATGTGCATCGGGATCATCACGCGGGCCTTCAGCGCCTTCAGGATCTCGACCATGCCGTCGAGATCGAGGGTATAGCCGCCGTCGACCGGCACCAGCAGGATGTCCATCTGCCCGATCTGGCCGAGCTGCTGCACGGTCAGCGTGTGATGCAGGTGGCCGAGATGGGCGATGCACAGCCCCGCGATCTCGAATACGAACACCGAGTTGCCGAACTCGCGCGTGCCGCCGCTCCAATCGCGGATGTTGGTTGGAATATTGCGCACGTGCACGTCGCCGACCTTGAGATCGTGCTCGGCCGGCCCACCCTTCGGGTTCCAGCCCGGCAGCACATGCTTGATGCGCGGGTCGGGCGCCATCGAGAAGTGGCTGTCGTGCGCGATGTTCATGGTGATGATGTCGGGCACGACGGGGCTGCGCACGTAGTCGTTGTAGTCGGTGACGATGCGAACCCCTTGCGGGCTCTCGATCAGGAACGTCGCGTGGCCGACGAAGGTG
>SXGT01793880.1_pt1 | contig 10406 bp, 10 predicted proteins | sample 3176221 | NCBI WGS metagenome assembly SXGT01 (sample SAMN11356862, study PRJNA531348) | freshwater metagenome | isolation source: freshwater sample F1-120 | place: China: Fuxian Lake, Yuxi | collected 2017-12-25
GACATGATCGTCTCCTCGGGATACAACATCGCCGCGCCCGAGGTCGAGAACGCCCTCCACGCCCATCCGGCGGTGCAGGAATGCGCGGTGGTCGGCGTACCGTGCGAGGAGCGCGGCCAGAAGGTGAAGGCCTTCGTGGTGCCGCGGGAGGATCGGCGGCCGGATGCCGAGCTCGCCGGCATCCTGAAGGACCACGTCAAGGCGACGATCGCACCCTACAAGTACCCGCGCGAGATCGAGTTCGTCGACGCGCTCCCGAAGACCGCGTCGGGCAAGGTCCAGCGCGCGGTGCTGCGCCAGCGGGGCTGACGGGGGGCGCCGCGTTGCGCCGCCAGCCGCCCCCGGGCAGTGCGTGAGGGTTCACGTCGCCCGTTGCGCCATCCGGTCGGGTCCTCGCCGCGGCTGCACCCATCATCCGCCCGCCGCGGTCTCGTCTTCCGGTGTCCGTCGGGATTCCGGGTCGATGGGCCCGCCGTGCCCGTGAGCGCCGTCGATCAAGGCGGGTCACCGAAGGCTTCCGGCGCCGCGGTCTTCATCGATGCGAGGCGCCGGAGGATCGCCGCCGGGCGGGGCCAGCCCGCCCCGGCGGCGTTGCCTCAGAAGCTCACCCGGAACCGCGCGCCGTAGGTGCGCGGCGGCGCGATGGCGCTGGTGGTCCAGCCGTCGACGAAGGGCGACTGCGTGCCGCCGCCGCCGGTGTAGATCACCTCGTTGGTCAGGTTCCTGACGAACGCCCCGATCAGCCACCGGTCCCCGGCCGGGCGGTAGCTGAGCGAGAGGGAGACGTTCACGTAGCCGTCGGCGCGCTGCGAGGGCAGGAAGTCGGTCGTGAGGTAGCGGCTCGTCGCGAACGCCGCGTCCGCGTCGAAGGCGAGCGTCCCTCCGGCGAGATCGACTTCCTGCCCGAAGCCCACCGCCCCGGACCACCTCGGCGATCGGATCAGGGTCTTGCCCGAGCAGTCGACCGTGACGATGCCGCCCGCGTTCGGTGCCGAGATCGCGCAGGTGGTGCGCTGCGGGCTGACGAAGGCCGCGGGCTGCTGGACCAGATACTCGCGGTACTCGGCGTCGAGGTACTCGACGGACCCCCTGAGCGTGCCGCCCCGCCAGGGCTTGGCGATCACGTTCAAGTTGCCGCCGAGCACCCTGGCCTTACCGGCGTTCTGGGTGGCGATCGAGACCAGGCCCGCGCCGTCGAAGGCATTCCCCGAGAGCTGGAGGTTGTTGTAGTCGAGATAGAAGGCCTCCGCGTTCACCTGCAGGCGGTTGTCGAGGAACCGGTTCTTGATGCCCAGCGTGTAGGCCGTGACCGTCTCCGGCCGGAACGGGTTGAGCTCCGTCGGGGTGGTGAGGCTCACCGCCTGGTTGAAGCCGCCGGCCTTGAAGCCGGTGCTGACGTCGCCGAACAGGAGGCTGCGCTCCGCGAGGTCGGCCTCGAAGCCCGCCTTCCACGTCACGCGCTCGAACGTGACCGCGCTGTCGTAGAAGCCGGGGGCTTGGTTCACGAGCGGGCAGAGCGAGCCCGGCGCGGCGCCCGTCTCGGGGAGGCACGGGGCGGGCGGGAGCCCGGTCACGGCGGCGGGGACGGTGATGGAGGGCGAGATCGCCTGCACCTGGAAGTTCGAGGCGCCTCGCTTGTCGCGCGTGTAGCGCACGCCGCCTGTGAGCCGGACGCCGTCAAGGACTCCCCAGGTGGCCTGCCCGAAGGCCGCGAGCGCCTCCGTGCTAAGGTCGAGGCTGTTCCGCGTGCTGAGGATCGGGCCCCCGCGTAGCACGAAGTCGGTCGACTGGTCCTCCTTGAACCCGTAGGCGCCCACGACCCAGTCAAGGCGCTCAGTGTCGCCCGACAGCCGGATTTCGAGCGAGTACTGGTCCGAGGTCTCGCCATCGGCCCGCTCGCCGGCGGGACCATAGCGTCCGCCGAGGCTGTAGAGGAAATTCGTCGGCACCGTGATGCGCGTCTCCGTGCGTCGGTAGCCGGGGATCGCCGTCAGCGTGACGCCTCCCAGGTCGTAGTCGAGCTGGGCCTGTCCGGCGTATGAGTCGACGTCCTGGAAGAGCTCGTAGTCCTTGGGGTTGGCCAGCAGGAACGGGGGCGGGGACTGCCCGCCTGAGGCGGCGAAGGCGTCGGCCGCCGCCTTGATGAAGAGGTCGCCGGCCACGTCGGACGTGTTCCCGGTCCACGGGGACAGCGCTGGGGGAGCTGGGATGATCGTCAGGCCCGGTCCCCGCCCGCCTAGGTGCGTGTAGCTCGCGAGCGCCCGTACGGTCAGCCGGTCCCCCAGCTCGAACCTGGTCTGTAGGCGGACCGACTGGTGCTTGTCGTCGTCGCTCCCGTCGCTCAGGTAGCCATCGCGCGAGGTCAACTGGTAGGACAGGCGCAGCGCCCCCCTGCCGCCGAGCGGCGCGTTCACTGCGCCCTCAATGCCGAGGAGGTCGTAGTTGCCGACCGTTCCCTCGGCGTAGCCTGAGAGTTCGCCGAGTCGCGGCTGGGCGGTGAGGAGGTTCAGCGCCCCTCCGCTCGCATTGCGGCCATAGAGCGTGCCCTGGGGCCCCCGGAGCACCTCGACCCGCTCGAGGTCGAAGAGGTTGCCCGAGATCGCCTGCGGGCGCGAGATCGCGACACCGTCGAGGCTGGTGACCACGGCCGGGTTCGCGACGGCGGTGACGCCGAAGTCGCCGACGCCGCGGACGTAGATCTGCGTGGTGGCGCCGCCGCTGACCTGGACGCCCGGCACGACCTTCGTGATGTCGTCCGGGTTCGAGACGCCGACGTTGCGGAGCTGCTCGCCGCCCAGCACCTCGATCGACAGGGCCGTCCGCTGGGCGTCCTCGGTGCGACGCTGCGCGGTGACGACGATGTCGCCTATGCCCTGCGCGTCCGCCTCGGCCGACGCGGGCGGCGACTCGGTCTGCTGGGCGTGCACGCAGCAGGGCGCCGATACGGCGCACACGACGGTGCACAGGCGCACCAATTTGCTCTTCCTCATGATAACCTCCCCACGGATGATGCTCGCCTCCGCTGGCGGGAGGTCTGCCGACTCGGACACTCGCTCAGGCGGTGCTCACGGCGCGCCTCCTCTCGGTTGAGGTGCCGCGGTCGACGCGCCGGTCACGGGAACGTCCCCTCGGGAAGCTCGGCGAGGAGGGATGCCGTGCGGCGCACGTGCGTCCGCATCGCCTGCTCGGCGCGGTCGTGGTCTCCGGCGATAACGGCCCGGAGCACGGCGACGTGGTCCTCCCGCGACAGGCGCCAGTTCCTGGGCGACATGATCTGGAAGAACCGCGTGCGGAGTTCGGGCAGCTGCAGGTGTGTCAGGGTGCGGCGTGCGACGTCGCCGCCGCCGGCCGAGGCGATCAGCTGGTGCAGACGCTCGTTGGCGTCGATGAGCGTGAGCGGGTCGGACTCGGCACAACGCGCCTCCTCGTCCCGGAGGGCAGCGAGCAGCGCAGCCGGGCAGCCCCGCTCCGCCACCCTGCGGGCGGCGCGCCGGGCGGCCAGCCCTTCGACCAGCTCCCGCATCTCGAAGACCTCGGCGACCATCGCCCTGGACGCCCTCGAGACGACGGCGCCCTTGTTCCGCTCGATGGTCACGAGGCCCTGGGCGGAGAGCAGGCGCAGCGCCTCGCGGACCGGTCCGCGCCCGAGCCCCAGCAGCCGCGCCAGCTCCGGCTCGACGAGCCTCTGGCCAGGCCCGAACCGCGAGTGGCGGATCGCCGCGCTGATCGCGCTGGCTGCCCTCTCGGCGGCCGCGCGCCCCTCGGGCGGCTGCTCCTTGCTCTCCATATCGGGTATGTTCTCGCTCCGGGCCGAAATGATCCGGTTGACATTGCTTACATGATTGCTAACATTTCCGTCAACAACACAGGAGAGCGACCATGCAGACGGCAAGCGTCCCGGCGGGAATCGCCGAACGGCGGACACGCGCCTGGGCACCGTACATCGACGCCAAGCTCGGCTTCCGTAACCACTGGTATCCCGTCCGCCTGTCCGCTGAGGTCGCCGAGGCGAGCCCGGTGCCGGTCCAGCTGCTGGGCGAGAAGGTGCTGCTCAACCGGGTCGACGGCGTCGTCCACGCCATCGCCGACCGCTGCCTGCACCGAGGCGTGACCCTGTCGGACAAGGTCGAGTGCTACTCCAAGGCCACGATCTCCTGCTGGTATCACGGCTGGACCTACCGCTGGGACAACGGGAAGCTCGTCGACATCCTCACCAACCCGACGAGCGTCCAGATCGGTCGGCACGCGCTCAAGACCTACCCGGTGCGCGAGGAGAAGGGGCTGGTCTTCCTGTTCGTCGGCGATCAGGAACCGCACGACCTGGCGGAGGACGTGCCCCCGGGCTTCCTCGATGCCGACCTGGCCGTCCACGGGCAGCACCGGGTGGTCGACGCCAACTGGCGCATGGGTGTCGAGAATGGCTTCGACGCGGGCCACGTCTTCATCCACAAGTCGTCCATCCTGCTCGACGGGAACGATATCGCGCTCCCGCTGGGCTTCGCGCCCGGCGATCCCGAACAGCTGACGCGGTCGGTCACCGGCGAGGGGGCGCCCAAGGGCGTGTTCGACCTCCTCGGCGAGCACAGCGTGCCGATCTTCGAGGCGACGATCGAGGGCCAGCCGGCGATCCAAGGTCACATGGGCAGCAAGATGGTCGCGATCAGCATCTCGGTCTGGCTGCCCGGCGTGCTGAAGGTCGACCCGTTCCCCGACCCCACGCTCACCCAGTTCGAGTGGTACGTGCCGATCGACGAGGGGCACCACCTCTACCTCCAGATGCTCGGCCGCCGAGTCGGCTCGGAGGAGGAGGCGCGGTCGTTCGAGGCCGAGTTCCGCGAGAAGTGGGTCGAGCTTGCGCTGAACGGGTTCAACGACGACGACATCCTCGCGCGCCGGTCGATGGAGCCGTTCTACGCCGACGACCGCGGCTGGCGCGAGGAGGTGCTGTTCGAGTCGGACCGCGCGATCATCGAGTGGCGGCGGCTCGCCAGCCAGTACAACCGCGGCATCCAGACGAGGGACGTCCGATGACCGGCGTCGACAGCTACCGGGTGAACCAGCTCGTCCAGGAGCTGTTCGCGGACCCGGCCAACCTGGAGGCGTTCGCGAACGACCGCGAAGCGCTCTACGACCGCTACGGCCTGTCGCGCGAACAGCGGGCGGCGATCGACGCCGGCGGGCAGGAGGCCCTGACCGGGGCGGGTCTCCACCCGGTGCTCCAGATGCACCACTTCATGGCGACGAACCCGGCCGCGCCCGACTTCGTGTCGATCAAGGCCTACCGCGGACTGGTGAAGGGTCATGGCTGAGCTCGTCGGCGCCTTCGCGACATCCCACGTCCTTTTCGGCTCGCCCGTGGGCGACGACCAGGCGCTGCGCGTCGTGGACGGGATGAACGAGATCGGACGGCGCGTGCGCGCGCTTGATCCCGACCTCCTCGTCGTGGTCGGATCCGACCACCTCTTCAACATCACGACCAAGCTGCAGCCGCCGTTCACCGTCGGCGTCTCGGATACCTTCACACCCTTCGGGGACATGGACATCGAACGCCGGCCGTTCCCCGGGCACCGCGCGTTCGCCCAGGCCCTCTGCCGCCGCGCGGCCGACAGCTTCGACCTGGCACAGGCGGAAGAGCTTCGCCCGGACCACGGCGTCATGGTCCCCCTGATGTTTGTCAACCCCGAAGGCACGACGCCCGTGGTGCCGCTGCTGGTCAACACGAACATGGATCCGGCGCCGTCGCCCGCGCGCTGCGCGGCGCTCGGCGAGGTCGTGGCGCGGACCGTGGCCGAGGACCTGCCGGCCGAAGTCCGCGTAGTGGCGCTGGCAACCGGTGGCCTCAGCCACTGGATCAACCTACCCCGCCACGGCGAGGTCAACGCGGCGTTCGACGAGCGCGTCATCGAGGCCCTCGCCTCTGGTGACCTCGGCGACCTGTCCGGCATGGGCGTGCCCGAGCTGCTCGACCAGGCGGGCAACGGCGGCCTCGAGATCGTGAACTGGATCATGGTGGCGGCGATGGCGGCCGGCCGCGGCTGGCGCGGCGAGCGGATCTACTACGAGCCGATGCCGCAGTGGATGACGGGGATGGGCGGCATGGCGTTCCGCTAGCCGCGCGGCGTCCGGCTCGGGCGCGAGGCCAACGAGGATTGGAGGTTCTGATGCAGACGGTTCAGGAGGCCGGCCGGCGGGCCGACGCCGGCGGGATAGACACGTTCTACCTCGAGGAGGGGGCCGGACCCCCGATCGTGCTCATCCACGGCGGCGGTGCCGGCGCGGACAGCTGGGGCAACTGGCGCAACGTCATCCCCCACCTCTCGAGTGATCGCCGGGTGATCGCGGTCGACATGGTCGGCTTCGGCCACACCGCCAAGCCGAACGGCGACTTCGTCTACTCGCAGCCGGCGCGCGTGCGGCACATGATCGCGTTCCTGGACGCGCTCGACGTCGGTCCGGCGACGCTGGTGGGCAACTCCATGGGCGGCGCGACGGCGATCGGCGTCGCGGTCGAGCGTCCCGATCTCGTCTCCAAGCTCATCCTCATGGGGAGCGCCGGCCTGGTCACGCGCATCGATCCCGCGCTGGCACCGATCCTGAAGTACGACTTCACGCGCGAAGGCATGGTGCGGCTCGTGCGGGCGCTGACGACCGACAGCTTCCGAATCGACGACGAGATGATCGACTACCGATACGAACTCTCCGTCCAGGACGACACGCGGCGCGCATACTCCGCCACGATGGCGTGGATCGCCGAGCAGGGCGGCCTCTTCTGGGAGGAGGACTACATCCGCCGGATCAGCGTGCCCACGCTGGTCGTGAACGGCAAGTGCGACAAGGTCGTGCCGGTCGGCCAGGCGTATCGCTTCCTGGAGCTCATCGACAACAGCTGGGGCTACCTGATCCCGGACTGCGGGCACTGGGCGATGATCGAGCACCCCGACGACTTCGCGCGCATCACGAGGAGCTTCGCCGATGCGTGACGGTCCGCCCCCGTGCCGCCGTGCGGCCGGCCGGCACGCCCCGCGAGGCTGATCGTGTCGGAGACCATCCGGCTCCGCTTCGTGGCTGCAGACGGCGCGGCGAGGGAGGTCGACGTGCCGCCGACGGGTTCGCTGATGGAGGCGGCGGTCCGCAACGGCGTCGACGGCATCGTTGCGCAGTGCGGGGGCGCCTGCGCCTGCGCGACATGCCACGTCATTGTCCCGGTGGACTGGTTCTCCAGGCTGCCCCCGCCCGACGAGGCCGAGACCGACATGCTCGAGTGCGTGGAGGAGCCGCGGCCGACTTCGCGCCTGTCGTGCCAGATCCGCCTCTCCGCTGCGCTCGACGGACTCGCCGTGAACCTGCCCGCCAGTCAGCTCTGAGGCCGGGCTCGGAGGACCCCGAGCCGCCCGCCGCGCCGTCGGGATCCCTGGTCGGGATGCTCCCGTCGTCCGATCGGGCGGGTGGAGTGGGCGAGGGCGGGTTCCCCGCCGGCCGCGGCGCGTCCCCGCCGACGCGCCGTCAGGCGATGGACGAGGACGGCAGCTGGTCCGACAGCGCGGCCGTGTGGCGCACGTGGGCGCGCATCGCCTCCTCCGCGCGTTCGGGCTCGCCCGCGACGATCGCCTCGAGGATGGCGATGTGCTCGTCGCGCGAGGAGCGCCACACCGCCGGGGAGACGATCCGGAAGAACACCAAGCGCATGTCGGGCAGGTCCAGCAGTCCGAGCACCCGGCCGAGCGTGACCGCGTCGGCGGCCTCGACGATGGACCGGTGCAGCCTCTCGTTCGCCTGTATCAGGACCTGCGGGTTCTGGTCCGTGTCGCGTTCGCGCTCCTCGCGGAGGAGTTCGTGCATCACGTCGGACGGGCCACGCGTCGCCACGTTGGCGGCCGCCCGCCTCGCCGCGAGTCCCTCCAGGAGCTCGCGCACCTCGAAGATCTCGAGCAGCATCGCTCTCGAGGCGCGCGAGACCACGGCGCCCTTGTTGCGCTCGAGGGTGACGAGGCCATCGACGGAGAGGAGACGCAGCGCCTCGCGGACCGGGCCGCGGCCCAGCTGGAGCAGCCGCGCAAGATCGCCCTCCACGAGGCGGTGGCCCGGGGCGAACTCGCCGTTCCGCACCCCCTCCCTGATGAGGTCGGCGGCGCGCTGCGCGAGAGATTGATCCGATCGGGCCCCCAAGTCTTCTCCTCCCCAACTATCCCGCCGGGTTCCGGCCGGCTCGATCTCGGGTTATCAGGGGTTTGGGCGGTTGTTAACAAGATTGTTCGACCTTCCGGGTCTCGCGGCAACGGCTCGGCGCCGGGGCCGGCGCGGCTTCGAGCCGGCATCGGTGGGCTGCCCTCGCTGGAGCGCGTCGGGGCGGTGCGGAGGCGCCGCGCGTCGCGCCGACCACATGCCGCGTCGTTCGGACGGCCGCGCGTTCGCCCTCCGTGCTGTCGGAGGCGGTGCCCGCGCGCTGAGCGCACAACGCTTGTGCCGGCCCCATCGGGCCGGGGATCGGATCAGACGGCCGCGGGCACCGCCTGCTTCAGCGGCCGCGAGGAGTCGGCGAGGACCTCGCGGGGAATGTCGTCGCGCAGGATCAGCGCCTTGCCCTGAGCGAAGTCCTTGACCGTGTTGACGCAGTCCAGGGCGACGATGCGACCCTCCTTCAGGTAGACGAGGGAGAAGCGGCGCGATGCGACTTCGCCCCGCACCACCACCTCGTCGTGGCCGGTGGAGAGCCCCACTGTCTGGAGGCGCAGGTCGTACTGGAACGACCAGAACCAGGGGACGGCGTCATAGGGTTTCGGCGAGCCGGTGAGGGCGTGGGCGACCACTGCGGCCTGGTCGTTGGCGTTCTGCACAGACTCGAGCCGGACGCGCGCGCCGCCGGCGTAGCGGTTTACGTGCGCGGCGCAGTCACCGATCGCGAAGACGCCCGGAAGGTCGGTACGGCAGTGTTCGTCCACGTCTACCCCGTTGTCGCCGCCCGCGCCCGCGTCCCTCAGGGGCCGGACCGCTGGGACGATGCCGATGCCGACGATCACCATCTCGCAGGGCAGCAACTCGCCGCCGTGGAGCCGAACGCCCGCGGCCCGGCCGCCCGACCCCTCGATGCACTCCACGGCGGTGTCGAGCCGCACCTCCACCCCGTGCGCCCGGTGCTCCGCCTCGTAGAAGCGGGACAGGATCTCGCCGGCGACGCGCGCCAGCACCCTCGGCAGCGCCTCGACCACCGTGACGCGCTTGCCCGCCTTCGCGAGCGCGGCGGCCGCCTCGAGGCCGATGTAGCCTCCGCCGATGACCACGACGCGGTCGACGGAGGCGAGCTCCGCGCGCATGCGGTCCACGTCCTCGCGGGTGCGGACCGAGTGGACGCCGGCGAGCGCGTGCCCCGCGCAGGTCAGGCGACGCGGCGCCCCGCCGGCGGCCCAGACGAGGTGCCGGTAGCCGACCGTCGCGCCGTCGCCCAGCGTCACGCGCCGCGCGTCAGCCTCCACCGCGACGGCGCGCCGTCCGGTATGGAGGTCGATCCCCGCCTGGGCCCAGAAGGCAGGCGGGCGGATGAGGATGTCGTCGGCGCTCCTGTCGCCGGAGAGGTATTCCTTCGAGAGCGGAGGGCGCTCGTACGGCGGGGCCGCCTCCTCGCACACGATCGCGACCGAGCCCTCGTATCCGCGCTGTCGGAGCGCCACCGCGGTCTGCGCGCCGGCGTGGCCGCCACCGACGATCAGCACGTCGTAGTCCTGCATGACTCTGGTCCTCTTCCTTTAGCCGGACCGGCCACGCTCCGCGCCCCGTGGGTCGCGGAGCTCAGTCCTCCGGCGCTACCGTGACGGTCAGGCCCGCCATCTCCTGCGTGACCGTGATCTGGCAGGACAGGCGCGGGCGGGCCGTGCGGTTCTCCGATTCCGCCAGCAGCTCGCGCTCCTCCTCGCCCATCGGCGGGAGCCGCCCGGCGGCCTCTCCGCCCACTTGGACGTGGCAGGTCGCGCACGAGCAGCAGCCGTTGCAGATGGCCCTCAGCTCGAGGAACCCCGCGGCGCGGATCTCCTCCATCAGGGATGTGCCGACGCCGGCCTCGACGACGCGACCGTCGCCCGAGCGGCCAATCACGAGCATCGGCACCAGCGGCAGCGTCCCGGCGCCGCCCGCGACGGCCACATCGGCCTCGTCTTCGCTCGTGGCGATCACGGCGCGCGGCTCGGGGTGCTCAGGTCGAGCGCGACGTCCACGATCATGTCCTCCTGGCCGCCGACCCTCCGCCGGCGTCCGAGCTCGACGAGGATGGCCCGCGTGTCCAGGCCGTGCTCCTGCGCCGCCTTCTCGGCGTGGCGGAGGAAGGACGAGTAGACCCCCGCGTAGCCGAGCGTCAGCGTCTCGCGGTCCACGCGCACCGCGCGGTCCTGGAGCGGGCGCACGAGGTCCTCGGCGGC
>SXGT01915038.1_pt1 | contig 10406 bp, 5 predicted proteins | sample 3176221 | NCBI WGS metagenome assembly SXGT01 (sample SAMN11356862, study PRJNA531348) | freshwater metagenome | isolation source: freshwater sample F1-120 | place: China: Fuxian Lake, Yuxi | collected 2017-12-25
AGAGGCGTTCGCGGACGATCTCCATGTGCATCAGACCGAGGAAGACGCAGCGGAACCCGAAGCCGAGGGCCGTGGACGTTTCGGGCTGGTAGTTGAGCGACGCGTCGTTGAGCTGGAGTTTCTCGAGGGCATCGCGCAGGTCTTCGTACTGCTGCGTGTCCGTGGGGTAGAGCCCGGCGAACACGAACGACTTCACCGCCTGGTAGCCCGGCAGCGGGGACTTGGCGTGATTGTTCGCGTCGAACACCGTGTCGCCCGCGCGCGTTTCGCGCACGGAGCGGACGCTGGCCACCACGTAGCCGACTTCACCGGCGGTGAGGATGTCCGTCGGTACCTGCCGCAACTGGTTGTAGCCGACTTCGGCCACCTCATAGACCGCTTCGTTCGCTCCGAAGGTGATCTTGGTGCCCTTCGTGATGGAGCCGTCCACCACGCGAATGCTCGGAATGGCGCCGCGGTAGCGATCGTAGTACGAGTCGTACACGAGGGCACGCAGCGGCGCCTTCGGATCGCCCTTGGGGGGCGGGACCTTGGCCACCACCTTCTCGAGCAACTCGGGGATGCCGAGGCCTTCCTTGGCGCTCACGAAGAGGATGTCCTCCGGCGCACAGCCCAGCAGTCCCACGACCTCGGCGCGCCGCTTCTCGGGTTCGGCGCCCGGCAGATCGATCTTGTTCAGGATGGGGATGATCTCGAGCCCGGCTTCCATGGCGAGGAAGAGATTCGAGAGGGTCTGGGCCTGAATACCCTGGGATGCGTCGACCACGAGGATGGCGCCCTCGCAGGCGGCAAGCGACCGCGAGACTTCGTACGTAAAGTCCACGTGGCCCGGCGTGTCGATCAGGTTCAGCTCGTACGTCGTGCCGTTCTTCGCGGCGTACGACATGCGCACGGCATTCAGCTTGATGGTGATGCCGCGTTCACGTTCGAGGTCGAGCGTGTCGAGGACCTGCTCCTTCATTTCGCGCTTCTGGAGCATGCCCGTGGCTTCGATCAGGCGGTCCGCGAGTGTGGACTTGCCATGATCGATATGGGCGACGATGCAGAAGTTGCGGATGTGCTCGAGATTCACGACTGCGCGGGTTCGGGAGCGTCAACAGGCCAGCCATCAATTATAAAGGGTCGCAGCCCCGGATTCCCGGCTCGGGGGTTGGAACGCCCTGCTGATACCACCGGATGCAACGGTGGACCGCGCTTGGTGCACCCCCTGTGCCGATGACTACTTTTCCCGTCCACCGATGACCGACCCGCGAACCAATCGTCCCGACCTCATGGATCCGGCCCTCGTGGCCGGGCTTGGATCCATCGAACTGGTCGCGCGGCGCATCGTTGACGGCTTCATGCAGGGGCTTCACCGATCTCCCCGGAAGGGGTTTTCGGTGGAGTTCGCCGAGCACCGCCAGTATCAGCCGGGCGACGACCTTCGCTTCATTGACTGGAAGGTCCTGGCCAGAAGCGATCGCTGGATGATGAAGCTGAACACGGAGGATACGAATCTCCGGGCGACCATCGTGCTCGACGTCAGCAAGTCGATGCACTGGACCGGCGCGCCCGGACGACTGACCAAGGCGGCGTACGCCGAGCGGCTGGCCGCGACCATTGCGCTCATCCTCCTGCGCCAGCGCGACGCGGTGGGGCTCATTCGGTTCGACGATCAGGTCCGTTCAGTGATTCCCCCGCGGTCGCGCAGCGTGCATTGGCACCGCATCGTGAAGGCACTTGATGATCCCGGCGCCGGGCTGGCGAGCGACGCGCCCGGCGGGTTGATGCGCGCTGCCTCGATGGTCGGCCGCGCCGGCATGGTGATTCTCATTTCTGATCTCCTGATGGATCCCGTCGAGGTCGCCGACACCCTCAAGGGGCTGGCGTCGGCCGGACACCATTTGACCGTGCTGCACATCATGGATCCCGCCGAACGCGACCTCGCCGTGGGCGCGATTGAGGCCGAGTTCAAGGATCCCGAGTCGGGGCAGAAACTGGCCGCCACAGTCGCCGATGTCCGCGAGGCGTACCGGACTGCTGTCGTGGAGAGCGTCGATGAGTGGCGGCAGCATCTTTCGGGCGCCGCGGCCAGCCACGAGGTCGTGCTGACCGACCAACCGTTCGGCATGCCGCTTCGCCGTGCCTTCATGAATCGCCAGATCTTACCGTGAGTTTCCTTGCGCCGATGGCGCTCCTGCTCGCGGGAGCAATTGCTGTTCCGCTCGTGCTCCACCTGCTGCGCCGAAAGACCGGCGAGGCGGTCGAGTTCCCGGCACTTCGTTATCTGCTCCGCGCTCAGCGCGAGTTCTCACGGACGCTGAAGCTCCGCAACATGCTGCTGATGTTGCTGCGCGTCGCCGCGGTGTTGGCGCTCGCGTTCGCTGCCGCCCGCCCAGTCGGGCGGATGGTTGGCGGTGGGCATCCGCCCACAGCGCTCGCCCTCGTGCTGGACAACTCGCTGTCCACCTCGGCCGTGGTGAACGGCGAATCGGTGTTGGCGCGACTGAAGAATGCGGCCCGAGACGCGCTGGCGCGCGCATCGGCCGGCGATCGCGCGTGGCTTGTGACGGCGGACGGCCGCGTGGTGGGCGGCGATATGAACGCCATTCGCGATGCCGTGGACCGGATCGAACCGTTTGGTGGCGCGGGTGATGTTGCGGGAGCAGTCGCACGGGCGGCGCAGTTGGTGCAATCCTCGGGGATTCCGGCCAAACAGGTCGCGATTCTCACCGATGGTCAGGCGTCGACGTGGTCTGAGGTTGGCGCGCTCGACGGGGTGAGTGTGACGGTGTTTGCGCCCTCAGTGGCGCCACCACGCAATCGCGCGGTGGTGCGCGCCGTTCCCGAACCGCCACACTGGACACCTCGCGGAATGATTCGCGCCACCACGAGCGCCACGGACTCGGTCACGTTTCGTGTGATGCTCGGCGGCAAGGCGACCGCGCGTGGAACAGCTGCGCCGGGCGCTGAGGTTTCGGTACGGTTGCAGCCCACTGAGCGCGGGTGGATCGCCGGATCGGTGGAGCTCGAGCCGGATGAGATGCGCGGCGACGACACGCGGTGGTTTGCCGCGCACATCGGTGCTGCTCCCGCTGTGGTGGCTGATCCCGGTGCGGGGGCGTTCGCGCGCACCGCGATCGATGCGCTGGTGCAGGAAGGGCGCGTGACACGCGGCTCCGATGTGGTGATCGCCGGTGCTGAAGCTGCGCGACGCCCGGCGGTGCTGTTTGCCCCGTCGGATCCGGTACAACTTGGCGCGGCGAATCGCGCATTGCAGCGGGCGGGCGTACCGTGGCGTTTCGGAAGCGTCCGCGTGGGGCCGGCTCCGGTGCGCGGATCCGGGCTCGACGGCGTGAGTGCACTGCGCTGGTATGCGCTCGAAGCGGTTCCTGGCGCTGGGGACGCCGCGGTGGACACGCTGGCTCGCGCCGGCGGCGATGCCTGGGCGGTGGCCGGCGACGGGTACGTGCTCGTGGCGTCGCCACTGACTCCAGAGGGAACAGATCTGCCGATTCGCGCGGCCTGGGTGCCGTGGCTCGGCGCCGCGATCGCGGATCGCCTTGGGGGTGACGCCGGCGCCGTGACGGAAGCCGCGCCGGGGGCAATGGTTGCGCGTCCGTCGTGGTCGCGCGAGCTGGAATGGCCAGACGGCACGATGCACGCGATTGCCGACACGCGACTGCGCGCGCCGACGCGCCCGGGCGTCTACTTCTGGCGGCGCGCGAACGCGCGCGGCGGCGCACTCGTTGTGAACGCCGAGGTGGTGGAGAGCGACCTGGCGCGGGCCACACCGGCGGCAATGCAGGCCCGCCTCGCCGGGGGCGACGTCGCGGTCTTTGGCGACGCCGGTAGCTGGACGCCAAGTGTGTTCGCGGTCACCGGACGCCGGGCGCTGGAAGGAACGCTCCTTATTGTTGCGCTGGGATGCCTGGCGGCGGAGGCGTTTGTGACCCGCGCCGTCCCAGACGGCACCGAGGAAACCGACTAGATGGCGTTGCCCGCGCTCCTCGAGCGGATCGCGGCCCTTCCGGCATTCACACGACTCGCCAACTCGCTCCCGGCTCGCTCGGGGGTGATTCGTGCGTCGGGCCTCCCCGGCTCGTCCGACGCAGTGCTCGTGGCCGCCCTCGCCGAGCGGCAATCCACGCGGCTCATCGTCGTTGTGGCAGACCACATGTCGGAGGCGGAGCGCTGGCTCGCTGACCTGCAGTCGGTTCAGGGCGGCGACGGCGTGGCGCTCTACCCGCCGCGCGAGGGATTCGGTGAGGTGGAGCCGCACGCGGAAATTGCCGGTGAGCGCGTGGAGACACTCTCCAGGCTCGCCAGTGGTGGCGTGCGGATTCTCGTGACCACGGCGCGCGCGACGATGGAGCGCACACGTTTGCCTGCGGCGCTTGCCGGGGCGAGACTGGAACTGCGTCGGGGTGAGGCGCGTCGGATCAGCGACCTCTCGGCCCATCTGGATCGCGTCGGTTTCGAGCGCGTGGGACTCGTCGAGGACGTGGCGCAATACGCCGTCCGTGGCGGCATCGTGGACATCTACGGCTTCGGCATGACCGAGCCGGTGCGCCTCGAGTTTTGGGGAGACGACCTTAACGAAATCCGCGCCTTCGACCTGCTGACCCAGCGTTCCACCGGGCAGCTGGAACGGGCCGTTGTGCTTCCCGTCGAGTCGGTGGCTGCCGTCGAGGGTGAGGAAGACTCGCGGACGACGCTCCCCGAACTCTGGCCGCCCGAGACGCTGGTGGTGCGCGCCGCCGGGACGCACGTGCGACCGGAGTTGGCGCGCACGTGGGACGAGGCGCTGCATCATGCCGAGCTGGCGCGACGGCGCGGCGAAGATGTCGTGACGCGCGACACGATGTTTGCGGAGCCGGCGCGCACGATGGCGAAGCTCAACGCGTTTCCGTCGCTCCAGTTGATTCCTGTCGGCACATTTGGCGACGAAATCGACTCGGAGACGCCGAGCGACGCGGAAACAGTGGCGTTTCCGCTGCGTGCCCCGGAAACGATTGACCGAGACATGCCCCGACTCGCTGCCCTCGTGCGCGACGGGATGACGACGATCGTCCTCTGCGATACCGCTGGTCAGGCCGAGCGGCTCGAGGAGCTGCTCTCCTCTGGCGCAGGAGCATCACCCGCCGGGATCGTGGTTGGCGTGCTCGGCGGTGGGTTTGTCGTTCCCCCGGAGCGCGACGACCGGTCCACCGGCCTGCGGGTGCTCACCGACCACCAGATCTTTCGCCGCGAGCGGCGACTGCGGCGCGCCCGGAAGTACTCGGCCGGCACCGCGCTGGAAACCGTCACCGCGCTCCACGCCGGAGACTACGTCGTGCATCTGGAGCATGGCGTGGGCATCTATCGTGGTTTGAACACGATCTACTCGGGCGAGTCAACGCTCGAAGCGATCGTGATCGAGTACGAGGGCGGCGACCGGCTGAACGTCCCGCTCTACCGGCTCGACCAGATCGAGCGCTACCGGGCGGCCGGCGACGTCTCGCCCGACGCACCGGCTCCACGGCTTCACAAACTCGGCGGCAAGCGCTGGACGGCACAGCGCGATCACACCCGCAGCGCGATTCAAGAGATGACAGTCGAACTGCTCGACCTCTACGCGCGACGCAAGCTGGCGAGCCGCCCACCACACGTTCCGGACGGCGCCTGGCAGCGGCAACTGGAATCAAGCTTCCTCTTCGAGGACACGCCCGATCAGGTGAAAGCCACGACGGACGTGAAGCGCGACATGGAAGGTTCGCGCCCCATGGACCGCCTGTTGGTGGGCGATGTCGGCTATGGCAAGACGGAGATCGCTGTGCGCGCCGCTTTCAAAGCGCTGCAGGGGCAGCGCCAGGTGGCCGTACTCGTGCCGACGACGGTGCTCGCCGAGCAACACCGGCGCACGTTCAGCGAACGCTTCGCCGATTTCCCGGTGCGCATCGGTGTCCTGAGTCGCTTTGCAGGCCCCAAGGAACAGGCGCGTGTGATGGCCGAGTTGAAGGCTGGCACGCTCGATGTGGTCATCGGGACGCATCGCCTTCTTTCCCCTGACGTCGAGTTCAAGGCGCTTGGCCTGATAGTCGTGGACGAGGAGCATCGTTTTGGCGTCAAGCACAAGGAGCGGCTCAAGCAGCTCCGGCTCGAGACCGACGTGCTGACGCTGACCGCCACACCGATTCCCCGCACGCTGCATCTCTCGCTCGCGGGGATGCGCGACATGACGCTGATGCAGACGGCGCCGCGAGATCGCTCTCCCGTGCTCACGTTTGTGGAGCCGTGGGATGACGGCCTGATTGAGGAGGGGATTGCGCGGGAACTCGATCGCGGGGGGCAGGTCTTCTTTGTGCACAACCGGATCGAGACCATTCTCGGCGTCGCCGACCATATCAAGCGCATTGTGCCGCGAGCGCGGGTGGCGGTGGGGCACGGCCAGTTACACGAACGCGACCTCGAGAAAGTGATGACGCCGTTCGTGAACGGCGAGGTGGACGTGCTGGTGTCCACGCTCATTGTCGAGAGCGGTCTCGATGTGCCGAATGCCAATACGATGTTTGTGAGCCGTGCGGACTATCTCGGGCTCGCCCAGCTCTATCAACTGCGTGGTCGCGTGGGTCGCTCGCATCGGCGCGCATACTGCTTTCTCCTCGTCCCGGACAATCTGGACGAGAACGCCGAACGTCGCATGAAGGTCCTTGAACACCATACGGAGCTCGGCGCCGGGTACCGGATCGCGCTCAAGGACATGGAGATGCGCGGCGCCGGGAACATGCTCGGCCCCGAACAGTCGGGGTTTGTGCATGCCGTGGGGTTTGATCTGTACCTCCGGATGCTCGACGAAACGGTCAGGCGGGTCATGCGGGGCGACGACGCCCCCCCGCCGCAGCCGGCCGACGTCACGCTGGACACCCCGGCCTACCTTCCCGACGCCTTCATTGAGAGCGCTGCGGCCAAGCTGGACGTGTACCGTCGCCTGACGCATCAGGCCGAGCCCGCGGAGATCGCGGCAGTGCGGGCGGAGGTGCGCGACCGCTTTGGCGCTCTCCCACCCGAGGCCGAGCGGTATTTTGCCCTCGCCGAGCTCCGGCGGCTTGGGGCCCCTCTGGGGATCGAGTCGATCCTGGTGCGCGCCGACGAAGCCCGTGTTAACTTCCGCGCCGATGCGCTGCCGCGCCTGAAGCCTCTGTCGGCCGCCTTTCGGGAGGTCCAGTTTCAGGTGGACGTGCGGCGGGTTCAGCCCCTGTCGTTGAAGCTGACCCGACTGGGTGGCTCGGCAATCCTCGACGGGCTGCTGCACGCGCTTCGAACTATTGCGACCGCCTGACGGTACTAAGACCGGGGGTGGTTGAGCTGCGCCCGGTTTTTGGTTGCATGGCACCACCCGTTCTTACCACACAACCCCTCGAATAATGCTTCGCCGCTTCGCCGTTTTCGCGTTCATCGCACTGGCCATTGCCGGGTGCGCCGACCTCAAGGGCGCCCTGACGAGCCACGTCGATGTCGCTGCCCGCGCCGGCTCGCAAGAGCTCTCGTCCACGCAGCTGGCCGAGATGATGAACTCGGCGAACATGCCGCCGCAAAAGGAATTGGCGATGGCCGTTGCCAGTCTCTGGGTGAACTACCAGCTCCTCGCGCAGGCCGCGGGGCGTGGTGATACCCTCGGCGACGCGAAGACTGCGGACGACGCGATGTGGGCGCAGGTCGCGCAACGCAAGTTGCAGCAGGTGCTCACCGAGCAGATGAAGGGAGCCGCAGCGCCCTCGGCCGCTGACCTCGAGAAGGCGTACGACGCGGGCGAACTGCTCGTGGTTCGGCATATCCTGCTGATGGCCGACAAGAACGCGCTGAAGCCCAACCAGATCGATTCCGTTCGCCGCATCGCCGACAATATCCGCAAGCAGGCGACACCGGCCAACTTCGTTTCACTCGTCACGCGCCACAGCGCCGACCCGGGTTCCAAGGATTCCGGCGGTGAGTATGTCTGGCCGACGCAGCAGATCCCGCAGATGGTACCCGAGTTCGAGCAGATGAGCCGGACGATGAAGCCGGGCACGATCTCGGAGCCGGTGCAGACCCAGTTCGGCTTCCACATCATCTATCGCGAGACCTACGCCGAAGCCAAGGCCAAGTTCGACTCGACATACGCCGGAACTGCGCGGCAGAAGGCCGAGAGCGTGTGGGTGAGCGGCATTGAAAAGGACGCGAACGTCAAGGTGAAGGCCGAAGCGGCAGCGCTGGTGAAGCAGATCGCAGAAAACGTCGATCTGTTCCGCGAGAACCGCACGGTACTGGCGACGTCGAGCAAGGTGGATCTCCGTGCCGCCCGCGTGGCGCACTGGATTGCGGCGTTCCCGCCGCAGATGCGAATTCGCCAGCAGCTCGGTCAGCTTCCCGATTCGACGATCGGCGACTTCCTCAAGAGCCTGATCCGCAACGAGCTCCTCCTCCGCGCGGCAGACGATTCCAAGATTGCGCTTGCTGCCGCCGAGATGGAGCAGATCCGGGGGGCCTTCCGTGGTTCGGTGATGAACACGATGGGCGGCCTCGGCATCCTGCCCGCGCAGCTCGCCGACAGTGTGAAGGCGGGGCGCGATCGCAGCGCGGTCGCGACGGCGATGGTGAACGGGTATTTCGAAAAGCTTCTCAAGAATGAGGCGCAGTTCATCGATGTGTCCGAGCCGCTGACCATCGCGCTTCGCCAGAAGTTCGAAGGCTCAGTGGCGCAGTCCGGCATTGATCGCGCGGTCACGCTGGCCACCGAAATCAAGGCCAAAGCCGATTCGACGGCCGCGGCGTCGGTGCCGCCGTCGGCTGTCCCGATGCCGGGTGCGGCAGCGCCGCCGGCCGCCGCGCCGACCGAACCGCCCCCGGCCGCCAAGAAGCAGCCGTAATCGTGCACAACGCCACGGGGCGACTCGCCGCTGCACTCAGCGTCGCTGCACTCGCGGCGGCGCTGGTTGCGGTGCCGGCTGGTGCGCAGAGCCCGGCCGCCGCGCGGCCGCAGACTCTGGACCGGGTGGTTGCCGTCGTCGGCATCCGTCCGATCCTCCTCAGCGACGCGATGGAAGAGGTGAATGCGCGGCGCGCACAGGGCGAGCAGATGCCTTCCGACTCGGCGGGGCAGGCAGAGATGCTCCGCCGCATTGTCAACGAACTCGTCGACAACGAAGTCGTGATCACGGTGGCGCGACAGTACAAGGCCGATGTCACCGATGAAGACGTGGCCAAGCAGGTGGATGATCGGTACAACGATGCGCGCAAGCGGTTCACCGCTGAGGCTGAGTTCCGCGAAGCGCTCCGGCGAGAAGGATTCGGCACGCCCGAGGACTACCGGCGCACCGTTCGTGAGCAGGCCAAGCGGTACAAGTTGCAGCAGATGGGTTACGACTCGCTCAAGGCGCACGGCCGACTCTCCGCACCGGTCCAGGTGACGGAAGCAGAAGTTGCGACGGCGTTTGAGGCCGCCAAGGGACGCCTGCCGAAGCGCCCGGCGACCGTGTCTTTTCGCCAGATCGTCATCGCGCCTCGTGCTTCGATTGAGGCGCGCGCCAAGGCCCGCCTCAAGGCGGAGTCACTCTTTGTCGAGATTCGGGGCGGAGCCGACTTCGCGGCGGTGGCCAAGCGGGAGTCCATGGACCCGGCGTCGCGCGAACTCGGCGGCGATCTGGGCTGGGCGCGCAGGGGCAGCGGATTCGTGCCGGAGTTTGAGCGCGCGATCTTTGATCCCCGGTTGACCCAAGGATCCATCGCGCCGCTCGTCGAGACGAGCTTCGGGTTTCACATCATTCGCATCGACCGGGTTCAGCCTGCCGAGGTGAAGTCGCGCCACATTCTGATCACGCCGCCGATCGACACCGCTGACGTCGCGCGCGCGCGCACGCTCGCCGATTCGGTGCGGCGGGTATGGGCGGCGGGTACGCCATTCGACTCGCTCTCCGCACGGTTCCACGATCCGGCCGAAGAACGCAGCGTGCCGGACGGATTCCCGGTGGACTCGCTCCCGGATTTCTACAAGGCAGCGATGGACAGCGTGCCGGTACGCGGTTTCAGCAAGCCGTTCGAAATTCCTGATGCGCGCTCGGGCCATCCGAAGATCGGCATCATTCAGGTGACCGACCGCGCAGAAGGGGGCGATTTCACCGTCGCCGATTACAAAGACCGGATTCGTGGCCAGCTGACGCAGGAAAAGCAGATTCGTCGGATGCTCGACCAGCTGCGCCGCGAGCAGTATGTGCGCCTGCTTCTCGATACGCTGGCGAAAGACGCGACCAAAACGGTCGTTCCGTAGCCGACACCGGGAAAATGGCTGAGCGCGCTCGCCTCGCCATCACACTGGGTGACCCACGCGGTATTGGGCCTGAGGTCATACGGAAGGCGCTCGCGGATGCGCGCGTTCAGGCTGCCGTTGAGGCGACCATCGTCGGGCCCGC
>SXGT01162160.1_pt1 | contig 10405 bp, 5 predicted proteins | sample 3176221 | NCBI WGS metagenome assembly SXGT01 (sample SAMN11356862, study PRJNA531348) | freshwater metagenome | isolation source: freshwater sample F1-120 | place: China: Fuxian Lake, Yuxi | collected 2017-12-25
ATCGCGTCGCTCCGCTTAGCAACTCGGTGCGTTTGGCAATCCACCGGTTCCAAGCGGCGAAAATAACCAAGGGAGAGGCTGGCCGCGACGCTCGGTTTGCCGCACTTGCCGACGTCGTCGCACTTGCCCAACGATTGCAAACAGCGCTGGGCTTCTCGGAGAGCGAAGCCACCGACTGGGAACAAGCCCTGGCTGACCTGGTGGACGCATCGTCGGGCGGCGTCTGGACGCCCGGCATGAGGCTGCTCTACGACCTGCAGAAGGTTTGCGTCGATCACGAACGCGGGGTCTATAAGCTGGACTTGATCGGCTGGATCAAAACGGGATTGAAGGGGGGCCTGAAACGTCCTCTGCCTGGCCAGCGCGAAGTGCTGATCGCCAAGCACCTGCGTACGGCGGCCAACCATTTGCCTTCGATTCCGCTCGGTGGTCAAGCGCGATTGCGGTTGACATCGCTGATGCAGTCGGCCATGCATCGGGCTCAAAACAATCTGCGCGCTTACTTTAAGCCGCTCATTGATGCGGCCCTCGACCAGGTGGATTTAACCGCCAGCAGTTTGCCGGAACAAATTGCCCGGCAGAAGCTTGTGGACGAATTGCTCGATCGCATCGTCGAGCGAGGATTCCTGACGATGAGCGACTTGCGCGATGCAATCTCGCGAAACAATCTGAAACTGCCCGACGTAACGCAGTTAAGGGAGCTTCGCTACGGCGATCAGGTCTTGCAGGCCGACCGGCAATTTGCCCCGCGACTCGACGGCGTGTACCATCGCGGCGAAATCTATTTGCGCTGGCCGCAGCAGCTCAGCTCGTTGGCATTTGGCACCCAGCCGGGCCGGTTTCTCACGCAATTCGTGGCAATTCCGTTTGGAGGCGCCTACGTGGTGCTGGAGTTCATTCAGCATGTTGTCAATGCTCTTCGTGGCCACGCGGAGCGTCCACCGGCGCCGATTCAAGGCACGCCGCTGGATCTTCAGCCGGCGCTACCCACCCCAGGTTCCGCGCCGATTCACCTGACAGCGATTCCGCTTGTGATCATGCTGGGACTCTTCTTCCTGGGGCTGCTGCAGCATCCAGGGTTTCGGCAACTCTGCCTGACGAGTGTCGTCACCTTGGGTCGCGCTCTGCGCGTGGCGTTCTACGAGGGGCCGATGTGGCTGCTCGAGCAGCCGTGGGTCCGGACAATCGTCCACAGTTGGCCGTTTAGGCTGATCGCGCAGTACGTTTTCAAACCGCTCGTTCTTTCAGCGCTGCTGTTGCTGGCACTGAGCCTGTGGAATTGGCAGGCGATGACGGCGAAAACCGCGTTGGGTGTGTTCGTGATCGTGAATCTACTGGTCAACTCACGGCTCGGCCGCACGGTCGATGAGCTGGTGACCGATTGGGCGGTAAACACCTGGCACCGCTTCCGCATTCACGTGGTCGCCGCGTTTATCCGGCTCATCATCGACATTTTTCATGGAGTCCTCGACGCCATTGAGCGCGTACTTTACGCAGTCGACGAGTGGCTGCGGTTTCGCGCCGGCGAAAACAACGTCGTCACAACCATCAAGGCGATCCTGACCGTGATCTGGACCGTCATCAATTTCGGGATTCGATTTTTTGTCAACGTGCTGATCGAACCGCAGATCAATCCGATTAAGCACTTTCCGGTGGTCACCGTGGGCCACAAACTGATCCTGCCTTTGGCATTCACCACGTCCATGGCCACGGTGGCTTCCCCCTTGGCTTCGATGCTTTTGAACGTGACACCGCTTTCGGTGGCGGACGCGAACACCCTTTGTGTATTCGTCGTCTGGCTGATTCCCGGTGCGTTTGGTTATCTCGTCTGGGAGCTCAAGGAAAACTGGCGGCTCTACGCGGCCAACCGGCCGGAAAACCTGCGGCCCACCTCCCTCGGCCATCATGGTGAGACGATGCTGCAGCTGATGCGGCCCGGTTTTCGCTCGGGCACGCTACCCAAGCTGTATGCCCGGCTGCGGAGGGCCAATCGGCGCGCCTATTGGACGGGCAATTGGCGGTGGTCGGGCAAACAACTGCACGGTCTGCATGAAGTCGAAGAGTCCGTGCGCCGCTTCGCCGATCGAGAATTGGCGGCACTCTTGGAGGCCAGTTGCGGCTGGGGCCCAGCGCAAGTCGCGACAGGTGAGATTCGGCTGGGGCTGAAACGGATCGCCTTGGAACTTTACTCGCCCGATCGTGGCGAAGACAGCTTGTGGCTGGCGTTCGATGAACAATCAGGTTGGCTTGTGGCCAGCGTCTGCCGCCGCGGCTGGCTCGATGGCCTGCCGCTCGAAGCGCGGCAAGCTTTCGAAAATGCGCTGGCCGGATTTTACAAATTGGCCGGAGTCGATTTGGTGCGCGAAGAGATCGAGGCGCAGCTTGATCCCGCCGACGCCGACTATGATATCACCGACGACGGCCTGGTTGCCTGGCAGGGGGGGGCGGCGCAACCACGATTGCTCTGCGGATTGCACGATGGCGTAGTTCCGGAATTGGGGAACCCCACCCGGTTGGCGACGCAGCGGCAATGGCCGCTCGATCCCCGCCGGTTGTTGTTTTCCAACCGTCCCATTTCCTGGGAGCGCTGGGTGCTCATCTGGCAGCGCGATCAGAATCCAGCCTTCACCGAGAACGCCGTGCTCGAGGAAGCAGTGCTGCTTCCCAGCGTGTAACCATTGGGTGCACGGCAAAGCGCGGGCCAAGGAGCGAGGGGGACAGGCACATTTTCCCCGGAACCACGTTGGGCAATCAGCCAACCGACCGTTGCGCCTCTCGCGAATTCGCCGAGAAAATGAGCCGGTCCCCGGCGCGGGCATTCGCGGTTCACAAGTGCGACCCGCCCGCAGGATGCCGCACGCGCAGGAAATGGGTGCGCTTATTCATGGGCAGGTCGAGCAGCCGTTGAATCTGCTCGACGAGTGCCCGCTCCGTTTCCTTCTTGAGGGCAGCCTCACAAGCCTTTCTGGTTTTCGCGATTGCTTTGCTCATTCAATGTTTCCTCGATAATTTCGAGCACCGCCAGGTCACGGCTGCGTCCTGCCGCACGCTTGCTCTTGATGATGTCGGCCAAGGAAGCGATTTTCAAAGCGTAACGCCAAAGTTTCTCAATCGGCGGTGACCAGGCGGCGCAACTGCGTTACGGTTGCTCTCTGCTGCGCCGCAATCTTGTCATAGGGAATCGGTTCATCGGCCGATTCGGCGTACAGCTTCGGCAAGATCAGCGAGCGGTCAAAGTCCGCGGGCACAGACTCGATGTCGAAGGCATCGGATTCTAATCCCTGGTACTTCAACATCGCGTTCGTCCAATTGAACAGCCAGAATTGAAACACTCCAAACAGGCGAGGATGTCGTCTCGATCGCCGCGCAATGAGCATGGCCGCTCGCAACGTGTACCAGGCCACAGTGGGTCGCGCAAGTATGCCAAAAAGGCGTTGCGCCAACATCTTCACGGCACCGGGACTTTTGAAGACCATCGACACGTACTTGGTCAGGCTGCCGTAGCCGGCCGATTTCAAGGGGATGTAGTTCCCGCGGTCCAGGTTGGCGATAAACTGCTTCAGCCGCTGGTACTGATACCGCCCCTGACAAAACCGAGTGACGAATGATTGGTATCCTCGGATGATTTCGTCGCGGGGCAACAGATAACGAATGTTGGTGCAATACTTGTAACCGCCTAAGCTGTTCTTATTGGTGCGCAGTCGCCCGGAAAGCTTCATGCGGCGGTAAAGCGGCGTGCCGGGCAAAGCTGTCAGCAGCGAGGGATCGCCGGAAATCAATCCGGATTTTTCCATCCCTTCCAGCGTCCGATCAAACGCGTCGGACACGTCGGAATCAAAGCCGAAGATCAGCCCGGCGACCACCGCGAACCCGTAGGATTGAATCTCACGGATGGCGGCGACCATGTCGCCAGTGGTGTTCTGTACCTTCGCCGTTTCGAGCAGCGAGTTGTTACTGAAGCTTTCCACGCCAATGAACAGCATGTCGAAGTTGGCTTGGCGAAGCTTCCGCAAAAGCACGGGATGTTTGCTGACATTGATCGTCAGCCACGTGTACAAAGCCACGTGCTGGCCGGTCTTTTCTTGCCAGGCGATGATCCGATCGAGAAGTTGTTCCGCCCAGCGGAGATCACCGATGAAGTTGTCCGCCGCGAACAATACCTGACGAATTCCCAGCCGTGCAATGTAGTCGAGCTCAGCCACGATGTGCTCGGGCGAAAAATTGTGCGCTCGATTATTGTCGGGCAACACCCGAATATCGCAAAACTCGCACAAAAATGGGCAGCCGCGCGAAACTTCGATCACGCCGCCGTAATATCTCCGATGAGTTGCGTCTAAGAACGGCCGATAGAAGCCTCGCGCTTGTGCCACGTCGAAACGGTCGCGGGTTTCCAGCACCTTCGGCAATTCTTCGCGTGTCTCAAAGCATTTCAAAAAGCGAGGAAACGCAACCTCTCCGTCGCCAATGAAGATGTGATCGAACATCTCTAGCGTGGCGATTTCTCCGGCTTGGTTGAGCGACCACGTGATGGGTCCTCCAATCACGAACGTAGCCTCGGGAAAGCGGCTGCGCAAGGCGGCATGCGTGGCAACGATCGTCTCGTAGTCTTGATTGATGCCGCTGAAGACATACAAGTCTGCCGGGCTCACATCCACCGGCTTGTCAAATCGCAAATCACACAACTTGAGCTCATGACGCTCCGGCTGATCGATGTATGCCGCCAGAGTGTAAGCCCAGACGGGCATGAACATCGCGCCATACTGCTGTGTTCGAGCAAGACGATCGTCAGGAGCGTGAATGAATGCGATCCGCATCGATAACTGTGCAGAAGGATGTTCCGGGTACAAGATCGATTATAGGCGTGCAGGCACGATTAGCTCACACAAGGCGCGAATTTGCAGATGGCAAGGCGTTTTCCTGCAGACTGTGATGCAAGGGGCGATGCGGAATATTCGTCAAATCGAAATTGATGAAGCTCATCAGCGACTGCCAACCCAAAACAATGGGAAGGGCAGCGAGCATTACGGTGCCAGAGGATGCGCGTAAATTCATCTCGATGCCACTAATCCAGCGGCTAATTCCAAACACGATGCCGAAACACAGCAGCATCAGACCCAGCACCAGGTTGATCGATGCAAGGTTGAAATCGCGGAGAAAGTAATTGTAAAACAAACGCTTGCAAAAGTTTCGCAAGTGCAAAAGCGGAAACTGCACCAGAGTTTTCATCAGGCTAAGACTGCTATGCTCTCCGGCATAATGAGCCTTTAGCGGCACATCGACGGTCACCGCGCGTAATGTATTGAGTCTAAACAAGATGTCGGATTCAAAGAAATATCGCCGGCTTAGCTTCTCCATGGGTAGACGCGCGGCGACTCTGGCATGGATTGCAGTAAAACCGTTGGTCGGATCAAAGAGATTCCAATAACCCGACGATAGCTTGGAGAGAAAAGACATACCAGCGTTGCCGATTATTCGCGCCCAGGGCATTGAGTGCAGGCTCTCGAGGTCAAAAAATCGGTTGCCTTTCACATAATCTGCTTCACCCCACGATATGGGTTTAACAACTGCGCCGATATCCTCGGGCGCCATCTGCCCGTCGCCGTCGAGCTTCACGATAATTTCGGCGCCATCCCGAATTGCCTGCGCATAGCCCGTCAACACCGCTGCGCCGACACCCGAATTCCTTGAATGCTCGATAACGCGCACGCGCGGCTCCCGTGCGGCAATCTCTCGCAGCACGGCGCCGCTGCGATCCGGGCAAGCATCATCGACGCAGTAAATCAGCGAAATTTCCGGACCGATGCGACCAATCACGTTGCCGATTTCATTGGCCACCTTGTAGCAGGGCACCACGACGGCGAGTTTCTTCGCACAGCCTGTGCTGGGCTGTTCGCTGTCGGTGGTCGCAACGTGGGGATGGAGCGGGCTGCTGATCATGGGGACCGGTCTCATCATCGATATGGCAGGCAGTCCGCTCGATTGGCTGGTCACGATGCTTGGCATTGCTTATTCTACCATAGGCGGCCTCCTTTCACCATTTGCAGGCGGAGGTTCAGCACTTTACGTAGAACTCGTCAAAACATCGAGTCTGTGATGTTGCCGACCAAACGTATTAAGAAAACAGCATCGATCGTGCCGACCACAACGTCCCGTCGTCACGTCATGCTTGCGTTGAGCGGCCTGGCGTTGGCCGCCGCTCTGGCCTACTCGAATACTTTTAACGTGCCGTTTGTTTTTGATGACCGACACAGGATCGAAGAAAATCCCGACATTCGGCAGCTCTGGCCGATCTCGGTTTCGATGACGGATTCGAATCGTCCGATCGGCATGCTCTCATTCGCCGTGAACTATGCTCTGCACGGCTATCAAGTTTGGGGTTATCACGCCACCAACCTGGCGATTCACATTCTTGCGGGCTTAACGCTATTCGGCATCGTTCGGCGAACGCTTTCGCTCAAACAGTTCGCGGGCCAGTTCCAATCCTCGGCCGATGCATTGGCATTTACGATCGCGCTGGTGTGGCTTGTCCATCCGCTGAACACACAAGCGGTAACCTACATCATTCAGCGATTGGAATCCTTGATGGGGCTTTGCTATTTGTCGACGCTTTACTGCTTTATTCGGGCGCAAGATTCGCCACGAAGGGCCTTATGGCTCGCCGCTTCGGTCGCCTGCTGCGCCTTGGGGATGGCGATCAAGGAAGTGATGGTTACTGCGCCGGTGATGGTGATTTGGTATCATCGGGCCTTTCTTGCCGATTCATGGCGAGACGTGTTTCGAAGCCACGCGCCCTACTACGCCTGCCTGTTTTCTACATGGGGCATACTCGTCTGGTGTATATTGCGATCGCAGGAAGAATATTCAAGCGGCAACATTGCCTTCGTGAAGGGCATGACTCCCGTGAGCTACCTGTTGACCCAGGCGGGAGTGATTTCACATTACTTGCGATTAAGCGTTTGGCCTATCGGTTTGTGCTTAGACTATAAGTGGCCCATCGCCCGCACCGCACGCGAGATTCTTCCCCCCTTGCTGCTGATTGGCGGGCTGTTTCTCGGCACACTTTGGGTCACACTTAGGCGACCTCACTGGGGATTCCTTGGCGGATGGTTCTTTTGCACGCTTGCTCCCACGTCGAGTTTCGTACCGATCGATGATTTAGCCTTTGAGCACCGAATGTACCTGGCATTAGCCGCAGTCGTCGTGGTCGTGGTGCTGCTTGCCAAGTCCGCTCTGGATTGGTTTGCGCGCCTTTACCCGCAGTGGAAGCGACGTCTGCCATTCGTCAGGTACAGTTTAGTGGCTATCGGCGTCGTTTCTTTGACGTCCCTGACATGGGCCCGCAACGACGTCTATCGCACCAAAATCGGTCTTTGGGAAGACACCGTACGCAAGGCGCCCTACAACCATCGCGCTCACGGCAACCTGGCTGCCGTCTTGCGAATGTATGGTAGGTTGGATGAGTCGTTTGAGCATAGCCAGCAAGCGATTCAACTTGCGCCCGAATCCGCCGATGCCAATAGCGACTACGGGGTCGCACTGATGGACCGAGGTGAATTCGAGGCTTCCCTTCGCTATTACCAAAAGGCAATCGATCTGGTGCCCACCCATCACCAGGCTCATGCCAACCTGGCCACGTCGCTGTGGAAGCTGGGGCGGCGAGATGAGTCACTTCGCCGATTTGCATTTGCCCAATCGTTGGCTCCATGGAGTGGCGAGATCCGCAGTGACTTTGCCAAAGCTCTTGCCGGAAACAAAGCGACTGATCAAGCCCTCAAGTCTTATGAAGCCGCGCGACAGACTAACCCACATGACCCAGAAATTCACTACAATACCGGAGTCGTTTTACAAAACGCCGGCCAACTGGGCGAAGCTGCCCGCTATTACCGTGAAGCGATTCGCCTGGACTCGACTCATTTCCGGGCACATAACAACTTGGGTATTACACTGATGGAGAGTGGACGCATCGACGAGGCCATCGCCCACTTTTTCAAGGCAGTCGAGTTGGCTCCGCAATCAGCCGTGGCAGAGCAAAATTTGGGCCTCGCATATGCCGATGCGGGGCAGGTCGCCAAAGCAATCGAGCATTTGAAGAAAGCGCTCGAGATCCAACCTGATTTGCGCCCCGCCGCGGATCGACTCAAGAGGTTGCGGGAACACGAATAGCAATCACTCACCAACGAGAGCATCCACCCTAGCTTGCCGCAACTGTCACTGCCGAGCTCGAAAAGTACGAGACCGCGATCGCCGCCGGCAAGATAAAGGCGCTCAGGTTGCTCCCGGTGGGCAAAACTCGGTCGAGCATCATTCACATGAAATGGCTTAGCCAACGACTGCTGGCGTGGAACCAGGTTGCGCTGGGTCGGAACCCGCCACGGCCCGATGCGCTCATCACGCATCGCCCCGAAGACCAGGCGCAAGTACGGCGCGCGCAAAAAAAGAACCGCTCCGGAATTGCGATTGCCGGAGCGGTTCGAATGATCATGCGAGGTCAAAGCCGAAACTACTCCGGCAAACTGACTGGCTCACGACCAGCACGAGTGACGAGTTGCAGATACAAGGTGGCATCGATATCCTCGGTGACACTTCGCACCGACCCGTCAGCAATACCGTGGATGATCACGCCACCGCTGTGGTCGCTACTAGGACCCCAAGAACGTATCGGCGTCGCGGGAATACTAGTGCTCGTGCCATACCTGACGGTGTTAACGGGTCGCGGTCCGACGTTGAGAGCCGTGGTTTGACCAGCCGGCGCTACCCAAAAACCACCAGTGCTATTAGATCTAGCCACTGGCTGAGAGCCATTCTGGTTGAGCGCAACGACCCATGCCGCTGTACCATCCAGCCACGAAGACAAGGCTTGTTCCTTGGTTTCGCAAAGGATAAACGTTTTCGACGTGCCGTCGGCCACCTGATTGATGCCTATACCCCGCCCTGGAACTAGAGTTCCATTGGGCTGCTCGGCAAGTGTTGCCGAAGGACTTGCCACCATGCAGCCCATGTGCGTAGCCGCCAAAGCGGTATACTGCGAATTGGCCACGCCATAGGGCGGGTTCGCCCCCGTGTCTTGGATGCCTGTACCCGTGTACGTTGTGGGAAGGACGGGGGCAGGACTGGCGACGGTGTCGGCAATGCAGTAAGGATCGCCCGCGAAGGTAGGGCACTTGAACTGGTCAAGTTCGATCGTGGCCAAAAGACGATTGGTGGCCGACGCAGCCCCCGTGCCATTTTGGGTCATAAAGCCCACCGGTCCGGCAGTCGCCGTTGCAGCTGCGTTGCTGTTGCCAAAAGCGGGTCCGCTGAACTTCTGCGAAAATTGTGACATTTGCTGGTAAAGCGTAGTTTCTTCCAGATAGGGAAGGATCCTAGCCATCCAACTGTAGCCAGCACCAGTGCTGCCGTTAGCAGTGGCGTTGTAAGCCGTCCTGTCACCATACAAGGCGATGTACACCTTGTTATTGAAGGGTTGCGCGGACGTTGTTCCGGCGGCGGGAGGCAGCGACCCTGATACGCTCGAACAACCGGGAAACCGCTTAAATACGTCGTGGTGGTTGTGAAGTGCCAACACAAGCTGCTTCACCTTATTCACGCACGTGTTACGACGGGCCGCTTCGCGCGCGGCCTGAATCGCTGGTAGCAATAGCGCTACCAATACGCCGATGATGGCAATCACCACCAGCAGTTCTACGAGGGTAAACCCTCGTGCCTTCGATCTGGTAACCATGGTTACCTCCTCCTGATAAAAAGAAACATATAAGACCTCAGACGGCGAACGCCGCCGCCCACTTCTCCGTTCTGACCCGAATGAATATTTAAGAATGCCTCGCGCAACAATCGTTCGTTGCCCAACGTCTTGGTAGTCTAACGGTGCTGGTGGTGGCTGTCAAACAGATCTTCTCCCGACGCAGGAAAAAATCCATCAGCCGGCCGCTTCCGGGGTTTCGGGGTCCGCTGGCCCCGAATCTTGGCAATTAACGGGCCGGGGACTGGCTCATTTCTCGGCGAATTCGCGAAAGGTGCGTCGTTCTGTCAGGACGTTGTCCAACGTGGTTCCCGGGAAAATGTGCCCCCCTCGCGTTGCCCGGCCGGAAAAGCCGGCCCTACAAGCGCTGCCACGGCCGGCACAGCCGGCCCTACACGTTGCTTTGCCCGTAAACGGTTGCGTCCTGCCCAAAGGGGAGGGCCAATCAGTTATCCGCTGTAGGGCCGGCTGTGCCGGCCGGATTCGCGTGACTTTCCCATCCACGGCCGGCACAGCCGGCCCTACAAGCGGTGCACGGCCGGCACAGCCGGCCCTACACGTTGCTTCGCGCAGCGATCGAATCTCAGCTCGCCGCAGTTACTGTGGAAGAAGATGGACTTCGCAGGCGACTCGCCCTCGCCGCCGAGGACGCTGAACTTGCGAAGG
>SXGT01948191.1_pt1 | contig 10405 bp, 4 predicted proteins | sample 3176221 | NCBI WGS metagenome assembly SXGT01 (sample SAMN11356862, study PRJNA531348) | freshwater metagenome | isolation source: freshwater sample F1-120 | place: China: Fuxian Lake, Yuxi | collected 2017-12-25
AAGTCCGCTCAGGTCTTGGGTGGTTGCTCCTCCCGGTGACCATGCATAGGTAAAGCCCGGAGTTCCTCCGCTTACAGAAAGGTCAATAGCTCCGCTGTTGGTTTGTCCGCACTGAACCTCCGTTAAAGAAGCAGACCCGGTTAACGATGAATTCTGGGGAACCGAAACTGTTTCGGTACTTGTGCAACCCTGACCATCATTAATGGTTACATCATATTCTCCTGTAGCTAAATTGCTGATAGAACTTGTTGTTGCCTGATTTTCCCACAAATAAGTATACGTTCCTGAACCACCCGAAACCGAAACCGAAGCCGAACCATTACTTTGGTTACAGCTTGCTGCCGTTGCCGAAGGTGTAACACTAAGCGCGGTTGAACTGCCAACCGAAATGGTGCCGCTTGCTGTGCAGCCTCCCGCACCGGTTACGGTAACAGTGTAGTTGCCACTGGCAAGGTTAGACACCGAAGCTGTCGTTGCTCCTCCCGGTGACCATTCATACGTATATGGCCCTGTTCCTGCTGTAATACTTGTTGATACTGTTCCGTTGCTGTTGCCGCAGGTAGTATTTGTTGAGTTGTTGGAGAGGATTATGGCATTGGTTGAAGAAACAGTTACCGTAGCGGTTGAAGTACAATTGTTGGCTCCGTTAACAGTTACTGTGTAATCTCCTGCTGCAACATTAGAGATAGCACTGGTTGTAGCTCCTCCCGGTGACCATGAGTAAGTGAAAGGACCCGTTCCGGCAGTAATGGAAACCGAAGCCCCGCCATTTGAGTTTCCGCAGGTTGCTTGTGTTGAGGAAGAAGATAAGGTTATACCTCCGCTCTCCGCAACTGAAACAGAAGCTGTTTCGGTACAGGCCCCTCCCTGACTGGTAACGGTAACTGTATAGTTGCCTCCTGCCACGTTAGAGATAGAAGCTGAAGTAGCTCCACCCGGTGACCATGAATAGGTGTAAGGTCCTGAACCGGCAGTAATGCTTACCGAAGCACCACCATTTGTATTTCCGCAGGTGGCAGCTGTAGTTGAGGTTGATAAAGTAAGTGTGCAGGTTTGTGAGCAGTTAGACAACGAACCTGAACTGTTAATGGTTATTGTATTTCCATGATTATCGGTAACACGAACCGGGTAAGCAGCAGGTGCGGCAGAGGTGGTGGCTGCTGTGCCTCCGAATGCTGCAAAACCCGAAGTAGTAGTAGCACACCCCGGAGGGAAGTTGCAACCCAGAAAGCACCCGCTGCAATCCTGGATTTGTTGGGTGTCTTCCCAGGTAAATGGACCTACACCCGTGTTGGCGGTTAGCGTTCCATTTGATTCAAGACAAATATCAAGCGCAACACAAGTGAGCACCGTAATGTTTATGGCACCACTTCCGCAACCCAGAGTGTTGGTGATGGTATGAGTTCCTGCGCCAGCAGTTGCAGGATTAAATACTCCGTTACCTGATATACCGGGACCACTCCAAGTGCCTGAAGTTCCGGATGGAGTTAAGGTAACCGTTGGGTCATCACTGCAAAAAGGACCTGCCGAGCAGATGTTGGCATCACAGCATTCCAAGGTTATAGGTGCAGCTGCCGACATGGCAAAAGATTGAACATAGCCTGTGCGTGAGGTAGAGTTCTGGTCTCCTGTTGCACCGCAAACAATTACATTCCCGTTTGTGCCTACTGCAACATCATACACTGCAAAAGATGTTGCTGAGGAAGAAAGTTGTGTAAGATTAGCATCGTATTTATAGACACCATTTGCTGAACCGACATAAACGTTTCCGCTGGCATCAATATCTAATCCGTTGTTGTGAGGTTGATTGAAGCCAAGCGTTGCTGTGCTCCCACCGCCCGGAATTGTAGCAGAGGAAATAATAGCACCGTCAATCAATGAACGTTTGTGAACGGTTGTTCCGTTGTGGGTATAAACAAAGTTGGCGTTTGCCTTAATGGCTTTAATGCCTGAGTTGCCATTGTTAGGTCGGTAGTTCTCCGATTTGTAACTAAAGGCATATCCGTGATTTTTTCCAAAGATTACATCGTTCCCATTAGGACAAGCGCTGAGGTTATCGTCAATGGCTCCTATAGTATCTAAGGTTAGATAATAGTAGCGCGCATTTTTAGAGGAGGTAATGGAACGTACTTCTGAAATATCATTGATTGGAAAACCTGGCCTGTTGCTTCCAACAGCCTGTGATGTTATCACGTTTCCGTTGTTGGTATTGATATCAAAAATAATCCCATTGGCTGTTGATGGCGGAAAAAATCCTGTTGATGTTCCTCCTACAATTAACTTAGTTTGATCGCAATTAAAAGCAATGCACCAGTATTCGTCAAAAGCACCACCGCCAGCATTCCATGTTAAACCACCATTCGCATTTACTTTCCGGATATTTGCTGTTGAACCGGAGGTAACGTATGTGTTACCCGCAAGGTCGGTTGCCATAGTGCCCAACCAGTAGTTGGCGGTATCATAAGTAGTGTTGTATGTCCATGTGGTTGCACCTGTAGTTGGATCAAATTTGCGTAGTTGCATAGGCATATCACCTCCTATTGCATAAACGTTACCTGCACCATCTACATCAACTTCCCACATTCCGTTTGAGTTTCCGAACGCAGGTGTTTGAACCCAAGGGTCAACTATAACGGTTTTGGTGTTGTCGTAATTTCCGAGTTCAAACGAAACAGTATTTCCGTTACGAATAAAGCGAGAAGAAATTGCAATATCATTTTCAGCATAAAACGTTTGTGGTGCATGGTCAACCATATCACCGAATTTAGTGTCAATGAAAATTTCGCCTGAATTGGTGAACGTTAATTTTTCGCCATCAGCATACTTCATTTTCACATGACTGACATCTGCTCCCGGATGCAGAATAAGTGCATATTTTATTCCGTCTTGCGGGTGAAAAACATACTCCACATCAATGTTTGGATACAGGTTTTTATACACTAGTTTTTTGTATCCGCGGATACGGGTAATGTCATAGTATTCCTTTTCATTCTTCATCATTTCATAGGTGTAGTAATCAGGATTTAGTTCTTCGGCAACTAATTCTGCATTTGGGTTTGCACCCTCCCAAACCATGTTCACTAAATCGCTTTCAAAAAAGATGCGAGGCTGTGTTTCATCACCATCTCTGCGGTTTTTGTTTTTCTCCTTGCGGTCGAATTTATAAGTCAATCCTTTTTGACTGAAATAGATTTGCACCGAACCGTTGTCAACCGCATAAAGAATTTTAGATTCCACACTTTTTAAACGCTGCTCAAACTGTCCTTTGTTTTCAATAAAGGCTTTTGATGTTTCAAACTTTACTGACCATGAGGGTGTGCTTAGTTGGGCAAAAGTAGTTGTAAGAAACAATAAACAAAATGCAAGAATAAGGGTAATTGAATTTTTCATTGGTATTTATAGTATTGAGATAGTTTACTTAATGATTACTTTAATGTATTGTTGCTCTGCACCTGCTGAAGCCTTCACAACATAAATTCCTTCCGCAAAGTCTATAACAGAAATACTGCATTTTGTTTCGGTTGTTTTTTCGGGTTTAGCAAAATTCCAAACCACACGCCCTGTAATATCCAGCAATTTTATTTCTGTTGCTTCAGAACTGCGGAGAGTTATGAGTACATTCAGATCTTCGTTGGCAGGATTTGGGTAAACCAATACATTTTCAAGCAAGGCATTTTCAAGAATATTATCGGGGTTATAGGTGGCTTCAATGATGTTGGAGGTATCGATACAGCTTCCTCCTCCTGTTGCCACTACATAATAGTTTCCGCTCTGTGTAATATTATAGGTTTGTTGTGTTGCGCCTGCAATTTGATTGCCATTAAAATACCACTGATAGTTGGGTGATGTAGTTGCATATAGCGTATTATTTTGTTGCGAAATGTTAACGTTAAAATTTCCTGTTCCGCTTTCCACCACTCCTGTTAGTGTTTCTGTACAGCCGAAAAAATCGGTTACTTCAACAGTATAGATTCCCGGAGCGAGGTTGTAAATTCCGGCAGTTGTTCCACCGTTGCTCCATAAATAGGCTGTTGGCGGAAATGGGAATGTTCCGCCAGCCTGCACAAATAAAGATCCGTTTCCTGCTCCTGCACATGATTCATCAGTTGCTATAATAGTATACTCAGAACCAAAAATTGAAGTCAGTTCTGTTGAATCGGTCAACATGCAACCATCTGCATCAGTAACCACTACGCTGTAAACTCCTCCTGTAACCGAATCTAAATCTTCGGTTGTATCACCTGTTGACCACAGAAAAGTGTAAGGTGCTGTTCCGCCTGCTACATCAATATCCACTTCCCCATCGGGAGAAGAAGCACACTGTAAAAAAACTGGACTGAACGTTACTGCAAGTGATGAATTTTGTCCTACAAAAACATCAACTGAACGTGAGCAGCCGGGACCATCACCTACTGTTACCTCATATAATCCATAACCAACACCTGCAAGAGTTTCAGTAGTTGCTCCGGTTTCCCACAGATATGTATAATTACCGGAACCATTTTCTACAGTTACCGCAGCTTCACCGTTATTGGTGTTGCAATCTGCAACAGTGCTGGCATTAGTAAATTCTATATTACATGGAACAGGACAGGTTGCCTCTGTAAATACTTCCACATCATCAATAAAATAATAAGCTCCGGGCATTGGAAGTACGGGCGGAACTTGATTAGGGTCGACAGGTGCGCCTGCGCCAATTGTAGTTGTTCCCTGCACTTTAAAATTACCAATAGTAATGTATGAATAGGATTGGTCGGCAACAAATTCACCATATACTTCCTGCCAACCAAGGTAGTTTGTAATAATAGTATCAACCATTACCTGTGCAGGAAATGAAAGCGGTAATGAACCCGGACCCGAAACAGGTTGAGTAGAAAAATAAGCACCTATTCCATCAGTAGAATTTGTGCTTTGGTCTGAAAGCGAAATATAAAAACGTACACAGTAACGAATGCCAACTGATAAGGGTTGTGTAAGCGGAGCCTGAATATATTCCCTATAATCACCATCCGTAGGGCCGTCAATGCTGAAAAAACCGCCATAAGCAGCACCTGTTCTTGCTTCTTGATTTCCAAGTAGATTGGCAGGAACTCCAACGGGTGGGCTTTGCAATGGAATCGGGCTTACACAACACTCGTTAAAATAATCGCTTGTGCCTTGGTGACCAGGAGGCTGAACCCATGGAACTGCATAAAACATCTGACTGGATGAATTAGGGCAGGTTATAAAATCTTCAAAGCTGGGGTTTGGAACAAGGTTTTGTGAGTTGACAGTTGCTGTAAATAGTAGACAGAAAAAAACAGAGAGCAAAAATTTATTCATTAAATAATGATTTGTTAATGAAGCGAATGTATAAATTATTATTTGCCAAAACCTAATATTTAACGAATTTTAATGGGGTAAAATAAAGAACCCCATCCAAATCTGGATGGGGTTCTTTATTTTAGGAATATAATGTTCTTATGCGTGCTGGGCCAGTTTAAACGAAAGTTCAACCACCCTTCCGTTGTCATCAAAGGTTACTCCGTCAGATAGTTGTTTCATCAAAAACACACCGCGTCCGTTTACTTTTTCCAGATTTTCAGGGGAGGTTGGGTCAGGTATATTTTCAAAGTCAAAGCCGGCTCCCTGATCGGTAATGCGGAATGTAATAGAATGGTCATCATTTTCGGTAAATACAAACAACACCGTTTTGTTAGGGTCTTGTTTGTTTCCATGATTGATAGCATTGTTTACTGCTTCGGTTACAGCAATCAGAATATTCCCATAGTAATCTTCATCAAGATGCATTTCTGCGCTTATTTCATCTATGAGCGCTTCAACAAGATGCAGGCTTTCGGAAGTAGAAGGGAATGTCAGATTCTTTTGTTTCATGCTGAGTAACGATATTATTGATTGGTATTGTTAAAATACTCGTTTACCTTATCTCTGTAAAAAGGTTGCAGTGAAGGTGGAACAGTTTTCAACAACTCGGTTTCTTTTAATTTTCGTCTGTTATACTCATTAAAAACAGGAGGGTTACTCAATTTCTCATTTTTTCCTTCTTTTGATTCTCTGCGTTCCTCTTCATCACGCTGACGCTCTGCTTTTTCTGCTTCCAGCAAACGGGTAAGAATTTCTTGTTGTCTGCGCAAGGTTTCAGCAGTTATGCGTTTGTTTACCAAATCGGTTTCTGTCTCTTCCATTAAATCATGAAGTTTATCCAGATTGCCCCCCGATCCTTTGCCGTTGCCCTTTTTATCTAATTCGCTGGCAACTTCTTGCAACATTTGGCGGATGGCTTCTTGTTGGGCAGCCATTTTAGCAAGTCCTTCGCTCATTCCACCTTTACCTTGTGAACCTCCTGGTTTCTCCCCCGGTTTCTCCCCTTTCTTCATTCCTTTTTGCATCTCCTCAATTTGCTTATTCAATTGCTCCTGCAATGCTTTCATGGTGGCTGCGCTGGGTTTTCCCTGACCTTGTCCGGGCTTGCTGCAAGAGCCTTGTCCGGGTTTGCTTTGTGCCTGCATCTGTTGCATTTGTTGTACAACTTCACTCAGCATCAGCGCAAGATTATTAATTGAAGTCATGGTCAGTTGTTGGCGGTTTTGGGCCATAGAAGTCTGACGTTCGGCAAGATTTTCAATGGCAACATCCATATTTTGATTGATATTACGGATTTCGCGGTTAACAATCGTTTGCAATTGAACCACGCGTTTGCTTAATGCAAAAAGCGAGTCTTCAATTAATTTAGAATCATTTTTCAGTTTTAATTGTTCGCGGGCAATTGAAGTAAAACCCGGGTCATTGCGATTGGTATTTTTTAATTTACCCATCAGCTTCTCCTGATCAAACGAAAGCGTGAGCAGGTTTTCCAGAATATCGCGCAGTGATTTTATGTCTTCACTTTGTTGTTCCTGTTGCATCTGCTGTTGCATGGCCTGCATTTTTTGCGACAGGCTTTTCATTTTTTGCGATGCACTTTTCTGAGATTGTGAAGCTTTCTGATTTTTCTGTTCGCCCAATTCCTCCGAGCTTTTTTCCATATCTTCTTCAATGCCTTTTTCATCTTCGTTGGTATCTTCCATATTATTTGGTTGCTCCAATTCGCTGTTCTTTTTCTCTAACTCATCAAGGTCTTTTTTCAGGTCTTCAAATTCTTTGTTAAGCTCTTCCTGTTTTTCTTTTTCTTCAGTTGCATCACCTTTTTTCTCCTTCGTTTCTTCCGAAAGTTTTTCTTCTTCTTCCGCTAATTTGTTCAGCTTTTCAATCGACTCATTCAGCTTTTGTTCAAACTCCAATTGCTTAAAAATCTCCAATTGTCTGTCCATTTCTTTCGATAAGTCTTCGTTGGTCATTTCCATTTTTTCCAACATCTCACGCGCTTTGTCTTTGTCCATTTTCTCCATCATTTCTTCCATCTGTCGGAAGAGTTCCTTCATTTCGGGAGTCATTAATTCGTCAAACATTTTTTCCAATTGCTTTTGTTTTTCCAACAACTCGGGGCTCAACTGGTTAAATTCATTTAGCTGATTATTTTTCTTTTTATTCTCCTGCTGAATTTCCTGCATTTCATTCTCCAGTTTCTTCTGTTTGTCAAGCAGACTTTGAATATTCTTGCGGTCTTCCCAGGTCAGGTTTTTCTTTTCAAACAATTTTTTGTTCAGTTCAGCCACTTCTTTTTGCAGTGCTTTTGCATCCTTGATACTCTGCTCCATATCCTTTTTCAGTTCGCTCGATTTCTTTTCGTTTTCTTTTGAAAGCTCGCTCAATGTTGGTGCTTTGTATAATTTTTTCTCGCTGCGAGTAGCCTTGCTTCCACTCACACCATCATTGTCCCACACCTCAAAATAATACTCAATATTATCTCCCGGCTGAATGTTCAGTGGGTTTACATCCCATGAATAAAAAAACTGGTCGCTCTGTTTATTTTTGGTGATGAACACATCTTCAGCAAATACCTTTTCTTTCTTTTCTGCATCATCAGAATTAAGAAAACGATAAACGAAATTCAGTTTTTTAAAACCGTAATCGTCTTTCACCATGCCGCTGAAGTAAACCAGTTTTGAAGAAAGAGAATCCTGCTTTTCTTCCACTTCAATTGCAGGAAAAGCATCGGGTATTACAGTCACGTGATACAGAATTGAATCATTGCTTTGCAAAAACTCGTTGGAGACAATAACAGAATATTGTTTGTTTTTAAACAGGCGCGATGAATAGGAGAAATTATCAGCACTTGCAGCATTTACAGCAAAAGCAGTATCGCCAAAACTCATGCGCAGTTCGCGTGCATCGCGGGTGTTAAAGTTCCATGCTGCTTTGGTTCCGGCAGGTACAGTAAGGTCGCCTGTATTGTTTACGGTTTCGTCTCTGCGTCCGGTGTAATCAGGATAATCCAACACAATGTTAAAGTTCAGTACCAAAGGTTTTGGCAGCGCAATCAGCTCATATTCTTTGGAATAAAAACCATCGGCATACAAACGAAAGGGAGTTGTCTTTTGCAGATTTTTTAAAATGTAGCTGAACCCGACTGTACTTTGTTTATCAAGCCTGTAAAGGTTGTCATCAACTTCCACGAACACTTCGGCAGGAATTTCTTCGCCTTGCATTTTCAGGTTCAGGGTAAAATCTTCGTGCTGCATGGCGCGTAAATCGTTGTTCTCGATAATGAATTTAAACGGTGCAATCGCTTCAAAATAGGTGTTGTGATTTACCAATCGTGTTGTGCTTTCGCGCAAAATATTCGGAGCAACAATAACAAGCAGAAGAGCAACCAACACAGGCGGCAACGCATAACGCAAATATTTTTTATTCTCGGATAAATCAATGGCGGCAACAAAAGGAACAGGTTTCAGTTCAGCGGTTTTCTGGTCAATGCTGGCATAAAGTAATTCACGCGAACTTGCATTTCCGCTGTCGGCAATTTGTTTCAGCTGCAGCGTGTTAAGCAATTTATCGCTTACGTTTGAAAAGTGTTTGCCAATGATTTGCGATGCTTCTTCGTAAGAAATTATTTTTCCCATTCGGTTGAGGTGAATAAGTGGCAGCACTACTAAGCGGTAAAGAATAACTGCATTTACGGCAAGAAAAGAATAGAATAATCCTGTACGTACCGCAGTTCCGAAATGCCCGAAATGCTCCAGAAAAACAATGCTCAGAAAAAACGCGACACCAACTGCTACGGTGTAAAGCGCGCCACGGATAAGTTGGTTCTTGTAATATTTTCGGATAAACTCATCTAACTTTTGGATGAGTGTATTGTAGTTTTCCATTTTTTAATCTTTCACCGCAAAGGCACAGAGACGTAAAGTTTGTAATCGTTTGTCTGATGCAACCCTTTTTCTTTTTCCACAAAAATCAATCCTGAAATTTGCGGAAGGCTGATTACAAAGATAGTGAAGATAGTTTGTAATGCTATTTCAGATTTTGTTAAAATTGCACAAAACTAAAACCCTATGATTTACGAAATTTATACACTTCGCCTGCTGCACATCGGCACAGGCATTTTCTGGGCAGGCGCTGTTATTTACCTTGCCGCATTTATTAACCCCGCAGTTGCTGCAATTGGTCAGGAAGGCAATAAGTTTATGCAACAGCTTTCGCGTACCAATAAATTGCCCATGTGGATGACCATTCTTTCAACACTAAATATTATAACCGGTTTTCGTTTGCTGATGATTCGTTCAGGAAATTTTCAGGCTGATTGGTTTACAACTCAGGAAGGTCTGCTTTTTACAATTGGTGGGGTATTGGCTTTTGGCGCTTATATGATTGGCTTGATGGTAAGCAAACCGGCAGTTGATCGTATGGCAAAAGTTGCTGAAGCAATTGCTAAAGCAGGCGGACCACCAACACCTGAGCAAGCCGAGGAAATTGGCGCGCTGAAAGCAAAACTTGCCAAAGGCGTAAGATTAGTTGCATGGCACCTTGCTGCAACAATTGTGCTGATGGCACTTGCCCGTCCGATGTAATTTGTTTTCTATCTTTACAGTTATTGTGAAGATAAGGCATCTTTCTTTTTTCATTCCCTTTATTCTTGCAGCAGTTTTATTGCCGTTTGCTGTGTATGCACAGAATCAGAATATTGACAGCCTATTGCGGATAGTTAAAACCGCAAAAACAGATACCGCCAAAATAAATACACTTCGTTTGCTCTGTTGGGATTTTCGCGCCAATGACCCCGATAAAGCATTTGAATATGCAAGGGAAGCACTAAAACTTTCCATTGATATCAACGACCCGTTTGAAAAGGCAAAAAGCCTTGCTACGCTTGGTACTCTGAATAAAAATGCAGGGAAGTACAACCTTGCGCTTGATTACAATCTTAAAGCCCTTAAGGTTTATATTGAACGAAATGACAAGTTACGCATGTCTAATTCGTACAATAATCTGGGTAACATCTATCTAATTCTCGGCAGAAATCAGC
>SXGT01049375.1_pt1 | contig 10404 bp, 9 predicted proteins | sample 3176221 | NCBI WGS metagenome assembly SXGT01 (sample SAMN11356862, study PRJNA531348) | freshwater metagenome | isolation source: freshwater sample F1-120 | place: China: Fuxian Lake, Yuxi | collected 2017-12-25
CGGCGATGGTCCGGATCGACCGGATCGCGCGCTCGATGTGGTGCGACTCGTTGTACGTCAGGATGATGGCGGTGATGCTCATGGCGTTCCCCTTATGCGTGAAGGGTGGCGATTTCCGCCGCGGGTCGCCGCGGCGAGAACGCCACCCGGGTTTCCGCCGCGATGGGCTCACCGAAGGCGATCATCATGATCAGCCGCTCGCCGGCCGGTATGCCGCCCGCGCGGCGGATCGCGTCCTCGGTCTTGTGGTTGATGGCCAGGTTCAGCGGGCAGGCGCCCCAGCCCATGGAGCGGCAGGCGAACATCAGGCACATGGCGAACAGCGCACCGTCGACATACGCCTGGTTGCGTTGCCCGGGGCCACCCCAGGCGCAGATGTCGGAGCTCACCACGAACAGATTGCCGACCGAGTCCGCAAAGCCACGGGAGCCACCCTGCAAGGCGAGCAGTTCCTGGATGCGTGCCGGGTCCTGGTAGGCATGCACCCGGGAGGACTGGCGGTTGCACTGGGAAGGCGCCAGCTGCGCGAGCGCGATGGCCTCGAGGATGCGGTCGGGATTCAGCGGCAGGGGGCGCAGCGTGCGGATGCTGGAGCGGCTGGCCATGAGCTGCTGCAGGGTGCCGGGCGGCTGCCCGTTGAAGGACACCTCCCGCGTGCCACCTTTCCAGGGTTTGGGCAGCCGGGCTTCCCACGCTTTCAGGTAGCCGGAAATTTCGTCGAGCAGAGGGTCCGTAGCGCCAGCCTTCGCGTGAAAGTTCACATAGGCTTCCAGCGCCCCCAGCGACATGTGGGCGGGAACCGGGGAGTGCCCGATGTCGTAGCGCGACAGCGCGGCCATGACGAAACGGATCTTGTCCTTGCCGAACAGCAGCTTGGGTTCCCTGAGGGACAGTCCCTTCTCGATCGTGTGCGCCTCGATGATGATCTTGTAGAACGCGCGCCGGGATTTGTCGACCCAGGGCGAGTACGAGTTGAAGCGCAGGAACAGGAAGGCGTCGCGCAGGGCCTCGCTGAAGATGCCGGCCACCTTGATCAGCTTGTCAAGCATGGCGGTCCTCCAGCACACGGTCCTTGATCTTTCGACAAGGATGGCCGGCGCAGACCGACCAGGCCGGCACGTCGTGCAGCACCACCGAGCGCGCACCCACCACGGCACCTTGCCGAATCACCACGTCGGGATGGACAAAACATTCGGCAGCAATCCACACGTGGTCTTCGATCACGATCGGGCCGGTGATCAGCGGTCGGGACAGGGAACGGATGTCGTGTGAGCCGGTGCACAGAAAAGTGCGCTGGCTCACCGCCACCTTGGAGCCGATGGTGATGCGGTCCATGCTGTAGCAGTCGACCCCGTCGCCCAGGGCCGAGAACTCGCCCATCACGAGATGCCAGGGCGCCCACACGCGACACGAGGGCGCGATGCGGCAACCTGCGCCCACCTGAGCACCGAACGAGCGCAGCAGAAAGCGCCGCCAGCCATGCAGCGCCCAGCGCGGGGTGGGTCTGAACGCCAGCAGCCACACCACTTCCCAGGCAAAGCGCCGCAACCTGGCCGAGCCGGTGAAGTCGCTGCGGTAGCGCAGCGCGCGGAAGTCGGTCATGGACTCGCTCATGGCACCACCGCCTGGAGTTGCATGTCCAGAAACGCGTCGCCGGCCTCGCGGAGGTTCTCGAGGCGACGGTCCACGGCAGACCAGTCGATCTCGCTGGCCATCAGGGCCTGGACGTTGTGCGCCGAGAACGACGGCGTGAAACGACCTTCGAGACCGACGGCCTGCAGCAGGTGGAGCGCGCGGGCATTGGCGGTGGCCCGTTCGCCGGTGAGTCCGGCCACGATGAAGGGCTTCTTGAACAACAGGGCGAAGACGGTGCCGTGGAACGAGTTGGTCACCACGAAGCGGGCGTTCTTCACCAGGGCGACCCACTCGCCGGGATCGGGGTGCACGGTGTGACCGATCTCGGCCCATCGCCGGTGCGGGTTGTGCGGCGAGAGGATGCCGCAGTTCAACTGCTTCGAAGCGAGCTCGGCCGTCTGACGGATGTTGTCGGGCGAGCGCAGGCCGTAGCAGAAGATGTAAGGCTCGGCAGACTGGGACGGCGCGCGCTCGGTCAGTTCCGAGTAGTTGCGGTGCAGCAGGGTGGGGTCCGGCACGTTGGCGGGGCGGTGTCCCGTGGCCAGTTCCACCAGCGTGGCGCCCGAGGCTTCGCGAACGGAAATGGCATCGAAGTGGTGCAGCAGTCGGGGCAATTGCGCGGCCTCCGCTGCAGACACGCGGTCCTTGCCAAAACTGGCGGCATACGAAATCTTCCTGGCCTGGAAAGATCGGGCAAAGGCGAGAAAGTAATTGGGATCGAAACCGAAATGTTGCGAGGGGCTCCAGATCTGATCGCTGCCGGCCACGATCAGATCGAACGACTGCGCCGCGGCGAGCGATGCGCCGTTGTCGGTGGGGGCGGCATCGCGCGGGATGCCCAGGAAATGTTCCCTGAACCGGACGAACTTTTCCTTCTGACCCCGATGGCCGAAGTGCTCGTGGATGAACGAGGACACCGCGAGATAGACGACCTTCAGATTCGCCTTGAACCGGGCCGGCGTCGTGGGCAGGCTGAGCCGGCCACCGTGCTCGATGTGCGCGGGTCGGTAGTCGATGAAGCTGGCGTGATGACCCTGCTCCATCAACCAACGGCGCAAGGCATAGGCCTGCAGCGCGGCACCGTAGTTGTCGCTGAAATGGAAGGTGAGAATGCCGACGTTCATTTCTTCAGCATCTTTCGAGAAGGCGTGGCCGCGTGCGGCCAGGCGGCCTGGCACGTGGCCAGCAGCCGCCTGACGTTGCGCTGAAAGATCGCGGCCACCGCCGATCCACCCAGGCGCAGGCTCTCGGCGCTCGCGAGTTCCGGGCGGCGCCACTGGAAATGATCGAAGAAGCTCTGCAACCGGTCGCGCAGTGCGTCGCCGTTCCCGGCCTCGAACACGTAACCGTTGCGCCCGTTCTCGATCACGTCGCTCGCACCGCAGCGGTCGCTGCAGATCACCGGTGTGCCCACCATCAAGGCCTCGTTGACGACCGCGCCCCAGCCGTCGAAGCGGCTGGGCAGCACCAGCACGTCGGCAGCGGCCATGGCCGCGACGATCCTGGCGTTGGGCAAACCCTGCGAGAAAGTGATCCGCCCGGTCACACCAAGCTGGTCGGCGATCTGCCGGAGCCTCGCCTCTTCGTCGCCCTGGCCAATGATGCGCAGACGCACATCTGGCGCGGCGAGCTGGCTGAATGCCTTGAGCAGCAGGTCGACCCGCTTGCGCGCGATCAGCTGGCCCACATACAGAATCTCCCGGTGTTCGCGTTGCAGCGGCGTGGGCGGCACCGGCTTGCTGTCCACCACGTGCACGAAGGGCACGATGCGATCACGGGGATACCCGCAGGCCGAGAAGAAACGCGCGCCGCCGTACCGGCCGGAATGTCCGATGCAGAACACGCCGCTCAGGTGGCGCCGGTAGCGCAAGGCATCCCAGGTGTAGGCCAGCCAGCGCGGCAACAGCCGCGCACCGGGTTCGTAGCGGTTTTCCGTCATCAGGAAGCGGTGCACCGGGGCTCCCAGGCTGGCCTTGAAAGCGGTGAGCGGCAGCGCGAATCCGCGCAGACCGAAGAACACCTGCACCGAGTCGGGCAGCGTGGCCCAGGTGGCGATCTGTTGGGGCGTGGGTGCCATGTGCACCTGCACCTGGCCGGTGTCGGGCAGCGGGTAACCGCGATCGCGGTAGTAGGCGGGCAGGTCCTCGCTCACACACCAGTGCACTGTGTTGCCGGGCATGTTCGCGAGTTCGCGGATGTACGCGGCCTGATGGAACATCAGGTAGGAATGCCAGAAGACGAAGTTCATGTCAGGTCCACCGGTTTCTGTGGTGCTGCACGGTGCCGGGTGAACAGGCGCGAGGCGCCAGCGGTCATCCGGTTGGAGAGCCACTGCACCAGCAGCGAGAAGAACAACAGGGGGATCAGTGCCAGTGCGAGCAGCGGCAGATAGCCCATGGCGTAGTTCTGCTCTTCGAGCCAGTGGATCCACGCCGTCTGGGTCAGGTAGATCTCCAGGGTGAGTCCGGCGAGCAGCGCGATGGCCGGGAACACGGGCGTGGCGCGAAGGGGCTTGAGAACCGCCTCGGCGGAAAGCACGTGGTAGCTGAAATAGATGATCGGGTACAGCAGGACATGGAACACGAACTGCAGGTGACCCATGTCGAACCGGAACACCGTCAGCTTGGCCGCCAGGAACAGCAGCAACGACACCAGCAGGGCTGGAACGGTCAGCGGACCGAACCGGGGCGTCACTTTCAGGCGGGCGACCAGACAGCCCATCAGCGTGATGCCGAAGTAGTTGATCCACTTGAAATAGTCCGGCCCTTCCACCACGAATTTCGTGAGGTCGAGCTGGCTGTAGAAGAACAGGTAGGGAACCACCAGGAGGGCCATGGCGGTGGCGATGCCGGCCGGTCGGAGCCGGGCGACGTAGAACACGGGGATGTAGAACACCACCACCGCCGAGATGAACCAGAACGGTGTCGGCCAGAAGAAGACCGCGGCGAAGTCGCCGATGCCCGCGATGCCGATCCGGTCGGTGGCGAGCATGGCGCAGGCGACGATGAACACGGCGGGATACAGCCGCAAGAGACGCTTCCTGAGGTAGCCCGAAAGCGAGTGGCCGCCCCGGTCGGGGTTCGCGCTGTTCAGGCTCATGGCCAGCCCGTAGCCGGAGAGAAAGAAGAACAGCGAATTGCCGATCGCGCCGCCTGTCGCGATGCGTGGGTCGGGCACGAAAGCGTCGAGGTGCGACAGCGTGATCAATACCGTTGCCATGAACAGCATGAGCGTGGTGTCTGTGGTTCTGCGTGTCATGTGAGGATGGGCTCCCGCCGGTGGGGCGCTGGGTGATGGGCCCGTGAGGGCCTGGGTGAGGAGATCGGTACCAGGTTGACCTGGAGGAGCAGCACGAGAATCCACAGCGAGTAGGGATTGCCCACGCCGATGAGGTAGCGGTTGAAGATGGACTGGGCGAGGATGAAGACCACCATCAGCCCCGCCATGAAGAGCTGGTCGTCGCGCCGTCCCCGCTGGAGGCCTTGCCGGATCGCGCGGAAGGCGGTGACGACGAAGGCCAGTGTGATGAGCAGGCCGAACACCACCCCGTGTTCCAGCGCCAGGTTGATGTACGAACTCTCGACCGGGAATCCGATGAGTTCGGGCAGTGCCGAGCGGATGCCCCGACCCGTGAACAACAGCACTTCGTTGGAGAACACCAGTTGAATGCCCGCCCGCCAGATCTCGGTGCGCCCGGTGGCCCCGGACTCCACGCCGCGGGTGGGCGAATCGAGATCCAGAATGACCGACAGGTAGTCCTTGATGGCCACCCAGTTGAACAGCATCACGATCACGCCGACCACCGCCAGCAGCAGCAGGTTTCTCCTTGAACGGCGGGAGCCCTGCAGGGCGATCAGGAAGATGCCGGTCAGTCCGGTGAAGGCCAGCGCCGCCATGCCCGCGCGTGCCGAGGCCGCCAGCAGGACGCACAGGCACAAGGCCACGATCGCCAGCGCAAACAGCTTCTGCGACCTTTTGCGAACGGTGAGGTAACGCTGAAAGAACAGCAGGGCACCGCCACCATAGACCAGCCCGCTCAGGTTGGGGTGCATGCCCAGCGGCTGGTAGCGAACCAGCCCGAGACCGTATTCCACGTTGCCCACCAGCGAGGCGAACAGCGCTGGCGATTCCAGCAGGAGCAGGCTGGCGATCAACGCCACATAGGCCCAGCGAAACACCGCGATCAGGCGGGCCGCGCCGCTGTGGCGGACCAGGAAGGCGACGGCCACCAGCACCAGCAGCAGCATGGCCCCGTACATCGTCGACAGCAGGTTGCCCGTCATCCACGCCACCAGCATGGCAAAGAGGAAGGCGATGCCGAACAGCCACTCCACCAGGCTTGGCCGGATGCGCAGGGTGTCGCCCGAGAGCGCAGAAAAGAAGCCCGCCAGCAGCAGCAGGCTGATGGCACCCATCTGGGCCAGCTGCAGGGCCGGGCCCTCGTAGTACCACCCGGTCAGGTAGATCGAGCCGCCGAGCAACCAGAGAGACAGGCGTGTGCTCAGTTCGCGCATGGCACACCTGTCTGGGTGAAGTCCGCATCGAGGGCCAGCATCGCTGGCCGCCATTGCGCCGAGCCCGTGATGTGCCGCAGCTGTGCCAGCGTGGTGGCCAGGCGTTGCGGCTGGTTGGTCGAGAACAGCAGGCGGCTCGGGTAGCGGGCCAGGGCGTAGGCCAGCGCGAGGGCACCGGTCGCGGTGGCGGGGTCGGTGCCGGCGGGCAGCAGGCTGGCCAGCTGGTCGCCGAGCGCCTGATCCCGTTGCATGCGCTCCGACATCGCGGGTGCCAGGAAACGGAATGCGCCGTGAAGGAGGTCGGCGGACTCGGGTGCAGCATCGTCCACGCCGGGAAGCGGGCAGCGGTATTGCATCAGCGTGCCGAAGCGCACGAGCTGGCTGGCAGGCTCACCGGTGGAGCTGCCCCAGGCACGCAGCCGGCCTTGCGCCACGTAGCGTTCGAACAGCGGCAGCAGGGGCTCCAGCGCGTCGTGGGGTTGCGCCTCGTGCAGCAGCAGGCCATCCACCTGATCGCGTTGCAGCAGGCGCAGGCTGGTCTCGAAAGACCGGGCGATGAACTCCGGGTCGAAGCTGGCGGGCGTGGCGCGGTGGGCCATGCCTTTGAGCACGGCCCGGCGCAGCCCGGGAATGCGGTGGGCCAGGGGCTTGACGATGGCCCGCGCCGTCTGCATGAGACCTGGCGACGAAGGACGGGCCAGGCCGGCCTTGGTGAATACCGTCACCACTTCCTGCCGACCCTTGAGGGCTTCGCCCAGCACGGCCTCGGAGGCACCGAGTCCGTAGGGGGGCGCGGTGTCGAAGTGGCGAATGCCCAGATCCAGCGCCGCGTGCACCAGCCGCAGGGCGTTGGTTTTCTCGACGCCACCCTTGAGGCGTCCACAGCCGAAGCCCAGCCGCTGGGCAATGAGGTCGGTGGGGCGGTCCGTGTTCATGCGGTCACCGGTTCGCGCTTCAGCCGCTCGGCCAGGCGGGCTGTGAGCGCCATGGCGGTGAAGGTGGGGTTGGCGTAGCTGGAGGTGCGGAACACGGCTGCCCCGGCCACGTAGAGGTTGCTGGTGCCGAACACGCGCAGCCCGTCGTCGACCACACCGTCGCCGGGGTGGTGGCCCATGCGCGCACCGCCACACTGGTGGTAGGTGTCGGTGGCGTGCTCCAGCACGCGCGCATCTTCGGCGTCGAGCAGCGCATCGATCTCCACGCGGGCGAGGCCGGCGGCCAGCAGACCTTCACCGACGCGGCGCACGAAAGCGGCCATGGCGCGGACCTCGGCCTGGCCGCCGATGCGCCAGTCGAGCGCGGCCAACGGCACGCCGAAGCGGTCCTTGCGCTCGGGGTCGAGCGTGATGCGGCTGTCGTGGCGTGGCAGTTGTTCGGCGTGCATGACGAGCCAGACGCCGCGGTCGCCCGGGTTGTAGATGCGGTGGTGCCGCAGGTACTGCACGATCATCGGAACCCAGGCGCTGCCCATGCCCCGGACGTGTCGCAGCATCTCGCCCAGGTTCAGGCCCAGGCGCTGATGCGGCAGCCCGCCGCGCATCAGCGACCTGGCCAGCACCTTCAGGTGCTGCAGGTGTTCGGCGATGCTGGACTCGAACGCGAAGTAGCCCGTGACGTTGAGCGCCGGCTCGGCGCTGGCGGTGCCCGCGCGAGCGTTCAGCCGCAGCTTGGGCTGGTACTTGTGGCCGCCCAGCACGATGTTCTGGAAGGTGCGCAGGAAGCGCGGTTTGTCCAGCAGGTGCACCCGGCCGCCCCGCATTTCGAGGTGATCCTGGAAACCCGCGCCCACCCATGGGTTGTCGGCCCAGGGTGCGCGCGGATGTTCCACCGCGCTGGCCAGCAGCAGGCGGGCGATTTCGATGGTGCCGTTGGCCAGCACGAAACGATCGCCGTGGATGGCGGTCGTCGTGCCGTCGGGCCGAGCCACCCGCATCGCGGTGATGCGCCGGCCATCGGGGGCCAGCTCCAGACCGGTGGCGTGAGCGTGCAGCAGCACGCTCAGACCCGGGGCGTTCTGCAGCCGTTCCCGGAAGAACCGGGCCATGGCGGGCTCCTTGAGCCAGCGCGTGAGGAACAGGGTGAACCCGGGAATGTCGGGGTATTCGTCGCCGAAGAGCTGGTGGGCCTGGGGCGAGGTCTCATCCAGCACATCGGCCAGGCGCAGTTCACTGGCCACGGCGTCGTACCAGGGCAGCAGGTCTTCGAAGCTGATGGGCCACGGCGCGTCCGACACGCCTTCGCGGGCCTCGAAATCGGAAGGCACGAAGCCGGTGAGCTGGCCGCCCCAGAGGTTGGAGGTGCCGCCCAGTGCGCGTCCCCGCGCCACCGATATGCCGGTGTGGGCACGGCCAATGACGGAAGCGTCGTTTAGTTCCTGTGCCGGCGCTTCGAAGCTGCCGCCGCCGGTTTCCAGCACCATCACGCGCTGGCCCTGGCGCTCCAGCAAGACGGCCAGCAGCAAAGCCACGGTGCCGCCGCCGACGATGACGACGTCGTGCGGCGCAACGGGTGGCGGGCTGTGGTTGAGGTCGACGATCATGCGGCGGCCCCGTTGATGCGCAGACGGTGCACGGAGCGCGTGGCGGTGAACCAGACCAGCGCCTCGCCCAGCAACATGGCGCCCACCACACCGGTCATGCCGGCGCGGTTCCAGATCAGCCACGCCACCACCAGCGAAACCACGGCGGCAACCAGGCTCTGCGCGGCCAGACCGGCATGGCGGTTGATGGACATCAGCACGGCGCGAGGCACCTGCGTGGCCGAACAGACGGCGGCGTAGAGCAGGAACAGCGCCATGCTGGTGGCGGTGAAGGGAATGTGGCCGTGCGTCCAGACCTCCAGCAACCAGGGCGAGACCGCAAACACCAGCAGCGCCCCTGCGACGGCGATCAGCAGGCCCAGGCGGTTGGCCCTGCGGTAAAGCTTCCAGAACGCGCCGTCGTCGTTCTTTCCCTTCAGCGCGGTGAGTTCAGGCCAGAGCGGATTGCTCAGCGCGCTGGTGACCTGCACCACGATCCTGGCGACCGTGCGGTAGGTGTTGAACACGGCGGTGACAGCCGGGCCCAGGGTGGCGGCCACCAGCAGGGTGAAGCCTTGCAGGCTGAGTGCGTTGGTCAGCGAAAGCGAGAGAAACAGCGAACCCGGCACGGCGGCCTGCCGGATGTCGGCCAGGCTGGCCCCGCGCATGCCCCAGCGCAGGAAGTCGGTGCGGCGCTGGCTCAGCCAGATCGCGAGCAGCGTGTACGCCAGGCGGGCCAGCAGCGCACCGGTCGCCACACCGATGAAGCTGCGGGTGAGCACCAGGCCGACCAGGCCGCCGGCCCAGTCGGCGAGTCGGCCTGTGGTGACCAGGTAGGTGCCCGCGGCGTAGCCGCCGGTGGCCTTGTAGACCACTTCGGCCAGGCTGCAGAAGAGGCCCAGCACCACGCTGATGGACAGCAGCATGAGCACCGCTTTCCAGTGCGGGGCTTCCAGAGCGCTGGCGGGCAGCAGCATCAGCACGGCGCCCACCACAAACAGCACCAGCACCGAAACCGACGCCAGAAAGGCCACCGCACTCTGAAACACCTCGGCCGCTCGCTCCTTCTGGCCCTGCGTGATCAGGGCGATCATCTGGTTGCAGGAAGCGGTGGAGATGCCGGCATCGGCCAGCGAGAGGTAGAAGGGCAGCGCGGTGAGTGCGAGCCAGTAGCCGTAGGTGGCCATGTCCCAGTGGTAGAGAAACAGCGGCAGCGAGACGAGCTGGGTGCCGATGCTCACCGCCTGCGCATAGCCGTACGCACCCGCGCCCGAAGCCATGCGCCGTGCGATGGACGATGGACCGAGCGTGGGCGTGCGCAAGGGGTGCGGGACGGACATGGGGATGGGCGCGTGGTTGTGAACTGGTTCAGTGTTCGCCGGACACCGCCATGGCATAGCCGTGGGTCCTGAGCAGGGCGTGGCGGCGGGAGTCGGCCAGATCGGAGATCACCATCTCCGACACCATTTCCTGCAGCGCGATCTGCGGCACCCAGCCCAGCGTGGCCTTGGCTTTGGCGGGATTGCCCAGCAGGCTTTCCACTTCGGTGGGACGGAAGTAGCGCGGGTCCACCTTCACGACCACCTGGCCCGCCTGGAGCGCCGGGGCCTTGTCGCCCTCGACCTTGTGCACGATCACCTGTTCGTTCACGCCCTCGCCCTCGAAGCGCAGCGTGACGCCCAGTTCCTTGGCGGTCAGCTCGATGAATTGGCGCACGCTGTACTGCACGCCGGTGGC
>SXGT01199341.1_pt1 | contig 10404 bp, 8 predicted proteins | sample 3176221 | NCBI WGS metagenome assembly SXGT01 (sample SAMN11356862, study PRJNA531348) | freshwater metagenome | isolation source: freshwater sample F1-120 | place: China: Fuxian Lake, Yuxi | collected 2017-12-25
GGCGGCTGACCGACGGCCAGGGGCGAACGGTGGATTTCAGCAACACGCTGATCATCCTCACCTCCAATCTCGGCTCGCAGTATCTCGCGAACCTGGAGGAAGGGCAGGACGTCGAAGCGGTCGAGCCGCAAGTGATGGACATCGTCCGCGCGCACTTTCGCCCCGAATTCCTCAACCGATTGGACGAGGTAATCCTGTTCCACCGGTTAGGGCAGGCGCACATGGCCCCGATCGTCGACATCCAGGTTTCACGGGTCGGCAAACTGCTCGCCGACCGCAAGGTGGAGCTGGAACTGACCGACGCGGCCCGCGCGTGGCTCGGCCGCGTCGGCTATGATCCCGTCTATGGCGCGCGACCGCTGAAGCGCGCGGTCCAGCGCTACCTGCAGGACCCGCTCGCCGAGCTGATCCTGCGCGGCGAGGTGAAGGACGGCGCAACCGTGCGCGTCGACGAAGGCGACGGGCGATTAGCGCTGGCGGTCGCGTGACGTTGCGGGCGCGGTTCAGCCGCCGCGCCGGCAGTCACCGCAGGAGATGGTGCCCTGATCGATCGCGCGATCGGCGCGGGCGCGCTGCTCCTCATCGACCTTGCGCCACTCGGCCATGGTGCGGCAGGTTCGCGTGCGCTTGACGAGTGAGCCGGTCTCGATCTGCGTGCGGCACTTGGTCCGCAGCGCAGGGTCTGCTTCGGTCGGCTTGGTCGCCGTCGCGGCTTGCGGCATGGCCGCCAGCAAGGTGATCGTCAGGAACAGCATGAATTGTTTCCCCCATCCGAATGCGGCCGCAGCCTACGCTCGGCGCGCGCTCCCGGCAATCCGACGTCGCGATCTGCTACGATGCACGGAGCGCGACCGGTGACGGCGTCGGTAGAGGCGACGATACACGCAGCCGACCAAGCGCTGCGCGAAGGACGGCTGAACGACGCGATCGCAGTTTATGCGCAGGCGCTGGCGATGGATCCGACCCGGTCGGACGTCTGGTACAATCGCGGTTGGGCGGAACGCGCCGACCGCCGCTTCGCCGATGCGCTCGCCTCCTACCGTGCGGCGATCGACTCCGGCTTAGCCCGGCCGCAAGACGCGCACCTCAATCGCGCGGCAATCCTGTCCGATCACCTGTTTCGGCCGTATGACGCGATCGCCGAACTCGAAACGGCGTTGCAATTGGATCATCGGTTCGTTCCGGCGTGGCTTAGCCTCGGCGCGATCTACGAGGATCTTGGTGATAGCGAGAAGGCCGCTCGGGCGTACCAAGCCGCGCTGGCTGAAGAACCGTCAAACGGCCGGGCCCACGCGAGACTGGCGGTGGTCGCCGTGTCCGGGGGTGACGCGCGGGCTGCCGTCGAGCGCCTGCGGGCGGCGTTGCCAGCAGCCCCGACTGTCGACGACCGCGCCGACATGCTTTTTGCCCTCGGGACCGCGCTAGATGCTCAGGGCTTGTACGACGACGCCTATCAGGCGGTCGAAGCCGCCAACTGGCTCGCCCGGTCGGTCGCCGGGACAGAGTACGACGAGGTCGCCGAACGAACGTTGCTCGACCGCCTGATCCAAACCTTTCGCCGCCCGGACGCGCCAGCGGCGAGGCAGGACGATCCCGTTCCAGTGTTCATCTGCGGCCTGTTCCGGTCAGGCTCGACGCTTGCCGAACAGATGCTCGGCCGTCACTCGGCGGTGGTTGCGGGCGGGGAGCTCGAGGCCGTTCCCGCCATCGCTCGCCGTCTGCAGCCCTATCCGGAAGCCGTGCCCGGCCTTCGTCAGTGTGAGCGCACCGCGTTGCGCGACCAATACCTCCGCGAGCGCGCCGTGATCGGCGAAGGGTTGGTCACCGACAAGCGCTGCGACAATTACCTTCATATCGGCCTGATCAAGACGCTGTTCCCCTCGGCGCGCATCGTTCACACCGTCCGTCACCCGCTGGATACGCTGCTTTCCGCCTGGTTCCTCAACTTCGGCGAGGGCGTCAGCTGGGGCCATGACCTGCGCGAGGCGGCGCGGCATTACATTCAGTATCGCCGCCTGATGGCGCATTGGCGCACGCTGTGGCCGGACGACATCCATGATGTCAGCTATGATCGCATGGTCGCCGATCCGCAGAACGAGATGGGCGACCTCCTCGCCTGGCTGAACCTGCCCTGGGAAGACGCCTGCTTGGGCGACGCGCCTGTTTCGGGACCGGTGCGCACTGCGAGCGCCTGGGCCGTCCGCGGACCGATCAGCACCCGATCGTCCGGCCGATGGCGCAATTACGCGCGATACTTGGACGACGTTCGCCGCATCCTCGCTGATGGCGGCGTGGAGGTCTAACCTGCCTTGGCGGAGACGACGCCACGGTCGGCCACCGCGAACAGCTTGGCGAGCCGTTCCTCCTCCCGCCGGCTCAGATGCGGGTTCCAGACATCCAGGATGAGCACGATTCGCTGCCGGTCGGTGGGGTTCCACGCCTCGTGCTCGATCGTATCGTCGAAGGCGAACGCCTCCCCTTCGCGCCAGGGCCGTGTCTCGCCTCCGACCCGGAACAGGCAGCCGTCCGGCACGACCAGTGGCAGATGGACGATGGCGCGGGTGTTGGTGACGCCGGTGTGCGGCGGGATGTGCCCGCCGGGCTGAAGGATCGAGAAGAAGGCGGACGGCGCCTTTCCGGGCACGTGATTGCGCGGCGCCTGCTCCAGCGCGGCGGTCGTTTCCGGACAGAGCGCGCAGACCGCATCGTTGCGCTCGCCATATTCCCACAGAAAGCACGCCCCCCATGCCAGCGACCCGTCAAGCGCCGACCATTTGTTCTGCGGCGTGCCCTTGTCCTGCCGCACATAGGGCCTGACCGCGTCGGACCGATTGGCCAGCACCGCCAGCGCCTCCTCGCGGATCGCATCCGTGCGCGATTCGAGGTCGGCGAACCAAGGGAAAAGGCTGCGATCGAAGAACTCGTCGGCCGGAAGGAACGGAAAATACACGCCCGCGCATTCGCTCTGGTACAGGCGCCTGCGGCCGAGCATGTGATCGACGCAAGCGCGGAACCGCCGTTCGTCCCCGCCGATCTCGCCGACCTCCGCTTCGAGCGCGCGAGCAAAGGTCGCATTGTGCTCGGCGAGAAAGGCCTCGCCGCGCGCCAGAGCGTCGGCGACGAGCGGCGGACGCTCGCTCATGGCGCGCGCGAGCTGCACCACCCCGCCCCAGTGGAATGCGGCTTTCGATAGGTCGCCGCGCCGCGCAAGCAGCTCGGCCATGCGGAGGTTGGCGACAAAATGCGTCCGGTCGATCGACAGCGCGCCATCCAACGCGGCGCGTTCTCCGTCCTCGTCACCCGCCGCCCGACATGCGGTGGCGCAATTGACCTGCAGCGCCGGCTCGTCGGGATCTAGCCTTGTCGCGCAGACGAAATGTTCGGCGGCACGAGAATGGTCGCCGTCGGCAAGCGCACGCATGCCTCGCGCATTGTGCGCGTGGGGGCTGTCGGGGTGGCGCTCGACCGCTTGCTCGAGCAGGCGCAACTCCTCGGCCGCCTGATTGCGCCCGCGGGCCTGTCCGGCCGAGCGCAGCAGCGCCTCCACGGGAGGGGTCATGGGCTTCATCGCGTCGATGGAAACCACAAGGAGCGCACCCGCGCAAGCCGCTCTTGCGCCGAACGCCTGGAGCGAGCTTACCGTGTCCGCCATGACCGATCCGTACCTTGCGCTCCGCTCACCCGACTGGCTCGCCCACCGCTACGACCCAGGTCACGATGCTGTGCATTTCGTTCGAGCGGATAGGGCTGAGCGTCGCATCGCGCCGTTTCTCATCGACGAGCATCTGGCGGGGCATGGCCAACCGCTTGTCGTCGGCCGGCAGGACGCGGTTGCGGCGCATGCGGGTGCGGCCAAGCTCAACCTGATCTTCCATTCGGCGTATTGCTGCTCGACGCTGCTCGCCAACGCCTATGATCGGGCGGGTCGAAGCTACGCGCTGAAAGAGCCGGTGATCCTCAACGACCTGGTCGGGTGGCGTCATCGGGGCGCCGCGCCCGAGCAGCTCAAGATAGTGCTGAACGACGCGCTGGCTCTGTTGGCGCGGCCACTCGAAACTGGCGAGGTCGGCGTGATCAAGCCGTCCAATGTCGTCAACGGACTTGCCCCCGCGATTATGGCCGCTCGCCCCGAAGCGCGCGCGCTGCTGCTCTACGCGCCCCTCGAGCTGTTCCTGGGATCGATCGCGCAGAAAGGCTTGTGGGGTCGATTGTGGGTGCGCGACCTCATGTCGAAGCAATTGGTCGACGGCCTCATCCAATTCGGCTTCACCGCCAAGGACCATTTGCTTCAGACCGACCTGCAGGTCGCCGCCGTGGGCTGGCTGGCGCAGCATGCGCTGTTCGCGCGGCTGGCGCAGGCGTGGCCCGATCGCGTGCGGACGCTGGATAGCGAAACGCTGTTGGCGCGCGCCGGCGATACGCTCGCGGCCGCAGACAGGCTGTTCGGCATCGCTTCGGATGCGGCGGAACGCGAGCGCGTCGTCGCGGATGTGTTCGCGCGCAATGCGAAGTCGGGCGAAGCCTTCACCGCCGTCGATCGCCGTGACAATCAGGTCAACGCCGCTGCCGCCTATGCGGACGAACTGGAGAAGACGGAGGTCTGGGCGTTGGCCGTCGCCGAAAAGGCCGGGCTGCCCGTGAAGGCTCCCCTGCCGCTGCTCGACCTACAAAAAATGGGCGGCCTTTCGGCCGCCCTTCGTAACGGTGCGGTGACGTCGGCTTAGAAGCTGACGCGGACCTGCGCGCTGAACGAACGACCCAGCGGGTCGTAAGTCGACGGGAAGGTGTTGCCGCTGTTGGCGGTCGTCGAGCCGGCGTTGGCGCCGACGATCGGCGGCTGCTTGTCGAACAGGTTGAACGCGCCCAGCGTCAGCTGCAGGTTGTCCTGCACGTCGAACTGCAGCGTCAGGTCGAAATAGTCGTACGCCGGGATGCGGTTGAAATCGACCTTGCGGCCCGCGACCGGCGACCTGACCGAGCCAGCATTCGTGATCGTGCCCGAGAACAGCGCGGGCAGACCCGGCTCGTACCGCACCGAGTCGAGGTGACGCCACAGCAGCGACACGTCCACACCGCCCACGGACACCGTGCTGCGCTGCTGCCAGGAGAACTCCGGCTGGATCTGGCCCAGCGTCGGACCGCAGTTGGCGCTGTAGAAGCCCACGCACTGACGGTTGATCGACGACGGCGACGCGCGGAACTTCAGGTTGTTGGTCCAGTTGCCAACGAAGTTCAGGTTGACGCCGACTTCGCCGAAGCGCCGGTTGTAGTTCAGCGTCAGGTCGATGCCGTCCGTCGCCAGCCGCCCGTTGTTGGTGAGCGGCGAAGGCAGGCCGAAGGTCGTCGCGGACGGCCCGCTGAGGCGACCGTTGGCCGGGTTGCGCCGGATGCCGGTGCAGGCCGCGGAGGCAGCAGCCGCCGCCGAGACGCCGGTGTACGGCGCCGGGCCGAAGCACGCCGTCAAGATGTCGTCCGGCGTGGCGTAGGTGATCGCGTCGTTGACCTTGATGTTGTAGTAATCGACCGAGATCGACAGGCCCTGCACCAAGTTGGTCGGCGTGATCACCGCGCCGACGGTGAAGGTGTCGGCCTTCTCCGGCTTGATGTTGACGTTGCTGATGAACGTCGCATTGGCCTGGTTGGCCGATGGCGGCTGAATGATCCCGATCGAGCTCGCCGGTGCGCCCTGGCCAAGGCAGGCCGCGCGCAGGTTAGCGTTGGTCGTCGGCGCCGCGCCCGCGCAGGGATCGATGTCCAGGTTGGTCAGCAGCGTCACCGTCGGGGAGAACAGCTCGCCGATGTTCGGCGCGCGCACCGCCCGCTGGTAGTTGCCGCGCAGGCGGAACCCCTCAACCGGCTGCCAGGTCAAGCCGCCCTTGTAGGTCAGCGTGTCGAAGCTCGGGTTGCCGGGCGCGTCGACGTTGTACGACGAGTAGCGGATGCCGCCCTCTACCGTGAGTTCGTCGAAGAACGCGCGATCGCTGGCGATCGGCGCGATGATTTCGCCGAAGACCTCCTTGACGTCATACCCGCCGGAGAACGGCAGGGTCGCGCCGCCGGCGCCGCCCAGCTCGGACGGGTCCTGTGCGAAGGCATCGGGGATGCGATCATAGGTGTACTTGCGGTACTCGCCGCCGATCGCGAAGCTGATCGGATTGGCCGCGCCCGGGAACACCGTCCCGAGATCGCCCGACACCACGCCGCGGACCTGGCTCAGCTCCGTGTTGATGCGGATGGTGCTCTGCCCGGCGATGAAACGCACCTGCTCCGGGGTGATCGAGCCCGCCGGACCGAAGAGGTTGAGCGGCACGCAGTTCCCGGTGGTGACAAGGCAGCTGGTGGTGTTGGTCGCGTTCACCGCCTGCTGGATGCGCGAGTTCAGCGTGTAACCCGACTGAGTCTGCGTCTGCTCGCTGCGGCCGTACGAGGCCGAGCCGTCGAAGCTGATCGTCTCGGTCAGGCTTGCACGAACGCCTGCACGCGCGTCGTAGATGTTGTTCTCATAATTGCTGATGCGCGGCCCGAGCTCGACGAGACGCCGGTACACGCCCGGAAGAACAAGCGCAGGATTGGTGTTGCACGCAGTGCCCAGCGCGATGCCGTTCTGACGGCAGACCTCGTCGCGAACCGCCGTCGGCAGATAGGGGTTGTTGGCCGGAATCGTCAGCTCGTTGCCGAAGATGCCCGACGGAGCGATGATCGATTCGATCGTGGTCTGCGAGAACAGGCCGCGCGCATAGACCTCGATGCTGTCCGAAACCTCGTAGTTCACCGCGCTGTACGCGCTCTTCCGGTCGATCGGGGTCTGGAAGATGTTATACGGGTTAAAGTTGAAGCCCTGGTACTGCGGCACCAGCGCGGTGCTGGTCTGGTTGAGCTGCAGATCGGCAGTCGGGAACGAAATGGTGGTCGGCACCGACGTGAAGGACGCGCCGGACGCGACACCGCTGTTGCTGCTGATGCCGAACAGGGAGAAATCGCGAGTCTGGTAGACCGGATCGACTTCGGTGTAGCCGAAGCTCAGCACCGCGTTGCCGCGGCCGTCGGCGAAGTCCGCGCCCACCGTCAGGTCGGCCCGGAACGCAGCGCCGTCACCACGCTCGGTGAGGCGATAGCTGGCGCGCGCATCGACCCCGGTGAAATTGGTGCGGGTGATGAAGTTGACCACACCGGACACGGCGTCCGCGCCGTAGGTGGTCGAAGCGCCGCCGGTCAGCACGTCCACGCGCTGGATCAGCGCCACCGGGATGATGTTGAGGTCGGTCGCGCCGTTGGCGAGCGTCGGAACCACGCGGTTGCCGTCGAGCAGAACGATGTTGCGCTGCACGCCAAGGCCGCGAAGGTCCACGGTGTTGGTGCCGTTCGAACCGTTGTTGACCTGGCTGCCGATGCCGGGAACCACGCCGGGCAACGCGCGCAGGATTTCCTCGGCCGTGTTGGGCGCACGGCGGGTGATTTCGGCGTCGCTGATGACGTTGACCGGGCTCGACGCGGTCAGGTTGGGATTGCGGATCAGGGTGCCGGTCACGACGATGTCGCCCGTGGCGGTCTCCGCGCCGGGGGTGCTGCTCTGCGGCGTGATCGCGGCGTTGGGATCCTGCGTGGTCGCGACCCCTTCTTGCGGCGCGATCTGCGCGTGGACGGGCGCTGCGACAACGGCGGCGCTCACGAGAAGCGTCGACGCCAGCAGGCGTGCGCGAGGATTGATCATAGTCACTACCCCTTTTGCGGCCGTTGCCGCGTTGCTCTTTCGCCGGATGCAACAGTCCGGCTTAGGATGAGGCTTTAGGAGTCCTCGATGCGGCCCGGCAACGGGTCTGCGGCAGAGACCACCCGAGATCGGACGCTTTTGCGAAGCCGTGTTGCAAAATTGGTACACCGGAGCGAGGCGGCAGACGCTAGACAAACACCACGTTCCACTTCGCGCCTGGAGATCACATGCCGTCCATGCCGCTTCTGCTCCTGTCCGCCGCGATCGCGCAGACGCCCGCAGCGTCGGCCGACAGCGTGGACCGTCTCGTCACCTGCCGCGCCGTACCAGATTCGTCCGAACGGTTGGCCTGCTTCGACCGGGCGGTCGATCGGATCGCCGCGGCGCGGCGTTCGGGAGAGATGATCGTCCTCGATCGCACCAAGGTCGTCGAGCGAAAGCGCAAGGGATTCGGTCTGGCTCAGGCGCCCGGCGACATGTTCGGGGGCGGGCCGGAGGATGCTGAAACGGAGGTCCGCACGCTGACGACGACGGTGGCGGTAGTGCAGCCCGCAGCTTACGGGCGCTACAATCTCCAGCTCGGCAACGGCATGGTCTGGCAGACGCTCGACCTGATGCCCTTTGCGCCGCGCACAGGCGCCGCCATCACCTTGCGCAAGACGCCGTTCGGCGGCTTTCGCGCGCATATCGAAGGCGAGAAGCCCGTACTCGCCAAGCGCATGCGCTAACGCATAGGCCCTGCGACGAGCGACGGATCGAGCTTCGCGCCGCGCCATTGCAGGCTCCAGTGGAGGTGCGGTCCGGTGACGCGCCCGGTGCGGCCGACCGCGCCGACGACCTGCCCTTGCCGGACGATGTCGCCGCTGCGCACGTCGATGCGCGACAGGTGAAGAAGCGCGCTGTTCAGCCCCATCCCGTGATCGATCAGAAGGAGATTGCCCTCCAGCGTGAAGGGCCGGTCGGCGGCGAAGATGACGACGCCGTCGGCGGGCGCGGTCACCGGCGTGCCGACGGGCGCGGCGACGTCGTCGCCAGAATGATAGCCGCCGGGTTTCCCTTGGTAGACGCGTTGCGCGCCGAAGCGGCCTGAAAGCCGCCCCGAAGCCGGCCATCGCAGCATCTGCCGCCAGCCTTGCGCGTCCGTACGGAGCGCGCGCGCGGCGGCGATCGCGGCGAGTTCGGCGGGCCGCAGCGCCTCGAACTCGGCGCTGGTCCTGCCCGCGCGGTACGGCGCATCGACCCGCTCGATCGCCCAGGCGCGCGGCAGCACCGTCAGCGGTCGCTCCTTGCGCGTCCCATCGGGCGCGGTGATCGCGAGCATGGCGCTAGGCCCGGCATCCCGATCGAAGCCGATCACGAACCGTCCGTCGCTGGCGACCGCCACTGGCGCGCCATCGAGAGTCACCTCGCCGCCAAACGCCATGCCGCGGAGCAGGCCGCCTTGCTGCGGCGCTCCCTCCACGATCAGCAGCGGATCGGCAGGAGCCCGCCTCGGCGCAACCAGCATGGGCGCGGCGGCGGGGCGGGGCGCGGCGCAGGCGGCGACGAGCAGCGCGCCCGCCGCGATCGTTCGCGTCATTTGGGCGCGAGCGCCTCGCTGGCGATCTGCGCCGAAGCATAGGCCTGCTGCGTCGCGGGGCTCCAATAGCGCAGGTCCTCCATCGCGATCCGCGCCCCGGACAGCGCGCAAAGCACGTGATCGCCCGCGCTCAGCACGCGAAAACCGTTGGGAAGGTAGTGAAGCCGCGCGGGGCGATCGGAATGGGTCATCAACATGGGGCGAAACTCTTCAGAGCCTGGACTCTTACAACAAAGTCGGCTGTTGAGGTCGTTGATAGGTGCGCGACGAGTCCTTCTCAACCCGCACGTCGACCTGCTCGCCGTGTGCGAAGCGCAACGTCAGCGCGCCGGCCGCGCGCGTCGCCGCGGCGGTCGACAGGGTCTGACCGCCCGCGCGCGCGGTGACCCGGGCGTAGCCGCGCTCGAGGACGCGATCGGGATTGAGCGATCCGGCGAGCCGCCAGGCAGCGTCGAGCTTGGCCCGGTCGCGCTCGAGTCCGCGCTGGAGAATGGCGGGGCGAAGCGCGCCGCCGGCGCGGTCGAGCTGCCCCCGCGCGAGCGTCGCCCGGCGTTCGAGGCCGCGGTCAAGCCGCGCTCCCGCCTCGTCCGCGCGCTGGCGCTGCGGGCCGAGCAGCGCGTCGCGCTTGGGCAGAAGCCGGGACAGCGCATCCAGCCGCTCGCGCCCGCGCTCGACGTAGCGACGCGCGCACCGCTCGGTCCGCGCCTTCGCCTGCGCGACGGACAGGCGAAGATCGGCGAGCACAGGCGCGGCGATCTCCGCCGCCGCGGTCGGGGTCGGCGCGCGCAGGTCGGCGGCGTGGTCGCAGAGCGTCGTGTCGGTCTCATGGCCGACCGCGGAAATGATCGGAATCGTACATTCGGCGACTGCGCGAACGACGACTTCCTCGTTGAACGTCCACAAATCCTCGATCGACCCGCCGCCGCGCGCGACGATGACCAGATCTGGACGCGGCACGGGACCGTCTTTCGGCAACGCATCGAAGCCGCGAACCGCTGCGGCGACCTCGGCCGCGGCCCCCTCTCCCTGGACCTTGACCGGCCACACGACGACATGGGTCGGGCAACGCTCCTCCAGCCGATGCAGGATGTCGCGGAAGGCGAGCTTCAGCTTA
>SXGT01116872.1_pt1 | contig 10403 bp, 6 predicted proteins | sample 3176221 | NCBI WGS metagenome assembly SXGT01 (sample SAMN11356862, study PRJNA531348) | freshwater metagenome | isolation source: freshwater sample F1-120 | place: China: Fuxian Lake, Yuxi | collected 2017-12-25
CTGCACCTCGCCAACCTCGGCGCGAAGCTCACTGAGCTCTCTCCGGATCAGGCCAAGTACATCGGCGTCGACAAGAACGGTCCCTTCAAGCCCGGCCACTACCGCTACTAGCCGCGGCTGCTAACCTGCGCGCGCCCCATGGCCCCGCAGGCGAGCGATCGAATGAGCCCCGTCGCGACTCGGCTTGCGCCGAGTCCGACGGGGCTCCTGCACTTGGGTCACGCTCGCTCGTTCGTGCTCGCATGGTTGCATGCGCGCTCGCAGGACGGTCGCGTCGTGCTGCGCGTCGAGGACCTCGATCGCGAGCGCTGCAAGGCACGCCTCGTCGAGGCCTGCGTGCGCGACATCGCGTGGCTCGGACTCGACTGGGACGGCGAGCCGCGCGTGCAGTCGCGCTCGCTCGAGCCCTACGAGCGCGCGTGCCGCGAGCTTCTCGCCCATGGACGCGCGTACGCCTGCACCTGCACGCGCGCCGAGATCGCCGCGCTCTCGGCCCCGCACGCCGACGACGGCGAGCAGCGCTACCCCGGCACCTGTCGAGGCCGCTTCACGAGCCCACAGGACGCGCACGCGCAGACCGGTCGCGAGAGCGGCCTGCGCCTCGCGGTCGAGTCCGGCTCGGTCGCGGTGCACGATGAACTGCGCGGCGCGTGCGGCTTCGACGTCTCAGCCGAGGTCGGCGACTTCCTGATCCGACGCCGCGACGGCGCGATCGCCTACCAACTCGCCGTGGTCGTCGACGATGCCCTCGATGGGATCACGGACGTCGTGCGCGGCGATGACCTGCTCCCGAGCGCCGCCCGGCAGGTGCTCCTGCAGCGCGCGCTCGGCCTCCCCACTCCGCGCTACTGGCACCTGCCACTCGTCACCGACGAGCAGGGCGCGCGCCTCTCCAAGCGCCGGGGAGACATCGGCCTCTCGCAGCTGCGCGAGCAGGGCGTCGATCCCCGCTCGGTGCTCGCCTGGGTGGCCCGCTCCGCCGGCCTCGAGCGCGGCCCGCGCCCTACACCCGCCGACCTGCTGTCCGGCTTCGACCTGCGTGCGCTGCCCCGCACCCCCGCCCGCCTCTCGCCCGCGGACCTCGCCGGCCTGATCTCCTAGGACCACTCAAGCCCCGGTCCCCGGTCTGCCGACACCCTGCCGCGGCAGCGCTTGACCTTGGGCCCGGCGTTGCTACGCTCTCGGCCCTTCGCGTTCCCCGGTAGCTCAATGGTAGAGCACCCGGCTGTTAACCGGGTTGTTGTAGGTTCGAGCCCTACCCGGGGAGCCATCCCCCGCCTGCCGCGCCCCTCGCCGTCGATCGAGGGCTGCTGGCGCAGGTTCCACTTGAGAACGCGGGCGCAGCGCTGTCCCCTTTGCTGCGCGGGTCCGCTGCGCAGGTCCGCTGCGAGTGGAGCGCGAGTGAAGAGCGCCGCGACGGTGATGCGGGTTCGCGCGCGCGACAGGTCGAGGCCGGCGACCCACTCTAGGGCTCGCTCTGGTTCACGCGGGCGTGCATGCCGATCGACACGCGCCAGCGTCACGTGCGGCAAGGGCGGGCGGAGGTGTCGCGCGGGATGGCGAGCGCGTCGCAGGGCGCGTCCCGCAGCTCCTCCAGCCATGCCGCGCACTCGTCCCGCCCCTCGCCGAGGGTAGCGGCGAGTACGGAGAAGCGCGCCGGCGGGCCGAGCGGCAGGACGCGCTCGAACGAGGCGTCGAGGGCCCGGCGCGGTCGCGCCTGCAGCTCCTGCGCGAAGACCGCGGCGGCGGAGCGCGCCCGGTCCTCGCCGACAGCCGCCAGAAACGACAGCGTCACGTGCAGGTCGGCCGGGTCGATCAGGCGTAGGCCGGGCGGCGGAGCGGGAAGCTCGCGGCCATGCAGTGCCTCCAGCAGCGCAGGCCGAGGAACCAGTTGCTCCCGATGGCGCGATTCGACTGTCTTGTTTCGAAGCTGGGAAGGTCCTTCCGGAACTCCGGGCGGGCGTCTAGTTCGCCGCGGGCGAGGTCGAAGTTCTGTGACGAGGAGCCTCGCGTCCATGCAGCAGCCCGATCTTTCCGTCCTGATCCCCACCTACGGCAGAACGGCGACGATCGCCCGGCTGCTCGACCGCCTGCGCGACCAGAGCCTCGAGCCCGGGCGCTTCGAGGTGGTGGTCGTCGACGACGGATCGCCGGAACCGATCGCGCTCGACACCGCGAGCTACCCCTTCCACCTGACGCTCCTGCGACAGGACAACGCCGGCCCGGGCGCGGCGCGCAACGCGGGCGTCGCGCGCTGCCGCGCGGACTGGACCGTGATCCTCAACGACGACGCGGTACCCGCCAACGACCTGCTCGAGCGCCACCTCGCGCGCTCGCGCACCTGTGGATCGAAGGTGGCGGTGCTCGGCACGTTCCGCTTCACCGCGGAAGCGCGGAAGAGCCCATTCGTGCAGGTGCTCGCGGGCTCCGATCTGCTGTTCGACTTCCCGCACCTCAAGAGCGGGGAGTTCCACGGCTGGGGCTTCTTCTGGACCTGCAACCTCGGCCTGCCGACGCAGGTCCTGCGCGACAACCCGTTCGACGGCGCGAACTTCCGCGAGGCCATCGTCGAGGACGTCGAGCTCGGCTACCGGCTCGAGCAGCAAGGCTGGCGCGTGCTGCACGACGGCACGCTGGTGTGCGAGCACGACCACGTGCTCGAGGCTGCAGGCTACTTCCGCCGCATGGTGCGCCTCGGCGTGAACATGGCGCGCATGCACGCCAAGCACGGCGACCCGACGCTGCTGCCCATGCGCGACAACAGCCAGCTCGGCAGCGGCTTCTTCGCGTCCGTGCAGCAGAACGTCGAGGCCTACCACGCCACGTTCCACAAGGTGCAGGCCAAGCTCGTGTCGCTCGACAAGGAGCACTGGGGCCGGGCGCTGCCGTCCGAGCTCGTGCGGCAGGTGAGCCAGCTCGTGCGTCAGATGGGCACGCTGTGCTACTGGCGCGGCCTGTTGCTCGAGCGCGAAGGCAACGACCCCTTCGGCGTGCTGGATCGGGGGCCCGTCTCCGGCGAGCTCGTCTCGATCGTCGCGGTCTCCTACAACGCGCGTGAGCGCACGCAGCGCTGCATCGAGGCCCTGCGCGCCGCCGCCGATCCGCGCCACCCGACCGAGCTCGTGGTCGTCGACAACGGCTCGACGGACGGCAGCGCCGAGTGGCTCGCCGAGCAGCCCGACATTCGACTCGTGAGCAACGGCGACAATCGGGGCGCGCCCCTGGCCCGCAACCAGGGCCTCGCAATCGCGCGCGGCCGCTGGATCGTCGTGATGGACAACGACGCCATGGTCAGCCCCGGCTGGCTGCACCGCCTGCTCACCCACGCCCAAGCCGACGCGAAGTCCGGCTGCATCGGCCCCGTCTCCGACCGCGCGGCGCACGGCCAGCAGGTTCCGTTCGACGGGCCCACCGATCCGGCCTCGCTCGCGACCCACGCCGAGAAGTGGGCCGAGGCCAACCACCGCCGTTCGCGCGCGCAGAACATCCTCACGTCCTTCTGCCTGCTCTTCCGGCGCGAGCTGCTCGACACGATCGGCGGCTTCGACGGCGCCTTCTCGCCGTGGGGCTCCGAGGACGACGACTTCACGCTGCGAGCCGCTCTGGCTGGCTTCCGCAACCGCGTCGCGCTCGACGTGTTCGTGCGCCATGAGCACTACGAGAACGCCGCGAAGAGCGCGCGCCACAACGAGCTGCTCGCCCGCAACTGGGCGCGCTTCGCGCAGAAGTGGGCTGGCCGCGCCGACGTCGAGTACGGCGACTACAAGGCCATCGAACCCGCGCTCCTCGGGGGCGTCGAACGCGCTCGCCTGTTCGTGCCGCTCGAGCCCGCGGCCGACGAGCCCGGCTCACCGCTCCCGGCGAAGATCGATCCCGCGACGGTGAAGGGCTGAGCCCATGAAGCGCCTGACCCTGTGCATCATCGCCCGCAACGAGGAAGCGATGATCGCCGGCTGCCTCGACTCCGTGCGCGGCATCGCGGACGCCATCGTGCTCGTCGACACTGGCAGCACCGATCGCACCGTCGAGCTCGCACGCGCGCGGGGTGCGCAGATCGTCGAGCACCCGTGGAACGACGACTTCGCGGCCGCGCGCAACGCGGCCCTGCCCCACGTGAAGGGCGGCTTCGTGCTGGTGCTCGACGCGGACGAGCGCCTTGGACCGGGCGCGAAGAAGGCCCTGCGGCGCGCGCTCGACCGCGACGACCTCGACTGCGGATTGCTGCCGCTGCACGACGCGAGCTCGCTCGACGCCAGCCACGACGACGTGCTCTCCGGTCGCGCCCGCCGTGGAGAGCCGGTGCTCCTGCCGCGACTGCTGCGCCACACGAGCGACCTGGCGTGGGAAGGCATGGTGCACGAGCAGGTGACGTCGTGGGCGCTGCGCCACCGCCGCATCGTGCAGGTCGACGCCCCCATCGTTCACTACGGCGCGGTGCCATCGCTGCGCGAGGCACGCGCCAAGAACGAGCGCAACCTGCGGCTGCTCGAGCGCAGAGCGCAGGCCGAGCCGCGCAACCCCACCGTGCGCGCGTACCTCGCGCGCGAGCACGAGCGCGCGGGCAACGTGCCGGACGCGATCCGCGAGGCCGAGGCGGCGTGGAGCGCGCTCTCCGCTCTCGCGGGCGATGGACGACCCGCACTCGACGTTGTGCTGCCCGCCACGCTGCTCGGCTTCCTGCACGTGCGCGCGAAGAACCCGGCGCGCGCACTTGAAGTACTCTCCAAGGCTCGCGCATGGAGCGACCCCCATCCCAATCTGGGACTGCTCGAAGGTTGGGCTCACGAACAGCTCGCGCTCGCCGCGTCCGACGTGGAGAGCTTCTCCTCGCACCTGCAGGCGGCTCACGCCGCTCTCGTCGAATGCACGGGCCTCGCGGGACGGCGCTTTGCGGCCGAGTGCATGCCGGGTGCGAGCACGTTCACGGGCCAGACCCGGCTCGGCACCGTGTGCCTGCTCGCCGGGGACTGGAAGCAAGCCGAGTCCGCGTTCCGCGCGGCACTCACCTCCAAGCCGGACCAGCTCGAGGCGCGCCTCGGTCTCGCCGAGACGCTGCTCGACTGCGGCGAGCCCGAAGCTGCACTGCAGGAACTGCAGCCCGCGCTGCGGCCCGACCTTCCCGATGCGTGGCTGCTCGGCTCGGCGATCGCCCTCGCGCTCGGCGGCGAGGCGGACGCACGCACGTTCCTCGATCGCTGCGACGCCGTGCTCGGCTCCCATGCGTGGATCGGGACCTTCCGCGAGGGTCGCCGTCGCGAGCTCGAGCTCGCGCTGCGGCCGAGCCTCGTCGCCGCGGCTCGCACGCGCAGCCCGCGCACGGTCTCGGTGGTGATTCCCTGCTACAACCGCTTCGACTTGCTGAAGCCCGTGCTCGAGGGCTTCGCGCGCGAGGCGCAGGACACGCAGTTCGAACTGATCGCGGTCGACGACGGTTCGCAACCGCCGCTCGCCCCGTTCTTCGCGAGCCTCCACCTGCCGGCTTCGTTCCGCACGATCGCGCGCGAGCGCAACGGCGGCCGCGGTGCCGCGCTCAACACCGGGCTCGATCACGCGACAGGCGACGTCGTGATCTTCTGCGACAGCGACATCGTGCCCACTCCGGGCTTCGTGCGCGCGCACCTCGAGTTCCACCGCACGAGCGGGGACGAGCTCGCTACCGCGCTCGGCGGACTGGACTGGGGCGTCGACGCCGGCCTGTGGGGCGCGTGGATGGGCGCGCGCTCGAATCCGCGCCTCGCCGAGCTCGAGCAGGAGGTCGACTGGACGCACTGGTTCACCGACAACTGGTCGTTCCGGCGCGAGTTGCTGACCAGCCGCGGCCTGCGCTTCGATCCGGCCTTCCGTGTCTGGGGCTGGGAAGAGCTCGACGTCGCGCGCACCCTCGCGCGTCTCGGCGCGCGGAACCTGCGCTTGCCCAGCGCGCGCGGCCTGCACCTCAAGCCCTCGACCGCAGCGGGCATGATGGCGAGCTTCGAGCGCAGCGTTCCCAACCTGCTGCACCTCGCGCGCAAGCACCCGGATGCACCGGAGGTCGCGGCGTGGCTCTCCATGGGTGCGCAGTCGGAGACCCTCGCGAGCGCCGAGGCGCTGTTCCCGGAGTTCCTCGAGCGCGCTGCGTGCCTCGGCGCGGAGCTGGCGCAGACTCCGACGGGCCAGCGCCTCGCGCTCGGACTCGCGGACCTCGCCTTCCGCGTCGGCGTCGCGCGCGGACTCGCCGCAGCCGATCGGCCGGTGACCGCCGCGGGCGACACGGCGCTCGCTTGCGAACTGGGCGCCGTCGCCGTGCGGCTTGCCCACGCACTCGAGGAGCAGAGCCACTCCGGGGCCGCGCAGGAGCTCCTGCAAGGCTGCCCGAGGAAGCTGAGCCAGCGCCCGGACGCGCGGGCCATCCGAGACCGCATGGCGTGGGAAGCCCGCCAGCAGGTCGCGCTGGCCACGGCGCGTCCCTGATTCGGGATCGGACGCCGGAAGGCACAGTTTTTCCGTTTCTGGTTCGAAACAGGTTGGTCGCCGGACATTTCCACCCCACCGGCCCCAACTGACATGCACGCGAACCAGAACCCGAACCCTGCCTCGCTCGCCCTCGACCTGTCCAACAACGCCACGGACCGCGAGAGCGCCGCCACGCTGCTCGCTCGTGCCGCGGAGGAACTACGTGCTCCGACCACGACCCACGAGCAGCCGCTCGCCATCGAGAGCGCCGCCGACACGCTCGTGTTCGCCTGGCCCGACTGGCGCAACGAAGCGGAACTGGAGACGCTCCTCGACACGTTCGCGCGCCACTTGGTCGGTCGCACCGGTGCCTGCCTGTGCCTGCGCCGCGATCCGGAAGCCGACCCTGACGCCCGCGCCGCGACCGAGGCCCTGCTCACCGCTCACGCTCGCGTGCTCGGGATCGATGCGGAGCTCGACGTGCTGCTGATCGATGACGCCTTCGGCCCGGCCCAGTACGCCTCGCTGAAGCGCATGATCACCTGCGCCATCGCGCTCGAGTCGTCCGCGAGCGGAGCGCGCGCGGAGCTCTACGGCGCGCTCGGTGAGAAGGTGCTTCGCACCAGCGACACGTTCGTCACCGCGATCCTCCAGGGCCTTCCGAGCGCCCAGCGACCGCAACTGTACTCGAACGCCGTGCTCGACACCGTCAACTGGCAGGTCGTCGAGCGCATCCAGGCGCTCCACCCATGGCTCTACCCCGTCGTGCTCGGCAACCTGCGTGTCACGCCGGGAGTCGGCGGCCCGGTCTCGGCGGACGCGCTGGAGAACTCCATGCGCTGCCGCGCGCACCTGCTGGTCGAGGAAGCGCTGCGCCGCATCGAGATCCACGGGCGCTCGGTGCTCGAGGTCGGCAGCAACTGTGGCTTCTGGTCGGCCCAGTACGCGCGCCGCGGCGCGACCCGTGTCACCGGCATCGACAACCGTGACCTGTGCCTGCGCCAGGCCGACCTGTACTGGCGCACGAACCGCTTCCTTCCCGAAGGCGCGTGGAACTTCGTGAAGGGCGAGCTGTCCGACCCGTCGTCGCTGTGGAGCGTGCGCGCGCACGGTCCGTTCGACGTGGTGATCTGCGCGGGCATCCTGCACCACCTGCACGGCTACCGCGAAGTGCTCGCGGCCTGCGCCGAGCTCGCCGGCGAGGCGATCGTGCTCGACACGCGCGTCACGGAGGGCCCCGAGGCTGCCGAGCGCCACCCCAAGGAGCCGTTCCTCGACGCACGCGGCGCGGACAGCGGCAAGGTCGTGCCGAACCTCGACTCGCTGCTGTTCGCGTTGCGCGAGCTCGGCTTCGAGCCCGAGGTCCTGCCGGTGGAGTTCCCGGCGGGTCCCGGCGTCGACGGCGCCGACGACTACGCAGCCGGTCGCCGAGTGGCGATCGTCGCCCGTCGCGCCGATCTCGCGGGCGCCTAGCGCACTGCACGAACGAACCCGAACGCAGCGGGGCCGCATGCTGGGACTTCCGGCAGGCGGCCCGCGCTGTCGAACGAGGCGCCGTGCTGCGCGGCGGCTCAGCTCGCGGAGTCGAGAAGCCGTGCGCCGGTGCCGAGCAGCCACGCACGGCGCAGGTTGTCGTGGTCCACGAGCGGCGCGAGCGCCGCGTCGACGGCGAGCCCGACGCGCGGGAGTTCCTCGCGCGGGATCGGCTCCTGCACCAGCACGACCTCGAGTTCCGGAGCTTCCGGAAACGCGCGCGCGTAGGCCTGCTCGAGCGCGCCGAGCGCGTCGTCGAGTTCGCCATCGCGCTCAGGATCGTGTCGCAGGCAGAGAGCCGGCGCAGCGGGCCCGAGCAAGGACGCGACCTGCGTGCGCAGGAAGATCTCGAGCGCCTCTGCCGACCACGTGGGCCAAGCGAGGACCCGACGTGGCGCGCGACTGGCGATCGGCCACGGCACGCCGGCGACCTCGCGCTCGTGGAGCGCGACGCGCTCCTCGCGCGCCCACACGTCGACCAGCTCGCGCAGCGCGACGTAAACGGCACCGACGAGAGCCTCGGCAGCCGTGGACTGCCCCGTCGCCTCGAGCGCGCCCACGTCGAGGGAACCGTGCTCGCGAAGCGTACGCTCCCACAGCGCGATGGACGGCAGGCGCCCCTCGACCAAGGCGCGATCCGCGGCAGGGTCATTCGAGGCCGTCGCGCTCGCGCGGACGCGCTGCTCGAGCTCCTCCGGCGTCGCGGCACCACGCAGCAGAGCGCGCAGGGCCGGTCGCTCGGCAACGAGCTTCTCGACCGCGAGCTTCAGCGCCGTGCGCGGCTCCGCGCTGCGCGGCGCGAGCGGCGCTCGACGTGCACGACGATCCGTCGAGTGTCCGGCGAGCTCGCACAGTTCCTCGTAGGCGCGCGCGGCATCCTCGGGCAAGGGCTCCTCGCTCTGGGTGCGGCGCAGGGATTCCTCGGGGAACGCGCGCGAGATGGGAGCGCCGACAAACTCCTCGAGCCGACGCTGGCCTTCGGGCGCGAGCAGCTGCTCGTAGTGCACGAAGAGCCAGTCGCCCTCATGACGATGACGGTCGAGGATGCGGCGATACATGCTCGTCCACGCCGCGAGAGCGCGCTCCTCGGTCATCGCCAGGCTCGCGAGGTAATCTTCCTGCGCGCACTCCTTGGCGATGCTGCGCGCCGTCACGGCGGGATCGCGGAAGACGCAAATCAGGCCCGCATGGCCGATGTGCGGGCGCCACACGGGCAGCGTGTACGAGAGCCGCGGGTCCTTGAAGCACCACGGCGACTGTGCAACGAGGTGCGCGAGGATGCGTTCGACACGCGGAGAGCTGGCGCACTCGATCCCGTCGGGCAGCCAAGCGAGCCAGCGCTGCCACGCACCCATGCGCTCCGACGCGGGCACCACCTCGGAGAGGATCAGCTCGTTGACTCCGTTGACGTCCGACGACTCGAAGAACCCCTTGGGATTCGACGAGCGCGGAGCGTAAGGGCGCGCTCCCACGAACCAGCCCGCGCCGGCGAGCGTGCCGGCCACCATGCTGGTGCCGCTGCGGCCGGAGCCGAGGATGAGGACGTTGCGCACGGGTAAGCCCGGGACTTGGTTCGGCCATCCAAGGAACGCGGGCGCGGCCCGTCAAGGCACCGCACCCGCGCGTGTCCCGGAATTGGGGGCCTGCGGCTCTACTTCTTGCCGCCCTGGCGCTTCTCGACCTTGGCCCACGTGTCCTTGAGGGACACGGCGCGGTTGAAGATCGGGCGGCCGGGCCGCGAGTCCTTCTCGTCGGCGCAGAAGTAGCCGTGACGCTCGAACTGCCAGCGCGAGCCGGCGGAGGCCGTGCCGAGCATGGGTTCGAGCGCGGCGTCGGGCACGACCTCGAGCGAGCGCGGGTTCAGGTTGGTCATGAAGTCCGTGCCCTCGGGCACGTCCTCGGGATGCTCGGCCGCAAACAGGTGGTCGTAGAGCCGCACCTCGGCGCGCTGGGCGTGCTCGGCGCTGACCCAGTGGATCGTGCCCTTCACCTTGCGGCCATCCGGCGAGTCCCCGCCCTTCGTGGCCGGGTCGTAGGTGCAGCGGACGCGGATCACCTCGCCCGTCGCAGGATCGGTGTCAAAGCCCGTGCAGGTGACGAAGTACGCGTAGCGCAGGCGTACCTCGCGTCCCGGCCCGAGGCGGAAGAAGTCCTTCGGCGGGTCGGCGCGGAAGTCGTCGCGCTCGATGAAGAGCCGCGCGCCGAACGGCACCTTGCGCGTGCCCGCGGCCGGATCCTCGGGGTTGTTGACCGCGTCGAGCTCCTCGCTGGCGCCCGAGGGATAGTTCTCGATCACGAGCTCGAGCGGTCGCAGCACGGCCATCGCGCGCGGCGCGCGCTTGTTGAGGTCGTCGCGCAGCGCGTTCTCGAGCTGCACCACGTCCACGGTCGAGTTGAACTTCGCGACGCCGACGCGCTCGCACAGCGTGCGAATCGCC
>SXGT01334051.1_pt1 | contig 10402 bp, 9 predicted proteins | sample 3176221 | NCBI WGS metagenome assembly SXGT01 (sample SAMN11356862, study PRJNA531348) | freshwater metagenome | isolation source: freshwater sample F1-120 | place: China: Fuxian Lake, Yuxi | collected 2017-12-25
CTCCAGCCCGCGCGCCTGCGAGTTGGACAGATTGTCGGTTCGGAACTGGCTGGCGTTCTGGAACGACTGCCCGACGGACACGATGAGGTCGTCGTATCGGTTGAAGAACGCCGTGGCTTCGACCAGGACACGGCCCCGTGCCAGCGCCTGCTCCAGTCCGACGTCAACGCTCCGGGTCCGCTCCGACTTCAGGGCCGGATTGTCGGTGAACGCGATCTCAAACGCACTTGGAGGGCGGATACCCGTGCCGGCGCTCACGCGTAGCCGCGTCCAGTCCGGGGTGGCCTCGGCCGGCCGGAGATACCAGCCGAGCGATACCTTGGGATTGGCCGCGACCTCGGTCTCGTTCCCGAAAGTCGGCCGCCCGAAGCCGTCGCCTGCGAGCCTCTCACGCGTGATGCGGTCACCGCGAATACCGGCGGTGAGCGACAGCCGGCTGGTGGGGTCGAAGCGAAGTTCGCCGAAGAACCCCAGCATGCGGCGGTCGACCGGGATCTCGGTGAAGGACGCGTCTGTGATGAAGGTGCTGCCCGCCTGCTCCTGCTGGACATCGAAGCCGGACGTGGCCACGATGCCCTCTCGGAGCGTGGCGTCGGTGCGGGCCCGCACGGTGAGTCGAGTGGCATCCGAGTCCGCCCTGCCGAAGGGACTATTGAACACGCTGTCGGTGTGCGTGTGGCTCACGTCAAGTCCTTGATCGACGCGCGCGCCGAGGCGCTGCGAGACCCCGATCGAGACCAGCCGGTTGTCGTTGGTGCCGCGAGACACCGTGTCGATCCCGCCGTAGGTCCCACCGGGGTCGCTCCCCCACGGGCCAGGGAACCCGCGTTCGTTCGTTCCGTAGCGGAATACCGAACGCACGGTGGTTCCCCGTTCGCCTCGCCACTGCCCGTGCAGCGACACATCGCGGCGGGTGTAGTCGTCGTTGCGCACGGTCTCGCCGGCCTGCGACGTCTCGCCATTCTGGCCATCCGTGTCGAGCCGTTCGAAGGCCGCGCCCCACGCGACCGACCCCACTGACCCCGCAGTGTTCACCGAGACGCGGGATGTGCCGACGGTGCCTCCTTCGAAGACCCCGCCTACGCGCGCCGGACCACCCTGCTTCGTAATGATCTGGACGACCCCGCCGATGGCGTCCGACCCGTAGACCGCGCTTTGCGGACCTCGCACGACTTCGATGCGCTCGATGTCGCCGACCGGCAGATGCGCGAAGTCGAATGCGCCGCCAAATCCGTTCACGCGCACGCCGTCGATCATGACGAGGGTGAAATCTGACTCGCCGCCCCGCGTGAAGAGCGCCGTTTGCTCACCGCGGCCACCGGTCGCGGTGACGCCCAGCCCCGGCACGCTGAATCGCAACGCATCGGCGACAGTCTCGAACTGTCTGGCCGCAATGTCGTCGGCGGTGACGACCGTCACGCTGTCGGTGACACGCGAACGAGGCAGTTCGCGGCCGGCCGCCGTCACCACCACCGACTCGCCGATCGCGCTGACGCGCAGTGCGAGGGTCACGGACTGGGTCTCGTCTGGCGAGAGGGCGACCGTGGTGGGCGTAGCGGCAAATCCGGCCATCACCACCCGCAGTTCGTAGTGACCGGCCGCGAGGTTCTCGACGTGGAACCGTCCTTGGCTGTCGGTCACCGCCGTACGGCGGACCACGGTCTGGTCCGAGACGAGCACCGTGGCGTTCGGGGCCGGCCGGCCATCGGGATCGACGACGGCGCCGGTCACCCCTGCGCGTTGTGCCTGCGCCGAGGAGGCGGTCACCAGAACGATGGCTGCCACACAGAGTCCGAGTCTTCGCATCATTCGCATCATGGTTGGGCGCATCATGGTTGGGCGTTCCTTCGAGGGTGTGACGGGAATGGCATGGCAGGCATGACTGAGGCCTAGAACGCGTCGGGGTGTAGCGCCTGCGCAATCGCGGCGGTGGCGTCCCCCATGCGAGGGCCAGGCTGCACGAACTGGTTGCCGAGCAGGAGATGCACCCGCTTGTTTCTGACCGCCGGTATCGACGACAGGCGATCCCAGACCGCGACTTCCGCCGACTGCGTGTCGGGTGTCATCCGTTCGTCGTAGGTCAGTTCGACGATGACGTCGGGGGCTGCCACCAGAATCGCTTCGGCGGTGAGTTGGAGCGACTCGCGCGGCACGTCGGCGAAGGCGTTCTCGCCGCCGGCCGCCTGGAGCATGTCGTGGAGAAATCCGACGCCGCCGCTGGCATAGATGTTCCGCAGAGAGCCAGGCTCGCGGCCGAACACCATCAGGACACGTGGCCGCGCGCGGCCGGTGAGACGCGCGCGCACCTCCGCCAGGCGGGATTCAATGCGTCCGGCGAGTTGGTCCGCTGCCGCCGCTCGGCCGGTGCGGACACCCAGGCGGCGGATGACGTCCAGCATGTCGGCCAGGCCGCCATGGGCATAGGTGAACGTGTCGATGCTGGCGCGGGTGACCTGCTCGATCTGGTCTTGCTGACTGCCGTAGAACACGATCAGATCGGGTCGCAGCCCGAAGATCTGTTCCATATCCGGGTCGAGCAATCCGCCGACACGAACCCGCGTCGCGACCTCCGGCGGATGCGCATCGAAGGTGCCGACCCCGACCACCTCAGCGCCTGCCCCGATCGCGAAAAGCGTTTCGGTCAGCGCGGGGACCACCGACACGATGCGCTGAGGCCTGGTCTGTCCTGACGCAACGACAGACACCAGCAGCAGGCCGGCGATACACGCACTGAGGGGCCGAGAGATGCCTGTCATCGGTGACGTACCAAGAGCCAGAGGAAAAAGGGACCGCCGAGCATGGCGGTGATGACGCCCACCGGCAGTTCCATCGGCGACAGCACCGTGCGTGCCGCGACGTCGCAGACCACAAGAAACGCCGCGCCCAGTCCGATCGACGCCGGCAGCACCAAACGGTGGTCGGCACCCACCAGCAGCCGCACCAGGTGCGGGACGATGATGCCGATGAAGCCGATGGGGCCACCTACCGCGACGGCGGCGCCGGTCGCCAGGGAGGCGCTGAGGAACGCGAGACGCTGCGTACGCAGCACGTCGACACCCCGGGTGGCGGCACTGTCAGCCCCCATGGTCAGCAGATTCAACGCGCGGGGCAGCCGAGCGAAGGCGACGAGCGCGACTCCGATCGGGGCGATCCCCCAGAGGATCGGGCCGTAGCCACCGACGTCCAGGTTGCCCATCACCCATCGCACCGACTGGAGTGTCTGTGCCGGGTCCGCCAGGTACTGGACGAACAGGATGATGGCCGAGAACAACGAGTTGAGCGTGACCCCAGCCAGCAGCAGAACCAGCGTCGACAGCCCCTGTCGTCGCATGGTGGCCAGGAAATACACGATGGCCAGGGCACCCAGGGCGCCGGCGAAACTGGCGAGCGGCACCGCGGCCGACCCCAGGAGCGTCAGCGGCACCCCCAGCGTGATGACCAGCATGGCGCCCAGGGACGCACCGGCCGACACACCCAGCGTGAACGGGGTCGCCAGCGGGTTGCGCAACAGCGCCTGGAGCACCACGCCGGCCCCCGCGAGGGACGCCCCGACCAACGCGCCAGCGATGGCTCGCGGCAGCCTGGCGATGAAGAAGACTTGTGCATCCACGTTCTCGGCGAACGGGATGGCGGCGTCGAAGACGCGGCTGAGGCTGATGCTCGTCGGGCCAACGAGCGGCGCCACAAGGCAGGTCACGACCGCCAGCGCGCCAAACCCGATCTGCACGAGCCAGACGCGGGTGCGCAGATCCCCCGCGGTGGCAGGGTGTGGAGCAGCGAGGGTAGCGGTCGTGTCGCGCATCGCGGTCTCGTGCACTAGCGCCGCGCCAGCGGCACGACCGTCAGGTGTCCGGTGATCGGGTGACGCCGCACGTCGGCCTCCACGTCATACACCGCGCCGATGGTGTCTGGCGTCAGCACGGTCTCGGTGGGGCCGGAGGCGATGACCTGACCGTCCCGCAAGACAACCAGGTCGCGGCAGAGCGCGGCCGCGAAATTGAGATCGTGGGTGCAGACGACGACCGTGGTGTCGTGCGAGCGGTTGAGTGTGTCGACCAGCGCCGCCGTCGCGAGCTGGAATGAGAGGTCGAGAGACGAGGTTGGCTCGTCGAGAAACAGCACCTGCGTCCGGCTCGTCGCCTCTGCGCGTGGGTCGCGCGCGCCGCGCGTGGTGTTCGCGCCGGTCTCGAACTGGGCCAGCGCGCTGGCAATGATGACGCGTTGTTTCTCGCCGCCGCTCAAGGTCCGGAATGTCCGCTGCTCCAGGTGCGTCGTGCCTGTCGCCGCCAGTGTCCGACGCGCGATCTCGATGTCGTCCGGACCTTCCAGCTCGAACGTCCGCAGATGGGGGTAACGCCCCATCAACACGATCTCCAGCACCGTGTAGTCGAACGCCAGCTCGGTTTCCTGGGGGACGACGGCGACGCGTCGCGCCAGCGTTCGCCGCGCCAGACCAGCGATGTCTGCACCATCCAACCTGACGCACCCACGCGTGGGTACCAGCAGGCCGGCGAGCAGCTTGAGGAACGTCGTCTTGCCCGACCCGTTCGGGCCCAACACGCCCACCAGCCCCCCGGCCGGCACCTCCACCGACACGTCGCTCAGGACGGTTCGTGCGTGGTCGTAGCCGAACGAGACGTGGTCAGCGGTCAGCACGCTCGGCTCCCGCGTTACGCGTGGGGTCGAGACGGCGGCCTGCAGGCACGATGGGATGCATCAGTTCCTTTCGGCGTCACCACGCGCCGGCCGGTTCGGTCAGAACCGGCGAAAAGGACGAGCCCAAGTGGCCAGGTCTCCTGACTTGTGGATCGGCGCGGAACGACTGTCGCCTTCCCACGTCCGCGGACGCAGTGGCGGGCGATGCATCGGGCTCGGTCCGACCGAGACGACGGATACGCCAGAGTGTCGCTCCGCTCCCCACTTACAGTGGCGGGACCGTGTGGGATTCGCACCCACTTCCCTTGACCATTCAGGGAGCGTCGAGTTGTGACCGGCGAGTATAGCACGGCCCCCGGGGCGGGGAGGGCGGTGCCCGATGCGGGGGCTGCGGTTGCCCGGCAAGGCCGCTCCGACGTACGATACCCCGTTTGTGGCGGGCGTGGGACGGACGTCGGCGAGCAAGCCCCCTTGGGGGCGGTCGACGTCGCGCGACATATCCGCCCAGGGGTGGAGAAGGCCATGACCATGCAGGTGGCGGAGGAGTCAGGGAGGCACGCCCAGGCGGTGGCGCATGTGCAGTCGCCGATGCCTGCGCGGGTGCGGGCGGCAGGTCTGGCTGACATTGCCGAGAAGCTCGATACTGGCGTCCGTCTGGAGATGGCGGATGGACTCCAGTTGTTTGCCTGTCCGGACCTGCTCGCGCTGGGTTGGTTGGCGAACCGAGAGCGCGAGAAGCGGCATGCGGGCCGCACCTACTTCAACCACAACATCCGGATTGAGGCGACGAACGTCTGTGTCGCCAGCTGCTTGTTCTGTGCATTTGCGCGTTTACAGCCAGGGGACGACGGTGCCTATACCCTGAGTCTCGATCAGGTGTGGGACAAACTGCGAGCGCGCGCCGACCAGCCGCTGACCGAGGTGCATGTCGTCAACGGGTTGCACCCGGAGCTGCCATTCGACTACTACCTGGATCTGCTGCGTGGGTTCAAACGCATCAGGCCGGATGTGCACCTCAAGTGCTTCACCGCCGTCGAGATCGCTTTCTTCGCCGATCTCTACCAACGCACCGATGAGCAGGTGCTGCGCGAGCTGATGGCGGCTGGCCTCGACTCCCTGCCAGGCGGGGGGGCCGAGGTCTTCGCGGAACGGGTGCGTCGGAAGATCTGCCACGACAAATGTGGCGCCGATCGCTATCTCGATATCCACCGCACCGCGCACCGGCTGGGCATGCGGACGAACGTCACCATGCTCTACGGGCACATTGAAACGCTGGAAGAGCGGGTGGACCACATGCTCCGGGCTCGGGCGCTGCAGGACGAGACCGCCGGGTTCCAGGCGTTCATTCCGCTCGCGTTTCACCCCGACAACAATCAGATGCGCAAACTGCCGGCACCGACCGCGGCAGAGACGTTGCGCGTGCACGCCGTGGCGCGTCTGATGCTGGACAACATTCCGCACATCAAAGCGTTCTGGATCGCAACCGGGGTGGAGACGGCCCAGACCGCGCTCTGGTTCGGCGTGGACGATCTCGACGGTACGGTGCAGGAAGAGCAGATTTACCACATGGCCGGTGCCAGCACGCCGGCCGCACTGACGACCGGTGACATCAGTCGCCTGATTCGGGTGGCCGGCCGGGATCCGATCGAGCGAGATACCCTCTACAACGTCGTAACGCAGCACTGAGCCCAGGCCGATTCGACCCACAGCCAACCGGCTTTCAAACCACGTCTTCGAAGGAGATTCCGCGCATGGCGCATGAACTACCGAGCCTACCGTACGATTTCGACGCCCTCGCCCCGCACATCGACGAAGCAACGATGCGCATCCACCACGGGAAGCACCACGCCGCCTATATCGCCAAGCTGAACGGCGCCCTCGAGGGGCACGCCGACCTGCAAGGCAAGACTGTCGACGACTTGATTGCCAACCTCGATGCGTTGCCCGAGGGCATCCGCGGTGTGGTTCGCAACAATGGTGGCGGCCATGCCAACCACACCCTCTTCTGGCAGGTCATGGCGCCCAACGCCGGTGGGGCGCCGACCGGTCAGATCGCCGACGCCATCAACGGCTCGTTCGGGAGTTTCGACACGTTCAAGGAGAAGTTCGCCGCCGCGGCGGTCGGACAGTTCGGGAGCGGCTGGGCATGGCTCGTGGCGGACGGGACCGCGCTGTCGATTGAGGCCTCGCCCAACCAGGACAGCCCCGCGCTGCGTGGGAAGAAGGCCGTGCTGGGTATCGATGTCTGGGAGCACGCCTCCTCCCTCAACTATCAGACCCGCCGCCCGGACTCCATCGCCGCGTGGTGGACCGTCGTGAACTGGGCCGGCGTCAACCGACGCCTCGGGTAGTGCACGTGTTCTGTACGCAGGAGGCCGGGCCGGTCACCCGGCCAGACCTTCTGCCATCGCCCGCCCCCCGCGCGTCTGCCGCGAGCGCCCGCGCGTGATGTCATGACCCTGTCCTACGTCCTGTTCCTGTTTCTCGTCCACCTCGGGGTGGGGATCATCGGCACCTTGGTGCTGGTGCCTCGCGTGGCCGGGGTGCAGTTCTTTCGGTTCAACGCCGGGTTTGGCGCGGCGCTGCTCCTGGTGGCGCTGGCGTTGCGCCCCGAGGACGTCGCGCTGGGCACCGGCGCCCAGGGCATGGCGTTCGCGGCGCTCATCACCTGCACCGGTGCGATCCTGGTCTACTGGGCCACGATCGGGCGTGTGCTGGCGCGGCTCCGGCCGATCTGGCTCTGGCTCGCCGTGGTGAGCGGCCTGGGCGCCGTCATCGGTCAGGGGCTGGCTGCGGCGCCTGACGATGGCGCCCTGGTGGCGGGGCTCACTGTCGCGAGCTTTTTGACCTCCACCGCGCTGCTCGGCGGGACCTCGACCGCGATGATTCTGGGCCACTGGTATCTCGTGCTGCCGTCGATGGATGTGTCGCTCCTGCAGCGGATCGTCAAGTTCCACATCGGTTCCACCGCGCTTCGAATCCTCGTGGTGGCAGCGATCGTGTGGTGGGCCATCGCCGTGGCTGAGATTCCGGGCCCCGGCTTCCAGCGGTACATCACGTCTCTCGACGGGGTGTTTTTCTGGCAGCGGGTCTTGTTCGGGCTGTTGGGACCGGTGGTCCTGGCCTACATGACGTGGGAGACCGCGAAGATCCGATCCACGCAGTCGGCCACGGGCATCCTGTATGTCGATTTTTTTACCGTCATCGTCGGGGAGGTTCTGGCAAAGTACATCCTCGTCGCCACGACCGTCCCGGTGTGACGCGCGTCGGGACCCGGTCGCAGCCACGTCGTCCTGAGCGATCCGGCGATAGTGCAGGAGCTATGGAAGTCACCGTCGTGTGTCATCAGTGCGGCAGCGCCCTCCCGGTCGAGGCGGAGGACGCGTCCCTGCAGATCAACTGCGGCAATTGTCGCCACGCGTTCTTGCTGGGGTTCTCGGACGCGGTCAGGGCGGACACGACGGTGGATCGGTGCCCGGTGTGCGCGGGCGGCGATTTCTACATGCGGAAGGACTTCGACCCGAAGGTCGGGGTCACCGTCATCGTCATCGCCGCGCTCATCAGCGCCGGCTTCTACTACTACGGTGAAGACCTGGCCGCCTATGCCATCCTGGGCGGCGCCGCGCTGATCGATCTGGCCGTGTACAGCCGGCTCAAAGACCTGACCGTCTGCTACCGCTGCCACGCCGAGTTCCGCGGGAAATACAAAACGACCGCCGACCCCTTCGACCTGCACACCGCCGACGAACTCGAACAGGAATACGAACGCCGGATCGGGAAGCGCTAAGCCCGCTGCCCGGGCCGCTAGAACAATTTCACCTCGACCATTTCGCCTGCCTCGACGATATCCGTCTGGGCCGGAATGTCGATGTACCCGTCAGCTTGCGACATGCTCGTGATGTCGCCCGACGCCTTGAAGGCGGCGACGGCGGTGCCGTCGACCACTCTGACCGTGTAGAACTGGTGCCGTCCGGTGGTGGACACGATCCGCTGCGCCGTCGGTACCGTCACGGACCGGAACCGGTGGACCGGCAGGTGGGCCAGCCGTCGTAGGACCGGCACCAGCAACATGTAGGCGTTCGACAGACATGACGTCGGGTAGCCCGGCAGGCCCAGCACCGGCGTCGTGCCGATGGTGCCGAACACCGTCGGCTTGCCCGGTTTCACCGCGATGCCGTGAAACAGGACGGTGCCTTTTCGTTGAATCACGTCCACCGTCAGGTCGCGCTCGCCCACCGAGCTGCCCCCTGAGAAGACCAGGATGTCGTGATCCAGACAGGCGTCGACCGTCTCGCTGAGTTCAGCCAGGTTGTCCGGCGCGGTCGGCAGCGCCACCGCCACGCCGCCGTGCTCGCGAATGACCGACCCCAGCGTGAACCGGTTGATGTCGTAGATCTGCCCTGGACCAAGCGGTGTCCCCGGGGCGATGATCTCGTTCCCGGTGGAAAGAATGGCGACGCGCGGTTTCGCGTAGACCTCGATGCTGGCGATGCCGAGCGCCGCGACGGACCCGACTCGGCTCGGGGTCAACAGGTCGCCCGGCTGAAGAAGTTGCGTGCCCGTCGCGATGTCGGCGCCGCGTCGACCGACGTTCTGTCGTGGGTAGACCGGCGCAAAGATGGCGACCTGGTTCCCGTCTCGGCGGTTGGTCTCTTCCACCATCACCACCGCGTCGGCCCCGTCAGGCATCGGAGCGCCGGTCGCAATCTGCGTGCACTGCCCCGTCACGAGCGTGTGCGACGGGACGCCGCCGGTATGCACGGTCTCCACGCACTCGAGCACGGCCGGCGCCAGCTGGCTGGCGCCGAACGTGCTGTCGGCCACCACCGCATAGCCATCCATCGCCGCGCGGTTGAACGGCGGCACGTCCCAGTCCGCGACCACGGGAACCGCCAGCACCCTGCCGACGGCCTCTTCGAGGTCGATCCGCTCCGTCCGGTCGAGCGGGACCGACGCCCCCAGGGCCAACGCCAACGCCTCATCGAGGGGAATCGTGTTGCGGATCGGCCGCATGCCTGTGCCAGTCATGACCGGCCTACCGTGTCACTTCCCGGACCAGATGGCCCAGCTCCGGCAGCACCAGGCGGGTCATGGCCAGTTGGACGGCATTCTTGGAGCCTGGCAGGGAGATCAGAATCTTGCCGCGTGCGGTTCCGGCGCAGGCGCGCGACAGCATGGCGGACGGTCCGATCTCTTCGAAACTCAGCGCGCGGAACAGTTCGCCGAAGCCGTCGATCCGCTTGTCGAGCAACGCGCTGACCACCTCAAAACTGCCGTCGCGTCGGCTGATGCCGGTGCCCCCGGTCGTGAGCACCGCCTGCACCGCCTCGGTTGCCAGTTGCCGCTCGATGGCGCCGCGCAACGTCGCCGGTTCGTCCGGCACGATCGCATGGCCCAGCACCTCGTGGCCGTCGCCGGTGAGGAGTTCCCGCAGCAAACGCCCGCCCGTGTCGGTCTCCTCCGTACGCGTGTCGCTGACGGTCAACACATAACACCGGATCCGGGTCGGTGACGCGGCGCGGTGCTCGTGGTGGCTCATCAGCACGAATGATAACTGGTGTCGCGGCGGCGGCGGTCGCCGTCTTCTTCGGCAACCCCTCCCGGTCGGACACGGACGGACCCGCGCGGCCCGATGATATACTCCCGCCTTGGCATCGAGGCCGACCACCGCGCCGACGCCCCACGCACGTCTCACCGCAAGCGCCCTTAGCTCAGCTGGATAGAGCGTCCGGCTACGAACCGGGAG
>SXGT01564921.1_pt1 | contig 10401 bp, 11 predicted proteins | sample 3176221 | NCBI WGS metagenome assembly SXGT01 (sample SAMN11356862, study PRJNA531348) | freshwater metagenome | isolation source: freshwater sample F1-120 | place: China: Fuxian Lake, Yuxi | collected 2017-12-25
GCGTTCGCATTTGGCGCAAATCGGCGTAAAACTCACCCAATTGTCGGCAGAGCAGGCGGCATATATCAATGTTCCGGTTGATGGACCTTACAAACCCGATCATTACCGTTATTAAGCTAGATTAATTCGGGTCAATAAAAGGGGCGAAAGCCCCTTTTTTATTGGGATTCAGTGTGGATTTCTTGATTTGTTCGTAACGATTCGGTGAAAAACAACATTGAAAAAACTGATACGGAATGTCATTGATATAGTAGGGGGCATTCTATCTTCTTGAAACCGGTGCAGGCAGTTGTTTTTGTTCGACTAATACCGAGACAAACTGGCTGGCCTCACTGATGGTTTTCTCCATGACTTCGATCAGGCGCGAAATATCCACGCCCATGTCGATAAATTCATGGCGCAATGCGGCAATCGCATGGGCGTTGAGGTTATGTTTTAAATACAGCACTTGATCCTGAAAGGCTGCCAAAACCGGCTGCATACGCGATTCAGCAATTTGCAGGGTTTTTAACAAACGGCCATATTGTTGGCGGGATTTTTTGAGTTGTTGCTGGCTGCGGGCTCGCAATGCGCGATTACTGTATAGTTCCAACTCGGATTCCCACTCTGCAAACAAGGCATCGCTGACTTCTTCGATGGTTTTAATGCGTAAACCCACTTGATCGGCTTTATTTCGGCAGCTATCGTAGCGTTTTTTGAGTAGCTGGTAACGGTGATCTAGCGGAGTGTCATCCTGTCTGGCGATGCTTTTGAACTTTTCCAACGCATCGACAAATTGGTCGCGGCTGTCTCTCAAGCTGACGCAGGCCTGATCGACTTGGGCGACGACAATATCACGTTTGTGATGACCTAACAGCGATTCCCTGCTTTGGTAGTAGGCATTGCGCAGGGGTTTGTTGAATAGCGATTTGATGAATCTGATCATGACAGGGTCATAAAACGGGATTGATTGATAATCGTAATGTTACAGTCGATAGACTGGGCAAACCCCAAAAAGCCTGCATCGACGACACCTTGTTGTTGTAATTCGGTGAATTCGAGGTCTTTATTCACCTGGCAGGATTTGACTAGTATGAGATTATTAGCCTTAACCTGTCCGGCCAACCAAGCGGCTAGGCTGTCGGAAGTAATATCCCAGCTTGCGTCCACATTGCTGCGATCAAGCTCTGTGAGGTTCGGCGACCAGATGGCAATGCGTGGCATGTGTTTTAAAGCGGTTAAATCTCCCAGCAAACCCCATTCAGGTTTGAAAGCGCTGATTAATAGCGCCATTTGCTGCATTGCCAAAATAGCCATGCGGTGAGCAGTGGTGTTGTCAAAATGCCATTGCTGCTGACTGACACGTACCTGATCAGCAAACACACCGCCGCCGGGAACCAGCAGGATTTGCCCGGAATGGCGGGTGACAGCATCCAGGCAAGCGGGTAAATACCCAGCCTCAAGCAAGCTGCCACCCAGTTTGATGACACTCAGCATGCGCTGAATTGCCTTAATAAAGCTAATAAGGCGGCAGCTTTATCAAAGCACTCCTGATATTCCGCCGCTTCATCCGAGTCATTGACGATGCCGCCACCGACCCAAAAGCGAATATTGCCTTGATTATGTACCAGGGTACGGATGGCAATGTTGGTGTCCATATTTCCGTCAAAGCCGATATAGCCAATAGCGCCGCAATAAATGCCGCGCCGATGTGGTTCCAGCTCTTCGATAATTTCCATGGCGCGGATTTTTGGTGCACCGGTGATGGAGCCGCCCGGAAAACAACTGCGCAACAAGTCCAGTGCTTGTTGATTCTCGGCCAGCTCTCCGGTTATGGTGCTGACCAAATGATGTACGGTGGCATATGTTTCCACAGCGAACAACGTGGGTACTTTGACTGAACCTTCTTTGCAGCATTTACTGATGTCGTTGCGCAACAGATCCACAATCATCACATTTTCCGCTCGATCTTTATCACTGCCGGACAGGGACTTGATTTGTTGTTGATCCTCGTAAGCCAGGGCTTTTCTGGGCCGGGTACCTTTGATGGGTTTGGTTTCCACCACGTAGTCAGTGACTTTTAAAAATCGTTCAGGTGACGAGCACAATACCTGTGCTGCGGGCAGATTTAGATAAGCACTGAATGGCGCCGCGTTGATGTTGCGTAACACCTGGTAAGCGAACCAGGGATTGCCGCGGCATGGGCTGACAAAGCGCTGAGTCAGATTGACTTGGTAGCAATCGCCTTCTTTCAAATATTGTTTGATTTTGGCAAAGGCCTGAGCATAACGCTCCCGGCTCATATTAGACTGCGGTTCTGCTAAAACGCTAAAGTCATTGGTGGGTTGTCTGTCAGGAAAAAGACTGAATTGAACGAATAAACGCTGCACCAACTCCTCGGTCAGATCGTAGCCAACCAGCCAGCTTTGTTGTTTTTGATGGTCGACAATGACCGCCCAGCGATAAATACCAATTGCCATATCGGGTAAATTTTCGGCGGCTTCTGCGAGTTGTGGCAGTTTTTCTATGCGTCTGCCTAAATCATAGCCAAAGTATCCCATGGCGCCGCCATTGAACGGCAGGTCATCGATCGCCGGGTATTGGATGTTCAAGGCCTGTTTGATTAAGGCAAACGGGTCGGCATGACTGATCGATTGGCCTGTTTCATCGGTGACTACCGTTTCTGGCCCGCACGTCTCTAAGGTGCAGACCGGCGCATAAGCCATAATGTCGAAACGTCCTCGTTGACTGCCCGGAAAAGCACTATCGAGAAAAATAGCCCAAGGCTTATCGGCACAAGCTGCAAATAATAGGCTGCTATCCTCAAAGTAAGGCAATGCGAGTTTGGTCGGTTTCAATGGTATTAATAGCTGTGATTTAACGACTTAGATAGGTTGTAAACGTGCACGGGTGGGAATATCCAAAATGTGAATTTTATACCAGGCACTGGTATTAACCAAACCCACCAGCCAGATAAGCAACGGCTACTGCAGGTGCGCAGTCGGCGGCATCCACTGCAGAAATCGAGTGAGTCTGTTTGAACAACTGGGTAAAATCAAAATAGGCCAAGCCCAGGTCTTTAGCAATTTCCCGGATTAAAAACCGTCCTACACCTGCGCCAATCAGGCACCCAGGTTCTGAGGATGATTGTCTTTGAAGTTGCTGCTGACAAGCGAGTTTTATACGTTGCTTTTGTTGTTGTTTCAGATTGTCAGCAAAGGCCAGCCAAATTGGCCAATCCTGTTTGGTGAAGTCGTAGCCGGTCATCCGCGACAATCGCAAAGCACTGGCTGCAGGGGATTTATCTGCGCCATCGGCGGTATCGGTTTGATCATGCGCAGGGTTCAAGTCATCCGTCAAACGATACACATCCGCCATCGTGGCAAAATATTCGGCCATTAATCCCAAGGATTGGCCTTTAAATTCGGCTTGTTGAGCGACCGCCATCACCGCTGTGCGTATCACGCCGGTATAAACCAGCTCACCGGATACTAGGCGCTGATAATCGGTATAACCCAAGGCTTTTAAAGTGTGATTTGAAATTAGCAAAATGTCGGTCGTGGTGCTGCCTATATCAACAAATAGCCCGTTTCGAAAATGTCTGGCGGTCAATTCCGCACTGGCAATCCAGTTTGCCGAGGCGATGTTTAAGTAATCGGCGGGCTGGACATGATCAATGCTTAAGAAACCCTGGGTGCCGACAAAAATTTGCATATCGGGGTCAGTGATTTTGTTTTGTAGGGTTTCAAGAATGGCAGCCACGCCTTGTTCTCGGCTGTTAAAAAAATCCACCAATTCACCGGTCATGGTAACGGCATGGCGATAAGAGAGCTCTGGCAATTGTATTAAAATGTTATCTATGGCTTGTTGTAAGCAGGTTAGACCTTTCCATAAGGGGCAAGGCGCTTGGATGACTTGTATGACTTCGCCGGATTGGTTGATTAAAGCTGCTTTCAGATGGGCGCCGCCGATATCCCAGCCTATGATGTGTTTTGACATGATTTATGGAATGACTACTTTGACAGTTTGATCTTGGTTGGGCTTTATATAAGGCTCGCCTTCCAACAAGGCTAATACCTGTTGAGCAACATTAACACCGGTCGCTTGGCGAATGCCAGCATAAGAGGTCGTCAAGCGCGGATTTATCTCCAGAATTTGTAGGTCTTGGGTGGCTGTTTCAATTAAATCGATACCGATATAACCCCATAATTCAGGCAGTGCTGTTGCCACTTGATCCAGTAGGTTTTGATAAGATTGATGAGACTGTTTCCGAACATTTACGGAACAAGCTTGTAAATGAAACTGCTGGTTTTTAATGGTCATGTGTTGCTGGTTACAGCTTAAAAGCCAGCTTTTGCCGTGTTTAAATAATGCGGAAAGGCTGATTGTCTGTCCTTCCATGCGTGGTTGGATAATGTAATCGCGCGTATCATCGAGTTTATGCAGTGCGGGTGTAAGTTCAGCAGGGCAGGAAATGATCTGATTGCCATCACAGCCTTCACCGTCTCTTGGTTTGATAACGCAAGCGGAGTGGGGTGGCTTGGTTACGTTTTTGAGTGCTAATGTCTTCACAACAGGTATTTTGTGTTGATTTAATTTTTGAGCGGTTGCCAGTTTGTCGGCGCACAAGGCAACCATGTCAGGTGTCGACAACAGCAATGTTTTTTGTTGGTTTTTTACCTGTTGTGCAATCTCTGCAAGTACTCCCCGGCTTTCCGGGGCGATGGGCCAGACGAGATCGGCTTGAGTAATCAGTTCGGGTAGAAGTTTTTGGATGTCATTTGTTTGTTTTACTCGGAATACCTGGATTTCTGAGGAGATATTAACATTTGTGCAACGCGCATCCTGCGGCAATAGTAGTTGTAAATTCGGGATGTCTTGCAGATCGTTCAATAGGGCCTGCAGCATCATGCGCCCTTCAGCGGCCAAAGAGGCGGGTATCGCTTGTCCGGCCAGGCCGCCACCTGTAATGTATTCAAACACGAGCAGTTTCAATGGTTAAAACCCTTTATGCAGATTATTCCAGTTATTGATTTAAAAGATGGTCTTGTGGTGCATGCTGTGCGCGGCAACCGTGAAAACTATCAGCCAATACACCAAAGCTCCCAGTTAACTGATTCTAGTGATATCCATACGGTTTTAAGCCGATTTTTGCAGCTTTATCCGTTCAAGCAGTTTTATATTGCCGATCTGAATGCGATTAGTGGTTTCGGCAGTCATCAAGTCTTGATTGATGATGTCCTGCAAAGTTACCCTGATATTCATTTTTGGCTGGATAATGGTTGTCAGTTTTCTAAAATCAAACCTGGTCAGCCTAATTTGCAGCAAGTCATCGGCACCGAGTCTCAGCAGTTGCCGCCAACAGTCACGACTAAAGACTATATCCTGTCGTTGGATTATAAAGATCAGCAGGGGAAAGGGCTTGCGGTCTGGTTCGAGCAATCGGTTTACTGGCCTGATGTGGTTATTGCTATGACTTTAAATCAGGTTGGTAGTGATTCAGGGCCGGATAGAGAAAAACTTACGCAGTTACAGCGAGCTCATCCAGAAAAACAGTGGGTTGCTGCTGGAGGGATTCGCAATCAGGCAGACCTGGTCTGGCTGGAAAAAAAAGGTATCCATTCAGCTTTGCTGGCAACGGCATTACATAATGGCAGTATTAATAAGCAAATCCTGCAAAGTATATAGGCAAAAAAATACCCCGGCAAGCCGGGGTATTTCGGATACTCAATTGCCGAAACTTAAACTTTGTTTGGAGCAAATGGGTGTGAAGCAGTTTTTCTAGCAGCCAAAACTTCAGCAGCAGTTGGAGTGCCTGCAACAGCACGAGCAATCGCTTCTTTAGTGGCTTTGTAGTTGAATTCTTCGATTTTTGCGTCATCTTCAGCCAACCAGTGGATGAAAACACCAACAGAAATGAACAAATCATCAGCTTCGTCAGCAGGGATAATGCCTTCTTCAACAGAATCAGCAACCGCTTGAGCAACAGCGCGTTGTGCTGGGCCAAACATTTGTACGGCTTGTTTAGAGCCTTTGATGGTTACTTTGTTGAACAGGATGGTTGCTGGTTTAACCAACAGGTTAGGAGCAACAACAGCCAGCAGAGTTGAGAAACCGTCTTTGTTGTTTGTCAAAGCAGTTGCAAATGCAGTTTCAGCTGCAGAACCACGTGGGCCGATGATCAAGTCAATGTGAGCGATTTCGTTTCCGTCACCAACCAAAGATTCGCCAACACGCATGTTTGTAATTTTTGCCATTTTAAATTTATCCCCTAAAGATAAGATTGAACCAAGTTAAAGACACGTTATGTCCATTTATTGAAGCTTCCGAGCCGTTCCCTCTAAACACTTTTTAGTCAAAATCATGACTAAAAAGTTGTTCCAGAAGCGCCACCAGTACCGTTGCGACAGTCAAGTCAGCGGTTGTACCCGGGTTGATTTTTTTCGCTTTAAAAGCTTTGTCGATGTTAAACAGCGTCGGCAAAACTTCGTCCAGCTTATTGGCGGTTTTCATGGCATTACATAGCAATGTCATTTCGACCGCAATCCACTCTGAATACTGCTTTCCATACTTTCGCTCAATATGGCTATCCGGAAAACGAGCTAACATTTTGGCAAAAACCGTTAATGCAGCCCATCCGCTATCGCCAGACAAAACGAAAGCACGATTATACTCCAAAAGCCCGAAATCAAAAATATCTTTAAAGCAGTTTGTGTACTGCAAAGCAATTCTGTCTTTATCTGCAGCAATCGCCATGGCTTCAGTCAATGTCACGCTGGGTAAGTCATTGACATCCTGTTGCTCTGATTTACCTAGTCCGCCGGGGGCTGCCAGAGTGATCGCTTTGAAAACCCAGTCGGCATCCTGTTTGGTAGTGTTATGCAAAACCTTAGCTAAGGCGATTCTTAGTGGGTTTTGTTTTGCGCTATTTTGTACAGCCTGAATCAGGGGCGCGCAAAGTAAAATAATCCCTAGATTGGTATTGCAACCCACAGCTTCTCGAGTGGCTTTGACGGCAAAGTAAATTTTCTCACCCAAGCTGTAATCGGGATTTGATATGGGGTCTGCACTGACTTTGGCGCTAATGCTGAAATCGGCAACAGTCATATCATGACCTTCGCTAAAGACGCTGACATTGCCTGGTTTGAAGGCCTGTAATTCAATTTCGCAGGCCTGAAAATAAAGCTGGCTTAGGGTTAGTCGATCTATCATGATTTCATATTTTGATATAGCGATTTAACAAATCATTGACCAAGCATCCTGCTATATCGATGTTGCAAACGCTCTGCAAACCTTTCCAGGCTGGTACGCTATTGACTTCAATGACGGAATATCCGCCGCTAGCGTCCTTGATAATATCAACCCCCGCATAATCCATTTTCAGTGTCGAGACGGCACGCACGGCCAACTGGGCAACCTCATTCGTTAACTCTATGGCCTCACAAGCCGCCCCTCGTGCAACATTGTTGAGCCAGGAAACGCCGCGTCGACGCATCGCCGCCACTGCTTGCCCATTGACTACAAATACCCGTTTATCCGAATAACCTTCACCATCGCATTCGACAAACCGCTGCAAGTAGTAAATGCCGTGACTGCTGGTCAACCACAATAAATCTGTAGATTTTTCAATGCGCCGGATGCCCTCACCCTGCGAACCAAATAATGGTTTGCTGATTAAAAAATGGCCTGCCAACAACTCCTGTTCGGCAATCGCAACTGCCTCATCCGGATCACGTAACACCCAGGTCATGGGAGTAGGGATGTCGGCGTTTTGCAGTAAAAAACTAGTCATGGCCTTGTCTACGCTACGCTCAATGGCGCTCGCATCGTTGTAAACGGGCACGCCCAGGATTTTTAAAGCGTGCAAAATATCCAGATAGAAAATCACTTCTTCCAGAGAACCGCCGGGTACGCCGCGCACAAAAACGGCGGAAGGTAGTTGTTGCTCAAAGCCGGGCAAAATAACCGATACTTTGGCACCGGTTTGAATTCTGCAGGTGGTCAGTGATACATAGTCGGCTTGGCAAGCATGCTGAGCAAAAGCCCGGCACAACTGTTTGCCGTGCCAGCCCGGATCATCGGTGATTATGGCAATACGAAACAAAAGATTGATTTTTGATTGAGACACACAAAAAAGCCGGACTTTTTGTAAGTCCGGCTTGTTAAAGCCCTGAACGTTGGTGTTAAAGGCCGAAAGATTGATCTAGTAAGGCGTTATCCAATTTTCCGGCTCGGAAACTTTTTCCTGACTCTACCGCAGTGACAATCACACTGGCCGGACTGAATAGCATGGCGTCAACTTTAAAGAAATCGTATTCGTAGGCCTTAAATACTTCAGCAAACGGTTTGCCGTAATCTTTGGATGTTGAACTGGGCAATTCCATAGCCAGTTTTTCAGCCGCTTCATCAGAACCTTTGACAAATAAATGCACTTGGCCCGCAAACAAAATGGCATCGTTGGTACGGCCCATGGCTTTGACGAAATTCGGATGCGGTGGGCAAATCGGTGCGGAACCTGTGCCATCGATAATATTTTCTAACGGAAAGTGCAGGGCATGGGCTTTATGCATCGCCACTTCCAACACCCGTCCCACGACTTGCACGCCTCCCGCCAAACTGCTGGTGGGGGTAACGATGATGGTCAGGTTATCTGCTGATACCCCACAAGCCGACGCTACCTTATCGACAATTTCTATGGGTGGTAGCGCATCGTTCTCGATGACCAGCACGGTTTTTTCGCCGCTATCTCTATAGTCCAGCTCTTTATAAAGTTCTTCAACCGGTTCAACCGCGCCCTCTTTGATCTTGGTTGCCATGGCGCGCGCAGGACCGGAGCCTAAGGCATAATATTTACCGTGCGATAAACTCCAGCCCGCATATTGACTACCCAGGCAAGCCAGTACTGGATTGCTGGAATGTACATTGATGGTTAACGGCCAGTTGTCGGTATAACTACTCTGCGAGATACTGACAACACCCAGGCCGCCCATGCAGATTTCCGTAATAATGCGCCCTGTTTCCAGGCCACCAGCTACACTGATTCCAGCATCAATCACTGTGCAGCCGTTGTCCAGCTTTTGAATGCCGAGGCGCAATTTATCAGCATTGTCCAACAGATAATTGACTAAAGGTTGAGTGTGTTGATTGACGCTAGTCTGATATTGCATGGTGATAAAGACCTGTTTGTAAGAGATTTTCGATGATTTTTTGCCAACGCTGTAACCGATTTTGAACCTTAGCAGTGTTGTTTCCTTGTGCAATGATACTGCAAACAGGCTGGCCCTTGCCAATAAATACGCCACCTGCAGGCCTATCCACCACCCAGTTTGGCCAAATCATGCCCATGGGGATTTTAAAGGAATACTTGGCGTAAATAATTTGCAAGCCCATAGGTATAGGGCAGGGATAATGTTTGTCATCAACAGTCAGCCTAACGCCGTTACAAGCCTGCAGGTGCAAATCAAACACGTTTTTACCGTAAAGTTGTGCGCTTGCAGGTATTCGGGCATTGATCTCCAAAACATAAATTTTGCCCTGATGAAAAATAAAATCCAGGCTGCCCAAGCCATGTAATGGATAAACCCTGATTAGTGCCGTTAGCCATTCAATGATAAGTCTCTGGTTTTCGTCACCGATAGTCGCTTGATTACAAATACCGGCAAATGCAAATGCATGTTCGTGGTTTTGATCAATCCACTGCCGATTGAATCCCAGTACTTTGATATGCTCGGCATCGGCAACAAATAAGGCTGAAAATACTTCGCCAGCAAGGTAGCGTTGCCAGTAAAAGCGTTCGCTATCCACGTGCGAGTTGGGTTGATAGTAAGAGATCGACAGGCCGCCTTCTCCCTGCATAGGTTTGATCAACCAATCTACATGTGAGGATGGGGAAGAAAATACTGTTTCAGGATAAGGGATGGAAAGCTGATGTAACGTTTGGAAAAAATCAGGCTTGTCTTGAAAGCGCCTGAACAAATTCACAGCATTACCCATGATGACAAACCGACTTTGCAAGTACGCCAGGCTATCAACCTGGGTTTCAAAGCCGCTGCCATAAACCACATGCGTCACACCAAAGTGTTTGATGATGTGATCAACCGCAGGTTTAAGATCAGGCAACCTCAGGCTGGCAACCTGGTAGAGATTTAGCGCCTCAGTATCTTCATCGGCGAAACAATCAATCGCCACCGCTGAAAATCCGCCAGCCACAATCAGTTTTACAATCATTCTTGCAGACTGTGCTACAACCAAAATTGGAGTGGACAAGGGATTACTATTCAAAAGTTGTAAAAAATATTAAACAAAACTGGATTTTAAATAAAATTCTGCGATAATGCGCGGCTATTGGAGAGCTGGCTGAGCGGTCGAAAGCGGCGGTCTTGAAAACCGTTGAAGGTTTATCCCTTCCTGGGGTTCGAATCC
>SXGT01644689.1_pt1 | contig 10401 bp, 8 predicted proteins | sample 3176221 | NCBI WGS metagenome assembly SXGT01 (sample SAMN11356862, study PRJNA531348) | freshwater metagenome | isolation source: freshwater sample F1-120 | place: China: Fuxian Lake, Yuxi | collected 2017-12-25
AATGCAGAAACACGAAGTAAAATGCAACATACAAGACCATTGCACCCATAATCGTTGCACCCACCAGCGCAGGTAACATTTTCCAGTTACGCATAATTTCCTCTTCTATTTGAATTTTGAGGTGACCGGGAAGCCTTCACCCGTTTACCGTAAGTCTCAACATTAAACCCCGTCATTCTATCATCCAAAACCGCGATGTGATTCTCTGGCTTAGATTGTGGGCTTTGCGAGAGATTAACGAATGAACGTTACAAAAATGGTTGTCTTATCTAAACTGGCTCTCATCGATTTCTCTAGGAATACTCGATTATCTCATTGCAACTAAGTATATGTTTCGACTCCCGAAAAGAAGCTTACCCATAATAATACGGCAATCGGACGCATCATCTTATATGTTAGTTAATCTATCATTCTTTCCGACTAGTTTTTAATTGGGCATTATTGTGTAGGAACAGATGAAACTAGCTTAGAGGGAAGCTGGTTAATGCAAGATGGCTCTATGATGCAAGATACTGTATGTCAGCGCATACAATGGTTAATGGGCTATTACTTAGAGCAAATTTTTGTAGATGGAGATAATTGGACAGCATTATATAAAAACCCAGATGACGGGCGATATTGGGAGTTAAGTTATCCTCAAAGTCATATGCAGGGAGGGGGGCCACCAACATTGCAATGTATTACCAAAGACGATGCTTTTAGGCGATATCAAAGTATCAGAACCTAAAAATTAATACTTTAATCTAGAATCAAACAACAAATTGCAACTCGTTTATCCATAGTGATAGAGCTATGCTAAAAAGTCGCTCCGCCTTTTAACGTCGGCGCGGCTTTTTAGCTCTGCTATCGAAAAACTTACTTCCCAAACAACGCCATAATTTTTTTACGCTTATCGTAGGCGACATAACCCGCCAAGCCTAGCAGCATACCGAAAATCAACTGCCCCAAAAATGATGACTGATCCGCTGCCGCTTGATTGGCATCTCCAGCAACTGGTTTTGCTACAACAGGTGCTGGTACAAAAGCTTTTTCCGGGGTGGTTCTGATTTCAGGTAATCCCAAGCTTTTCCAGGTGTCATAATCCTGCCAGGCTGGGTATTTACCTTGCCAGAACTCTTTGGTGAAGTAAGGTGCCAAGCTCATACCGTGTACTTCTGGTATGCCTTTTTCATTCAAAAAGCCTTTATAAACCACCAAGCTGATATCGCCACCTTCGCCGATGCCATTGGTAGTAAAGGATTTTTCGACATGGTCATGGAACATCCACACACCTTGACCAAAGCTGTTCAAGCCATCGTCAACACCGCTTAATTCCAAATCCAGCCGTTGCGCAGGCACCATGCCATGCACATCGCGCTTGATGTAGCTGGATGGGCCATTGTCCACTCCATCATAGTGGGTCACCATCGGTTTATGACCGTGGACATGCAGCGCGAATGATTCTTCATGACCATTTAGAACCCGCAGTTTTACTTTTTTATTTTCTTCCATGAGAATCATGGATTCCCTTAAGGTGTAAGGGAAGGAACGACCATTCAGCATAAAATAGTCTGATTCGGCATCCGTAATGTCATATTCCTGATTCAGACGCTTGGCGATCAACCGCGGATCGTTGGCAGAGCGCGCCATTTCGTGCAATTCCTTATCCGCCGATTGATAGTGTAAATCGTACTCGCCCGCGTATTTTTCCTTGCTGGCTACTGACTGATGCCTAACCTGTCCGGCCCCCACATTGAAAACCTGCACCCAATTGTTGGGTCGATTTTCCTCAACAACCATAATGCCCTGCAAACCCATCGGGATATGCACATGCGGCTGCACATGACAGTGATAATACATAGTACCGGGTTGACGCGGCTTAACCACATAAGTTTTGCTGCTACCCGGCATCACATCCATCTGCCCGGTTTGTCCGACCCCATCATTTCCTTCACCGGCATGATCCATATAAGGATGATCCAGACCGTGTAAATGTATGGAGTGCGGCAAATAGTGGCTATTTTCCAACACCAGCCAGACGATATCGCCTTGTTCGACCCGAATTACCGGCGACGGCGCCCGCAATAATGGGTTGGCGATCGGCTCGTATAAACTCAAAGTCGACATATCGCGAGTTTTGGGGGCGTAAACCCAAAATGTCGGCTGAATGCCTGGCGCGATGTCAAAAGTGGTGGTCGGTTCGCGCATGTCCGGCGAATGACCATTCAATTCGGCAATTTCCAGTTTGATGATGTAATGATCGGGATCGCCATCACCATCCAGGTCATCTCCCAGAGTAATGGCATCGGCCGCCAACTGAGTCTGCATCAGTGTGGCCATGGAAATATTGTTGGTACCTTTGACGAATGCAGCAATATCGGCAGGATTGTCAGGGTTACACATCCTTGATTCCTGAATGTCCACACCATCAATGACTTGAGCATCCCGCCACTTAGGGTCTACGAAATCAGAGCATACCTCTTCTACGGCACCTAATTTGACACTGCTACTGGCAGGCAAAGAATTGGCAACCGCAGTAGCCAAAGGCGATATAGGCAGCAGCATGATTCCAGACAAAATGGAAAGAAGTTTTTTATGCATTTAAAGCCTCATTATTATTGACGACGAGTCTATTGGCGAAAAATTTTGGGTTCAATATCAGCAAAGCTGCATACTTTAACCAGAACCCATAGTTAAAGTACAGAAATTATTGGGCTAAGCGCTTGCCTTAAACTGGGCAAATCCGGGATAAAACAGGCTACACCCAAAAAATCGTTATAATCACAACAACAGCGTTTTTCGCTGATTTGATTATTAACTGGAAACCAGTCTATTTTATGCTTTCAGCTCGATTAATGCTTTGTTGTTTTTTAATCTTTTTAGTTCACGGTTTTGGGGTCTGGTTTATCAATCAACCTCAGGATGCCGGAATCGATGTACCTTCCGGGAAATTAACCAGTTTGTCATTTGCACCGTTCAGAGAAGGCTACAGCCCGCTGGAGGAAAAATTTCCATTACCGCAGCATATCGATGAAGATTTGCAACTGTTAGCGGATAAAACTCACAACATCCGTACTTACTCAAGCTTGGGCGGCTTGGAGCCAACCCCCGAGCTGGCCAGAAAATATGGCCTTAGCATGATACAAGGCGGCTGGCTGGGATACGGTGTGCTGGATAATCAAAAAGAAATGGCCGCATTGATCCAATCGGCCAATGCCAATCCGGATGTGGTCAAACGCGTCATCGTCGGTAACGAAGTCTTACTGCGTGGCGAAATGGGCGTGGATAAACTGATCAGCTACATTCGGGAAGTCAAGAAAGCCGTTAAACAGCCGGTTTCTTATGCCGATGTCTGGTCGATGTATATGAAATATCCCCAGTTAATCAAGGAAGTGGATTTCATCACCATCCACATCTTGCCGTATTGGGAAGATGAACCGATTTCCGTTGAACATGCTGGTGATCATCTGGAGAAAATCGTCAAACAGGTTGAAGATGAAGCGCGCGGCATCGCCCCCGGCAAACCTATTCTGATTGGCGAATCCGGCTGGCCTAGCGCCGGACGTCAACGCGGCATGGCTGCGCCCGGCGTGGTCAACGAAGCTAAATTCATCCGCGGCATGATCCAGGTTGCCAATCGACATGGCTTTGATTACAACATTGTTGAAGCCTTCAACCAACCGTGGAAGAGCAATCTGGAAGGCGTAGTGGGTGCAAATTGGGGGCTTTTTTCAGCCGATAGAAAAGCGGTTTTTCCTTTAACCGGAAAAGTCAGAGAAAATCAAAACTGGCTGACGCATTTTGCCTTGGCAAGCTTGTTATGGCTATTAATCGTCGCGGCTTATTTAAAAAAATTAACCAGTGCATCTTTACCGAATTTGCTGATCTGGCTGTCTTTGGCGCAGATTTTCAGCGTTAGTCTGGTTTTGCTGGGCGATTTTCTCTGGTACACCAGTTACAGCCATTTACAACGGGCTTACAGCATAGCGATAACCGTAATCAATGCCTGGCTGGGCTATATATTGCTTCGTCGATACGCCGACATGCTCAGCAATCAACCAGGGCAAAAGCAATTAGCTGCATGGTTGAGAGCCACCTATCTGTTTTTTATTGTGTTAGGACTTTATAAAACTTATGGTCTAGCAGTGCATGGTCGATACATCAGCTTCCCCGTCGAACAATTCGCAATACCCGTGATAGGCATTTTGGGTTTAATCGCCTGTCAATGGCTTAGTTCAAGCAAATTATCCGGACAAACCGTAGGCTTTGACCACCTAAGCGGCTTTAATCACGCCGGAACCCGGGATCACTTAATCGCTTACGTGCTGACATTTGCGGCTATTGCCATGGTGATAGGCGAAGCCAAAGCCTTTATGGATGGTAGAGATTTTATCCAGGCTCACCCTGGCTTTTCGGAGGGCTTATCTTTTGCACTCAGTTACACGCTGAAAAACCAACAACTCATGATCTGGTTAGGCTGTTTGTTAGGCTTATCCTTGCCTTTCTGGTCAAATAAAAGCCTGCAAAAACAGCCCTAACAAACCAACGTTATTGGCTGACACCTGTTGTGACAACTTGCCACGCGGCAATTTGTCACATTTTCAAAGCCCTAGCCTCTGATTAAACTATACCCACTCTTGTATGCGCTCCCTCTCCTAGGGTAAAGAGTTTTTAATATCCTTCCTCAATGCGGCTTAATGCCGCATCTTTTTTTGGACGAGGTTGCTTATGGAAAGAAATTATCAAATAACGGCCTTTGCATCCGTAAGCCCGGACGAACTTCATTGGCGCACCGCCTTTCATGAAGCAGGACACGCAGCAGCCATTCATATCCGCAATAAACAACAGCAGTTGCCTCCGGTTTTTTTTGAAATTCAGATCAAAAGACCAACGCACACCAGCAATGATCTTTATGCCAAGGTGATTGACGGCAATCTGATTCAAAATCTGCCTATTGCCGTCATTGAAAGCCTGTCTTCATTGTCTCAAAGCGGCCAACACAGTTGCCAGCGGGCCTATGAAGCCGACGTAGTCAATTTGTTAGTGGGGCCTTTGGCGGAAGCTAAATATGTTTCAATAAGAGACGGGGAAACATTCAACCCGGCATTGATCGATTTAAAGGCGCTTAGGCACTACGGCGGTCACAGCGATCTGGAAAAGGCTCAACATTATCTTGAGCATTTCATCACCTCCAAAACGCTACGTGAAAAGAAATTACTCGAACTACTGACACAGGCTTATCGCTTTGTCGATCATGCAAAACACTGGATGTGTATCCAGAATTTGTCGCATTTCATTCTGGACAGTCAACAGGAAATCATCAGTTGCGACGATGCTATCAATATTTTTGAACAATGTTTAGAGGGCCCCAGACACCAGCATTGGTCAAGAACTGTTTCATTTGCTGGCCGATAATTGCTTATTAACCATCCAGCGGCATAAACTCGACCGTATAAATCAAACAACTATTACGACCGGATTGCTTGGCTTGATATAATGCACGATCAGCACGAACAAATACATCTTCGTGCTGATCGCCGCCAGCAAACTCGCAAATACCGCAACTTAGCGTGAGATTGATCTCCTCGCCGTTATAATTGAACCCGCTCTGCTCAATCTTTTCCCTGATTTTTTCCGCCATCAATAAAGCTTGATCCGCGTGACAATTAGGCATCAACATCACAAACTCTTCACCGCCATATCGCGCCACAAAATCGCTGCCTCGGCAATTATTCAGGAGCAACTGCCCCACCAAGGCCAAGGTTTTATCACCCGCCTTATGCCCGTAACTGTCATTGATACGTTTGAAATAATCGATATCCAACACGGCCAGAGATAAAGGCGCGCCATAACGCTGCCAACGATTGACTTCCATCTCGACTCTTTCTTTATAAGCCAACCGATTAGGCAAACCTGTGAGCGGATCGCGCAACGATCGCTCATGCTCCAGTTTCAGCTTGGTACGCAAGGTCTTGGTTTCTGTCTCCAACGACTGCAGCTTTTCAGTCATCAAGGCAATTTGCTGCTCGGCTTGTTGCTGCCGTTCATCCTCCTGCATTTTATGCGTGAGCAATTGCTGCATGAGTCGATCCAAATGCTGACTGGTTAAATTTTTTAAATCCGCCAATTCCTCAGCCTGCTGGGTACTTTCCATAATGTCGCCCACTTGCTGGTTAATTTCGGCATTCAAATGCTGACGATGATCACTCAACAATCGCGTTGATTGACCTACATATTCAGCATGTTGCTCAATTTCCCCTATTTGACCGGTCAAGTTCGTCAAAAAACTATCAATACCCTTTTGTTCTAAAACAGCAAAATCTTTAATATCCAGTAACAGAGCAATGGCCACATCAATAATTCCGTTAAACGATTGATCATCAGCATTAGAATTTGCTTTGACCTTTTGCCTTAAAGCCAGCTTCTTTTGCTGCAAATTCAGCGGCACATCGGTTTTACGCAGTAATTCATCAATACGCTGCAATAAATAGTCGTGTTGATGCAGAACGGATGCTGAAGGCTGTTGTTCAGGTTGCTTGGAAATATGCAACAGGGTTTTAGAAATTGACAGCAACTCGGGCGTCAACTCGTTTAAATTGGCCCCAGACTTTAAACGCTTGCCTATTTGCAACAAATAAGGATCCAGAAGTTTATGGCTACCCTGACAATACACCAAAAACTGGATCACCAATTTGTAGAGTAATTTTTCTTGATCAGAAGACCCCAAGCTTGATTTACTCATATTCCGTTACCAACCATCCTTAAGCCAGCACACATTGATTTCGACCGCTTTGCTTGGCTTGATACAATGCACCATCAGCACGTACGAATAAAGATTCATTCGTATCACCCTCAATATATTCCGTCACCCCGCAAGACAGAGTAATGGAAATTTTTTTGCCGTTTGCATTAAAACTGCTCCTTTCAACCACTTCGCGTAATTTATTCACGACATTCATTGCTGCCTGCCCATCCGTATCCGGCAACAACATGACAAACTCTTCACCACCGACTCGCGCTACAAAATCCGTCTCCCTGCAGTGGCTGTTTAAAAGTTTAGCTATGATAATCAGAGCTTTATCACCTGACTTATGTCCAAAAGAGTCGTTGATATTTTTAAAAAAATCAATATCCCACACCGCCATAGTCAATGGCGAAGCAAATCGGTGAACTCGCGCCAATTCATCCGACAAGCGTTCTTCAAAAGCCAACCGATTGGGTAAATGAGTTAAAGGATCTCGCGTGGCGCGCTCCTGAGCCACTTCCAACCTGGATTTCAACTCAACAGTTTCAGACTCCATCTCTTTGAGCTTTTGCACCAATCCCATTAATTCATGTTGACTCTTATCCCGCTCCAGCTGTTCTTGAAGATTATGGGCTTGTATTTGCTGAGTGATTTTACGCAGCCTTAAGCTAACTAGCTGTTTTAATGGCTCCAAAGCTGTTGCATTGGCCGAAGTGCGCTGCAGATCATCCATTTGCGCAGCCACATCATTATCCAAACTGACGCGTTTATGCAGCGCATCCTGTTGAGCGATATCCACACCCGAAGCGCGCATGCCCAATTCGGCCAATTCTTCGGTTAAGGTCGACAAAAACTCAGCCATGGCCTGCTGCTCGGATTGCAGATGCATTTTAACAGCCAACAATAGCGTCACGGCATCTTCGAACACGGAGCCAAAGGCTTGACCGCTTTGCAACCGGCTTTTTAATTGTTTGCCATCCTCTACAAATCCTGATGGCAGATCCGCTGTTTCCAGCAAACGAATCAAATGCTTAGTAATCGCTTCACAATCAACCTGCTCCAATCCGCCTGTCAAGCTATCAGCATGCCCTGATTTTATTTCGACCAGCTCGGATAAAGCCAGAAACAAGCGTTGCTGACCGGTTAACTCCCCCCTGTCATAACGCTGCCGAATTTCATTCAGTTGAATTGGGTGCTCTGGGTAATACTGCGAAATAAATTCAAACAAAACCTCGGCATCCCGCCGATTTTCTGTGACCCCATCGCCCATGCTTAGCAAAGCATTTGAAAAGACCTCCAGTTCCTGCTTGAGTTGCTGGGTCTTAACCCCTGCCTTCAAAACGCTTCGGATGCGATCCAAGTGTGGATCCAGCGTTTTATCAAAACCTTTGGTCGCGAGTGCGAAACGCACGATGATTTTACACAGCAAGTCTTCTTGAGCTTGCTGGTTTTTTTCGAACTGATCTTGACTATCCAGCAAGCGAAAATATTTTTCTTTCCAACTGCTCGAATGATCGTCCTGGTTTTTGAAAAGATTCATGATTGACTGACAACAAAATAAAAAGCCAGGTTCGAAACAATCAGCATTGTTCCTCTCCCGGCCCTTTCAGCATTCCACCAAATCTCAAATCTATTTGGTTGGTGATTCTTTCTGAATCAATTGATTGGTGACATTCAACATATTTTCTTGGGATTTGGCGGTGGTTGCCGTCACCCGGTATTTACCGTTAACAATCAAGGCCGGTACTCCGGTGATGCCATAACGAGCGCCCATGGTTTCCGCTTGACGCATTTTGGCATCAACTAAAAAGGAGTTATAGGCAGCACGAAAATCCTCATCCTTCACGCCATGATCCGCAAAAAACTTGGCTAATTCATCTTCAGTCACCAGCTTTTGCTTTTTGTTCTGGACAGCATCAAAAAAATCAGCATGGACTTTTTCACTCACGCCTAAAGCTTCGGCAGTAAAAAAGGCTTTGGCATGCTTACCCCAAAGATCGCTAAATACCGCTGGCTGGCGAATAAACTCTACATTGGCTGGCTTATGTTTCAACCATTCCACCATGGAAGGCTCAAGGCTATAGCAGTGTGGGCAGCCATACCAAAAAAACTCGATGACTTCGACTTTAGCCGGGTTTTGCACAGGTTGCGCAGGCGTGACCGCCTCGTAGTCTTCCGCTTTGACCAACGCCGCAAAACAAAACAGTCCTAAAAAGACCCAATTTTTAAACATCAATATTCTCCGTTAAATAATGAAATTCTGATAAAAACCCATACAATACAAGCCTGCCATTGCCGGTTATTTCATCGTCGAAATATAAAAAGCCACTGCTTTAATATCTTCGTCAGTCATTTTGGTGGCAATCATGTGCATCATGTTTTCGCGGTTATTACTGCGCGCGCCGGTTTTAAAATCGGTCAAGGCCTTGATCAGATAATCCGCGTGTTGTGAATGTAAAGCTGGATAAGCGGCTGGTTTGTTACCTTCTGCATAAGGGCCATGACAGGCGATACAAGCGGAAACTTCACGTGTCAAATTGCCATTACGATATAAATCGCTACCCTGGGTAATCAAATCATCCAGTTCGGCTTTTTTCTGCTCGTCCGTTTTTGCTGCATCATCGTCCTCATCAGAAGCCGGGAGTACCGGCGCAGGGTTACGAGAAACCTTTTGTGCCGAGTAATAATCTGATATGTCTTCCATGGCTTTGTCGTCTAGCCCCATCGCCAGAGGCGCCATCATCGGCGAATTACGTTCGCCTTTTTTAAAGGCCTGCAACTGCTTCAAAAGATAGTTCTGATGTTGACCCGCCAATTTTGGGAAGCCTGGCATCAGGCTATTACCATCTTCACCGTGACAACCCGCGCACGATGCCGCTTTTTCTTTACCCGCTCCGGATTTACCTTGAGCAAAAACAGCCCCGGCGCCAAAGGTTAATGCCAAGGAAATGGAAACAGTCAGCAGTTTTTTTATCATTAAGTGACCCCTGTTCAGGAAGGTTGATCGAGTAAAACAGCTTTAATAGGCTGCTAAAGGCTATAATGGCTCGGATTCTAACCGATTTATAAACCTTAAGCGAGACAGTGATGAATCCAGTGTACCATCAGGCCAAATTCATCAATAGCGCCCCCCGTTTACAAGACGCCCCACCCGATCAAGGTAAAGAAATCGCTTTTGCCGGACGTTCCAACGCGGGTAAATCCAGCGCCATTAATACACTGGTGCAACAAAATGCCCTGGCCCGCGTCAGTAAAACGCCGGGCCGCACTCAGTTATTGAATTTTTTTGCCATTGATGAGCAGCGCAAACTAGTGGATTTACCGGGTTATGGTTATGCCAAAGTCCCCATAGCCATTAAAAACGACTGGCAAAAGATGATGGAAAGCTATTTAAAAAACCGTCAGGCCTTATGCGGTATCGTGCTAGTCATGGATATTCGTCACCCGATGACTGAATTTGACTGGCAAATGGTGGAATGGTGTGAACACAGCAAACTGCCCTTGCATATCCTGTTAACCAAGGCCGATAAACTGAAATTCGGCGCGGCCAAAAACACTTTACTCAAGGTGCAAAAGGAGCTTGGCAACACCAGTATCGTCGTCACACTGCAACTATTCTCGGCTTTAAATAAAACCGGCATCGATGACATACATCAAATATTGGATGAATGGTTTGG